>ERZ761596.63-NODE-63-length-29668-cov-4.896870_pt1 | contig 29668 bp, 62 predicted proteins | sample MGYA00512166_ERZ761596 | MGnify/ENA primary metagenome ERZ761596 (study PRJEB28899, sample SAMN03785556) | bioreactor sludge metagenome | biome: EBPR Sludge; feature: EBPR Bioreactor; material: 0.22µm filtered reactor supernatant | place: Saint Lucia: Queensland...
TCGCGACGTGCCTTGCCGCCCACGACACCGATCGCCCCGGTGAGGGCGTAAAGGGTCCGGCGAACAGCGGGCGAGGTCGGATTAATTCGGACAAGGCCAGTCGTCTCGTCGCGTTCGCCCGACTCGTGCACGCGCAACCGGACCGCGCGATAAAGGCCCGTCGGTGTCAGGGACGCCGTCGCCCCATGGTCAATTCCGACATCGGCAAGCGACGTTCCCGTCGGCAACACCTGACATTGCACCAGAATTTCGGCGCCTTCCTCGCGAACGACGCCAGCGGCGAGGGCACCGACAAAGAACCTGCCGCGCATAGCGAGGGCGGGAACGCGAGAATTGCCGGCGGCGATTACGGTTTCGCTCCCACGGTTCAGGACACGAACGGGCGCCCACAAATGGGACTGAAATTCAGTCTCGGCCAACCTCGCCGCGTTGGCTTCCACGGCTTCCGGTTCACGGGGATTCTCGCCCCAAGGGGTCAGGGACGAAAGGGGAAGAAAAACGGTTTCCATAATTCACTTTCTCTTTCTGCGGCGAAAGCGCCACTAGTCAAGGGTGAGACGCGCGAGGCGTCCGGTTGCCATCGGTTGTCAAAGAACAACGGCACGGGAAAGGTTCCCGTCGCCGATGTCCAGATGCCACCACAACGCCCTCGCGCGGTCAAGGACATTCGGCGCGCCCTTCATTTTCTTTGTCTCCGCATCTGGCGCTCAATTACAAAAACGCAACTGGTTCACGTATAAAGCGCTTACGCACGCAATATTAGGGCTACAATGACACAAACGCCGATGATCGTCACAATAGTTAGCAAGGTTGCCTCGCGTCACGGAATCAGGCTTGCGATATTTCACGAACTTCTTCCGCCGAAAGGCATAACATCGCCGTCGTATTGAGAACATCGACATTTTCTGTCAATGGCATTCGCACCTGCGACCAGTCGCGCCGAAACAGCGTCGCTCGAGATTTCAGATGAGCCCCGTCGATAACGCCGATCGGGCACTCGATCTGATACCCGTCGTCGAACCTGAAGAACGGCAAGTCACATTCCTCGAAGTCGAACACCGTCTCGCGGCTATTCACTGTTTGTAACATACAATTACCTCCCGACGCTCAATCAAGAGCAAAGTCGCGTAGCCGTACTTCTTGCTCGACCGAACGATGCAGTCGAGGTCGAAAGCAACCTCGCCCTCGTGCTCTGGTCCATAAACGACGTTCACGTACCCTTCGCAAGCCATGTGGCTCTTGAATGTCCTCTTGAGTCGTCGAACACGGCCATTCGCATAGGCGCGCAGTTCAAATCTCATAGATCACCTCCCGGTCACGGACAACTGCCGCGACCTGACGAATTCGTACAATGTCGCCACCACGAACCAGCGCACCTCGCCTGCCACCTCGACGTGCAACCACATGCCGCCCGTCCTTCAACACAATGCTGTCACCGTAGCGAATCCAGTTCATGACACCCTCCACACGCCGTCAGGCCGTAGCTGCGCGAAGGCGAGAAGTCCATTGAGCGCGCGTTTTGCGTTACCCTCGGTGGCCTTCCAGTAGTCGTCGTCAACGTCATCCTTCAGCCGAGCAATGCCAGCCTTCAGCAACGGAATGGACTCGGCACCGCTCTTGCCCTCCAAACCTCGGAAGTCAAAGAATGACGAATAGTTGTACGTCACCTTCAACCACATTCTCGTGGTCCCGCCGATGGCAATTACGCCACCGGCGATTTGATGATTGTCCGTGTGAAGGGTTTCGCCCGTCACGGGGTCGCACAAGTCAAAGTCGTATCCCATGGTGCCCTCCTCAGGCGGTCAGTTGCGCTACCAATCCATGCTTCTCGGCGGACAGACTGAAGTATTCGGGATTGTCGGTGCTCATCGAGCGCAGGCGATCATTCACAATCACATAACGATTCCACTTGCGATGAGAGTCGATCCCCGTCAGTGTCACCATATGGGCAAAGGCGTCGCCATTCGTGCAAGCCGCCTCGTGCGAAGCCCGTGCCGCGGCAACGTCATTCCCGCGACGCTCAGCGCGACGCAGAGTCATCTTCTTGGCAATCTGAGCCTTGCGGGCCATCTTGTTCGACTTCATAACCGTGCTCCCATGAAGAAAAGTGGTGGCGGAGGGACTCGGGTCTACCCGATGCGCTCGCCGAATACAGCATCAAGCAACAAAGCAGTGCGTGTTGATGTTCTCGTTGGGCTCAAGAATGACGGTAGCCTCGGTCTTGCCCCGCAAGTAGTCGATCAAGGCACCAGAATCGACTCGACCGAGACCCGGTACAATGGAGTCCTCGATGAGGGGAGTGAGTGTACCGCCCAACCCCAACATCAGGCCGTAGACCACGTCTTCATTCTCCCAGCACGCCGGGTCGCCGAATGCGATGCCGACTTCGACACCATCCTCGGTGAACACCTGCACGACTCCGCGAATGAGAAACATACCACACCTCCGGTTTGGTTTGACACTGCAACAGAACCAACCACATTGAGCGGCTGGTTCTCTAACAGGTTCACGCCCACCGAGTCATAGTACATTCAACTGCCGTTCCCTCTTGCTGCGCGCTGGCCCAAGCCTCGATCAGTCGAATGCCGAGATAGCGGCGGGAGTCGCTCCATAGGTCAAAAATAGGCGACTCTATCTCCTCGTCAAAGTCCGAAGGACAAACCATTGGGTCTTCTCCTTCATGCTGAACGTAAATGACGAGTCTAGGAGAGACTTGTTTTGTTTCCTCGAAAAAATCCCACTTCGGTCCATCATCCTGCTTGTAAAATAGGCCAATTCCACCACGACGCTCAAAACGCGTAAATCTGTCAACCATGATCTACCTACAAGAGGGTTTCCGACGAGTTCGAGTGTCGGCGCGAGGGCAGGACATTGAGCCCTGCCCTCTGGTCGTCACTCGAAACCGAAGCGTCGAATCTCCTGCGCCTTCTTTGCATCCTTCGGGTCGAGAGTCACGGGCTGCCACTCGCCATTGCGCTTGACGCGCTTCACATTGAACACGTACGCGTCGCGGGCCCAGCCCGCGTCCAACCCAGAGAGCGGCTTACAGACGCGCTTGATTCCGCCGCGTCCGCCGACCACCTCCTGCTCGACGCCCTGCGCCTCGATAATATCGCCCTTCATGAGTTCTCGTGTGGTGAGCATCTTCATTCTCCTTGAAGTGCGGCGGAGGGACTCGGGTTTGGCCCGATGCGCTCGCCGGAAAGTGTTCAGCAGTGGACGGTCAACTCGAAGCCCTCGAAACGGCGGTCGAAATCTCGCTCTTTCTCGGCCACCTTGTACAGTGCCTCAGAGCCGAGGACTCGGTAATGCCCTTCAGGGCCTTGCAGGATCAACTCGAATATGGGACCGCCGACTTCGACGTCGTGCTCGTTGCTTGCAAACAGGGGCTCGTCGTCGTCCGGTTGCAGGTAGATGCAGAACGGCCCTTTGTTGAAGTCGCCCTTGAAGTAGTCCCACATTGGATCACCGTTGTGGAACAGGACCACCTGTCCGCGCCGCTCGACTTGCTTGAAAGTCATGTCTCGCATTGTCGTCGTCCTTTGCTCTGATAAAGCCCTTTATCGGGGCCACTCCTCAACCGCTACCCGCTTGGGGCAAGACGAGACTCCCCAGTTATAGGCCGGCGGTCAACCATAATTTGACCAGGCGGAAGGTTTTTGATAAAGCGCTTTAGCTTGTCGTACCAGATACAATGAGACGAACGGCTTGAAGAACACCAAGTAGAATGAGTAGGGCCGACCTCGACTAACTCCGTTCATATTCAGACATCGGGTAACTCGGCAGTCAACACCATTTACCTCAATTTTCTCGCCATACGAGTACTCTCGGCCACTCAATACGTATGGTTGCCATGACTTTCATCGGCCCTCCTGTAATCGTCGCGATCTATATTTCAGACCTCCTCGAGCAACACGACAAAGTCGCCGGCATCCTCGTGGCACTCGAGCACACGGAAGCGTCCATGCGTGAGCGTCATGATTGCACCCTTCCACGGCTTCTTACTACTGACGGCAAATATCGGCTCCTCGCCGCCAACAAAATGCTGCACAATGTAGTGCTCCATCTGGAGTGCGCGGTTGTCGAGGTCGACAATATGCGTTGTGACATCATGATTATCAAACTTGACAGACGAAATGCGCGTGATCGGAGGATGCATCTGCGGCTCAGCAACCCAGAAGTTAGTGCGGAGTCCGCGAACCAGTGAGTAGTGCTTCATTCCAGTACCTCCAATCGCTTGAGGGCCATGCGCAACTTGCCCGAACTAGGATGAACGTAGGCACCATCAATGACGGCCTCGCCTGATTCTTCCATCGTAGTGCTAAAGAACAGCTTGGGAACGTCGACGCCTACAGCGATGCACGCACCACGGAGCGCGGAGGCATCACGCGCAATGATGCCTTGGCGGGCCATAGCTTTTGCCATATCAAGAATAGTCATTCCGCCCTCCGCAAGAACAAGAAGAGATTGTCGAGGCGAGCAATAAACTTGCCAACCGGAGCATCCGGCACATGAGTGTGTCGAGAAATGATAGCAGCGTGCCAACGCTCATGCTCCGTTACATTATCATAGGTGAGGGCCTCGACGAACGCGCCGTCCGAACTCACTCGGAGGCCACACGGGATGCAAGCACACGGCAGAAGCACGCGACCATCCTCAATGCGAAACGACTTGATTTTCATGATTTTGCCTTTCGTCTTGCCAAGTAGGCGAGGTCAATCTGCGTAGAAGTATCCGTCACCTCAATAGTCTGAACTCCAATTTCTACCGCTATATTAGCGCGATATTTCAAGTCGGTGTATCGCGACGGATGCCCTACCATCATACCTTGAGTGCCGTCAGTCCAGAGTTTCTCATTGAACTCGAGCAACTCAACGAGACGTGCTGGCGGTATAAGCATAGTTACGGGTGCGACCTTTACACAAAAACTATCTTTCACGATATTCTCCTACAAAGTCGACGTAGACTCGAATAGCCTTGAGATAGTTCTCAAAAACAGTACGATTGATGAGGAAATGACATTCATCACGTCTGAGATCGGCGTCCTCAATAGCCTCAATAGCTTGAGCAATGTGTAAAGTCATAGGTGAGAGAACAAGGGCCGAGCCGCTATTTGTGAGCGACATCGCTCGTTCCACGCGCCTTACCAGATTCATTTCATGTGTCGATGGAACTGGGTAGTGAAGGGCATTGTCAGCCATCTTGCGAAGTTGTTGTTCGAGGTACATAATCAAGGTCTCCATGAGATGGTTACAGCAGTTTCATTTCGATGCGTCACGATGTTGACTTGGAATCCCAAAGCCCGGATAGAGTCTGCCTTTTTCTCGAAGTGACCATCAACAGTGACCGAGTATTCACCTTTAGCAGCAGCCTCGCGAATAGCCGTGTCAAGTTGCGCCATCTCGTGTGTGTTCAACCTCTTGCAATCCTTAGCCAGTTCTCTGGCTTCTGACGGTGTAATCATTTGTAGTCCCTCAATTCAATAACGAGATTATCGGCCGCGGCCTCGAATGCATAAACCGAAGTCTCAAACCGTTCATACGCAAATGCAACATGCGGCGGCCATACGTCCGATTTATTACGTTTAGCGTAATTTACGAACTTGTTCCTCGCTTTTCGGGCGTCCTCGGCAAATTTAGTTAGAGCCTCCGACTCCATGAGCATACAGTGGACCCGCGCCCGTCGCCGCTTGTTCTTTACCCTCACATTCAACCGTGTAATGATGATCCTCTGTAACCAGCTAGAGCAAAACTTCTTCTCTAGCTTGCGTATTGCAGTTCTAACAATGGACATGAGACACCTCACTGGAATTCTACGACATCCATCTGCATGTCTTCCATTGCCTCACGCTCACGAGCCCTGCACTTGGCCAAGTACACCCCGAACTCGTATTGATCCGTGAGGTGAGAGACATGGAACTCACGCATCTCCTCGTCGAGTCGTGTATTGAGTTCCGCGCGCTCGCGCTTCGAGTACTTGCGGCGAAAGCGGCTCATGGAGTTGTAGCCGCCATCTCGACGCGAAATAGCAACTTGACGAAGGTAGGCTTCGGGAATGTGGCGAAGAGTGCGGGACATAGGACACCTCATTGGGCTGAAAGACCGAGAGTGTGGAGCATTGCAGCAACGTCAGCATTGTAGCAGTCGGCGACTGGGTAGACGGCGTACACAACACCGTCGAGCGGAACAGTGTGGAGACCATGATGGCGTAACAATGGACTCCGATAAATACTGAGACGCCCGCGAAGATTGTCAAACCCGAGTGACGATGCGACGACATCGAGTAGTGCAACGTCATTCGACAGTATAGCCTGCACAGCTTGACTGCGAAGAGTGGCCTTCATGTCGCTATTCACGAACCCTCTCCTCGTCGAGCGGAATAGTAGAATAAAGTCGAATCGAGGTTCTAGTCACGATAAACGACGGACGGCGCGCATTCAGGTTCGTGCTAAGCATCTTCTGCATTGTGCGAACGTACTTGTTCACACTCGGCTCATAGGCACGTCGATAATCGTCGTGCTTGACCCGTTCCCACTCGTCGAGGATGTAGAATGGATCGGGCACGTCTCCAAGAATGGTGACTTTCATGATTTACTCCGTAAAAGATGCGGCGAGGAATGAGTTGACAATGTTGGGCGAGGTGCGCTCATATACGGACACGAGGTCGAGGCGGGTAGGGAAGAGCGATTGCACCCAGCTGGGCACGATCAAGAGCACGCTCGACTGAAACTTGGGGAGTTGAATATGGTGGACGGCAGCAAGGATATGGACGCCGCCATCCTCACCGACGACAATCTTTCTTGCAGAATACCGCAGCGGTTCGGCGAAAATGTCCTTCCCATTTACGCGCAATGTTTCTTCCGTGAAGTTGCGGTAGCGCATGGCAATGTCCTTTATTGGAGTAGCGCTATAAAGCGCTTTACCTCAATGCAACGCTTCACTCTCTCCCATAATTGGGACGCGCGCAAGAAGAAAAAACGAGACGACGCGACTATTTTATAAAACGTTTTACTGCTCGGTCATTTCTTTCAATATCACGAGGTAGCGCTCGAATATTTCGCGGGAACAGTTGCCCCTCGCAATCTGGTGCACCCGTTGGCGAGTGCACCCCATTTGCTCAGCGATCAAACCGAATGTAATGCGCCCTCGCAGTATTTCTGCTTCCTTCACATCCTTGTCAAGTGGTCGCATCAAATTAATCCCCGGCGTCGAGTCATCGCAGCAACTCCGCAATGATCCACATTGTATTTTCTTCAGTTGCCATCGAGTGCTGCTTAGTGTTATCGTCGTACCCTTGCGCGTGAGCAAGCTCATGTCCAATGATGACAGACACAATGAGCGCAGCCTGCGGTGGCGTCACATTTACGAACTGACGTCGTTTCAAGTAGATAACGCCGTCCCGATAGGCACCGTCTGCGTCCATTTCAGCAATAACAATGGGGCACTCGATGACTCCATTATAGCAACCAATCAAGTCTTTCTCGAACTGTGTTGGTTCGAGGACGACAATAGTAAGAGTAAGAATCTCGAGGTCATGAATATTCCGAGCGACTCGGATGCCACGCGACTCGAGAAACTCAAGCTGCTTCTTATCCTTAGCAATCACGACCGGGATGCCAGCTACGAGGAGCTTGTGAACAAGGCCATGATTCTCGAAAGCCCAGTCCTTCGTGCAACAGACGCCATTCTTTACGTCTTTAGCGAAGACCTTGCTTGGCACATAGTTAGAAACGGCGTCAGGGGCAACAGGGGACGTAATAACAGTGCCGGGATTGGGTGCGACGCCTGCGCGCTCGAACCGGATCTGCTCGAGATACATTGGCGTGAGCAATTCGACCTCGGCCATGTTCCACAGTTCGTCATCCGTCAAGTAATGACGAAGAGTATCCCAAGACCCTCCGTATTTCAGCAAGTGCTCCTTGAAATGCACCATCATATTACGCACAAGAGTAAAATACTTTTCATTCACGATAACACTTGAATGGTCCGGGGCCTTGAGGTCGATCGTATTGCCGTCGAGGCGTACGGTGCCATACGCATAACTCAAGGAAACATGGCCGCAGGGCCTGTTGAACGCATAAGCATCCACCCTATGAAGGACGAGCGATGGAGGCGTTTCAGGAATGTAGAAAGTGTAACCATTGCCCTTGTACTCGACGCCATAGTCATACGGCATGTTGCTTTCGAGTACCTCACCGTTCATAGTTACACTGAATGGCATGTGTCGCACCAACTTCACAACACGAGCAGAAGGAATACACAGAGCCTCTCGACCTTCGACATAGACTGAGAAGCCGTTCAAATACTGGGCGTCTTCGATGACAGCGCACTCGTCATTGAGCTTGTCAAAGTTGATGGTCAACTTCTTACCCTTGGACCATACCACAGCCTTCTTCGCAATAGGAGCAAGGGACAGGAAGCCCATGCCGAACGGGTTCTCATTGCAGTCTTGCCAACCAGTCGTTGCCATTTCGAGGAGCACGGAAAGATCGTCGCACCCGCAACCGTCATCCACAATCGAGAAGGACTTGCTGTCAAGCTCGATGGACACAGTTTTAGCCTTAGCTCGTTGCGCATTCTGCAACAGCTCAAGGACGTAAGTAGTATTGGACTCGAACAGAGCAGGCAGGACAGTTCCCAACAACCGGTCTTTGTTGATCGTCAGTTTCATCGGTTCACCTTTGATTTGATCTTTCTCACACCACGATCGGTCAAGTAGCGATGCTGGTACGCACCACGCACGATATAGCCCATTGCTTCAAGCTCGTCGCACAACATTCTTTCGCGGCGATTCCGTGGATAGTAGTGCAACATTCCTCGACGTATGTGAATATCACACAGCAGTTCGAGGTGTGACGGTGAGAAACGAATGGGCTTGATCGAGCCAATCAATCTATACCTATTTATTAGTGCAGCAAGTATTGACAATCCACGTTTATCAAATGTACAATTGTATCCTAGTAGGTCAAACGCAAAATGACCCGCATTGTCGGTTACGTAGACCTTACCAAACGGAATCCGAATTGACGTCATCACAGGTGCCTCCTACGGTATGAGAGACCGCGGTGTGTCATCACATAGTACTTGTTTAGAAAGCCTAGCTCCCGAAGATCGGAAAGAACATCAGAAGCAACATTCCCCGGCCTCATGCCATTTTCGTCGTAGCTCATGAGGGCCGAGTGGAACGGCTCGATCATGTTTTTGTCGTCCTCGCAGATGGCATCAATAAGGGCATTGCGAGATACTTCCCATTGCTCTTCCTCCTCGTGTCCTGCAAAGTGCTGCTCGGTGCGGCGTGTCTTGTCAATCAGATCTTCAATCATCTCGATTACTTTATTCTTATCCATTTTCGTCCACCTCGAACTTAGCCTTGTAGGCGCGATCAAAATCGTCAATTACACGTTGCGCACGCTTCACATTGCTTAGTTCATGCTCGTATCGCTCTAAGTCTTGAGCGAACGACTTCAATGTTTGGAGTTTATCGTGGGGCAAGTCGAGTTCGACGCCGTTTTGCGTCACGCGGTATTTAGCAGTCTTGACAATTTTATCCATTTCGTACTTGATGCGTTCAAGCGTGGTCATAGGAGCTTCTCCAATAGTCGCTGTAATGCTTTGAGTTCCCGCTGAATATAGCGCCGAATATTTGCAATGGCTCGGGCTCGACATCTACTTTTAGAGTCGAATAGAACACGATTCCGCCCTATCAATGTCCGTCCCTCATAAACATTGTAGCACCATCTACCCTCACCCGTCGGGCTTATTACCACGCGGTAGGGACCTCTGGATCGTGTAGGTGTCGTCAATGTACACAACATACTCACACGGGAACTTTTCTTCGAGCGCACTGAGCTTCTCCTTGATTTTGTCGGTGCGGCCCTGCAATGTGAAGGTCCATTGGTCCGTCTTATATGTAGCAAACGTAATCGGCAATGGCGGCAACATGCGACTCAAGTCACCGAGTGTCGTTTGACATCGAATAACGAGGACTCCGAGCACCTTCATAGACTAGCTCCAATCATGATACCAGCAAAAAACGCGACAATGCCGATGACGATTCCCTTGAACCAGTATTCTCGATACCACTCGAGTTCGATGAGGTTGTCCTCGAGTTCCCGTGCTAGGTCGTCAATTTCGTCTCGGGTCTCGTGAAACTCAGAACCAGAACACCCGTGAAGAGTACGACAGAGACTGACTAGATACTGTACCTTGTTCATTTGCGAAGACCTTCTTTCCGCATAAATCGAACAACAATACCGCGATCTACATTGAGCAGTTCGGCTATCTTACTTACGGCGTAGATGCCATTCCAGCCAATAATCTTTTCTTTCTGCTCGTCCGTAAGCCGGGTCACCACTGGTGCTCGGCCGCTGCGACGAAGTAGGTCTTGATACTTATACTTGCTAATCCTGAATACTTCTTTAGCTTCGATTTCTGACATACCTAGCTTTACGCATTCGTAAATCGGGTCGCTCAACTCATTCAATGCGTCGACGTACTTGCTTGCTTCCTTGACCTTGTACTTGCGGTCACCAAACGAGAGCACATTACCTTTTGCCGTCCACATAGTCACTCCAAGTAAGATTTCAGAATGGACTCCACGTCACTGTCAATGTCCCACAACTTGAGGGCCTCGTCTGGTGTTACGCCAATAGCGTAGGCAGCCTCAATAGGGTCAAATTCAAAGCCATCCTCACTCTGAAATGACCCCTGTTCTGCATCCCACCACGCATCGAATTCAGCGATGGACAGTTCGCCGCGCTTCACTTTGTTGACGAATGAATCATCGTTCGGCTTGTAGGCATTGTAAGCTGCAATAGCCGCATTAATATTTGACAGCAAAAACTTAGGCAAACCCTTGAAGTCGGCCTCTGTGAGAACTTTCTCGTCGTCGAAAATAAACACTTGGCCATTCTCGATCACAAGAATACGCTTGAGCTTCATCGAATATCTCCCATTACTGTCGCGACAATGAGGGCTGTTGTGAACAAACTACGCTTTGGCAATCGCAGCGGATTGGCATCAGCCACCTCAATACGTGACATTGTGCTGGATGCTTGCAGATGGCCGCTCGACCAGTCATCTGCGTATTGCAATCCGTTTTTATTCGCTAAACCAACTGTTGCCAGTTTTGGCATCGCGTCGCTCCTTGCGAATATTGTCTATTACTACGCCCATGACGATGAAGCATGAAAAGATTGAGAGGCAGAACACACCGCACAGGATTTCTTGTAATGCTGTTACTTGCAACTTCGGTGTGACCCAGTAATCGGCGGACAAGTAACCAAAGATTGCCGCCGAGACAAATGGAACTAGCGGAAGGAGCACAGAAAACTTAGACATTTTTGGTCGCCTTTTCGAGAGTTTCATCCAGAATCTTGCAGAGTTCGGGCTGGATGTGCCTATTGATTGCTGTGCGGGCGAGCCGTACGGCGTCGAGGAGGGCTTCAATCTTCGGGCCAAATACCGCCCTATAAGTAGCAATGAGAACCGCCTCAGTTGGGGAATAATTGAGGGCGAGCATTGGATCACTATACTCTCGCTCTACCTTCTGGCACTCCTCAAGTGTGGGGCGCCAGTCCCGCGGACTTGTAGTATGAGTGGTGGTTTGACTCTTCCCGAATAGTGCCTCCTCTAACTTCAATAGACGCTCTTCATGATTTTCGATCTGGCCGCGAATTGTCATGGCAGTCTCCGATGATTGAGGTCGATTTCCAACGGCCTTCCAGCTACGCATCCATTACCCCTTATCATTCACTTTATTCAGCCTATTGAGCTTGGCTACTGCGTCAATGCGCCCTTGCTCTGTCGGTGGGAAGGTGTAGGCGCTATTGCCGGACCACACCACATACCCCGAGTGGATTCGCTCGTAGGTCTTCTCCATTTGCCATTTCGGATCGTATTGGTCATTAATCTGTCGACCGCTGTCCGTCATGGCGTCACCCCTTGGAGCATTCGGCGTTCAGGCGCGCGGGTTCGCCGTACTCCCGCGCCATCTCCAGAATCTCATCCGGCGTCGGCCGGGTCGTGTGGTCGGTCACGGCTTGTTCCTTTCACAGATCAGATGCACGCAGATTATGAGCGCCATTGAAAGCATGATGCCGACATACGCAAAAGCCTCGGGCCAAGAAAGCTCGGTCACGGCGTCACCCCCTTGGAGCATTCGGCGTTCAGGCGCGCGGCTTCGGTGCGGGCCTTGAGTTCGTCCCATTGTTGGTGAGCAGGTGGAAACTCCCATTGCGCCTCTTTGTTATCCCACACGCCCCACCATCCGGGGACGGAGCGCGACGCCTGAAACCGCTCTTCCCGTGCGGACTGCGCCGCCTCGGCGAGGGCGGGTGCCAGTACGCGCTTCAATTCATTGACAGTTTGGCATTCGGATGCCACCAACTCACGTGTAGGCGGCTCGTTTGACGGCGCGAGACGCAAGTACTCACAAGCTCGACGCGTAAAGGTATTTTGGTCTTGATTAGACCATCCATCTGCGGCAAATTTCTCCAACTCGGTGATCTTCTTGTACAGCCGATCATTTTCGGCAAGCAACCCGACATTGCTGCGATCAAGTTTGTCACGCTCCTTTAGCAGACGAGCAATGTTCTGCTTGCCACTAAAGAAACTATCAACGGAGTTAGCAACAAAAGCAAGACCGTGGACCGCTTCGGCAGCCAGCTTGCGACGGTGGCTCCAATACCCTCGACCGCTCAACTTGACTGTCTGCCAACTACCATCGTCAGGCCAATTGACCAGCAAATAAAATGCCACAAAATTTCCTTTATTTTCCTGTTTGCCCCACACCTGTCCCGCCTCAGGTACAATTGTACTGAGTGTCGGCGTAACATCACTTAGTCCGACGCGCTTGAGACCGTCATTCAATTCAGCAGCCATCTTTTCCGCGTCGTTCTTCGCCTTTTCAGGCCCCAAACGAAGAGGAAAGAAATTAGCCACTTCTCCGCTTGGCGTTTCGACAACTAGATACGAGGCTTGGGCAAATGAGCAGCTACGGTGATGATAATACGGGTCAAACCTAACTTCGTACTTCATGTTAGCTCTCCTTGCGAGTAGCGAGTTTAGCGTCAATGAGCGCCAAGGCTCGTCCACGGCTCATCTGTTCACCATTGAATATGCGACACGTGTAGAAACATCCATTGTGGCCGGGACTGGATCGCTTATCCATTGGACACATTTGCGAGTCTTCCCGGTACTTAGGAGCAATACGTCCATCTTTAGTGAACTGATCGGGCCACAAATGAAGATCAGGCGTCGGCCACATTACCCTTTCATCTGAACATAGGCCCCAAGTACAGGACGTATATTTGTCCCCAATAACGTTGCTGTCCACAGCGTGCAATTGCGTGCTTGAAGCTACAATGCCACGGAGGCGCTCAACGGCTCGCCAATACTGTTCATCAGTGAGGTAAAGATTGCGGTTCGTCATGGTCACCATTTCACAATAGTGTACATATTCATAAACTGATTTGCGTTGCAGAAGAACTTGACCTCATAACCTAGCTTTTCCAGTACTTTTACTGCTTGCTCATACTCGGGCGTCGTAGAATAACCACCATTCACCCAAAATTAGATACTAGCGCTACTTCGCGCTTCTTTTGCTTTGCAGCCGCTTCAATGAGTGAGAGTGCCCAGTCGACGTGTTCTTCCACTGTCGGGCCAGCTAAATCACGAGCTTGAGCGGCGGTAAGTCTAGCCATTGTCATCCCACTTTTGATTGTTGCGAGTGTAGTTCTCATTCAAGTGGTCGACGTCTTTCTGCACTTGATCTTCAGTAACCTTCGTAGCACAATGAAGTTTCCATTTACACTGTGCGTTGTCCCAAATTCCCCAAGCAGGTGTTCCAGTGCCGCGAGTCGACTTGATGGCGACATACGGACCCCGAGGGCGAGTGTACAGTTCTTCAATGGAAGAACAGGTATAGGTGAGGCCGACTAGAACTGAGTCAATATCGCACCCTTCCCGCCAAGGGGCCGGATGACCTAGCTTAGACACGTCGGTCAGGCTCCACTTGTCATTGACGCGGTTCAGTCGATACGGAATTGAGGAGCCGTCAGTAAATACTTGACTCCAGATCTGACCCGGCTCTGCCTTGATCTTACACTCCTTTAGGTCTCTAATATAGTACAACCCGACAATACCGGAGTCCCAAGCTACGTATGCACCGTTTTGCTGAATACCGATGACCTTTCCAGTACCCTTAGGGGCATTCGGGCAAACATCACCGCGAGGGCCTACATATTCTACCTTTGAGCCGAGAGTGAGAGAAGAGCTAGTGATGAGACCATTATTCAACTCATTTGCTGTATCGTAAGCTCTTTCTCCGGCGGGGTCTACTGAGAAGCCGTACTTTGCAATGGCTTCGTTACTCGGCCGGTGAATAACAACAAATGCTTGAGCATTATGGTCCGCGATGACTTCATAGTAACCCGAAGTCTTTTTCATTTTGACCTCACGTGATGGAGTAGTATTCTTTTGCATTTTCAGCCGCAAATCGAAAATCTTTTACAGCCTTGCCACTGATGGCCTTTGTGTAGACCGTGTTTCCTTCGAGTGGAATCAGTTCATATTCACCCCGCCGACGCACCAGCATGAAGGGATGACCTTCGTCGTTGATACAGATATGCCCGTCAGTGAGGGACGGGCGTACTTCAACAAGATCGCATTCGTTGCATGTTTCCCGCTTACCAGACTTCCATTGAACAACATATCGCATCTCGTTGCCGCTGATAGTACCAACGATGTTCCCAACCAACTCACTAAACCTAATGCTATTAACTCTTTGACGAACAATAAACTTTGGCACCTTGAAAATGCACTTGGCTCGGATCAAATCGGCCATGCCTGCTGCAATGCCTTCTTGAGCATCGGTCAATGGGCCGACGTCAATATGTAGTGCCGCGGACAGACACTTCATGGCATTGGCTGTGCCAGTGTTTTTCATCTCGACGATCTTCTTTTCAAGATCGCGCACCTTGCCTTGAAGTTCCGAAATCTCACTGTATTTTTGCTTGTCATATTCGGCTAGTTCCGCCGAGATCCTACCTAGGAGATATACTTTGTTCGGGGCCCAGATGCCTGCATGACTACGCGTGATGGCGTGAATACACTCGATAACGTCCTCGACTGACAGCAACGACGAGCACTCCTTGTTGAGCGCGTCGCAGATTGCCGTTACTGCCGCCGACCCGGTGGCAGGACTTCTGTGCATAAAAGTCACTACCGGATTTTGCCTATTGTCACAAAAGACCTCATACTTGTATGTGTCACCAACACAAGTGGCCCTGTATGTGTACATGAAAGTCTCCTTAGACTTCGCGGGGTCGTTGTCCATTCTTAGGCGCATATGACTCACGCTTAGGAATGGGTTGATTGAGCGGGCGCGTCTTGTTCAATTGATCACAGACATAGTTGACGGCTGCGAGCTTGTTGGCGAATGACTTGTCCCTAACGTAGTAGAGACCGTCGGCTCTCTTTGAAATAATCAGAAGCTGAGATGAAGGTTTCTCCGTCATAAATACCCCCGACGAGGTTGATGAGTGTTTCACTTCGAGTGACGATCGTTGTGATACCTTTCTTTTCCACACATGTACAAAAGTAGTGTTGCAACTCCCCTTCACTCATTGTCTTTTCTGGGAAGTGAACCATCGCTGGCCCCGACAACTTTAGAACAATACCTCTTACGAATGTGGGTGATAGTACTTTCGGGACGCCCAAGTCGTATAGCGAGTTTTGCATTGCTCAACTCCTGATTGTTTAGAACGGCTTCAACTTCGCTTTTGGTGACGTGGTTGTATTGACGACAGGGTCCCCCGCCTCTCTTTAGGTGGTACTTTATAGAGCTTGCCGACATGCACATTTGAGCCGCGATGTCTTTCACGGATAGACCGCCTTCATACAACTCCAATATCTTCTTACGGCACGTAGTCAATGTTATCCACCAACACCGCGTACTTTGAGGACAGCAATCCACTCGGGGCGAGCCGAGCGTCCTGAATATTTAGGAACGCCTCACGAGTAATATAGCGATCGACGAGATAGACACGATCGGGCAGACCCTTACCCTTGCGCATTCTCGCCTCAGCCACAATATGCCGGAAGTCTACTTCATCCCCGTAGTCCGTCACGACCCGTGCATTCGGGGCATTGATGTCATCGAGTATCTTGTCAAGCTCGTTGAATACACGAAGAACCCACCCAGCTGACTGGTGGGCAATCTTTTCGCGACGCTCGGCTCGACCGCAACACTTGCACACATTCACTTCGAGGAAGTAGCTCGTGCTCATAGTGCGACTCCCGTTACTTTCCGCTCTTCAGACATTCACGGATCTCCACACCTGTATTGTAGTGGTCGCGCACCATTCGATTGAGCTTCGTCGGCTTACCGGTCTGGTCATAGAACCACATCAGTTCACGGGGCTGGATGTTGAGGGCCGTTGCAATACGGTTGCAGAGTTCGAGTGAGGGTGTGCAGGTCTCATTCTCGATTGTATTGAGCACGCGGACGTCGCACGGTGACGCCGCCTCGCACAAATCCGACTTGCTCATTCCCCGCGCTTCACGAATCGTCCTGATTGCAAAACCAAGCATGGCAATGTCCTTTATTGAGGTTGCGCTATAAAGCGCTTTATCCAACTTCAACGCTTCACTGTCACCCATAATTGGAACGCGCGCAAGCCTCTTTTTGACTTTGCGCGCGTTCTCTTATAAAACGCTTTAGTCAAGCAAGAACCCATTCACCAGTAGCTACTAAAATGTCAGCTATTTCAGCTCGCTTCTTCCCCTGCAACTGCGAGAATACGGCTAGAGTTTTAGGGAACAATGCAAGATTTCTTTTCTCCGCTTTATGGCGTGTGTCGTGATAAACACTATAAACTAGCTTTCCGTGGTATATTGGGTGACTGCTAATGAACTCCGAGAACGCTTGTGAGTATTGTTTGAGATACCATCGACCGCCGCTCTCGTAATAACCGCAGTCTGGTAGCTTATTGTATGCAGCAATGCAGTCTTCTTTCTTAGCAAACGAGACCATAGCACTCACCTGTACAGGATTCGGTTCTCGGGCACACGGAGAAACTCGGCCCGAGCCTTGCTTTCTTCCAAAGAGAGGTTGTGGAAATAATGGCCGGAACAGATCATTTCCCACGTCTTCTTGTACTTGTCGAGCAGTTTCTGTAGTTCACTCCGAATCGTGATCGTTTGATATTTCGCGACTTCGATAGGTGAAACGTACTCGACGCCAACGAGTGCCTCGTCAGTCGAACCCTGGCACAACAGAACATATGAGTTGGTCTGCTGAGCCCAATCCGACTTCAGTGTGTCCGTGGAAATACGAGTGCCGCGGTGGGGCATGGAATCGGGGGACACGACACCATTGCGCCACACCCAGTTGCCCGGACCCTTGCGAACCTCGGCGCTAACCCATCCCGATGTCTTCCAGTCACGAATGCATAGCACGCCACTCTTGGATACGAACTGCAAGTCGGGCTTGCCACGAATAGGCACGCCTTCGACGACGAGCGTGATGTCGAGGTCAAGGCGAACATTGTCACTAACCTTTAGCTCCTCAAGTAGTAGCGCATAGGCACCCGATTGCACATACTTTTCGTAGCAAGCAAGACCTTTTGTTTGAGCCTCGGTGCTGAATGAACCGGTTTCAGGTTGGACATCCGGGATACCTAGTTCCTCAGCAAGAGCGCACTTGACCATGTTGTCAAATATGGTGCCAATATCCATTGCGTCTCCACCAAACATCAGAGAACGCTCGCCTAGGATATATTGAATGAAGAAGTCGTCCGGGTTTGACCAGAACAGTTTGAGGCTGGTATTAGACAGATAGGTAAGCATAGATTTCCTCGAGATTGAACGGTTTACGATCGGTGTTGTCTACCCAGAACATCGTGCTAGGATTGAAAGTCAAAGATTCGGAGCCGTGCAACTTGTCAACACTTGCACCTGACACTTTTCCACCCTCGACCCAAATCATTTTTCCATTGCGCAACACCCATTCAACCTCATTGTCGTATCGAATATCAGGGACGATGAGGTTGGGGTGCGGCGGCTTCTGCACTTGACGCACCCAAAAGTCTAGTTCAATCTCACGATGCAACTTACCAAGAAGAATAAGACCCTCACGAACAGTCAATTGTCCGCTCACTCGGTATGAGGAGTCATTCTTATATTTCTCGATCTGGTCGGCATTCAGACCGGTTATTTCTGAGTAACGTCGCTTGAGGTCGTCGGCGAGGTGCCTCACTTCGTATGCAAAGTGAGAACTAAGCGGCCTCTTCTCGTCATTCATCTCGCTCAAATATAGCGCTAGTTTTCGAGCAAGAGTTGTCTTTCCAGCTCCCGCTCTGCCAGCAATGCCGATAATCATTTTCCACCTCCGAACACTTTCAGTAGATTCCACAGTGCTGAGTAGCTAGTTTCCGTGTACTGCGTTGTGACCATTTCGTAAATAAATCTGTTGTCCATGACTATGTTTGTAGGTAGGTTGAAGCCTATTGTCGGACCATCTTCTACGAAGCACGGGAAATAGAACTTGCACTCATTGTGGCTGAGATATCGAACACCGGTAACGCCATCCCGAACTATTGCGATGCCTCTAGTCAGAGTTACAATTTCTTTGACCATGCTGGGGTCGGCCGGGAATACGGTTTTCATGGCTTGCCTTTCAATCACGTTTCTAACTTAGACAACAAGAATAGTGCACGATGTTTAGGAATTTCTGTTAGAGTATGTACATCACCCAACATCGGGATTCTCAACTCTACTGTAATCTCTCCCTCAATGAATCGCTCCAGAATAAAAGGAACGTCTGTCGGGTGGAAAGCATTGTCTGGAACTTCTACGGATCGGCTATCAACGAGCTTGCCAGACGTAGCTCGGCAATATCTTGACGCGTGCGATTTACGCCGAAAGTGTACAATCATAGTCCAGTGTCCTTGAGCCGCGCTTCAAATGGAACGCCATCGTCAGTAAGTTCGCGATACGTGAACTCGACTGTTTTCCCAACTAGCAGGTATGCTCCTTCACGCTGCTCGTCGGTGCCGCAATTGATCTTGAAGTCGCCGAACTCACTTTTCACCAAGAAGGCGCCTGCGCGGCCCTCATTGCGCCCGTTACCTTCGGTGTAGCCTACGATGGTGCAGGTACCCATTTTGAGTGGCTTGTACTTGAGTCCGTTGCTATTCCTTGTCGCGGTCCAAACCTTGGTCGGGTCGCGGAACATCCAACCCTCCTGCTCGCAGACAACGACGGGAATAGTGCCATCGAACTTGTGGTATGCGACGGGGACTATAACGTCGTTTGCTTGAGTATAGGGTCTAAACGGCCAAGTTCCCTGCTCGAAGTGCTTGTACGCTTCCCAGTCGAAGATGACGTGCTCGAGGTCTTGCTTTGAGTCTCGGAACGAGCGGTCGCCAGTGGCCCGGCACATTGGCACTTCCTCGAAGACCATGAACTTGATACTTTTCCATCGGTCGTCCGGGTTATGCTGGCGCGCGGCACTGACGGTCTCTTGACGAGTTTTGTAACCCATCCACAACTCGCCGTCCAATACCTTGTCTTGCGGGAGGTGATCAAGCCACCATTGAGGCGCAAAGATTGGTCGAGCACGACGCGAGAAGAGTCCGGTAAAACCGCGATGTTTCCACCGCGGAATCCAGATGGCACGCATTCCATCGTACTTTTCTGAGTAGATCGAATACTTCTTAGGGTCTACTTTGTCACCCTCAACAGTGTTGAACAGTTGAACGAACTCCATACTTAGCCTCCACGAGGCGCTGTGCGATTGATCTTTCGCTAGCTAGCAAACCCCAATCAAATCTTGTTTGTTCGATGTCATTTACCATTACGTCTATACGCCATTTGTCGATTGGCATAAACGCCGCATCTGGCCAAACTTTTCGGAAGATCACTTCTTGTTCATCCATCGGAACATCTTACCCTTTATCTGGCTTATTGCTTTTCTGCTGATACCAGTGATGCTCTGAATGGAGACGGCATTGTAACCATCAAGTAGCATTTGAGCGATCTTTTGCTCGTGCTTTTGCAACCTAGACAGAACCTCGCTAATCAGTATTTCATTCTTAGGCGAGCAGCGCGGCTCGGGCACTAGATGCGGTTCGCGATGCTTTATCTTGCAATAACGGAGAGACAGGCACAACCATTTGACCGCATTCTCGCGCTTACGACCGTCGATGATGTCGCACTGATACTGTGTAACAAGTTCGACGGCTTTTAGCGTAGCAATAGAGATGTACTCCTCCTTGTCACGATAGTTCCGTGCGTAGGATTTGATGAGGGGACGCAACTCAATGATGAGTGCGTCCCGGTTTTCATTTGACGGGTCGGATTCTAGTGCTTCGACTAGTTCGTCAAGAGTCGCCATAGTTGTCCCACTCGTAGAACTCCCTATCAGTTTCCTGCTGCACCAGACATTTTCTCTCATCTTCTACGAGTTTATTGTAGTAGTCATCGCGGCCCAACAACTTATCAAGGTCACGCTGTGAAAGAGATTTATCGAGAATCATTTCCAAATCCAGTCGTCGCAGTATGGAGCGAGGTCGGCGTCTGAGAAGCCGCAGGGGTCGTCGGCAAAAAGTGCATCCATACCTTCATCGACAATATATTGCGCTTGCTCTGCCAATGGGAAGTAGTAATTGGGTAGCGGTTGTCTACGCGGTCTATTAGTTCCGGCCAACATTTCGATTGTTTTCACCGACAGTGTAGGCATTTTAGCAATGTCATCAAGAGTCATCAGTCTTTCCAATACTCGAAGAAGTTCATAGGTGCAAACAGCTTTCGATACTCTTGCTCGTCGAACCCAACGAGAATCCAAATGTTGATATTCTTAGAAATGAGTTCGAGGAACTTAGTTCGTTGAGTGCGTGTGAATGAGTACTGATCCTTCCTCTTTACCTCAATCCACCTTGCGCCGTGATGCTCGTGCGCCACGTACAGGTCCGGCATACCGCTGCTCAGCATCGTCGCGTCCATCACGTGGACGAACCACCCTCTTGCCCTTAGCAAGTCGATCAGCCTTTTCTGAATCTCCGCTTCCGACATTCGCCTTCTCCTTCTTGATTTTGATCCGATAAGGCAGCGAGCGCAATGCACGATTGACGGCTGGAAAACGCTGCTTGAACAGAACTACTTCATCAGCGTCTTCGGCAATAGCAAAAAGATTGAGCCAAACGTCGGGTTTATGCTCGGAGATGAGCGCGGCAAACGCCGCAAAGATTGGTTCGTGTTGGGCCCAATACTGCTTTGCGCGCTTGTCCACTGTCTTATTGATATTGCTCAAGTCGTACTTAGGAACCTTGATCTGCTCAAAGTTGTATTTCTCGAGGAGTTGCAAAAACTCAATGACCTGACTCATACAGCCTCCTGAAAGTAGAACTGCTCGAATGCTTCTGCAATCTTCATATCATTTGCGTCCTTATGGCCCCAAGACGCAACCCCTTCTTTCCACGTCAAGCTAAGTAGTGGAACGACCGACCGCAGACGCTCAACTGCGTCTAACACTAAGTTTTTTACTGACTCGGTGTGTGTCGCATTTAGCTCGTCGTGGACATTCATAGGAAGTACGACATACTCATGAACCCCAATGGGTTGCTTCGACCAAACGGCGACTTGCACCTCCTTAGTAATTTGAGCGCCGGTCGACTGGATTTTGTGATTACCGGCTTGCCGCTTGATGCGTTCTTGCAGACCAAATGCGCAACCGTAAAGTGCCGATTGTACCGAGCCTGAAACAGTTTGCACCCTATCGCGACGGACAACTCTGTCCTCAATGTCGCGCCACTCTTTAGGCAAGTTAGACGCACACTCGAACAGTGTTGCAATGATGTCGTTTTCGAGTGTGAAGTAACGCGGGTGACCCATGAGCGAATGGATGACGTCAGCACCGCGCCTATACGACACCCTAGAACCGATGCCCTGCGGCTGAAACAATGACGAGTAAGTCTCTTCAATGTGGCGTCGGTGCTCGCCAACCATCGGAAAGTCTTGCTCGAATCGACGCTCTGCTTCCTCAGCGCGCTCGATGGGAATGCCTTGACGGCGATGCATTGTCATGGCGTTACCACCGTAAATCTTACTAAAGAACGACACCTTAGCAACCTTATATTTGTCGTCTTCGGTGCCGCCCGTCGCACGCACCTCGTCGTACGTCATTTCCGGCCAGATGTAAGTTCCCCAAATGCCGTGGATCTTCTTGCCAGTATTGATGAGCCGCAGCAATTCAGGATCAGGACAGACGGCAAGTAGAATACTGACCTCGAACGAGTCGAAGTCGCCGCCACTCAATACTTGATGCTCGTCGGCGAGCGTGAACTGCGCGCGAATAGGAAGAAGAGAGTCAATGCCTTGAGGATTGAGTCCGTCTGCACCTGACATACGAGAAGAAAGAGTACCGATGACCTTGAAGGACGGATGGAATCGCCCTGTATTGATGAGCTTGTCAAACATGTCGATCTGTTTAGCAGCCGACCGTGCTCGACAGATGTGCTGCGCTTTCGGGGCAATACTTGTACCGCCACCGGCAATCATTTCAAGGTTTTGCTTGTTCGTGCTTTTTACGAGCAGGGCGCGCTCGACCGGGTGAAGTTCCGGCTGACTCAGCAGATACCGTTGAACCGCTCTCGGCGCAATAGGCACGTCCTTATACTTTGAGACAAGGTGCTCTCTAAGTTCTTCAAGACCTCTGACATTGACTGAGTAACCGTGCCATCGAACGGCCGCGACCATGCAGGCGAGCACCGAGTCGTCGTCATCTGGTGGCGGACATCCAAAGTATTTGTAGAGTTGCCAAGTGTACTTGACATCGCAAGCGGCGTATTCTCTAGCAATTGAATTGAACGCCCAATGGTACACGCAGTCATGAATGTTGTCCGGCCACGCAGAACTGTAAGGGCAATAGCCGACCTCATCGTGCGGAGAGACGTAGCCGGCTTTAGCAAAGACGAGAGGTTCTTCAATGCCAAGTGCATCTTTTGCAAGGCTTTTGAGAGATCCGCTAGCGCCAAACTGCAAGCGCACATCGTAAAAGCCATCTTCCTCATTCTCAATGACGTCCCATTTTGCATGTTTTGCTCGCCTCTCGAAGTAGATAGCAGGAATGACGAGCTTTGATGTTAGAAACTCGGCTAGGCTCTCAGCAATGACGGCTGGGACCTTGCGTATAATTATGGGTTTTCGTTCCATCAGCGACTGATAGGACGATTTACGCGTGTGCAACATGACATCATGCACATGCCTAGGTTTGAGGCACCAGCGGCGAGTGCGCTCGTACTTCACTATGTCTTGAACCATGTCAATAGGTTCCACGTCAGTTCTATTGTCTTCATAGAAAGCTCGGAACATATTGTATAGCTTGACGAGGTGAAAATGGTCAAAGGTTAGATTGAACCCGATGATACCTTCTTCCATGAACGACTCGATGAGCATGAGGGTCTTGGCGATGGGTTCGCGCCACACCTCATGAATGCTTATCTCGTCTGGAGCATCGTCACGAGCCCACTGTATCGTAGCAGCTATTCCGTGGAGCCCGCAAGTTTCCGTATCGACGATGAACATACTCGCCCCTTGAGTCGGAATATGTTGCTATTTATCATTACACTTTCAACAAGCACGGTGTAACAAGTATTTGCAACGTAAAACGTCGTGCAAAACTCATCTGCGATGGGTGGTCGAAGTGTAACAGTCTTTTCTATTTCTGCTTCGAGGAACATTGTGTCAGGCTCGCCAAATAATTCAACATCGTTGGCCTCAAAATACACTGAAAACACATTTAGATAGAATATTGTTTCTCTGAATCGTATGGCAACAGGCTCATTCAGTATCTTCTTCCTCATCTTCTTCATCCTCTGAGTCATCTTCTCCGTCATCACCCCACTCGATCAGGCTTTCAAGGGCGTCATTGAATCTATTTTCGAGTATGTCGGCCTTTATTTTAGCGACCTCGTACCCCTCCCCGGCGCCTTCCTTGAACAACCGTTCCACATCAGAAACGGCTTTGCCGTAATCGCGGCCAATCTCAAATGCTCTCAGCTTGGTCATCTTTATCCACCTCCGCAAGGAATTGTTCTTCCGTGATTTGGCCGAGCATGTACTCGAAGGCTAGGCGAGCGCCGCGATTCTTTATCTTGCGGCGCACTTCCCGAACGTCCGCCAGTTTAGGTTTAGAAAGACGTCCTGACAAGTTAGGTGCTTTTGTATTGTCGTCAACGGCTTCCTCGTATCGTTTAGCAATTTCTCGCATCAATGTCGAGTCTTTGATACGAGTGAGGGCCTGTATTTCGCGTTCAGGAATGATGCCCTTATCCACCATCAACTGGATATAATCCGGAAGTTTGAGTAGCGCAAAGCGATTTAGAACCCAACGCTCGGATACCCCGAGTTGTCGCATCAACTCCTCAAAGCCAAATGTTGAGTTGCTGATAGCCTTGGCTTCTGCGAGGATGCCGATGGGGCGACGGTGTAGGTTCTCAATCATATTGAGAACGAAGGCATCATTTTTATTTGCAACCGGTACAATAGTAGCTGGTATCTCATTATACTTGTCATCACTATGTGCAAGCATTTGATACGCGCGGAAACGACGGAATCCGGCTACTAGAAACAACTCGTCGTTATATTTTGCGACGACGACGGGTTGCAACAACCCTTGAGTTTTGATCGACAGCATGAGGGACGTGACATCGCCCACGTCGCCTCGACTATTGCTGTTCCAGTCAACTTGAATTTTCGAGAGAGGCAAGGTTTGCATTTAGTTCCCCCATTGAGATGGCCTGCAAATCTTTCTTGCGTTGCAGGTTAGTTAGAACGTACTTGTCGATTGGCAAGTGGATGAGGTCGATGATGAGGGCCTTGTCCTTCATGCCGATTCTGTGGATGCGATCCTCGGACTGCATTCTAGCTTCGCCTGAGAAATCGTTAGAGAAATAGACGATTGTGTCAGCGGCAGTCAGAGTAAGGCCGACGCCAGCACTTGCCGGATGCCCGATGAAGGCGTACTTATTCTCGTAGTCAGTGTTGAACAATTCGAGGGCCGTATCACCGTCAACTGACGAGCCGTTTAGGAACCAGCCGCGACCGTCGACTTGAATGGTCTTCCACTCTTCGCCCTGAGCAATGCGCACACATCGGTCGACCGATGCCTTGTAGCCAGCGTAAATAACGATTCGTCCCTTCTCCTCGCATTCCTCTAGGATGCCACGAAGAGCATCGTCCTTAGGTGAGCCGACTTCTTGAGCCTCGATGACCTCAGGGTAAAGAATACCGGTTGCGTCGCAGTCATCACAGCGAACTTCTTTCGCAAACACGATACGCTTGCCGGCCCCATTACAATGATGGCAAGTCTTACCCTCGCCCGGCATCTTGACATATTGAAAACCGTCTGACAACTGGCGAAGCATAATCATTGCCGTAATAGCCCGAGGCGCTGTATTGCGAATGAGCTTGGCGTACTCGAGAGTTTCTGCCGACGGTTCGAGGCGTCGCTCTTGATACATCTTTGGTGGCAGGTCGAGGCAGTCTTTCTTTAGTTTGACTGTTACGAGTCCTGACAGACGCCTGTAAAATGCCGATACCTCGTCAGCGTACCATCGCTTGAACTTAGGAAAGCGATTGCCGCCAAGACCCTCAGTTTGCTCGATTTCGGCGAGGCGGTACGTCAGTTTTTTAGCGTCGGACTCACGCAGATAACCCGGAAACGCGACTTCACATTGAGCCCACCAGTCAACAGGGTTCTTAGGCGCTGGCGTACCCGTCATGAGGAGAATCGTGATACTAGGATTACGCTCGCGCAACTCCTCGCACAGTAGGAGTGCCGCTTGAGTGCGCGCGGCTGCGGCATTCTTTAGCTTCTGCGACTCGTCAAAAATGATGAAATCGACATTTCGATATTTTGTCCAGTTGGCACGAAACTCATCGTAGTTGATGAGGTCGAAGGTTGCCCTCGGTTGCCACTGCCGCATCATCGAGCGGATGCCGGGCATGACATTCTTAGGAGCTACATAAACACCATGACCCTTGACGATGTTGAAGGCACATAGTGTCTTTCCGAGCCCCATCTCAAAGGCAATGATGTGCTGGCCCGTAATACGCGCTTTGTGTACGACTTCGCACTGGTGCGCGTACAGTGACACTTCTTTATTGTTGAAGTGATCCCAAACCGTAATAGGCGTAATATCAGGGCGTTGCCGAAATTTATTGAGTACAGGCTTTCCGGCAATAATGTCAAGGGCGAGACGGTTACGCTTAGTATTTGGGACTGTCCAAGTTTTATCTTCTGGGTTCCACTTGCGTCCTTCCATAGCCTTCACTTCGTCTACGAGTCCGCGATTGTAGTTGAAAATGAGTTTGATCTTTTTACCGCCGTCAAGAGGGATTTCTGTTATCACGGTGAGAATCCTAGTTTGGCGATAACTTTTTTCATGCCGATGACCTCAGGATCGTCTGGAATAGAATGAAACATTGTGACGTTGCCTATGGCGATGTTGTCGCGCAGAATCAGCTTCTTTCGATATTTCTCAGGCTCGTGGACCCAGAACCCGAAGTAAAAGAAATGGCGATACACGTGATTGAAGAAGATCTTTGGTTTGAACGTGCGTTCCCATATGATGGGCGCACAATACAACTGGCCCGACTCAAAATTCTGTTGATCCAAAAGCGATCGCACAGAATACTGAGTCGGGCGTCCTAGGTGGTATCCCCCACCGTTGTGCTCGGATTTGAACAAAGATGGAATACCGCGAGTGACGACGGAGTTGTACTGCTGCAAACCTATGTGTGCAAACCCGCCTGAGAAGGCAGGACAATACTGACTAAGCACGATATTTACAGCATTCAACCCGTCGTCTTCGCGTTTCATTGTGGTTGCGCCCGCTGCGAATCGCTAGGATTTCCAGTTCTAACGACCAGTCTATGCTGACTCGTCGCAACCTGCATAGCCTAAGACTTTTCGTACTCCCGGATGAAGTCAATTACTGACTCACTCCATCCGTTGATTTGCACGTACGAACCGAAGTTGATACTATTCTCGTAGCCCGCGACATTGAGGATGTATCCCTTCAATGCCGGAATCGGAGTAGCGGACTGCTCATCGGTAATAATGATGAGGCGGTCGTACTTCTCTTTGCGGATAATCTGCAATGACTGACCGAGGTAAGTGCCACCCGAAGGAGTCTTGCGGATTGCTTCACGAAGGCCGAAGCCTCGGCGAGCCGGCACGAGGGTAGCGTCATTTGAAAACGAATAGACAGTGAGGTCGGTGCAAATCTCTCGAAGAAGCATCGCCAAAGCCTGAGCGGCGTCGGTTCGCCTCAAATCGCTCTTTGCACTGATCGGGCTATCCATTGAGCCAGAGTTATCGACGAACAGGATGGTACGACCTTCCAGCTTACTCTGAGTATCAAGGGCTCGAAGCATTGCGGCCTCGAGTTGAGGTTCATACTCAGGAGCAGCGTTAGCCGCTGCAATGAACCGGAAGGGCAGAACCTTGTCAAATGACCGTTTAGCGAATGAATCGAGAATGAGTTGGCGAGGCACTTCCTTCATATTGCGCAAATTGCGCAGGAAGGCGAGGTCGCCCAACTTGTTCTCGGTGATGAGACGCTGGAAAGTCTCGGTCTTATTTGCACCGCCTGACAAAGCGACTTCCCAGGTATCAGGGACAGTGAGCTTGCGCTCAGCAATGCGACTGAAAAGGGCTTTCTCCTCTTCATTGCGGGGCTTCGGATGCACAAGAAACATTACATCTCGCAGCTTGAGGGGTGCGTCGCGGTCGTACTTAGCAAACTGGTACTCATTGAACTTATAGAATGCCAGTTGCAGAGCACGGCGAAGCTGCTTAGGAAGGGGCTTCTTACCTCCGCGCCAGTACATTGCAAGAAGCTCGGCGATTTCGTCGGCACGAGTAATCATGTCGAGGAAGAGGTCGCCGACCTTAGCACCTTCATTGCGGCCCAGAGTAGCGAGAGCAAGGTACATCGGAGCGTGACGCAACTTCACCTTAGCTTCGCGAGCAATGGCAGCAACAGTGGCAAAGGGCAGCTTAGAACCAAGACTCTGAATACGATTTGCGATGCTTTCGCCAGACTCATAGAAAGTATCTTCCCACAGAAGGCAACACATGATAGTGCGACGCAGCTGCTGTTCAATAGTGAGGTTCGGAGCGGGAGCCCCTTCGTGGGTGGTCTTGCCAATAACGGTCGACTGATTAGTGCGCATGAGGATATCCTTAGAAATGGGAGAACGGTTGGAACGAAGTGGCCGAAGCCGTCTGAGTACGAGTCAGGAAATCGTTCCGGTCACAACCCAACAAAATGAAACGGGAGAACATTTAGAGTGGATGCGCCCACCATTGGGCTGGCCCCACAGGAGGGGCCACTGGGGATCGAACCTAGAAGTAACCACTCAAATCGCTACCCGTACTACTTATTGTGACTCGCGGAGGCTGCCACCACTGACGAATCACAATCAACGCAGGTCTACGGGATGTCGTCTCTCCGACTGTCAATGTCCAGCGTCCGGGCCATTTACCTTTGTGACGCGCTGGTCGCCTCATAGCTTAGGTAGGATCATTCACTATGAGTGGCTTCTAATCTCCTACTAGCCAACAATGTGACGCAAGTGCCTACTTTTGTTGACACTTCCCGTCACACTTGCGTCTGGGAAGATTATTGCGAGAACGTTTGTTACACTGTTCGCGCTTTACTAATTGAGCCACCGGTCCACATTGAGGGCGGGGATGCGACTCGAACCCACAACCACGCCATTACCATTGGAGTAAGTGTAACTATCGCAACCCAAACTACACTAGGCGTACATTTGACACTCTGGCGGTGGCGTGAAGCCATCAAGTATGAGTATCGGGCGCAACCTAGTAAAATTGGTGCAAGCGAGAGGATTTGAACCTCCAATGTTGCCAGATCCTAAGTCTGGTGCGTCTGCCGTTCCGCCACGCTTGCATTGGTCCTCGCGGCTGGAGTTGAACCAGCGACCTGTCGCTTATAGGGCAACTGCTCTAACCTATTGAGCTACGCGAGGTACATTGGCGGTGGGAGTGAGATTCGAACTCACGGAGGGTGTCTAGCCCTCGTCGGTTTTCAAGACCGGTGCCATAATCCGCTCGGCCATCCCACCAAGTATTGGGAGAACAGGTGCTACGCTGCTATACCGGCGCGTTTGCCATTTTCGCCACAGTCCATTACAGACTGGTGGGAGTCGAACCCACAATGAACCGGTTCCCATGAAGTATGCGTAACGTCGCAACCCAAACAACATTCGGCGAGCAAGTTGTCACGGTATCTTGTGTTTGATAAAGTAACCGCAACAGTCACAACCGAATAAAACTTTATCTGGCGAATAGTGAGTTACGGTGTCTTGTCATAGAAGTAACCGTAACACTCACAACCAGAAAGGTTTAGCGATTAGCGACTTCCTCATTCACCGCATCGCGCTCGGCGTCGGGCTCGAGGAACGACTTGATGAGTACCTCGGCCGCTTCCGAGTTAGCCTGAAGCCACGCATTGCACTCCTCAATGGTGACATCTTGGCTGAGTTCGTACTTCGGACCGGGGTAGGTCTGCTTCTTCTTATTCTCCAGCATGATCGAGCCGAAGCGGCACGGCTTCTGCACGAAAGTTGCAAGCTGC
>ERZ761596.64-NODE-64-length-29064-cov-6.842532_pt1 | contig 29064 bp, 44 predicted proteins | sample MGYA00512166_ERZ761596 | MGnify/ENA primary metagenome ERZ761596 (study PRJEB28899, sample SAMN03785556) | bioreactor sludge metagenome | biome: EBPR Sludge; feature: EBPR Bioreactor; material: 0.22µm filtered reactor supernatant | place: Saint Lucia: Queensland...
CCTCGGTCGCTTACGCCGTAAGCCCTAAGACCGTGGCCGCCTACGCCGTGGATCTCGTGCGCCAGCTTTGGGAGCCGCTAGCCCTGACCAAAGAAGCCGACGCCGCGGTCGCCGGTATCCGCGCGGAAATCGACGGCACCAACCCCGGCCGCATCAATCTCTTAATCCCCGACGTACACGCCGCCGGGCTTCGCATCATTGCCGGCCGCGTCCAGTGGAGCTTCTACGCTCCCGCGACGGCCGCCTAAGGAGGGCGCGCAAAGATGGCTACCATACGCGGCGGCGACATCCGCCAGTTCAAGATCAAGGGCCGCGAGTTCGAGCCGGCGCCCGAGGCGTCGTTCGAGCTCATGGCCTCGGGCTACGACAACACCTATACGGCGACCGGCAACGGCAAGGCCGTCGGCGTTCAGCGCCGCGTGCTCGGCGGCATCGACGGCGTCGAGGTCTCGATCGACAACGGCCGGGGCGACCTCGAATACCTGACCGAACTCAAGAACGCCGGCGAGCTCGTGCCCGTAAACCTTACCCTTGCCGACGGCTCCGCCTGGACCGGCTCTATGGGCATAGAAGGCGAGTTCCGCTTCAACACCGGCGAGGGTAGGGCGAGCTTCGCCCTCCGCGGCCCGAAGCTGGAGCAGATATGAGCGTAATCGCCGCCGACGTCGCCCTCGGCATGATCGACACCTGGGCCAAGCACTTCGACACCGACGCGCCCGACGTCCCGCATGTCCTCCGCGCCGTGCAGGCGGGCCGAGTCGACCTTGACGGCGATTCCTTCGCCTACACCCTCGCAGCGGCCATAAAGCTCGAAAACGGCCAGACATTGACCGCCGTCACCGTATCCGAGCCTACGGGCGCCCAGCTGCGCGACGCCACGCGCGGCAAGGTCAGCGAGATGGAGACCACCCTCCGCACGCTCGCCGACATCACAGCCCAACCCCTGGGCGTCGTGGAGCGCTTCAAGATGCGCGACCTCAACGTCCTCGGAGAGCTTTTGAGTTTTTTCGCTTAGGCGAGCCCGGCCTAGAGCGGATGCTCTGGGCCGTGGCCGCCCGCTTTGGCTTTAGCGAGGCCGAGCTCTGGGCTATGCCCATCTCGCGCCTTAAGTTTTGGTTCAGGGGCCACGCCCACATGATCGACGAAGAGCGGCGCGCCGCGAAGGGATTAAATGGCAAATAAAGCCTTTACTTTATCAACCATCTTCTCCGCCGTCGATCGCCTGTCTGGCCCAACCAAGACCATGACGGCGAGCATGATGAAATTTCAAAAAGCAACCAAAACCGCCGGCGCCGTAGGCAAGGCTATGCTCGGCGTCGGCAAGGCCATCGTTGGCGTAGGCGCTGCGGCCGCAGGGGCCGCCATAGCGGTCGAGCGCGTTCTCACCCCCTTCGCTGAGAAGGGCGACGAAATCGCCAAAAGCGCCCGCATGTTCGGCATGAGCACCGATGCCCTGCAGGAGCTACGCTACGCCGCCGGCATGCAAGGCGTAGAAACCGAATCCTTAAATATCGCCTTCAAGCAGCTCAACAACAACCTTGGCCAGCTTAAATCCGGCGAGGGCGCCCTCTACTCGCGCCTATCTAAAACCAACCCCCAGCTCGCCCGCCAGCTTCGCACCGCCGAGGATACCGATGCCGCCTTCATGCTCATGATGGAAGCCATAGAAGCCGAAGGCGACGCCGCCAAGCGCGCCGCCCTGGCCCAGGCCGCCTTCGGTAAGTCTGGCCAAGAGCTCATCAAGTTTGCAGTCGCTGGCAAGGGCGGCATAGCAGAGCTCCGAGAAGAAGCCCACCGATACGGCATAGTCGTAAGCGAGGAAGCCGCGAACGCAAGCGAAGCCTATAGCGATAGCCTGTCTCGCCTTAAGCAGTCCGCCGCCGGGCTATTCAACGAAGTGCTCGGCCGCGCCATCGTCAAAATACAGCCCGTCGTGCAGGCCATGGCCGACTGGGTCGCCGTAAATAAGGAGCTCATAGGCCAAAAAATCGACCAAGTCATAGCCGGCGTCGGCCGAGCTTTCGAGATTATAACCGCGCCTGGCGTTCTTTCAGGCTTTGCTACCCTAGTCATAGGCTTAAAAACCTTTACCACCGTAGCCGCGGCCCTCGGAGCCACCAACCCCATCACGTTGACCATCACCGCGATTGCCGCGCTCATCACGCTCATAGTTACCAATTGGGACAAGATAACCGGCTTTTTCGACCGCATGAAATCCGGCGGCAAAATGTCCGGCCAAACCTCGCTTGCCTCGCAAGCCATGGCGGCCGGCGGCATCCCCACGAGCCCCAACACGCCCGCCATGGAGTCGCGCTCCTTCTCCGAGTCCAGGTCCATCCTCGACGTCAACTTCAACAACGCCCCCGCCGGCACAAGCTACCGCCAGTCCGGCACCGCGCCCGGCATCACCCTCAATACCGGGAGGCTTACGCCGTGAGCTACCTCGACCGCCTCCGCGAAATAAAATACACTTCCCCATCGGGCAAAACCTTCGTTCCACTTTGGGACGACTTCTCGCGCTCGGGCGGCAAGAAAACCAGCGTTCAAGAGATCCCCGAGTCAAACCTCGCCATTGTGCAAGACCTCGGCAACCAAGCCACCAGGCACCCGATGGCCTTGTACTTCGTCGGCCCTAATTATGACCAGACCGCCGACGCTTTCTTCCAGGCCCTGCGCGAGGCTGGCCCCGCCAAGCTTGCACACCCGCGCTACGGCAATCTCGACGTCCTCGCGCTAACCTGGAGCCAGGCCGAGGACTTTGTCAACGACCTAGCCGCGGCGCGCTTTCAGGTCGAGTTCATCGAAGCGCCTGCCGTCTCCTCGCTCACCTCGGCGACCAACACCGCAGCCGCCGTAGCACAGGCAGCCGAAGCAGCCAACGCCGCCGCGAGTGTCGCCAGCGCCGCCGAGCTCACCACGCAAAACGCCGGCCAGCTTGCGCAGCTTAAAAGCGAAGTCCGCCGCCGGGTCCGCGCGATGAACGCGACCCTCTCGAACATCACGAACATTGCCGACGAGATACGCGAAGAAATCGAAACCATAACGCGCAACATCGAGCTAGGCATCGATACGCTCGCGCAGGCACCCATAGCGCTCATGGAGTCGATCACCTCTCTTGCCCGCGCGCCCTCTCGCGCCATCGTCCGCATCAACGACAAGCTCAACGGCTACTCGGGCCTCATTGCCGACAGCTTCGCCGCTCTCGCAAGCTCGCCGCCCGTAGCCATGGCCGTCCAGATCGCAACAATGATCGCCCAGGCTTTCGCGGCAATCGAGTCCACGAGCGAAGGCCAGCTAGCCACCCGCACCGACGCTATTACCGCCCACGACGGCATCGTTGCGCTGATCGCCCAGGTCGAGCTTGCTATCGAACAGGCTCAGGCCCAGGGCTACACCGCCGATCCCGACGTGCTCGCTCTCCTCGCCGAGCTTAAGGCCCGCGCGGCCGCGCTCCTCCTCAATACCGCCTTCGCTTTACCGACCGAGCGCCGCGCCATCATCACCAAAGCCGCGACGCCGATACATCTAGCCGCGCGCTTCCTCGGCGACCCCGAGCTCTATGCCGAGCTATCGGAGCTTAACGGCTGGCGCGCCTCCTCTCTCATAATCGTTCCGGCCGGCTCGGAGGTGATCTACTATGCGTAGCGAAGAGCTCCGCATCGTGATCGGCGGCGTCGAGCTGACCGGCTGGACCGGCGCGACGATCGAAATGCACATAGACCAGCTCGCCGACGCCTTCAGCGTATCCGCGCCCTTCGACCCAAGCGACAAGGTGCTCTCAAGCATTTTCAAGCCCTACGCCTACCAAGCGGTCGAGCTCTACATCGGCCCCGACATCGCCTTAAAAGGCCGCCTCGATTCCATCGCCACGAGCCTCACGCCCGAAGGCCGCCTCCTCACGATCCAAGGGCGTAGCTCGACCGCCCAGCTTATAGACTGCTCGATCGACGGCCCTCTCGAGTTCTACGCGCAGCCGCTTTCCGCCCTCGCTCGCCAAGTCTGCCAGCCCTTCGGCATCGGCGTCCGCGCGGACGGCGACACCGAGGCCGTAGACGTGGCCCGCGGAGAATACGGTCAAAGCCCTATCGATTTCCTGAACGCCATAGCCCGGCCGCGCAATCTGTACTTCGGCTCTGCATTCGACGGTCGTCTCGTAATCTGGCCCGGGTCCAGCCTCAACAGCGCTCCCGTGCGCGCCCGCCTAGTTGAGGGCGAGGCCCCGGTCTTATCCGTAACTGCGAGCTTCGACGGCACCGGCCGCTTTAGCATCTACAAGGCCGCCGCGCAATTCGCAGGCGAGCCCGACCTCGTAGGCGTCGCCCGCGATCCGTCAATCCAGGTTTTCCGCCCCATATTGTCGACCATAAACGACTGCGACAACGACCCAGACGTGACCGCCCGCAAGCTCCGAAGCGAAGCCATTGCGCGGAGCTTTGTCGCATCCGTCACGCTTTCAGGCTGGCGCCGCCCAGGCGGCGAGCTTTGGAGTGAGCGCCAGATCGTAACCCTCAAAGCCCCTGGCGCGCTCCTTAAGACCGAAATGCGCTACGTCATCGCCAACGTAACGCAAAGCCTCACCACCGGAGAAAAAACGACAACCCTGCAGCTCGCACCAATCGCCGCCTACTCTGGCGCAGGGATGGAAGGCACGCCATGGGCATAAAGGCCGAGCTGATCCGCGTAGTATCAAGCGTTCTTAAACGCTTCCCCGGCTCTCCAGCCGCACAGGCTATCGTCTCCGGCAAAGGCGCAGGCGGCGTCAATATCGAAGCCGAAGCCTACCAGCCACACGGCGTTTTCGGCCGGCCGCCAGCAAATACGAACGCCGTCTTTATCCCCGTCGGCGACTCAAAGCGCATGGGCGTCGTCTTTGGACTCGCGAACTATAACTTTGGCATCAACATCGAGCAGGGCGAGCTTATGCTTTACTCGACCACCACGGACGGGAAAAGTATTAAAAGCCGGCTACAACTCACTAAGGACGGCGACATATACCTAAACGGGGCCGACCGTCGCCTTGTCACCTACGACGAGCTAAACACCGCACTCCAAGGCCTCGTATCAGCTCTCAACGCTCATGTCCATCCGTCCACCGGCGCGCCCCCCGCAACGCCTATGACCCTGGATATTTCAAACTCAAGAACCATCACCATACGCACCGGAGGCTGACGGCATGAACCTTGACGGCGATATAAAATTAACACCCAGCCCCGACGGCGCTACTCTTACCTGGGTCGGCGGCCAGCCAGAAATGGACGCCGGGCTCTGGACGGCCGTCTATTTGTCCCTGTTCACCGATTCGGGCTTCTGGGGCGATCCGCTTCTAGGCTCCACACTCCACAGCCTCACCGACGCCACCTTAAGCAACCAGACGCGCCTGAACGCCGCCGAGGGCGCGCGCAACGCCCTCGCCTGGCTTATTGAGGAAGGCATAGCCGAGAGCATTGTCGTAGAAGCAGAAATCCCCGCACCGAATCGCCTTGACTTCGTCGTAACCATTACCGAGCCGGCAGGCGAGCCGGTCGCGTATCGCTATAGCCAGACCTGGCGCGCAACCGAGGAGGCCCTTTAATGTACACCCCGCCCACACGCCAAGAGATAGAATCCCAAATCATAACGAGCATAGAAGGCGTCCTTGGGCAATCCGTCCCCCTACTAGCCAAGGCCGTCGTGCGCGTCATAGCCAAGGCCGTCTCTGGCGTCGTGGCCCTGTCCTACCAGCTCATCCTTTGGGCTATGCGCCAGATATTCCCTCAGACCGCCGACGAAGCCGGCCTTAATTACCTGGCCGATTGGTACGGCATCCCGCGCCAGCCTGCTACTACGAGCGTCATTTCCGCCACCGCAGCCGGAGAAGATGCCGTCGTAATTCCCGCCGGCACCCTATGGGCTCAGGGCCCCGTAGTTTTCTCGCAGCGATTCGCCGCCGTGATCGCCTCTGGCACCGCACCCATAGAGCTTGAATCGATCAGCACCGGCACACGCGCCAATTTGGTTCCCGGCTCCGCGCTATCTCTCGTCTCGCCGATCGCCGGCATCACCACGGCCATCGTCACCGCCATCGTAGCCGAAGCCCAAGACCAAGAGACCCTTGAAAACTTCCGCCGCCGCGTGATCCAGCGCATGAGAAACCAACCCCAGGGCGGCAGCCGTTCCGACTATATCCGCTGGGCCACCGAGGTCTCAGGCATCGCCGCCGCCCTCGCGCACAAGCCCGCCGATGACGTCATCGTTTACCCTCTAGCCGCCCTTTCCGGCCCCGATCGCATTCCCGACGCGCCCAAGCTCTCCGAAGTAGAGGATTACCTACAAGACCCCGTGCGCCGTCCCCTCTGCGCCACTGTCCTCGTAGGCACACCGACCGAACGCACGGCCGACGTAACCATCACCAACGTCAGCCCCGCCGACGCAGCCACGAAGCTCAACATCGAAAACGGCCTACGCGATTACTTCTATGCCGCCTACCCGCGCCAATTTATCGACGAGCCTAACCCGACCCACATCGTAAGCCTCGGCGCCGTCTGGTCGGTCATCATCGCCAACGCGGCCGTAGCCGATTCCGTCGTGCTAGGCATCTCCGGCATAGGCTCCGGCGTCTCGACTTACGAGCTACCCATCGGCGAAATCATAAAGCTCGGGAGCGTTACATGGGCATAATGCATGACGCGCTTAAGCTTTTATTCCCTCGCGGCGAAGCCTGGCGCCGAATCCCCCAAGACGCTCTTGTAACAGGCTTAGGCTGCAACCTCGACAAGCTTGAATCGGGCGCCTACGCTATCATAAACGAATCGCGCCCCGGCACCGCGACCGATACCTTGCCAGAATGGCACGAAGTACTCGGCCAGCATTATGACCCGAGCTTGCTCATAGCTGACCAGCGCGCCCGCCTCGAATCGACGCGCTTGTCTATAGGCGGCATGACCCTGCTACAGCTTCAAGACCAGCTACAGCGCGAGTTTCCCCTTGTATTCGTCTTCGAAGTCACAACCAATTCAGAAGCCGGCGAAGACGAGTGCGGCGTAGCCATCTGCGGCGCCGTTGAAGGCGACTATCACCCCACCTATTACGACATAACTGGCGAAGTTGGCGACGAGGCCGACGAAATCCGCATCCGCGCAATCCTTGAGCACTTCGCGCCGGCTCATCTTGACCCGAATGTTTTAGTAACTATCCCAGGCATAACCACCAGCTCAGAAGCTGGCATCGCCATATGCGGCCTCGAAGAGGCTGGCTCCGACGGAGCGTAAGGAGAAGCAATGAAAAGAACCACAGCGCCCGGCGCAGTAGCCGGCCTTCACGTCGACCGAATCCCTGGCGTCCAACCTGGCACGCGAGGCATCGCCGAAGACAGAAACAACCTACAGGAAGAGCTCTGCAACTTCATAGAAGGCGCCGGCCTCACGCTCGACGGCGGCGACCAAGCCCAACTTTTTAAGGCTTTCGTAAAGCTCGGCAAAGAACAGGCCCGCGAAGTCGGCGAAATCTTCGCCCTCCTCGACCGCCGCACCGGCAGCGCCTGGAACCCCGCCAGCCCTACGGCGTACTTCCCTGCCGTATGCTTGACCGACATCAATAGCCAGATCACGCTCAACGCCGCGAACGCGCCCGATGCCGTGCCGCTGCTCCGCGCTATCAAGATGATCTTTAAGGACGGCCTGTCCGGCGAGCTTGCCGCGCTGTCCGTCACCAACTGGTCAATAACTTCCAACGTCGCCACGCTGACCTTTGCGAATAACACCGACACCATAGCGGCGCTCGCGGCCCTCGGCGAAGATCAGGCCGTACACGGCTCCTATACGAACTGGCGCTCGATCACGCTCGCCAACGCCATAGGCTCCATCACCGCCGGCGACTACGCGATCACCAACGTCAACCCGAGCGCGCGCACGATTAGCTTCAATTTTACCGCCGCGAATGGCTCAGGCGCCGTCTCCGCTTCGGCCGAGTTCTTCCCGTTCCGTATACCAGGCTCGACCGCGACCGCGCGTATTTTTACCGGTCGCGGCTTGACCATGCACGGCGCGAACGATGCCGGTGGATACTTCGTCTCCGGCGGGCTTAGGCGGCGGGGATATTTGCAGGGGCATAGACATTTAGGAGCTGCGGCAACTTCGGGCAGTGGTGGTTCTTTGGGACTTCCGTTAGCTGTCGCAGGCTCATCCGGTTTAGCAACTTATGGCCCTGGTGGAACATATAATTCGGCATCTGTGCTGAATGTTGCGGAAGATACCAATGGCGCAGTGCGATCTTCTAACGAAACCCACGGCCCCGCCTTGACCGTTCATCTCTACATGCACCTCGGGAGGCTAATCTAATGCGCTACATCATCTTGACCGACCACACCGGCGCCGAGTACCAGCGGCACGCCTTAGACAACGCCGTCATAGAGCGCGCCTGCAAGCTAACGGTCGAGCTGCACAATCGGGACAACCCTGGCGAGCCGCTTGAAATCAGCTACGAGGACGACTCGCTAGAGGAGGCGGCAGAATGAAGCGCCTCGCCATAGCGTTTGTCGCCGCGCTCCTCATGTCCTGCCAGCCCATCGTCCAAGTCGTCGAGCGCCCCATAGCCGACGATACCGACCCGCGCACGGCGATAGTCGACGCCGCGAGCTACAAATGGCTCCGCAAGCCTGGGGTATCGCGCTCGATGCTTGCCTCCGACCCTATCGTTGCCCACTGCACCGCGCCCGGCTGGAGCTATATCTTCTACGACGACAACGCGGTCATAGGATATGAGCCCTTCCCCGAGGCCGTCGATGTCATGCACCGCGCCGTGTCGCTGACCGTGGAGCTTAATAACCGAGACAACCCCGGCCGCGAGTGGGCGTTTATCAACGTCGGCATACCCGTAACGCCGCCGGATACTTCGAACGACCCTGTACTCGGCAAGTGGCAAGTCGCCCTAGTTCTCGATGACGGAACCGTGGTCGAGTTTTACGCCGCCGAGTTTGACTGGGAGTGGGCCATGTGGAAAGGCGGCATCATGGCGCAGCGGCTGGAGCTTTACAACCGCGACTATGACCCCGACGCTCACCTCGTATGGGGGGCCGACGAATGATCGAAGCCTGGGACATCTTCTTAGGAGCCGTCATCGTAGCCGTGGCTGGTGCATTCGTGAGAGGAGTGTTTTCCGTCGTGCGCGCCTTCCGCGACATGCGCCGCGACTTGTCTACGATCCTAAAAACCGATGCCGCGCAATCCGAGACCTTGCGCATGCTTGCCGAAATCCAGCGCCCGCAGCTCGTCGCTCACAAGGTGGCGCTCGAAGCCTTCAAGGGAGAGTGCAATGGTAACGTGGATTCTGCGCATGCTGACATTATGGCGGCGACCAAGGATTACGACGCCTTCCTCGCCAGCAAGATCGGAGTCTAAAAACATGAGCATAGCCGGTGCCCGCTTCTGGAACGATCGAAGCCGCTTTTATACTCAAGTGAACAACCCAACCGAGGAGCAGCTTCGCAAGGCTGGCGTCGGCAGCTGGCTAGAAACATGCGGCCCGACTGCCGCCGTCAACTGCCTCGCCGCCGTAGGCCACACGCTGGACATCCACTGCCCCGGCCCATACCGCCCACAACCAGAAGAAGTGCTCACCGACTATTTCAACGACCCCCGCAATTACGAAGCCCTCCGCGCCGAGCGCTCCGACGTGCGCCCCGACGCCCTGCAGGGTAACCGCGTCCCGCAGTACTACCCGCTAGCCGTGCGCGAAGTGTTCGGCGCTCATGCTCGGTTTATGTTCCTTCACTCTTGGCGCGCCGTGACCGAATACCTTGCCGCCGGCTGGGCTGTGCAGCTTTGCCTTAAAAATCCTGGCCATTACCTCGCGGCCGTAGCCTACGACAGCGCGGCAGACGAGATAATCTATCACGATTCATGGCCAGCCCGCGTCGGCGGCGACGGATTCGCTCGCCGGATGAAGCGCGAAGAATACGAGCAAAATGTCCAGAATTACGTCGTTTTATACGGCGGAAGTGCTTAAAGGAGGCATGATATGCCGCTATCGGTAATCGAAGGCAGAAAACCAAACGGCCGCTACGACGAAATTCAAATAGACTATTCTTCAGTTTTGGCTCAAATGCCTTTTGAGCATTGGATGATTCACCAGGGCCTTCTCTATTACGCCATTCAGCGCGTAAGAGGATCGGCCGCCGTCCGCTCTCAGCTTATAAGAACCGGCTCTAAGGCCGCGCACGTTTCAGTCTATTTTTCAAGCGGAGTCGGGACGCCCGTTGAAATATACGAGGCAGCTACCGTCACGAATGTCGGCACGCCACTGGCAAGGCGCAACTATAACCGCAACTTCCCCGACGATAACACAGAAACGCTTTTCTATACGAGCCCAACTTATTCTGGCGGAGATCCCATACGCCCGAATCAATCAGGATTTGGAAGCACGCCCGGCCAAGCGCAATCCGGCAACGCTCGCGCCGGCCTTGAGTACGATCTTAAGCCAAATACCGACTACGTTTTTGAACAGGCGCCGTCGGCGTCGACCGATACGGTCATGATTTTCGATTTCTACGAGGTGTAACATGAATATCGAATGGGAAATTGTCTTAGCCGCGGCCTTCGCCGCCATCGGCGTCCTCGAATACCTAAAAGGCTTTTTCAAGGAAGCCCCCGGGAAAGCTTGGCGTTTTCTCCAGCCGGCGCTCTGCCTGGCTTTCGCCGGCCTTGCGATGATCGCCCCGCCTTGGATAATGACCGGCGTTCTCGCCTTGTCGCTTTCCCAGGTCGGCTATGAGGTCATCATCGAAACCGTCAAGAAAAAGGTTGCCAAGTGATATACGCCATCCTTACCGCGGCGGGGGCAATTTTCGCCGCGTACAAAGCCTTCGGAAGCGCCAGGAAATACCGCGCGCTCTATGAAAATGAAATCGCTAAAGCCATCAAGGCCGAGGCCGAGCTCAGGCAAGTGCACGAGCTCTATCGTCAATCCCAGGAGCTACGACATGCCCTCGAAAAAGACCTCGCGCTTTTGCGATCTGGTACTCCTAGCGATCGCGTTGGCGCTAGCCTCGACATCTTGCGCGACGAATCCCAAGCCACCGGAGCCAAACCCCGTAAACCTGCCCCTGGCGTGGCCGATCTTACCGCCGCCGCCCGAAAGCCTTGAGCTCGACGCGGCCGAAGCGAACGTCATAGTCCCGCTTGACTACTGGCTTGAGCTCGTCGGCTATGTCCGCGCGACGGGCGCCGTGCGGGAAATCTTAAGGGCCGAAGGGCGAATTATCGAATGACCGACCCCGTAAACCGTCCCCCTCACTACTACGCCCCGTCCGGGGCCGAGCTGATTACCGTCATTGAGCACTTGCCCTACTGCCGCGGCGCTGCGATCAAGTACATATTTCGCGCCGGCGTAAAAGACAAGGCCCGAGAGCTCGAAGACCTACGAAAGGCGGAATGGATGATTAAACGAGAAATCGCCCGTATGGAGCGCGCAGAGTGATAACCATACTCCATGAAGGCGACCTTCACTGCGGCCACAAGCTCGGCCTCTGCCCGCCGCCCCACATGGGCGAAATGGAGCCTTTACTCGCGCCCCTATGGGCCTGGCGCGAAGCCGAGCTTAAAGCCATTGGCCCCGTCGACGTGCATATCCTAAACGGCGACCTCGTAGACGGCCCCGGCTTCAAGGGCTCGCTCGCCCTCATCACAAGCGACCTCGACGAGCAAGCAGAATGGGCCACCGAGTGCGTCGGCCGCGTGCGCTTAAAGAAAGGCGGCGAGCGCTATTTTACCTACGGTAGCGACTTCCACGTCGTAGCCTTCGGCAATACCGAGCGCCGCATCGCTAAAGCCTTCGGCGCGCCGATTAGCGATATCGTGCTTCTCAAGGTTAAGGGCACGCGCTTCAACTGGCGCCACTTCGTCGGGAGAAGCGATATCGAGCGCGGCCAGCCGACGCAGATAGCTCGCGAGATAACCCGCGCGCTCATTAAGGAAATGACCGAAGGCCATGAGGCGGCCGACGTGTTCGGGCGCTCGCATGTTCACTACTACAGCCGCGTAGACCTGGCCGGCCGCACCGGCTACACAAGCCCGGCGTATCAACTGCCTATCGATATTCCCGGAAGCACATACCCTCGAAGGTTAAGATCGCAGTATTACCATGTAGGGTATACGCTCATTCAAATCGACAGCGCCGGCGAGGTCTACATCCGCCCGCGCACCATGCCGCTCATCATGCACTACCCCAAGGAGTACACCACTTATGAGCCGCGAAAAGCTTAAAGAATTACCGCAACAAGCGCCCGTCGAGCTCCGCCCCGAATGGGCCAACTTCTTAGGCGGGCTATCCGGCAAGCCCCGCATAGGCGCCCCGGCGCGGCCCTGGACCGAAGAGGAGGACGCCTTCCTCCTCGCGGCCCGTGAGCGCGGCGCCCGCTGGCTAGACATCGCCGAGCGTGTCGGTTGCTCCCAGGACACGGCGCGCAAGCGCTGGCGGGAGCTTACCGGGTCTTAATTCTCTGCTCGGCTTGCCTACGAAATACGGCCGCCATATACGTATAGTTGCCGTATTTCGCCACGGCCTCAGAGTGCCACTTCTTAGCCTTAAGCTTGTAGGAATTCTCGCCCAGGTCTCGAACCTTTACGATACGCTTGCCCTGCCTAACAAAAAGCGCCGCTCGCTTAAGCTTCGGTCCAGCGCCGAGCACGAACGCGCCCTTCATATTGTCGATACGATACCTTGGAGCGACCTTCTTTTTTCGGTCCTTGCCGCGCACCCTGTTCGTAGGGACGGCAATCCGGCGCTTCTTGGCCTTTACGACACCACCCTCATCATGCACCGGCAGATAATCGCTTATCGTGCCCGTCACGGCATCCTGGCGCTCTATAGGCCGGCCAGGGCTCGCCTTGTACGTCTTTAAGCTCTTAAGCGTGTACGGCGTTCGAACGATCATGTCTTTCTTAAGGTTCCGCTCGCTGCGCACCTGGACCGCGCGCGCCGTATCGTTCAAGGTCGCGGCCGTAACCTGCTGCATAGCTTTGGGAATCCCCTTTAGAATCTTGACGAGCTCGGGGGCGTTGCTCGTAATTTTCACGAGGCTCATGGCAATATTATATAGTAGCGCGCCCAACTTGGCTATGGCAAGCAACGCACAGCCATACAACAAGCAGTGGATCATCATAGTTTTCATGATGCGCATGAAGCTTGGTTTTATTTCCGCAAATATCACATATTTCTGGTTTTATTAACCTTTTATCTCTAATAGCATTGCCAACTGCCGTATGCGCTTTATACTTTTTAGGATTTTTTTGTCTAAATAAAACCGACCTTATATACATCTTCTTTTTTCGTTCTGGTTTTTTAGAGCGATCTATATCATGTTGCCTATAGTATTCTATTTTGCATAGCCTATTAACTGCGACATCTATTTTTGCACATGCTTTGCATTTATTTAAATGGCCATCAGCCATTTTCTTATGCTTATAAAAACTGCTTAATGGTAATAGCTGATGGCATTTAAAACAAACCTTGTCCATTTCGTGCCCCCTAGCACGATTATATCACACTAAGGGGCATTAGTCAAAAGGGATATCGTCCCCGAAATCGCCCGGCGCATCGCCAGCGGTCTGCGGAGCCTGGCCGCCTGCGGGCGCCTGCTGCTGGCTACTCTCCTGGCGCTGGCCGCCGCCTACGAAGTGCACCTCGCTCGCGTTTACGGTCAGCTTGTGGTATTGCTTGCCCTCGTGCTCCCAGCGCTCTTCGCGCTCGGGTCCGGTGACGCCGACCTGCTTGCCCTTGGTCATGTACCGCGCCAGGCTTTCGCCGCGCTTGCCCAAGAGGATGACCTCGCGGAAGGTCGGCTCGTCTACCCAGGCGTCGCCCTTCTTGACGCGCGTGCCCGAGGCGAGCGAAAACTTGAGCATGGGCTCGCCTGCGTTCGTATACCTGAGCTCCGCGTCGCGCGTGAGCCTGCCTACGCCAGTCCAGATGCTTAGGTCTGCCATGGTTCCCCCTTAAAATACCGCGCCGGGCTCGCAGACTTCGGCTTCCGGCTCTTCTGTCTCCGGCTCCGCATCCTCTACCGTAAAGCTTGCCTGCGCGTCGTCGAGCCTGCGCGCCATACGCTCGCCTATGTCTCGGGGCACCGGCTGCGGCGCGGCGTCCTCGTACTCGTCGAGCGACATGAGCATAGCCAGGCCCTCGGCTTCGCGCGTGGGCTTTTTCAGGAGCTGCTTGGCGGCGATCTTGTCGTGCATGGCCTGCTTGCTTTTGCTCCACGCCGGGCCGTTTTGCTGCGAATAGCTCTTAGCGATAGCCTCCACGTCGGGCTGGCTGATATGCACGATCTCGACGTGGCCGTCTCGGTATTCCAGGCGCATATAGTAGCCGACGATCTTGCCGCGGTCGCCGAAGGCTTCGTATTCATGCTTGACCTCGCCGGCGCTCTCGTCGATGCGCAGCGTGTCGCGCTCGTGGACGCGGACGAGCTTCGGAATATGCGCCAGCACCGCGCCGGGGCCATGGGTCGCCGCGAAAGCAAAGCCTTCGGCCGTGGGCACGAGCTGAGCCTTGCCGCCCATCGGCACAAGGTAGGCGTGCGGAAACTGCCCGCCGATCTGCAAGCCCATGGTCGCGGCCTTCGAAAGCGACTTGTAAACTGAGAAGATGCCCTCGCGGGTCTGTAAGACGCCCTTGAGCTCGTCGCGGTTGGATATGTCCACAATCGCGCGGGCCTTCCAGGTGTCGAAGTTCCCCCCGACGTTCGGCGCCGCGATACTCCTGATCTCGTCGCCCATCTTCTCAAGCATCGATTCGACGCCCGCCCGGCCCTTAGCTACGACGGCGAAGAACTCGCCCTCAGTCTGGTTTTTTTCTGGCATGTTATGCTCCCTTCGCTATTTCATGCGCGACCTTTTTGCGCGCGATCTTCATTGCCCGGACGTGCTTAAGCTCCCAGGCCGCGAGCCACTTAGCCAACGGCTTCCGCCAGCCTAGGCCCGATGCAAGCCTGCGCCATAGAGGCGGGAGGCGGCGATGCCTGTACTCGGCATCCATGTCGGCCATGATTTGGTTTACGCGCTTATAGTTCGCGTGGGCTTTGCGTGCGTTCATAGTTGCTCCGTGATCACGATTTCGAACGGATTGCCAAAATTAAGTTCCCATTTGCCCATCATGACTTCGGGGTGAATCCCGGCAATAGCTACCCACAGCGCGCGCCTAGCCGCCTTGTTTTTTTTCTTGTTGTCTTCGTCCCAAAGATGAGCGAGAACGTCGAGTTTTTCGGAGTCCCTGATGAGGAACACGCGCGGCTTCTTCTCGACCCGCGTTACCTTGGGCTTTATCCAAAATGCTTTCATATCCTACCCCTTCACCTTCGCCGGCCTTAGTTCTCGGCGCTCGGTTCTCTTGATATACCCGCCCTCGTCGAGGCGGGCGTAAAGCTCAGGTTCCTTTTCTTTTAGCTCTTTCAAGGCGACACTCGCCGGATTGGCCTGCACCCAGGAGCTCGCGAGCTTCGTGCCTTCGGGCGTCTGTAGGATCGAGTTCTCGCCGATATAGATGCCCAGCGCGTTCTTAAGCTCTTCGCGTTCGCTCTCGAGCGTCTTGATGCGCTCCCCGAGCTGCCAGTATCGCGCGGCGTACTCGCGGGCCTTCATTTCGTCCTCGCCGCCGACCGTCGCCGTCTTGTCCTCGGGCAGCGGCCACATGGTCGCCACGTCGCTCCAGGTCTCAGGCTTCGGCGGCGTGCGTGTTTCGATGCATCGCCAAAGCCGCTCGGCAAGGGCTAGGCACTTTTCTTGCGTCCGCGGGTCGGCGATGATCGGGCCGTATTCCCTATAGTCGCCCGTATCGATAAGCACGGCGACGAAAGCCTCGCGCACGTCGTAGGCCAGCATCTGCCACTGCACTTGCAAGAAAACCGGGTCAGGTATGCCGTTTTGCGTAAGGTCGTCGGCGTCGTAGCCCATGAAAGCCACACCCTCGCGGCGCTTCCCGGCGTAATAGCCGGTCGTCTTGGCTTCGACGATAAAGGGCGCCGGGTCGTCGACAAGTAGATCGGCATGCGCGAGGACGTAGCGCCGCTCTGGATGCCGGGCCTCGGTGAGGCTTTTGAACGGCCCGAAAGACCGGCCTTTGATCGCGGCCGCAAGGTAGTCGAGGTCTGGCCCCTGGCCAAAGCGCCTGCCGATAAAAGCGGCGAGCACCAACGGCTCTAGCCTATGCCCCCACTCCGCGCGAGGCCCCGCCGGCTTCCGCTCTGCCTGACCGGTTTTCTCAAGGTACAGCGTATAGGGCGTCTGCCCGTACTGCTTATTAAAACCGGCGAGGGTAGGGATATCCGAGGAGCCTATGCCGAGGGCGCGGGCGCCGTGGAAGTCGCGGATTTTGGTGTAGCGGTTCATCTCCCCTGCCTCCACTTCCAAGCCTCGCCGGTCGGCGACAAGTCTACCCATGCCCGCTTCGCCAGCTCTTCGACGCCGCGCTTTGCGAGCATCCGCGCCCGCTCTGCCGCCGGCTTTTTCATAGCCTCTGCATACATAGCCGCCATGTCGTCGGCCTCCTCTCCTTGCAGGCCAGCCTTCACAAGCTCGCCCGCTATAACGTCAATTTTTCTCCGCTCGGCCGTCATCTCGCGCATCTCGACGAAATCAAAGCCGCACGCCGGGCAGTAGCGCGGCCGCCCAGGCCAGACGCCATAGCATGCGGGGCACGTCGTCGTCGTAGGCGGCTCTTCGCCACGCTCTCGCCTGGCCCGAGCGTCAAGGCTCCAATATCGATCCGCGATGACGTGCCCATGTATTTGATAGTTTCCGGCGTGATCTAAAATTAAAGCGCGGCTCTTGCCTTCCGAAAGCCTCAGGGCCCGCCCCGCCTGCTGAAGGTAAAGCCCCAGGCTCTGCGTGCGCCTAAGCAGGATCGCGCCAGCCATAACCGGCACGTCTACGCCTTCGCTGATTACGTCGCAAGAGCACACGACTTGCACTGAGCCATCGGCGAGGCCGTAGATCGCCGCCTCGCGCTCGCGCTTGTCCATGTTGCCCCACACTACGCGGGCCTCATAGCCAGCGGCCTTGAACTCGGCAGCCATGAGCCTTGAGTGCATGACTGAGACAGAAAAGACGACGACCGGCAAGCCGTCCAAGTGCTGCTTGTAATGGTCGATCACATCGCCGACGATGCGCCGCCGGCTCATATGTCGCTCTTGCTCGCCTGTATCGAAGTCGCCGCGCTTGACGTGATAGTTTACTAATAGCTCGTTTGGCGGCCGGTAGAGCACCGGCGGCGCAAGATAGCCTGATGCTACAAGTTCGCGGATGGAAGGCCCGAGAATCATCGACTTAAATCCCTCGCCAAGACCTCGCCCATCCAAACGTTCGGGCGTCGCAGAAAAGCCCGCGCGGGGCACGTCGCGCCAAAAGCGCAAAATCTGGCCGTAGGAATTATCGGCGGTCGTATGGTGAGCTTCGTCAATAATGATAAGATCAGGCCGCCGCATCTGCTCTAGGCGCCGGATTACCGTTTGCACCATGCCGACCTGTACCGAGTCTTGAGTAATGCGCTGGCTCGCGACGATCTGCCCGGCAGTTACGCCGAGGCGAAAAAGCGCGCTCAAGGTCTGCTCGTGAATCTCGCGCCGATGGACGAGCACAAGAACGCGATTCTTAAGGCTTGCAGCCCCGCGCGCCATGCTGGCGAACATGACCGTCTTTCCCCCGCCCGTAGGAAGGACATACAAAACCGACCGCTCGCCAGCTTTGAAAGCGGCGCGGATTTGGTCGAGCCCTTCGGCTTGGTACGGGCGGAGGTTTATCACGAGCGGCTGGCCTCGATGCGGCGCTCGACACGAGATTCTATGTCATGGCGGTATTGGTCTCGGTCTACTATTCGGCCGCCTTCTATGCGAAACCATATACCGGCAACACGCTGGTGTATGGCCCCTTTGTATTCATATTCGTCGGCATTTGGTTCACCAACCTCCGCCCCGCGCTCCTCCTTCGGCCCGTCGGCGAGGATGGCGGCGCGGGCTAATTCCCAGCCGAGCTTGCAAGCATCGTGCAACTGGGCTTCCCTGTTCGACAGAGCTCTGTCCCATGGGATGCCGTAGGTTTCGCGGAACCGTTTCTGCCATCCATACTCTGGCAGGTCTCGCGCCGCCTCGGCCCGAGCTTCGGCGCGGATGCGGTCAAATAGCTTGTCAGCCCCGTCAAGGACGTGCATAACGCCATCGACCCGTACAGCAAACGTGTCTTTTTTCGGATAGATAGCCTCAACGTCAAGCTCCTTGCGTAGATCGTTAGAGTAAAAGGTTATGTTTATCATCCTACTCCTCTTTCTCGGCCAGGGCCGCCTTCCGCGCCTGCTCTTCGTAATACTTTCGCTCGGCCTCGTGGTGCTCGGCATTCAAGATGCAAGCTCCGAGGCAAAACAGGCCCATGAAAATCGTGAGGCCCCAACCAACTACAAAACCGGCTATGAACTGCATGTTAGCCTCCTTTAACACTTGCACCTGGCACAGACGGCGCGGTCGCCAGCGGGAAACGGACCTGGGCGGGTTGACGCGGTTTCTCGTATGTACGGCACGGCTCCGCAATGCGGGCAAGCCTCTGTCCCCGCCTCGATCTCATCCAGCCTCCGCATCATGCGGGCGAACGCTTCCTGGGCTTCGTCACTCAACGCACACCTCCTCGAAACTCACGCCGTCGCCTTCGCGCCTGGCTATTACTGCGAGGCCGCCGTTTAGCGCGACCTGGCCTAAAAACTGCTTTTGCTCTTTGCTCGCCGTGTCGTAGCCGGGCGTCTTGCATTCGCAGGCGACGAATTGCGCTATAGTCTGACCGACCATGCCTTGCGTGATTTTCAAAGGCCGCCAGCCGATGAGATCGGAGCCGCCGGGATTGCACACGCCAAAGCGCAGCCGGCGCGCCTTGCCAAGCGTTACGACGTGACCGCTCGAATCGTCGTATTCCTCCATGACGCGGCCAGCGAAGCCCGCGCCCATCTGGTTTTTGAAAAGCCTCGCGCCGCGCTTAGTCATTACTATTTGAGCCATCGCCACGACGGTCTCATGCTTGTCAGCCATGCCTATATCCTCCCAGCCCATGCGGGCGCGTCTTGCGTATCAAGTCCGAGTAATTCCCTAATAGCTTCCACTTCGTCGGTCTGCGTAAGCGCGTCGAGGTCGTCAATAACCTTAGCCGCCGGATACCAACCATCGAGCGCGTACAGGATGCGCCAGAGGGCCGACCGCCGCGCCACGTCTCCCCTGCGAGCCGCGATGCCGTCCCATTTTTCGACGAGCGCTATGGCTTCGGGGCGGGTCATGCCGCCCCCCCGTCACCCAAATACCGCACCTTGAAGCCGTCCCAATCGAGCTCCCTCACGGTCGCGTTACGGTCGCCCATGCGCGCCTGGGTCGTCTTGTCCTCGATGCATAGCCGGTTACGCCTGATCTGCGCGTCGTAGCTGCCCTCGTATGGCGTTCCCGCCAAAAGCCGCGAGAGCATAGACGACTGCGTCACGATAGCCACCGTGCGCCGGCCGTCGTTTTTCTTAACCACCTTGAGGCCGTAGCGTTGTAATAATTCATTCGCTTCCTCGTGGCCTGTCTCAAGCGAGCCGGCAAGCGTAAGCCATTCGGCAACCGTCTTTTTATACTTGCCGTCGCTTTCGATGATCGATTCAAGAATATGGCTCACGACGCGATCCTCGTCCTCGACGTTCTTTTCGCGCGAGATCTGCTCGTCATAGAGCGCTTGCAAGAGCCACGCTTGCCCGTCATTGGCCATGATGCTCTCGTCGCTCTGCACCGCCCACGCCGCGGCGAAAATCGGCGCCCATAGGTCGGCCTCGCGCGCGCCGCCTAAGTGCTCAGGCAGCATCTCGCGCAGCGCTTCTATGTCCTCCATGATGCGAGGCAGGGCCCGGAAAATGCGCCGTCGGAATCGGCCAGCGTCGCGCATGCTCTTCTTGTAGAGGTCTTTGCTTCGCGCGATTTTGTCCTTTTCGGCGTCCTGGTCTTCGGGCGCCTTAAGCTCGCATGAAATGATCCGGCTCGCAATCGCCGCACCTTCGGATACGACCGTATTGATCGAAGCGAAGCAAAAGCACGAGCGGATAAGGAAGCTCTGCGTCCCTTTGCCGTCGGCCATGGTCACCCGGCCCGAGCCGTCAGAGGAAGCGTTACGCGCGAGATCAAGAATCTTCAATATCTGCTCGCGGGCCGGCTTGCTCTTGGGCTCCATCTCGTCGAGCGCCACCGGGCGCGCGTCCATATTGAGCGTGCGCCGGATACCGGCTTCCGTGTCCTTGCCCGAGCCGTCATGTCCGAACGGGCCCACGAGCTCGCGGATTATGTTGTCGAGGACGTAGGTCTTGCCCGAACCGCGCCGGCCGGTAATCCAGATATGAGGCCGAAACTTTAAAAGCCCGCCGAAAGGCGCTATAAGCGACCAGCCCAGGGCCGCGACGGCATCGGAATACCGCGACCAGCCTTGCGCGAGCATAAGGGAATTCAAAGCCTGCCCCTCGGCGACGGTTGACTCGGAGCCGGCCATATCGCCAAAGCGCACGGCGGAGCGAACGTATACCGAATCACCTTCGTAGGTCGTAAGGTCATGCACCTTGCCGTCGAGCTCCACGATACGCTGGCCGTCGTTGATGACGATATCCGCGCCATCGAGCCACACGCCAGCGCCGCGAAGGACAGCCGGGTCGAACATGCCGGCCTCGGTCTGCATCTTGATTATAAGAATCTGCGCGGCCGTAAGGTCTATCGCGCCCTTGTCCGATAGGCAATCTTTCGACGCCCACCATTCAGGCGGCGCGAGCTCGGCGAGCTTGCTCGTGGTAAAGCCGCCCTTGGGAATCTGGTACGTTTGCCTCTGGCCGCCTAAGATGAAATGGTAATAGCTCTCGTCGTAGCCCAAGCAGCGGAAAGGGGCCAGCGGCTCGACGGGCTCGGGGGGCGCATCGGTTATGCGAGGGCACTCGGCAAGGAAGGTCGACGGGTCGTCGCAATCGGCTATATCCCAGCCTTCGGGCTTGCCCTGTATGTTTAGAATCTCCGCCTGCGGTAGGAGCCCCTTGATCTGCAGGGCGGCCTTCATGCCTGGCGCGTCGGCATCGGGCCATATCGTCACGTCACGGCTAACGAGCGGCCCGAAGTCGGTTTTCGCTACCGCCGACGCGCCGCCCGACCATGTAGTCACGATAAAGCCCGGCACCTTAACCGATGCGCACTTCTCGCCCTCGACGATAAGGACAGGCAACTGTCCGGAATCTCCGGATAGTTCATGCAGCCGATAAAGCGGCCGGCCCGCGCTCATCGCCTGGCCTTCGTGCCAGCGCGCGCCATCGTAGTAGTAGGGTATGACGTCCTTACCGCCATCGGGCGCATTGAAGCGCACCACGGCAAACACCCAGCCGCCCTTTGCGTCATGGTAGCGCCAGCCGCCGCCGACGGCCCCGCGCGGGCTCTTGGCTATGAGCTCGTTGAGCTTATGCTTTGCTTCCTCAGGGATAGGAAATACCGGGCCGGCCTTTTCTCGCTTAGCCTTAGGCTCGGGAGCCTGGCCAGTCTGCGCAAGAATCCACTCGGCGGCGGCCATAGGCTTTATTCCGTGCATGAGCTCGACGAGCTTTATAATGTCCCCGCCCTCGCCGGTAGCGAAATCGTGCCAAAGGCCGGCGGGCGAAATATGGAACGAGCCAGGCTTAGAATCAGCACGAAGCGGCGAACATGGCCAGTAGTCGCCGTCCTCGCGCCACTCGCCACCGGGGGCCAAGGACTCTATGAGAGCGCGGGAGCATGAGGAGCGGGCTTTTTCGAAGGTCTGTTTTGAGCTCATCTCATGCTCCCGTAGTTAATCATTTTTCCTTGTTCCTTGCCTTGGGTTGCCCGGCCTTGCCGAGCCTTGCCACTCCAAGTTCCTTGCCGCGCCTGGCCCTGCCCCGCCGCGCCCTGCCATGCCGTACCTTGTTCCTTGCCTTGCCCGGCCGAGTTCCTCGCCCGGCCGCGCCCGGCCGCGCCCCGCCGTGCCCAGCCTTGCCCGGCCACTCCAAGTTCCTCGCCCTGCCGGGCCTTGCCTTGCCGCGCCGTGCCACGCCAAACCGCGTTCCGCGTTCTATTCAATCGTGGCCCAGAATCTGCCGAATACGCCGGGGCTCTTGGGGGATGAGGGGCGCCAATCGCCTAGGCCGCAAAGGGCTCCGGCCTGGTCGAGGATGGTCTGTAAGACCTGGCGCGTCAGGCCCGTCCGCTCCGGGTCTAGGACGGTGAAACTCCCGCGCAACTCCCACTCGCGGAAGAGCGGCCGAACCCGGACGTGCTTGGCGGCGCCGATCTTCGCGCGCTTGACCAGGAGTTCGAAGCCTAGCGCCTCGGCGGCTTCTATGTGCTCGGCGAACTCTTCGAGCTTGGCGATCTTGTTTAGATTTGCGACCTGAATGGGCTTGCCGGCTATGGTTAGCTCCCATTGCTGTTGATCGATAAGAATGCCGGCCTGGGTCTCTTTCTTGAAGGTAGCCTTGCCGCCCTTAGGCACCTTGGCGCCGCCCTCGCGGAACATGGTCATGAGGTTATCCGACGGCATACCGATAGTCTTGCCGTCATGGTAGACGTATCCGAGCCAGGTCCAGCAGGGAGTGCGGTCATCGCCCGCTACCGACTTGTCGCGGTTGGCCGGGTCTTTGCTCCAGGCGCGCACCTTCTCGCTCCAGGCTATGTTGTCTTGGTGCATGAGTAGGGGCGATTCGCCTTTGATAGTTACGGTGTATTGCTTCATGATTTTCCTCCGCCTTATGCAAGAGCCGGGACTTCGGCTTTAGCCGCGAGCCTGTCGGCTTCCATGATCTTCGACATTCGGTAATTCGTCCGGTCGTACTGCGCCAACTCATCGGGCGACAGGTTTTGCCTCACGATGAGCGAGCCGCGCTCCCTAGCCCGCCGTATTTTCTTGCCAGCCTGGGAGAGGTCGGACTTAACGACCCCGAGCTTGCCCGAGTCGTCAAGAACGATGAATTTCCCGTCGCGCAAGGCGATGATCTTCGAGCTATCTTTCTGAACCTGCTTGCGCCAAGCGTTCGTCACCGTGCGGAAACGGGCGCTATACTCGTCGACGTACAGGAGAGAAGCGATCTCTTCCTTGGGAATCTCGGTCTTGCCTTCCACGAGCTGGGAGTCTGGATACCTGTCCCGAATCTTTCGAACGTCGGGAGCCGTTGAAATGCCGTCTCCTATTGACCGTAGTTTGTTCATATCCGCCACCTCTTCACTAAAAACTAGCCCCCGCATACGCAGGCGCTGATCAGCCGGCCGCGCGAATCGAACGCGCCGCTTGGAGCTTACAAGGCCCCAGTCTGCCCTTGCAGTGCCGGCAATATGAGGGCGTCAAGATTCGCACTTGATACGCAACGGCTACGCTCTAGGCGCTCCGCACCGCCCCCAGCCAAGCTCTCGTAGTTAACGACGCGCACGCTTGGCTCATTCGTCGGGGCGTCGATCCCAAGCCCAACACGTCGGACAGTTGGCTTCCTCGCCTGATTCCCCGCTTGCCGGTAGCCTGCATTCTCGGCGCAGGCTTTTCGCCGCTATTGATAACCGTCAACAGCAGTAAAACGGGCGCTTGGAAGCGGCGGGAGTCGAACCCGCATTCGCTGGCCTCGTGTCAGTGTTAACCGTCCGACACGCTCGCGAGCCCACGCGCATTGCCTCTATCTGCCACGCTTCCATGTTGCCGGCCGTCAATCCAACGGAGTCGGGCCGGCTTGCTACTTGTAATGCCTTACCGTGACCCGTCATGGTGGGCCTTCCCATCTCGATCGAAGCGCGACGCGCTCCCCGGTCTTTCCCGGCGCCAACTTATAAAGAGGCTAGAAAATATGCCAGCCCATACGGGCAAGGCTTAAACCTTCTCGAAATGCGTGGACTCGACGGCGTAGTGCATCAGCTGGCCGTCGCTGGCGTCGACCTTGGCGATCACGATGTCCGAAACATCCAGAGGCCGCCCGGGCGTTGCTGAAAACCTGTCAGCTTCCGTAGCATAGCGAACAAAAACCACCGGGTTATCGTCGAAAGTGTGCCGGTATCGTTCGCCAAACTTCTTCTGCCGAATGATATCGCCAGGCTGCAGGCCCTCGAGCTTCGGCCGCTTCATGGCTTCCAGCACCTTTTCCACATCCTGCACGATTGGGCTCTCGCCCGCCATCTCGCCCATCATCTCTTCCATGAAACCCATAATCCACCCCCGAAGGTAATTTTTAACCCCTAGCCATACGGCCGGGGCCTATTCGCTCAGCTCTTCTAAAACCTCGTCAACGCTCTTGCCGGATTCCCACTTGCGATGCAGCCTCTCGCGGTCGCGCGGCATCTCGACATTGAGCCCGGCAACCTCGGCCGCCTCTACGAGCTCGGTGATCCAGTCGATCCAGTCCATTCGATCATCCATACTTCGCACCTCCTCGCACGCGCCTTCGTAGCCCGGCAGCGCCATACAGCCGCCAGTCAGGCAGTACCAGCCGCAGCGATCCAGCCTACAGGCCAAGCTCCGCCGCCATCGTTAGGATTTTGTCAGCCCGCACGCACGAGCAGGCGATGAAAAAAGCGCATAGGCAAAAGCCCAGCGCTAAAAGCATTACATACTTGATTTTCACTGCATCACCTTAAAAAGCGACGGGTCTATTTGCGTCTCGCCGCGCGATACTTTTCCAAGGAACATCTCGCGCGCGCCAAAGGTCACGAGCCCGGCCTCAAAAATCTGATGCCCCATCTCTTCAAAAGACAAGCCTCTCGCATGGGCCATGTTCTCAATTGTTTCAGTTTCTTCGAAATTAAGTATTTCCGCCATCCTTGTCCACCTCACAACTAAGACTATAGGCCCATGTTCGGGGCTTGTCAAGCTTTATTTTAACGCATCCTCAACTATCCGCGCCGCCTCATGCCAGCCGCGCGCCTTAAGCTCTTCCACCGCCGCCTGGACCCGCTCGCGGAGGCTTATCCCTCGCACACCGCGCCTTACCTCGTTGACCGCGCCGCGCGCCGCCTTTACGTCTTCTGGCGCTATATCGCGGCCCTTGGCTTCGGCGTACTCAGCGGCCTTTTCTATCAGCCGCTTGTCGCGCACTACTTGGCGCTCGCTTTTGCCGGTCGCTTCGGCGATCTCTGCCTTCGTGGCAGGGGGTGACACCGTGTCACCCTTGAAGTATCCGGGCCAGATGCGCGCGTAGAGGAGAAGCCGCGTATCCTCGTCGATCTCAAAGCGGCTCAAGTTTCCTAGCCATAGGCGCTTCCGCTGCTCGTCCGGGGCCAGCTCGGAAAGGACGATCCGCACCGGGAGCTTGGATATACCAAGGCGCCCGGCAACCGTGACTCGGCTCTCACCCTCGATGAGGAGCCCGTCGGGCATGGCTATGAGCGGCGTGATGATCTCGCCTGCCTCGCGTATATCGCGCTCAAGGTCGGCAAAGTAGCGCTCGCTCTTAAGCGCGCGAAAAATCGCGTTCTCTGGATTATGCCGGAACCATGAGAGCGGCTTATAAAGAATCTCGGATAGCTCTAAACCGCCGGATACTTGGGCCTCGACGGGCTGCTCTACGGGCCTCGCCTGGCTACCGGGCCGCGGCCTGGCGGCGCTTTGGAGTTGGGCGGCTAGCTTTTCGGATTGGGTCATCTTCGTATCCTCCCCACTTCATGGCCCGCATCTACGAGCGCCCGGCCGACCATGTACTCACTCGCGCCGATGCGCCTTGCTATGGCGTCTATGGCTTCGCCGGCTAGATACGCGGCTTCGATTTCTTGGAAGTGCTTTTCGACTAGAAGAACCGACTCTCGCTTCCGCCTGTTCGCGACACCGCGGATCGCCTTAAGCTCGCGCCAGCATTTCGTCACGCGCATATGCTCGGGCGCATCGTGGTCGGTTAGGTATGGGCAGATGGCGGGGGTCATGGGCGGGGCTCCTCGATGCGGCCCTCGACCTCGGCGCGGCGCGGTATCTCCGTCCACGCCAACACCTCCGAGCCTTTACTCGGTTCGGGTAAGGACCACCCGTCACGCTTCCGGTAGAAAGCCGTCTCATGCCACGGGCTGGGCGACGAAAACTTGGCGTTCACTTCGACCAGGTAAAGCCCTTCTTTGCTCGGGGGCTCCGTATGCCAGGGCCCCTCCGCCCCGCGCTCCTCCTTCGGCTCGTCGGCAAGTGGCGCCGGATCGTAATTTTGGCCAACGATCAACCTACAGGAGTCGCACAGTTGTCTATCCCCACCAGGCTGCGGACGGTTTCGGCACCGGAAGCAGCCTTGGCGCTCCTCCTTCGGCTCGTCGGCGAGGATGGCGTGCTCAGCTAGTTGAGCCGCCATGTCCTTCCGGATCATGGGCGAGTATCTATCGGATGCGGCTCGCGGCTCGCCAAAGCCTAGTATCGCGCTTCGTGCCATGGCAGCCGCTTCCTTCCCCGCCTCGGCCCGCGCTTCGGCGCGGATGCGGGCGTCGCCTGCTCGACTATTCCAGTTGTCAACAAGGCTAGACTTATCCCCAAATGCTATTGACGACGAAGCCAGGCAAAACTGGCAAGCTATATAAGAGCCGCCAGCGTTGGGGTCGTGTTCATCCGCCGGTATGTCCACTCTTTGAGCAACGCCACCACAAAACGGGCACGGCTTCAACTTATCGTCCATCCTACTCCCCCTTCTCGGCCAGGGCGGCGCGTAACTTACGCAAGTCGGCCCACTTGTGAAGCCTGTTACCACTGCCCCAACACTTATCGCAAACGCCATTGGTAATAGCTTGACCTCCGATACCGCCATGCCATGTCGCGGTGGAGCCGTAAGCTACCACGCCGGAGCCGCCACACCCATCACAGGCTTCATCCACAAATGATATGCCGCGCCACTCTAAGGCTTTTTCTAAAAACTCGTCTCTAAAACCATCGACGCGTTTTTGCAGCTCCTCCCGCTCGGCCCGGAGCTTGGCGATCTCGCGCTCCATGGCTGGGCGATCGTCGCGGACGTATCGGCCCCACCATTCTGGGCTTCCAGACTCAAGGCGCTCAGTCTCGATCCCCGCGCACGCATTAACGCAAGCGACGATGCGGCGGGCGTTGGCGCTAGCGTTTTTTTGACCCATAACGCCGTCGGCGCATATGGCTATCATATAATCATCATCGCAAACCGGGTGGATGCTAGCCTCTTCATTGCATCCAAAATCTCGATAGGCCCACGGCTCCCTCGTATGCTCACTCATCCCACCACATCCTCCGCCAGCCTATCAAACCACCCCGCCGCCAGCGTGCCGTCCCGCAGCCTGCGCCCTTCGGTAGCCGCGGCCCTGACGCTTGCGTCCCTATGTATCGCCGTCCTGGTCGCGGTCCATAGCCCCGCCGCGCGCATGACGTCCGCCTCGGTCTGCGTCACCATGCTCGGCACGGCCAGCATTTTCGGCACCGTCGAGCCCGACTCATCGACGCGCCGCACTTCGTCCTCGATGACCTGGTAGCCCTGCACCGTCCAGCGGGCAGCGCTTACGGGCACAAGCACGAGGTCGGCGGCATAAAGGCCCGCGGAAAGTTCAAGCGTCAAGGCCGGCGGCGTGTCGATAATTACCACGTCAACGTCGAGCTTCCGTATCGCCGTTCGTAGCCGCATGACCGACATTGGATTCCGCGCGAGCTCAAGCCCGATCGTCGCCAGGCTCGGCGTCGCCGGTATTACAAACCCAAGCGGCGTCTGGTGAGCCACTTCGGCGAGGCCAGCATGCCCGGCGAGGAAATCCCGCACGTTCGCGGCTTCGGCCTTGGCTACGTCCTCGTCGTCGCGGAAGTAAAAATCGGTCAGATTGTTGTTATGGTCGAGGTCGACCGATAACACCGAAAGCCCCCGGGCGCTGCACGCCTGACCTAGGAACGCCGCGAGCGTGGTTTTACCAACGCCGCCTTTTAGGCTGGATATGGTAATGATGCGCATGGCTAGCGGCCTCCTAACACGAGCTCGGGCCGCTCTGCCGATACGGCGTAAACAGTGTATTTGTAGAATTCATTTACGCCAAAGTCTTCCGCGTGCTTGTCCTTTTTTGCTTCAGCTAGGGTGTTATAGTCGCGGTCGTAGCGAAGGTCTAAAGACTCGCCGCAGAAAGGGCAGAAGTCCCAATCGTCAATTGATCCTCGCTCTACATCGGCCTCGCAGCTGGGGCACTCTTCAACGCGGCCCGATACGTTAAAGATCAAATCGACCCTAGCGGCAAGGTTTTCGCCTATGTCTTCCGTCTTTACATTGCGAGCCTTAATTACTTCGAGAGGGCTCATCTTAAAATAACCTCTCAAGGTGCCCTCATCGGGGTCTATAAAAATGCTTCTTGATAAAACCGTCTTGCTCATACTTCCCACCTTCCCGACGTCCTAAAACGTCCCCGCCTCGCCACCCTCGGCGCCTTCGATCTTCTCGAACTCCAGCACAAGCCGGCCGTTTTCGAGCCCGTAGTTAACCTTGGCGCCTTTTTTGATGCCCAGGAGCTTGACGAGCATGCTCGGCAGCTTTACCCCGAGCGAATTAGTGCTCCGAGCGATAACCTGGTCACGACATACGATTTCCATGCAACAACCTCCTTACGTTGTATGTACAACATAACTATGACGTAGCTACAACATAGCGCGGTTATGAGTACATGTCAAGTGTAAAAAGTAGTCACAATGTAGCGATATTGTATTTCTTTGGCGTAGTCATATTGTAGTCATTACATAGCTACAACATAGCTACAAGATAGGCATGACATAAAGCAAAACCCTACAAACCCTACAGCGATCCTACAGGGCTTTTATTTATATTTCTATATTAAATAAGTATATAGTATATAGTATATGGTATGTAGGGCCTGTAGGGTGTAGAATGATGATGCGCTCGTGTTCGTTTGTATTTTTACAAAAGCGTACGTGTATAGTGCCATAGAGGCGCATATCTCAAATACAAACCCTACAAACCCTACAACGCTTGTAATTACATATTACATAAATAAATAAGCTGTATGGTCGAAGCCTACACCGACCCTACAGACCATACGGGCAAGCCTACGGGAGTATATAAAGTTATGTAAGTATATATGCTATAATGAATAAGGTACTGTGC
>ERZ761596.69-NODE-69-length-27303-cov-128.475007_pt1 | contig 27303 bp, 28 predicted proteins | sample MGYA00512166_ERZ761596 | MGnify/ENA primary metagenome ERZ761596 (study PRJEB28899, sample SAMN03785556) | bioreactor sludge metagenome | biome: EBPR Sludge; feature: EBPR Bioreactor; material: 0.22µm filtered reactor supernatant | place: Saint Lucia: Queensland...
ACGGCGACTATGGCCGGAGCATCGACCAGTCCGCAGTTGAAGACCGCGACATGGCGCTAGGTGATGCGGTCGTGATAAGGGCAACGCGGGCGTGGTGAACTACGAGGACGTCGTCGGGCAGCTGACTGCGGCCGGGCTTGTGCTGAAGGAGCCGGGCCGGCTGGAGGTCGATACTCGGCGATTCGTGCGGTGCCGGGTGGCCGGCGAGGGCAGCAAGGATCGCGGGTGGTATCGGCTGCACTCTGTGCCGATGTCTTCGCAGCCTGGGCAGTACCTGATCGTCGGGGCGTTTGGCGTTTGGCGCGGGCCGGAGCACGAGTCGCACAAGGTGGCGATCGCGAAGGATGCGGCGGCCAGGATGTCGGCGGAAGAGATCGCGCTGACGCGCAGCCTGCACGAGCAGATGGCGCGCGATGCTGCTGCCGAGCGGGCGCGCGAGCTGGACAGGCTGGCCGAGCGTGCGGCCGGATGGTGGGCGCGCATGCTGCCGAGCGGGCGCAGCGAGTATCTGGTGCGCAAGGGGCTGCCGCCTGGCGATCTGTTCGGGGCTCGCGTTTCGGAGCGCGGCAACCTGGTAGTTCCGGCGATGGATGTCAAGGGACGCATCCGCTGCCTGCAGGTCATCTATTCGGATCCCGCGGTCAAGCGTCGGAAAGGTCGAGACAAGGACTTCACGCCGGCCGGCGCGGCGAAGCGGGAGCATTTCTTCCCGATCGGCGGGGCTCCGTACCCGGGCGCCGTTGTGCTGGTCTGCGAGGGTTTCGCCACCGGCGCGACGCTGCACCAGGCGACCGGCCTGCCGGTGGTGGTGGCTTTTGATGCCAACAATCTGTCGCCGGTGGCGCAGGCGATCGCCAAGGCGCATCGCGGCGTCCGGCTCCTGTTCTGCGCCGACGACGATTACGACTGGCAGTTGATCGAGGACAAGCCCAAGCCGAACACCGGCATCATCGAGGCGCAGAAGGCAGCGCTGGCCGTGCGGGGCGGAGTCTGCATTCCGACCTTCCCGGGAGAGCGGCCGACCAGGACGCACAAGGGCGCGACCGACTTCAACGACCTGGCGACGATGCCCGATGGCGGGCTGCACATGGTCTCATCGCAGGTGATGGCATCCCTGTCGGCGCTGGGCTGGTCTTCCCGCGTTGCCGGGGCGCGTACCCGGGCGCAGGAGTCGAGTGGGGGAGGAGGGGCCGGTCCGCAGCGGCCGATGCTCAAGCCGCTTTACACGCTGGATGAGGCAGTAGAAAAGTGGGTGCTGGTGTATGGCGCGAACGGCTGCTACTTCGACTCGCAAGAGCATTGCCTCGTCCCGAAGGCCGACGTTTTGGCCTTGCTGCCTGACCATGCATCGCGCGAGTGGAAGCAGCACCCGGGCCGGCAGATAGCCAGGCTGTCGGAGGTCGGCTTCGACCCGACCGAGAAGGATTCAGCCGTCCGATGCAATCTCTGGGGCGGCTGGCCGACGGTTCCGAAGGATGGCGACTGCTCGCTGCTGCAAGAGCTTCTTGAGTACCTCTGCAGCGGCGAGGAAAACGCAGCGGAATGCCTGCAGTTTGTCCTGCGCTGGCTGGCGTTTCCCATCCAGCACCCGGGCGCCAAGATGCGCTCGACGCTGATCTTCCACGGCGATCAGGGAGCCGGCAAGAATATCTTTTTCGAGGCGGTGAAGCGGATCTACGGCGACTATGGCCGGATCATCGACCAGTCCGCAGTTGAAGACAAGTTCAACGATTGGGCCAGCCGCAAGCTGTTCTTGGTTGCCGACGAGGTCGTCGCCCGAAATGAACTGTACTACCTGAAGAACAAGCTCAAAGGCATCATTACCGGCGAATGGATCCGCATCAATCCGAAGCAGGTCGCCGCGCACGACGAGCGGAACCACGTCAACATCGTATTCCTGTCGAACGAGCTGCAGCCGCAGGTAATCGAATTCGGCGACCGGCGGCATTTCGTGGTCTGGACGCCGCCGAAGCTCTCGAAAGCCTTCTACCGCAGCCTGGGCGATGCGCTGGCAAATGGCGCCGTCGAAGCGCTGCATCATCACCTGCTGCACATTGATCTCGGCGACTTCAACGAGCACACCGAGCCGCCGATGACCGCCGCCAAGGCGGCCGTGCAGCAGTTGTCGGCATCATCGACTGAGCGCTTTCTCTCCGACTGGACCGCGCTGGAAACCGCCTGGCCGTGCGCGCCGTGCTCCAGTGGCCAGCTCTATCTGGCGTACAGCCGCTGGTGCGGCGCGCGCGGCGAAAAACCGCGGGCGCACATGCACCTATCGAGCCAGGTCTCGCGCATGCGCGGCTGGGTGCTGATGCACAAGGACGTATTTCACACCGCCACTTACAGCGGATCGCCGCGGCGCATGCGGATGGTCCTCCCGTCTGCAGAGTCGATGGAAGCGACCGCCAAGGCTGGCGAAGACTACCGCCGCCCCGCCGACCAGACCGAGACGCAGTGGATGACCGACTGTTTTTTCCGGATGGCCGCCGCGCTGGGAGACGCATCATGACCGCACGGCCTGAATCCGCCGCACGGCCATACGCACGCCCTGCCGCACGCCTTAAGTGCTTGATTTTCAAGCAACCGCACGCACCGCACGGCTTGCAGCCACGTGCGTATGCGCGCGACACGCAGGATACGCGCGTCAACGCGTGCGCACGAATCTCTCGCGTAAACGCGTGTACACCCGTGCGGTCGTGCGGTGCGCCTATCCATGCGGGTCACAGGCGTGCGGGCACGTGTGCGGGCAGGCGTGCGGGCGTGCGGAACGCCGGCATCGCGCGCGCGCATTCTGTTTTTCCTATCGGATCCGGGAAGTGAAGAACAGTGGCGACCTGATGACCCCTGCGGCATTCGCCAGGCTGCTCGGAGTCAACCGATCGACCATCTCCCGCGCCATTGGCGCCGGCCGGCTGACGCTGACCGCCGACGGCCTGCTCGACCCGGTTCAGGCACGCGCAGACTGGCAGCGCAGCAAGCACGGCGGCCGGCCGGATGTCGCCGCCCGCATCGATGCCAACAGGCGCCCCGTCGTGCCGCCAGCGTGCGCGCCTGCGGCGATTTCCAGCCCAGCCGAAGCCGATGCCATTGCCGACGCAGAAATCGCCGCTGACGCAGAGCAGGACGCCGTCGAGGCCGCGCCGGGAACCATGCAAGCCTGGCGCATTGCCCGGCTCGTGGCAGAAAACGCCAGCCTCACGCTGGCAATGGAGCTGGCCACCCATGCGCGCTATCCGCGCGACCGGCTGCTGGCTGAGGCGCAGGCCATCGGCAGCGCGTTGCGGGCGCAGATTGAGCGTTTGGTCGACCAGCTCGCCGCGCCGATCGCCGCGCACCGCGAAGCAGCAGACCGGCGTCGCCTGATCGAAACCGAATGCGCCCGGCTGCGCCGTGCCGCGCGCGCCACATTCCCGGCTGCCCTGCGCCGCCTGCGGGATTCGACCACGAAGGAGCAAGCATGACTGATCGCCCCGGCTCCCTGCGCACCGCCATGCCGATCGTCGCCGCCTTCATCGACGCCCTACGCGCCGCCGGTTACGCCGCCGACGTCGCCGCTGCTCTGCGCAACGCGCAGGCCGGTGGAACCGACTTCCACGCCCGCGAAGCCGGCCGCGAATTCGGGCGCCTGCAGCCGCCGCCGACGGCCAGCTACACCGCCGACCAACTCCTCGCCGCGCGCCGGCCGGAAAACCTCAAGGACGCCCGATGAAGTACCACGCAGAACCGCAGCACGCCTGCGCCGCCGCCGGCTGCATCCATTACCGGAAAGCCAAACTGCCATCCCGGATCATGGAGTGGTGCCAGCGCATGCACACCCCGATGTCGCCCTGCGCGCACATCCGCACCAGCGACCACGTGGCCCGCGAAGGCGGCACGTTCTGCGCCCGGCCGCAGAAGAAAGGGCTGCAATGATCGCCGCGCGCATCGAAAACCTGCCGGCGCTGACGGCCGCTCTGCGCGGCTACGGATCGCAGATCCCGTTCGCCATGGCCGTCGCGCTCACCTCCAGCGCGCATGCCGTCAATCGATCCATCCAGGCGGAAATGCGCAGCGACATCTCCGGCGGGCCGACGCCCTACACCCTGCGATCTTTCCAGGTCACCCCTGCCACCAAGCAGACGCAGCAGGCCGTCGTCGGCCTCAAGACGGCGCCGGCCGGCGGCACGCCATACGAGCAGGCGATCGGCCACCTGTTTCGCGGCGGCGTGCGCCGCTTCAAGCGCCTTGAAGGATGGCTCGAGCAGATCGGCATCCTGCCGTCCGGCCAGCAGATCGTCCCGGGCAGCCGCGCGCCGCTCGATCGCCGAGGCAACGTCAAGCTGGCCGAAGTCAAGGAAATGGTCGGCATCCTGGCGGCAAGCAAGCGCGGACTGCGCAACCTGCGGTCCTACCGCCGCGCCGGTCGCGGCAAGGAACAGAAGGCGCTCGGCTTCTTCGTCGTGCGCCCTGGCGATCCCGCCGCATCGCACCTCGCGCCCGGAATCTGGCGGCGCATCGACAGCGCCGCCGGCAGCGCCGTCGAACAGTGGTTCGTGTTCGCCTCTCCGGGCCGCTACAGCCAGCAGTTCGACCTCGAGAAGATCGCCGACGAGTCTGTTGCCAGGACGTTCCCGGCCGCATTCCAGGCCGCGCTCGACAAAGCCATCGCCACCGCCAGGAGCTGATCACCCATGCCGCGCATGATCGAAGCCCAGACCGATCGCGCCCGCCTGCTGGCCGGCCAGGCGCAGCAGGATCTCGATCGCGCGCGGCAGGCAACCTGCCCGGCGGCATCTCTGCACGCAGCCGCGCTGGCCGTCCGGCGCGTCGTCCTCGCCGCGATCGAGGCGCTGCCGGGCCGCCTGCAGGAAGCCGTCGCCGGCATCCACGACGACACCGCGGCGCACTACGCGCTCGCCGAAAAGGCGCACCAGGTGCTCGCCGAGGTCGGCGAGCAGGCAGAGCGCGCCGCCACCGCGCTGCCCGAATTCGGCGCCCGTTTCCGCCGTGGCGCCCGGCCGCGCGACCTGCTCACCGTCTCGCAGTGGGCGGATCGTCACCGCATGCTCACCAGCGGCACCAACGCACCCGGGCCGTGGCGCACCGCCATGACGCCCTACCTGCGCGACATCATGGACGACCTATCCGAGCACAGCCCGGCGCGGCTCGTCGTCTTCGAGAAGTCGGCCGGCGTCGGCGGCACCGAGGCCATGTTCAACTGGATTGCCTACTGCATGCACCACCTCGGCAACCGCGACATGATGGTCGTGTTGCCGTCGCTTGAGCTTCGGGACCGCTCGTTCAACCCAAGGCTGTCGAAGGTAATCAAGCAGTCGCCCGCGCTCGCCGATCTGGTGCGCAGCGCCTCGCGCAGCAGCGCCAACCGCGCCGACATCCTGGAGTACGGATCCGACTGCCGCATCATCAAGGCCGGAGCCAACAGCGCCGACAGCCTGCGCAGCGACCACCTGCCCTACGTCATTTGCGACGAAGTCGATGCCTACAAATGGGACGTCGGCGGCGAAGGCGACCCGATGACGCTGATCGAGAACCGGCAGCGCACCTTTACGCGCGCCAAGACGCTGCTGATCAGCACCCCGACCAACGATGGCCTGTCCCGGATCGACGACGCCTATCGGCGCAGCGATCGCCGCCGCTATCACGTCCGCTGCCCGGACTGCGGCACCTATCATCACTTGCAGTTCCGGAACCTGCGGTGGGCGACCGCGCCGTCGCTAGACGGCGAATCCGCCACCGAGCAGAAGGTCGTCACCGCCGCATGGATGGTCTGCCCGGAATGCGGAGTCGAGATTCGCGAAGGATCGAAGCCGCAGATGCTGGAGTCCGGCCGGTGGATCGCCGAGCGCCCGGCCATCAAGCTCATCCGCGGCTACCACATCAACGCCCTCTACGCGCCCGTCGGCCTCGGCCTGACCTGGATCAAGATCGCGCAGAAGTGGCTCGATGTGCAGTCCGACACCGCCGGGCTCAAAGCCTTCATCAACACCTACCTCGGCGAAGTGTGGCGGGAAGAAGGAGACGGCGCGGACGCCAATGCGCTCATCGCCCGCGTCGAACAGTGGGATCCCGAGCAGATCCTCGCCACCGTCCGCCCGCTGCGCGTCGTCGCCGGCGTCGATGTGCAGAAGGACCGCCTCGAGGCCACCGTTGCCGCCATCGGAGAGGGCGAACAGGCATGGGTGCTCGAGCACGAGATCCTGCCCGGCGATACCGCGCAGCCGGCCGTGTGGGAAAGCCTGGCCGAGTTCCTGGCCGACTGGCGCGTGCGCGCCGCCTGCATCGATGCCGGCTACAACACCAGCATGGTGCAGGCGTTCTGCGCGCGCCGCCCGTGGGCCATCCCGACCAAGGGCATTCCCGGCAAGGGCCGGCCGCTCATCGAGGACGACCGCAAGCGCCGCATGCGGCTGCGCAACCGCACCAAGCGCGGCCAGCCGGTCGAGCCGATCGGCGTCGACCAGGCCAAGGCCATCATCTACAGCCGGCTGCGACTGCAGAAGACAGGGCCAGGCTACATCCATTTCCCGCAGACCGCCGCCTTTGACGAGGAGTACTTCGCGCAGCTCGCCGCGGAGGAACTGCGCACCAAAGTCCGCAACGGCCGGCCGTTCGCCGAGTGGGTGCAGATCCGGCCGCGCAACGAGGCGCTGGACTGCCTGATCCTCGCGCTGGCCGCGCACCGGCTCGCCGGCATCCTGCAGCAGCCGGCGCAGCCAGGCGGACCGGAACAGGACAAGCCGCCAGCCGTGCGGCGCGTCGCGCGCATCGGGAACGCTCAACCGTGGAGGTAATGGACATGCTGCAAGACCTGTCATCAGCCATCGCGAAGGCGCTGGCGGAAGGCAAGACGCCGCTCGAAGCCGCGCGCATCGGCGAAATCCTCGTGCGCCGCGAGTATGCGGGCGAGCGCATCTACATCGCCCGTCTGCCGCGCGCGCAGCACGCCTACGACATGGGAACGCTCGGCACCGCCGCGGCGACCACCCGACAGGCCGCGCAGGCGCTCGGCCTGTCGGAGCGACAGGTCAGACGAGTCGGCCGTATGGTGCTGGGCAGCAAGGTTTGAGGTAAGCGGCCGGAAGCCGCAGGAGCACGGTCCTCTTGACCGCAAAGGCAAGGTGCATTGATGGAGAAAATAGCATGAGTTTCAAGAGCAGAACAGTGAAGACGTTTGAACTTGATGTGACGCCTGCAATGGCGACGCAGATGCTGGCGACCAGTGCTGGCAACCGCCAGATACGCAGGTGGCACGTTGACATGCTGGCCGCCGCCCAGCGGAGTGGCGAATGGAAGCTGACGCACCAAGGGGCCGCCTTCGACTGGAATGGAGTCCTGCGGGATGCGCACCACCGGCTGATGGCGTGCGAACAGTCTGGCGTGACGATATCGATGCTGGTGACGGTGGGCCTTGACCCGGCCGCATTCGATGCAGTTGACCAGGGCGTGAACCGCAACCTTTCCGACATCACCGGATGGGACAGGAGAGTGGCGGAGCCTCTACGGCTTGCAACGAGCATTGCTCGATGTACCAACCGAGTGACAGCGCCGCAGGTACAGGAAATCGCGTCTGGCGGCCTGGCTGACGCATTGACGAACTTGGTCCAATACTGCGGAAGTTCCCGGCGATACTACTCGTCTGCACCAATGCGCCTGGCTGCTGCGGCTACCATCATGAACGGCGGCGACAGCACGTTCGTGCTGGGCCAGTACCGCTCCCTGTGCCTGCTGGCATTCGATGAGATGACGCAGTGTTCAAAGGCTCTGGTGCGGCAAGTGGATTCTCTGAAGGCCAACGCCGGGAATACGCGCGAGGCGCTGGCGCGCGGTCTGCGGGTCTTTGATGAGGAACGCTCCGGCCTGAGCAAGATTCAGGTTTCAGAGGCCTGTGTTGCTGCGGCTGTCGAGATGGTTCGCACTCTGTTGCTGGAGTCGGTCGGTGAAGGGCGGCCGAAAGCCACGAAACGTGCAGCGCGGTTTTCCGCTGGCGCTTGCGCGGTTGTGGCCCTGTGATGTAACCAGCCTTCGACATCAGTTGTTTCCTTTCTGGAAACAACTGATGAAGCGAACATGACCGCCCTAGCCCTCCTCGCCTCAACCTTCTGCCTCGTCTTCTTCCTCGGCCTGCAGTCGCTCGTCGTCAATGCCGGACACCGCTTTGCCGCCTTCCTCAACTCCTTCGCCATCGGCACCGCCAACCTGATCCTGTTCAAGCTGGCTCCAGACGCCAGCGGCATCGAGATCGCCGCTTACCTCTGCGGCGGGCCGTTCGGCATCGTCGCGGCGATGGAGCTGTTCCGGCGCATCAAGCGCTGACGCGCGGACGTTTTTTGCCTTAACTTGCCTGCTGCCAGTCGCCACAATGGGTCGCGATTCTCGCGCTGCGCATGTCGCGCTGCGCGCCGACCCGTTGCGAGACGCTGCCGCAGATGCCCGACATCCCGACGACTGAACCTTCCTCCCTGCGCGCCGGTGACACCTGGCGCTGGACCAAAAGCCTTCCGGACTATCCGGCGCCAACCTGGACGCTGAAATACCGCTTCAAGTCGCACATCCTGCCCGGATTCCAGGTCACAGCAATCGCTGCCGGCGCCGCTCACTCGGTTACCGTGTCGGCCGCGACCACCGGCGGCTACATCGCCGGCGACTACGCGTGGACCGCCTGGGTGGAGAACGTCGGCGGCGAGTCCTACACCATCGCATCCGGCATCGTCACCGTCGAGCCGGACCTGCGCGCCGGCGGCGCCACCGACGTCCTCGATACCCGCTCGCATGCCCGAAAAGCGCTGGCCGCCATCGAAGCCTGGATCGAGAACAAGAGCCCGGCCGTCGCGAGCTACGTCATCGGCGATCGCCAGATGCGCTACATCCCAATCCCGGAGCTGATCAAGCTGCGCCAGACATACCGGCAGGAAGTCATCGCCGAAGACAACGCCGCGCGCGTTGCCGCCGGCATCGGCAGCCGCGGCCGTATCCAGTTCCGCACCTGAGGCCACGCACATGGACCTGAGAACCCCGGCCCGCCTGCTCGATCGCGTCGGCATCGCCTGGCGCATGCTGCTCGGGCGCAGCGATTGGGCGTCGTCGCTGGCCGGAAGCGGCTCCAGCACCTACGGCTTCGCCGGCGCCGCCGTCGGCCGCCTGCAATCCAGCCTCGCCAACTGGTCCGGATCGATCAATGCCGATCTCGACGGCGCCCTGCCGATCCTGCGCGCCCGCGCGCGGCAGCTCGCGGCCAACAACGAGCACGGCAGGCGCTTTCTATCTCTCTGCGCCATCAACATCGTCGGCCGGCAAAACCCCAAGCTGCAGGTGCGCGCCCTGCGCGACGCGCGCAACCCGGACCGGCCGGCGACGCTCGACAAGGCTGCGAACGACGCCATCGAGCAGCACTGGGAGCGGTGGGGCAAGTCGGCCGACGTCACCGGCCGCCACAAGTCGCTGTATGCCGTGCTGCGAACGATCGTGCGCGCCGTCGCGCGCGATGGCGAGGCCATCGTCCGAATCATCCGCAACCGCTCGCTGCCATACGGCATCGGGCTGCAGCTCCTCGAGTCCGACCGGCTCGACGACACGCTCAACATGCGGCTGCAGAACGGCAACACCATCCGCCAGGGCGTCGAGATCGATTCCCTCGGCCGGCCAGTCGCGTACCACGTCAAGACCTCGCACCCTGGCGAATCGTTCGCCATGGCTGCCGGCGTCGTCGAGCGCATCCCGGCCGCCGACCTCTGCCACATCTACCTGCCGGATCGCGCCGAGCAGGTGCGCGGCGTCACGTGGATGCATGCCGTCATCCTGCGCGGAGCAACGCTCCACAAGTTCGAGGAAGCCGCCGTCACCGCCGCGCAGATCGGCGCCAGCAAGATCGCCGCCATCGAGCGCAGCGAAGACAGCCTCGACGCCTCGTCGATGATGTTCGACGGCCGCAGCTCGAGCGGAATCGGGCAGATCAACGTCGAAGCCGGCGAGATGTTCGAACTGCCGCCCGGATACCGCCTCAACTCCTGGAACCCGGAGTACCCGCACGCCAACTTCGACCCGTTCCTCAAAGCCTGCCTGCGCGGCCTCGCCGCCGGCCTCGACGTCGCGGCGCACAACCTCACTGGCGACATGACCGACGTCAACTACAGCTCGGCCCGCATCGCCGAGCTGTCCGAGCGCGAGGCGTGGATGATCCTGCAGGACTGGCTGATCGGCAGCTTCGTGCAGCCGATCTACGAGGAATGGCTGGCGATGGCGCTGCTGATGGGGCAGATCACCTTCCCGCAGTCCGGCTCCGTGCTGCCGGCTGACCGCCTGCAGAAATTCGTGCTCGCGTCCAGTTTCCGCGGCCGCCGCTGGCAGTGGGTGGATCCGCTCAAGGACGGCCAAGCCAACCAGGTGCTGCTGGCAGCGCGACTCACCAGCCGCACGCGCATCACGGCCGAGCAGGGCGTCGAGTTTGACGACCTCGTCGACGAACTCGCAGACGAGCAGCAGCAGCTTGAGGATGCCGGCCTGGCCGCATCGCCCGAGCCAGCCGCGCCGGCCGTCGCCGCCGACCAGCCGCCGCCCTGATGCGGACATTTTTTGCCTTAACTTGCCGTTGCGACATCGCCAAACTGTGCGCGAACTGATCACCACCCAAAGCAGCCGATCGATGAACGCCCTCTCGCATCGCACCTTCCGCGCCAAGCCAAGCCCGCAGCAGATCGACGCCGATGCGCGCACGATCGAGCTGGCGATCAGCAGCGAGGAGCCATACGAGCGCTGGTTCGGCATCGAAATCCTGTCGCACAAGCGCGAGGCGATCGACCTGTCGCGCCTGGCCGACAACGCGCATCCGCTGCTGCTGAACCACGACACCGACGAGCAGATCGGCGTCGTCCTCGATCCGCGCATCGAAGATCGCCGCCTGCGCGTCACCGCGCGCTTCTCCCGCGCACAGCGCGCCGAGGAAATCCGCCAGGACGTCGCCGACGGCATCCGGCAGCTTGTCAGCGTCGGCTATCTCGTCGATGAGATCGTCGAGATCGAACGGCCGGAGCAGGGCGACGCCGCCGACTTCTCGCAGTGGAAGCCGACGCGCACCTTCACCGGAGACGAATTCCGCGCGCATCTGCGCAGCCTCGAGCAGGCCGGCAGCGTGCGCCACCAATCCGGGCAGGAACTCGACACGCGCGCCGGCCAGGAAGCCGCGCACGTCGAATCGGGCCTGACCACGTACCTCGTCACGAAGTGGACGCCCTTCGAGGCATCCATCGTGCCGATCCCCGCGGATCCGACGGTCGGCGTCGGCCGGGCTGGCGTCATGCCCGCGCAGACCATCGACGATCCGCAAGCAGTCGCCGGCTCCGCCCGGCAGCAAGAGCCAACCAAGCCGGCCGCAGCGCCGGTCATCATAACCGGAACCAAGACCATGAGCATTGACAAATCCCCGGCCGAACTCGAAATCGAGCGGCGTGACGCCCTGATGTCGATCGGCGCGCAGTATGCCCGCTACCTCGGCCCCAACGACCTGCAGCAGTGGATCCGCGAAGGCTGGAGCGTCGATCGCGTCAAGGATGCCATCATCGAGAAGGTCCAGTCTCGCCACACCGACACCAGCGTCGGCGTCGCCATAGGCATGTCGCAGAAGGAATCCCGCCACTACAGCCTCGGCCGCGCCATCCGCGCGCAGCTCCTCGGCGACTGGCGTGAAGCCGGCCTCGAGCGCGAGTGCTCGGAAGCCGTCGCCAAGATCCTCGGCCGCAGCGCCGAAGGCTTCTTCGTCCCGGCCGAAGCATTCGCCATGAAGCGGGATTTCAACGTCGGCACGACGACCGAAGCCGGTAACCTGGTCCCGACCGAACTGCGTGGCGACCTGTTCGCCGACGTGTTGCGCAACCAGCTCGTGCTCGGCCAGCTTGGCGTGCGCGTGCTCGGCGGCCTCACCTCGACCATCGACATCCCGCGCAAGACCACGGCGAGCACCATCGGCACCCTGACGGAAATCGGCTCGGCCAGCGAGACCAACCCGGTCACCGCGAAGCTGACGCTCTCGCCGAAGCGCGTTGGCGCATTCGTCGAGACCAGCAAGCAGGCCATCATCCAGTCGGCCATCGCCATCGAGGGCATGATCCGCGAAGACCTCGTCATGGGCGCCGCGGTGGTCATCGAAAACCTGGCGATCAACGGCAACGGCACCAGCCCGCAATACGCCGGCATCCGCAATACCACCGGCATCGGCACGGTCGTAGGCGGCACCAACGGCCTCGCGCCGGCGTGGTCGCACTTCGTCGATCTGGAATCCGCGTGCGCCAATGCCAATGCCGAGCCGGACAGCCGCGCCGGCTACCTGATCAACACCCGCACGCGCGGCAAGCTGAAGCAGACGCAGTTCGGCACCAACCTGCCGATGATCTGGCAGCCCGGCGCGTTCCCGCTCAACGGCTACCGCGCCGCCGTGTCCAACAACGTCCCGGCCAACTTGACCAAGGGCACCTCGACCACGGTCTGCTCGGCCGCCATCTTCGGGTCCGACTGGTCGGAAGGCATCCTCGGCCTGTTCGGCGCGCCGGACATCACCGTCGATCCCTACACCAAGGCCGACACCGGCCAGGTGAAGATCACGCTCAACCAGTTCGCCGACTTCGGCGTCCGGCTGCCCGGCTGCTTCGCCAAGATCGACGACCTGCTGGCCGGCTGATCGACTGAACCAAGGGTCTCTCGTGCTCCCCCCCCTGCCTCGCCCGCCCGTTACCCTGCGGGACCAACGGGCGAGGCACCTCCACGCCGGGGGCGGCGAGCCATTCATTCGCACTATCCGGGGGGATTGAACACATGGTCTGGACCGCATCCACATCGCAGGGCTACGAGGCACGCAAGATCCGCTACGAGGTGCTGCCGTACCTCGCCCGCGGCGGCCTCGACATCGGCTGCGGGCCGGCGAAGGTCTGGCCGCACCTGGTCGGCATCGACAACTGCCGCGACTCGGCGCTGTTCGGCTCGTACATCAAGCCGGATCTGCTGGTCCCGGACGGCGGCGCGCTGCAGATCTTCTCGGACTCCTCGGCCGAGAACATCTTCTCGGCGCACCTGCTCGAACACATCGCCGACTGGCACGGCGCGCTGCGCGAGTGGTGGAGGCTGCTCAAGGTGGGCGGGCACCTGTGCCTGTACCTGCCGCACGCTGACCTCTACCCGCGAATCGGCCAGCCCGGCGCCAACCCCGACCACAAGCACGACTTCACGCCCGATCTGATCATCGACTTCTGCTCGCTCGCCTTCCCCGACTGGTCGCTGATCGAGCACCAGGTGCGCGGCGATGCCGACGAGTATTCGTTCCTGCTCGTCTTCCGCAAGGAAACCGCCGGCGCCGGCCAGCAGCACCCATGGCGCGCGCCGCGGCCGCAGAAAACCGCAGGGCTCGTCCGCATGGGCGGCAACGGCGATGCGCTGTGGGCCGCATCAGTCGCCGCGCACCTGCACGACGCCGGCTATTCCGTCACCGTGTACTGCGCCGAGAACGGGCTGGAAATCCTCAAGCACGACCCGCACATCGCCGCCTTCCGCGTCCTGCCGCGCAACATCCTGAACGACGAGGAATCGGTCGAATACTGGTGCCATGAGGCAGTCAAGTACGATCGCTGGATCAACCTGCATGGCAGCGTCGAGGGCCGCCTGCTGCCGCACCAAAGCGAGCAGTCGTTCTATTTGCCGCACAACGTCCGGGCGCGGCTGATGGACGACAACTACGTCGAGACCGTGCATTGCTATGCCGGCCTGCCGTCCGGCGCCGCAAACCGGCAGCGCTTCTACCCGAGCGCCGCCGAGCGCGAATGGGCGGTCGGCGCGCGCGCCAAGCTGCGCGGCCCTGCCGTGCTGCTCTCGCCGGTCGGCAGCGGGCCGTTCAAGAGCTGGCCGCATGCGCAGGAGTACCTGCGCATCATGGCGGACTGGGGCGTCCATGTGCTGCTCGTCGGAGACCTCGCCAACCTGCCGGACGTCGAGGATGTCGTCATCGACGACCGAGAATACGGCATCGTCGTTGGCCAGGAATGGCCGCTGCGCCTCGCCGCCACCATGGCGCTGCACGTCGATGCGGTCGTCGCCAGCGAATCGGTCTTCGCGAACGTCGTCGCCATGGAGCAGATGCCGAAGATCATCATGCTCTCGCATTCGTCGGTGCGCAACCTGACGGCCGGATGGATCAACACGGCCAGCCTGACCGCACCGGATTCTGTCGCTTGCCATCCCTGCCACCGCATCCACAACGTCGCCGGTGCGTTCTGCTCGCGCGACACCCAGACCAAGGGATCGGCGTGCATGGCCAGCTACAGTGCCGAAACCGTAGCGCGCATGACGCTGCACGCGCTGGCACCCAAGCACGATCGCATCCGGAAGCGCCTCGCCGCCGAGCGCCCGGCGCGGCGCGTCGAGAGCCTCGAGGCGGCATGAAGCATGGCTGTCGAAATCTATGACGATCCGGCGCCATACGATGACCCATGGACAACCTATGACGGAGCGTTCATCGGTCCGTCTTGGGCCGATCCGGGAGACATCTCCGAGTTCTACGCGCTCGATGAATTCGCGGTGCAGGCAACAGTTACGCCGGCGGATCCACAAAGTGTCGCTTTTTCGATTGTCGGCATTTTCGACACGGTCGGCATTGAGGCATTTGGCGTGGCGATGACGACGACGCACTCCATGCGCTACGTGGTCGGGCCACAACTACGGCCGGACGACGTCCTTGATGTGGTGCAGGGAAGATACGCCGTTGTCGGCCATCCGCGACAAATCAATTTCTCTGAAATGGTCGTCAGCTTGGTGAAGGTGTCATGAGTACATTCCCGACGGCAAAAGACTCATTCGTCAATCCGACGCCAACGACGCCGAAAAACGATCCGGCCGTCCCGCTGTCGTCCGCCATTTCGAGGCTCAATTCTGCAGTCGTGGCGATTCAGGATACGGTCGGAATAACCGGATCCGTCGATCCGGCGTCGATTCAGTATCGCCTGGCAGATGCGCAAGCCGTTGCTGCTGCGGCTGATGAAGCCATCTCTGCGCATGTCGTTGCTGGGGATCCTCACCCCCAGTACACGACGCAAACCGAAGTGCTGACGCTGGCGCCGGCAGAAACTGGCTCAACCATTGGCGCACTGGTCGTCGCAGGTGCTGATGTCACGTCTCCGCAGGATGTCGACCTGATCGCATTGTCCGTGTCGAGCGTTCTGAGAAAGTTTTCATGGGCCAACATGAGAGCGGCGTTGGCGCAGATTTTCCCGTTGTTGGCTGGAGCGTCTGGCGGCCAGACGATCAATGGCGGGACAACTGCAGGGCAAAACCTCACTCTGCGCAGCACGGCGCACGCGACAAAAGGCGCCATCATTCTCGGGGCTGCATCCGAGTACGACGAGGCAAACAACCGTCTCGGCATCGGCACGCTGACTCCGTCAGCGACTGTGCATTCCCTGTCGGCGACAGAGCAGCTCCGGCTGGGCTACGACGCCAGCAACTACCTGTCTGCCGTCGTGTCGTCGGCTGGCGTCGTAACGTTGACCGGTACAGCCGGCAGATACGTGCTGGAAGGCCCGACAGATGCGCAAGCAACGGCTACGCTCGGCAGTGAGCTGATCACCAATCCATCATTTGATAGCGATCTGTCGGGATGGACGGCGGGTGCTGGTTGGTCATGGTCGTCTGGCGGGGCGCTGCATTCCTCGGGCACGGCGACGCTGGAACAAAGTGTTACTGTGGTCAGCGGCTCTACGTACCAACTCGATATAGTCATCACCGGGCGGACGGCAGGTTCCATCGCTATCGCGCTCGGTGCTGTAAGCGTCGTCGAAAGCGGTGCCGCAACTTCTTTCACGGCGACATTGTCGCGATCAGTCGTGGCTGGGGCTACCGGATCGGTATTACTGGCGATCACGCCGACCACTGATTTCAATGGGGCAATCGATCGCGTTTCGCTGAGTGCTGTGACGCTCGGGACGCACCCTGTCGTTCTCGGTACTACGGAGAGTGGAACGCCAGCGCTGGAGATACGGCAATCTTTCAGCAGATCAAATCTGGCACTCGGCCGTGACTCTGGCCGCAGCATCACGACCGGTTACAGTAATAGCAACGTTGGCGCAGCGGCGGGCTACAGCAATACGACCGGACACAGTAATAGCAACTTTGGCGTAAATGCTGGCCGCAGCATCACGACCGGCTACAGTAATAGCAATGTTGGAGTGACCGCGGGCTACGGCATCACGACCGGTTACAGCAATAGCAACGTTGGCGCAGCGGCGGGCTACAGCAATACGACCGGACACAGTAATAGCAACTTTGGCGTAAATGCTGGCCGCAGCATCACGACCGGCTACAGTAATAGCAATGTTGGAGTGACCGCGGGCTACGGCATCACGACCGGTTACAGTAATATCAACGTTGGAGTGGGCGCGGGCTACGGCATCACGACCGGAAACAGTAATAGCAATTTCGGTCGTGATGCTGGCCGCAACATCACAACGGGCTCCTCCAACAGCACATTTGGATTCAACGCCGGCCGTTATCTTGCAGATGGATCGACCGCGCTGGCAACGCCGTCAAACTGCGTGTTTATCGGCGCTTCGACAAAAGCCTCAGCCGACGGCGTCACCGCAGAAAACGTCTTCGGCTACAACGCCACAGGCATCGGATCCAACACGACCTGTATCGGCGCATCAAGCAACACCAAGACGCAGATTTACGGCGACATCATCCTCGACAAGACAGTCACCGCGGGCGGAACGACTGGCGCGCAGACGATCAACAAGTCGGTCGGCAGCGTCAACTTCGCCGCCGGCGCGACCTCGCTAGTCGTCACCAACAACCGTGTCACCGCCTCGAGCATCATCATCGCCACCGTCGCCACGGCCGACGCGACGATGAAATCCGTTGTGGCCGTTGCCGCGTCCGGCAGTTTCACGCTCACCGCCAATGCCGCGGCAACCGCCGAAACCCGCGTCAACTTCATCGTGATCAACTAGGAGCACCAGGACATGCCACTGAACCGCGACGACATCATCGGCGAAGCTGCCATCTCCGGCAGTAGTGGTGTCACATGCACGAAGGCCGAGATCCACATCGCCCCGATCACGCGCAATCTGCGCATCGATTTTCACGTGGCGGACATCACAGTCCTGGCCGACGGCCGGTATTTTGAGACTCCGCGCATGCCGATCAGCATCGATCTTACCGACGGAACTGCGACCAAGACGATCCAGATCTACAACCGCCGCACCGGAAATCCTGTTTCCGGCGTAACCAGGACATACGATCTGCTGTCACGCGACATCATGAGCGCCTTCTTCCACGCCTACGCGAGAGCGCCACAGCAGCCATGAGGATCGAGGAATCGGCAATCATTGCGCATCTCGCGGCAAATCTCGCCTCGGGAAGTCAGTTGTTCGGCTCCTACGATGTGATCGATTTTGTCGACGTTGTGCTGGAGCCCGTTGCTGCTCAGGTGCGCCTCGAACGCATGGTGCTGGCCGACGCCGTGCGCGGCGACGCGGTGACCTACGACGCTGCTTACAGCTTCTCCGTCTACACCGACCTGCCAAACGCCTCGCCGACGGAAAAAGTCGCGGCGCAGGCCATGCTCGAGGACGGCATCACGGCGCTGCTCTCGTGGCAGTACGCACCCATGCAGTACCCGCAAATGCTCGACGGCCTCGACACCAAGTTTGACGGGCGCGTTTTGCGCACGTCGATCGGATTCTCCATTCCGGCGCACTTCGCCGCCTCCTGATCCCGAAAGGACCAACTCATGACCATGCAAGCATTCCGCCTCAAGGGCCAGGTATCGATGGCGCTCTACTCCGGCGGATCAACCTTTGAAAACCGACCGCTCAAGCGCGTCGGCAACGTATCGGAAATGACATTCTCCTTCTCCGAAGAGGAAGCGTCGTTGCTCAACTACCGCAACGCTGCCGGCGGTCTCGACGCTTCGATCAAGCGTATTTCCGACGTCTCGGGAACGCTGTCGCTGCGGCACTTCACGGCCGACAACCTCGCCAGGATGATCTGGGGCACCAACACCGCGCAGGCAGCAACGCCGGTGGTCGACGAGGCTGGCTACAAGATCGTGACTGGCGCTTTCGTGCCGACAAAGGCGCTGATCGATACCGCCGTCGCACCGACCGTGAAAAAAGGCGCAACGACCATCCTGACGGCCGACTACACCGTCTCGCCGGCCGGCATCCTCATCGCCGACACGATCACGACCGGCGGCGTCGCCAGCGGCGACAGCATCACCATCAGCTACACGCCAAAGCTGTCGGCCCGCGTCGATGCGCTGATCTCGGCCGCGCCCGATGTCTCGATCCACTTCGAGGGCATCAACGAGGTCGACAACAAGTACCTGAGCGTCAAGTTCTGGAAGTGCAAGCTCGGCGCGGCGCAGAACGTTTCGTTGATCGGCGACGACTTCGGCGCTCTGGAAGTCAGCTTCGCCGTGCAGTCCGACGACACGGTCACCACCTCGGGATTCTCGAAGTACGGCCAGATCCTGATCCAGGAGTAAGCGAGTGGGCATCGCATGCGCGCAGCAGGAGGTCGCCGTCGGCGACCGCAGCTTCACCGTCCGCGAGCTGTCGTTCGCGGACGTCCGCGCCTGGTTCGTCGATCTCGACGCGCAGCTCGCCGCCGGCACGCCGCGCGACCCGCTGCACGCGATGGCCTTCGACGACTGCGGGCTCGACGACCTGGCGCGCCTCTGCGGCGTGCCGGTGACCGAGCTTGAGCCGTACCCGGTGCAGGCGCTGCAGCCGGTGCTGGCCGCGGCGCGCGCGCTTAACCCGTTTTTTTTTCGCGTTCGGTCGGAGCTGACGCGCCACACCAGCGCGCTGCTCGCGGCGATCGCGTCGCAGACCTAGACCGCTCGGCGGCGATCCTGATCAGCCAGCACGGGCACGCGAACCTGCTGCAGTACCCGTGGCGGCTGTACCTCGCAGCCGTCCGCCTGGCGAACGAACTGGCACACAAGGGCTGATCCATGGCGCAACTGCCGCAAACCAAGGTCGTCATCAGCGGCGATTCGTCCGGAGCCGTCAAGGCGATCTCGACGGTATCGAAAGAGCTGGGCAGCATGCAGGCTGTCTCGCTCAAGGCGCTGACCTCGCTGCAGGCTTTCGCCGGCCTCGGCGCCGTCGCCGGCCTCGCCGCGATGACGAAGCAGGTCATCGACGCCGGCGACGCACTCAGCAAGCTGTCGGTCAAGACCGGCATCGCCGTTGAGGATCTGAGCAAGCTGCAGTACGCCGCCGTGCTGTCCGGCGTCGAAGCCGACAAGCTGGAAAAGGGGCTCGTCAGGCTGAATGCCGAGATCGGCGACGCCGCGGCCGGCAACAAGACAGCCGTCGAGAAATTCTCCGCGCTCGGCGTCTCGATCAAGGATTCCAGCGGCAAGGTGCGCAGCGGCATCGATGTCTTCTACGACCTGGCCGACGCCATCGCCGACCTTCCGGCCGGCGCCGAGCAGACAAACGCCGCGATCGCCATCTTCGGCGAGAAGGTCGGCAAGGACCTGGTGGTTGCCCTGTCCGGCGGAGCGGACGCCATCAAGCAGATGGGCCAGGAGCTGCAGGACCTGGGCGGCGTGATGACGGCGGATCTCGCCAAGGCTAGCGAGCAGTTCAACGACAACCTCGACCGCATGAAGAAGGCCGCTGGCACGGCCGGCATGGCCATCGGCAACGCGCTGCTGCCGGCGTTGAATTCCGTCCTCGAGAAGCTGCTGGACTGGAAGATGTCGGGCGTCGACTACGACACGATGGTCTTCGGCGTATTCGGGCGCCTCGGCAAGGATGCGGCGACCAACCTCGAGGACACCCGCAAGCGCATCGAGGACCTGCGCGAGGCGCAGAAGTCGGCCAGCGCGGCTCGGCAGATCGAGATCTACGGCGAGATCACGGCGCTGCAGAGGCTCGAAGCCTACTACGAGCGCCAGAAGAAACGCGAAGACGCCGCCGCCGGCATCCAGACCGACGAGGAAGTCGCCGCGAAGCGCCTGGCGCTGCAGAAGAAGCTGCAGACGGCGCTTGCCAACCTCGAGCAACTGCGCGCGATCGCCGCCGGCAAGGCGTCTGCAGACATCCTCAAGACCAGCAAGGAAGTCACCGAGGAACAGCTCAAGGACGCGCAACGCTTGCAGGAGGCGATGCGCGCAGCATGGCAAACCACCGTCGCCGAAGCAAAAAAAGCCCGCGAAGAAGCCGCCAAGCTGCGCGCCGACGCCGCCGACAAGCGCCTCGAAGGCCAGGACAAAGCCACCGATGCGCGCCGCTCCGGCCTCTCCGAAGCCGACCAGGCGTTCCTCGCGCAGCGCGAGGCGCAGACGCTGGCGGCGGACGCCACCAGCGCTGCGCTCAATGCCAAGCTGGCCGCCGGCTACAAGCGCACCGAGAACGCCGCCAAGCTCGCCGACCAGGCCACGCGCGACGCCGAGCGAGCCTCGCGGCTGGTCGACCGCATCGCCGACCCGGAAGACCGCGCCCGCATGATCGAGAAGATCAGCGAAGCAGAAGCCATGGCCAGCGAAGCGCGTGCCAAGATCAAGGAGCAGGAAGCCGTTGCGCTCGACGAGCGCGCCGCGCAACAGGCGCAACACCTGCAACAGCTCGACGCCAAGGTCGCCGAGCTGCAGCAGAAACTCGTCGGCCTGTCGCTCGAAGTCGACATCTCGAAGGCGCAGCAGTCGGTCTCTGAAATCCAGGCGCAGCTTGCCGCGATCCCCGACGTCACGGTCAAGGTGCTCGAAATCCAGGTCAAACAGACCGGCGACACCGGTGCGCTCGCGAAGTCCGGATCGCTCGGCGAGGGCGACACGTCGCTGCAGGGCCTCGGCTTCGCCCGCGGCGGATACACCGGCCGCGGCGGCAAGTTCGCGCCGGCCGGCATCGTCCATCGCGGCGAATACGTGCTGCCGCAGGAGGTCGTCCGGCAGCGCGGCATGCTCGCCTTCCTGGAGCGCTTGCGTCGCCAGGGCGTCTCCGCATTGCCAGGCTTCGCCGACGGCGGACTCGTCGGTCGCATCGCGCTTTCGCCGCTGCGCACTCCGACGCAGAAGGAAGCGCGCGCAGCAGCCGTCTTCAACTTCCCGGGCATGGGCGGCTATCAGGTGAGCATGAAAGCCTACGACTTTGACCGCCTGCAGCGCGACTTCAGCCGCGCGGCGCTGGCGAAAGGGGGCAGACGATGAAAACAGCCCGCATCGGCGCCGTCGACATCCCGCTGCGCGGCGGCATCGACCTTGAGACGACGCTGGAATGGCTTGGCGGCGAGACCATCCTGCGCACCATCGGCGGCACCGGCATCAAGCAGGCCACCTGGTCGAAGCTGCGCATCACCTTCTCCGGCACCGGCTGGATTCCGCCCGGGCTCGCCGGCATCGACACCACGCAGCAGCAGACCGTCGCCAGCGCCGTCCCCTGCGCGCTGACGGCCGACGGCAGCCGGCAGGCGACGCTGCCGGCCGCGCGCCGCTCCGATACCGGTTACGAGCCGTGGGCCTGGGCGATCATGCCGGACGGCAGCGTGCAGGATACCGCGCTCGCGCTCGTCGGCAACGTCGGAACCGCCGATGCCGTCGCCGGGGCGCTCGCGTACCAGATCCTCTACTACCCGCAGATAACCGCCTGGCTGTCGCGGCCGACCGAGTCCGGCGAGCGCACCACCGCCAGCTATCGGTGGGAGCTGATCGCCGAGCAGGTCTGAGCGATGGCCAACGAGACCTACTCCGGAACCAGCGGCAGCGGTGCCGCCGCCGGCGTCTGGGCGGCGATCGTCACGATCAACGGCGTCGACCAGTCGGCACGCATCGTCGGCGAGATCCGCGTCGATGCCGAGGAGGGCGCCGCGCGCATCGCCGAGCTGACGATCCGGCCGCTGGCCGGGACCGCGTTCGCGATCGCCGCCTGGGTGGGCAAGTCGATCACCATCGACATCGCCGACGTCGTATCCGGATCGCCGGCCGACATCCGCCGCCTGTTCACCGGCCTGATCGACACGCCGACGCTCGATCTTGAGCTGCGCACGATCAGCCTGCGCTGCACCGACAACCTGCAGGGCCTGATCGACGCCATGGACAACGCCGCCGTCGACGCGCTGACACCGGGCGGCTACCATTCCCCGGCGATCTTCGACCCGGCAGCCCGCGGCTGGGTGCGCCTGCAGGACCGGCTATCGACGCTGCCGTCGGCGCTCGATCTGGATGTCAGCGGCTCGCCGCGCCTCACCGCCTGGCAGCCGAATGTCACGCCAGACATGGAGCTGACAGACGCGCACCTGCTCGACGGCTCGGTCGATGTCTCGCTCGCCAGCCGCAACCAGCTCGTCAACCGCGTCGAAGTGCGCTTCGACTATCGTTTCCCGCGCGTCAAGGCGGAAAGCTACCCGCTGGCGTACCAGTACGTCGACCTGACGACATTCGCGCAGCACGCGCTCGACCTCAATTACTGGCTGCAGCGAGATGCCGTCGTCGCCGCCATCGAGCGCGCCGGCGGAACGATCGAGGACATCACCTACATCGCGATGCCGACCTACGCCATCGGCACCTGGACCCCAAACCCGGAAGCCGACATCAAGCTCTGCATGGGGTTTGATGCCGAGGTGTCGTTCGACTTCGGCCAGACGATCGAGGAGCAGCACAGCATCACCGTGCAGGCGCCGAACAGCATCAGCGCGGTCGGCACCATGCGCGAATCGCTGCAGGGCGCGCTCGAAGGCGTCTATCCGCCGATCCAGACCGCCGAGCAGGCCATGACGCTCTGGAAAAACGACATCATGGGCATCCCGCCGCTCGACACGGCAACGCCGGTGCTCGGCTACACCGTTGCCGCAGACGTTTCGCTGACGACCGACACCGACCGCGCCGCCGCCAATGCCGCGATGGAAACGCTGATCCAGATCGCCAAGGTGCGCATCCACGGATCGCACCGCGGCAACCTGGTGCGCGGCCGTGTCGCGCTGAATCCGGCCATCGACCTTGACCAGACCATCGACATCGACACCGGCGTCGTGCATGCGGCCGGTAAGTGCTTTTCCGTCTCGCATGTGCTGTCGCCGGAAACCGGCGAGGCGACGACCGACTTCTCGATCGCCATCTGCTCGGTGGCCGGCACCGGCACCAGCCATCCGAGCACGCCGACCGCAGCGCCGGCCGGATCGTCGCCAAGCTCCACGCCGCTCGCCTCTTCCGCTACCGCCGACTTCAACTACCTGCTGGCCGAGGACCACGTCTTCACGGTCACCTTCCCGGACGTCGAAGCGGTCGAGCGCGACAAGGCGGTGATTCCGCTCGCCAGCAGCTACAGCGCGCCGCTGACCGAAGATCCGCTGACCATCACGCTGTGAGGACGCCATGAGCACCGACCGCGACCCGCAAGACCTCGTGCAATCGCTCGACCGCCTGTCGACAGGCTCAGGCCTGACCAGCTACGAGCCGAAGAAACTGCCGGCCGACGTGCCGGTCATGCCGATCCCGCAGCGCACCGGCAGCGCGGTATCCGAGTAGGCAGCCGGTGACCGTCTCCAGCCTCATCAGGTCGCGCGAGCTGCTGCGCAACGGTGCCGGCCAGACCACGCGCCGCGACCGCGTGCTGTCGCCATCAATGCCGCTGCCGGCCATCCCGCAGCGTGTCGGCAGCTACGATCACGGCCAGTACTCGGTCGTCGTGCAGGAGCCGGCGTGCGTCGGATCCGACTGGTGGACCTACAGCTTCGGCCAGCAGTGGCAGGCGCACGAGTGGCATGCGGCGCTGGATACGCTCGTGTCGTCCGACGGCGTCTGGCGCGTCGATCGGCAGCAGATCAAGCGCATGTCGTTCGAGGGCGCAAAGCCCTCGCTATCGATCGGGCCGATTCATTTGTGTTTCGCGTCGGCAACCGTCGCAGCCGCATCGCCGGCCGGCGCCGGGCAAAACGACATCGTGCTGAGTGAGACCAGCCACGCGGCGCGCGAGTGGCACCCGAAGGAAACAGTCAAAGTCTTCAACCATTCGCTGATCGGCGCGGCGCAGAGACTCAAGTCGATCGAGTGGAAGCAGGGCGGTACGCTCTGGACATTCAGATGGAACTTCAAGCGGGAAACTGACGGCGGCGTTACGGCTGGATCGCCGTCGTGCCTCAACCGCTCCGGCAACGAGACGCAGACCGCCGACCGGCTGTTCGACGGCGGCAGCATCGCGCAGCCTCGATTGCGGTTGAAGAAGTTTTCCCTGGTAACGCCGGACGGCAAGGGCTCTGTCGAGGTTCGAGCGGCGCCATGGGGATTCATGCCAGCGGTGTCCCGGCCCGATGTCGCGCTGCTGGTCAACAACAGCAACCAGTCAGACGCAAATCAGTGGAACATGACCGACCTATCGCGGCTTCTGTCTGTCGGCCAGCCGTATCACGGTCTGTGCCTGCGCACGTCGATCACCGACCTGGCCGGAAACCCTCTGCCCAAGCCGTCTCCGATGCAGGTGCCGCGCTACGGCAATACGCGCTACTTCAAGCACCCATCGCCGCCCGGCGTCCCGGCCAGCAACTTGCTGCCGCCTGACTATGCGTCCGCAGGATACCAGTTTCTCGATGATGTCGTCCTTGCGTCCGGCCAGGACTATGCGCCCGGCGTGCAGATGCTGCCGACGGTGACTGCCTGGCTGCACGTCGATGCGCAGGGCATCGTGCGCGTCTGCGACCTGCTGCTGGTCTCCGATACCGCGACGACGACGACCTGGGACGTCATCCGCTATCACCAGACGCCCGGCAGCCAGATGCTGACATGGGATGTTCTTGGCAGATTCTCGATCGAGACTGCGGATGCCTATCTGCGCGGCATAACGCCCAGTTCAGTGCAGCGCCGGACCTACACCGGCACGACGGACTGGCAGCGCCCGGTTTCCGGAGGAGGATCAGCGCCGCAGGATCCGCCGACCGTGGACGGCGGTTTCAACGTGCAGTTGCAGCGCTACATCATGACCGAGAGCAGCCCGGACGGGCGGCAGATAGTCGTCATGCGCGGCATGTACAACCCGCTCAACGCGATGTCGGCCGCATCGATGAAGGACATGGCGATCATCGCCACGGTGGCGCTCGTCAACGTATCAGCGAATGGCGTCGTCGGCACGCCGGCGGTAGTCTGGAACTATGTGCACTCGTACCACGCGACCGACCTGCACACTCAGGATCTCTGCCACGGCTTCGCTTTCCGCAACGACGGTTCGCTGTGGCTGTGGCTGTCGTCTGAAATCCGCTGGTACGGAGCGCCCCCGGAATGGCAGCGCCCGATTCCGGGGCTGATCTATAACGGCAGCGCGATTCCGGATGCCGATCTGTGGTTCGGATCGAGCAGCATCTACCGAGTAACAAACAACGTGTTGCTGCAGTGGCTTTACAAGGCAGGTGTCGACCAAGGCTTCGGCCGCCCGCCAATATCCGTCGTCGAGTTTTCCACGCCAGGCGCGGCCTACGACTACACCGCGATCATGCCCGGCAACGCATCGAATCGGCGGTACGCAAGCTGGAACCCGCGCACCGAGCAGATCGCCGCGCGCTCGAACCCGCTTTCCGGCGCCGCCGTCGGCCCGATCACGTGGATCTGATGCGCATGGGCCAGCACGATCGATTTCAGGCCGCGCGCCCGTACTCGAGACCCGCTCCGGACGATGCCGCGCGCGCGGTGCAGCCGCACAACGCGCTGGAGTTCGAGCGCACCGTGCTGGCCGACCGCGGCTATCTGCTCCTGCTGCGCCGCCTGCTGCTGCGCGCCCGCCAACACATCGACCGTCAGGCGCTGCAGGCGCGCATCGACGGCCGGCCGATCGACGGCGCCGGCGAGCGGCTCATCATCGACATCGACACCGCTTTGACCGAGGACCGCGCGCATGTCACCTTTGGCGACTGAACTGATACAGCTTTTCTGGCCGGCGATCTGGTCCGGCCTGCTCGGCGCCGCGGCGCTCTGGCAGCGGGCGCAGATGGCGCGTCTCGACTCGATCTGCAGGACGCTGGAGGATTTCAAAATCGAGGTGCAGATCATCAAGGGCGAAATCGCAAGCGACCGAGAGAAAGAGCGTCACCGCATCGACACGCTGATCGGCGCGACGAACGCGCGTTTCGCCGCGATCGAATCCGGCTGCGCCATCTATCACGGCACCAAGCACCGCCGAATCACGGATCCGGAAGACTGGGGGCAAACCAGCGACGTAACAGCCGGCGTATCCCCGTCCGGTAAATGATCACCCCGGCCCGCGCGCGCAGGAAAAAGCCGCCTATGGGCGGCTGGTGGTCTTGATCTGGAATAGCTCAAACAGGCCGGCAGGCATCCGGCGGTTTCCCAATTCCCAATCCTGCCATGCGCGGCGTGCACGGCCTATCGTGGCGCCGGCTTGCTCTTGCGTAAGGCCTGCGGCACGGCGGGCATCTCGAACAGCTTGCGGTGTCGGGCTATCCATTCCAGATGATCCTTTCTCCATCCCTGACTCGCGAGATGTCTGCTGTTTTCGCGAGGCGCTTGGTCTGGCACTCGTAGACTCTAGCAAGAGTGCAGTTGCCTGTGCCGATTGCTGATTTGGCCGCGGCAATTGCGCGGGCTGCGGTGGTAGCTGTGCGGATCACGTGCAACGGGCTGCCCCAATAGACGATGGCGTATGTTGCCATTGGTGTCTCCCTATCCATGTCGTTCTCCTTGAAATCCGGGCTTGCGCCCGGATGAATTGTTAGGCGCTCGCCGTCAAACCTTTCTCCTAGCAATCAAGTATTTCATCGACGCGGACGGCCCAGGGGCCGTTTGCGTCAGCGACTACGGTCTCGTGACCGTCGCGGTCGACATAGACGGCGAAACCGTCGTTGTCCAGCCCGTTGATTACCAGATCGCCGATGCCGTCGACTTGGTTGATACTTCCGTCCTCTTCTCCGACAGCGAACCCATCTCCGGCGTCGTTACCGGCGCGCCAGAGTTTTGCATAGTCTTTCATCTCGTTCTCCTAAAAATCAAGGCTCGCCCATCGCTCACCCCATGACTGTATTATGTACGCATTGCGTACATATGTCAAGCGTTTTCTGCGATCTCTGAACTGAGTTTGATTGCCCTGCGAGACGCCCGGCAGCCTGCCGTGCTATCCTGCACAGCGCGCCGAATTCATGCCGCCGTGCTGTGCAGTTTTTGTGCGACCGGCAGGACATTGGGCGGCACAATGTGGCCCGCAATGTCGCAATCTGACATTGCAAAACGCATGTAAGTCATTGAAAACACAAGGCGCCCGGATGGTGAAATGGGTAGACACAAGGGACTTAAAATCCCATCATCGGCCTTGCAAGTCAATCACTTGC
>ERZ761596.71-NODE-71-length-25585-cov-7.933686_pt1 | contig 25585 bp, 52 predicted proteins | sample MGYA00512166_ERZ761596 | MGnify/ENA primary metagenome ERZ761596 (study PRJEB28899, sample SAMN03785556) | bioreactor sludge metagenome | biome: EBPR Sludge; feature: EBPR Bioreactor; material: 0.22µm filtered reactor supernatant | place: Saint Lucia: Queensland...
CTGCTACGCCGGGGCACCATAGCACCCATACACTTTTCCCGATACTACATATATATAACGGAGGTATTATGATATTTACACCAATAAGTAAGTTGAGATGGCAGAGTGACGATATTAATAACACTACAATTGACATCAAGTGTAAAGGTAATAATGTAACTCTAATTATATTTAGCAACGATACTGGTGAAATATCTTTACATAAAGAATTGACTTCTGTAATGGAAGCTATTAAATTCGCTAGACTATTTAAAATCCTTAGAGGTTCAAAATGCGAATCATAAATATGTTGTGTTTAATATTACTATTACCTGTGGGAGTTGTTAGTATATGGGCTTCTGCTCTATTAATAGGTTTATGGTCGTTAACAACTCCATTCTATTTCTTATATTTTTGTATGCCATTTATAATGTTTACATCAATATTTTTCTTTATAAGATCTATTATAAAGATGTTTAGAAAGGAATATGATGTTGCTGGCTAGGGTTGTAATATAGCTCATTATTGTTACTAATAATAAGTAATATCATATTGCTATCTTGTTTATTAGAGTATCCATTCTCTGAAGAGAATATGCGCGCTGCATATCTAAGTGGGTGCAACATTGGCTTACACTCAACACTAACACCTGAATCAATAAGTAGATGTGAAAAGCTAGCTAATGAGTTCAAGAAAACATTAGTGGATATATCAGATCAAATGGATAAATATGAGTAAGTTTGAAAGCTATTTACATTTCTTAAGATTAATGTACAAGTTAAATCTACCATTAGAAGACAGAATGAGTTATATGGAATTAAGGCGTTTTGAAACTAGGATAAACAATGAGAAGTCCATACGGATCTAAGAAAATGATAGATAAAACTCAGAAATTGTTTGAAGACTCTATTTTAGAGTGTTTAAAACTACCTGAATTTATTGAACTTCAGGGTATGAATATGTCTGAGCTAACTTTATCCATTAGATACGCATATAACAAATTATATAGACCTGGGTTTTATGATTTTTCTAAGATGAAAGAGATAGTCGATGAGATTTATTTAGCTAAGATAATTAGCTTACCAACTAAAGATTTAGAGAAAATACTTAAATTTCATGAATTAGGCTCTCCAAAAAGAGCTATAAGAACTATAGAAGCAATAAATTCAGAGCTTGCAAGAAGGTTTCTAATAGATGATTATGAGGTAGCTGATGGCAAAATTAAGCAACATAATAAAAAAGCTAGAATCAAGAGGAATAAAACCGATAAGAGTTCATCAGGGATCTGAACTCACTGATCCTAGTATATGGATAACTGAGAGCATATACATACAAACTGACGGATCTAATGTAACTATCTTTAGTAATAAAGATAATAAATTGTCCATATATAGGTCGTCAGATAAGATAAATGACCTAATTTCTTCCTTAAAGAAGGCTATAAATGAATAATAAGAAGTTTGATGAAGCTATTTCACACTTAAATAACGCGATGAGTATATCAACATATTCTCACTTTAGAAGTCGCTTTGCTAGCAAAGAGCAGTGGGAAGTAGAAGGTCCGGATTTGAAAATGAAGGCTTATGCGGCGTGGCTCTTAGCTAAAGAGCTTATTGGAAATAATAGAGATGAGTTTGAAAAATATCTTGAGCTAAATAAAGAAGAATTAACTCTCACTAAAGTGTATGAGACTATGTCTGCAGCTATTAAAGTTTTAGATAAAGAAGTTGAAACAGAATTTGAAAAACAAATATTAAACCTTGGAGGTAACGATGAAGAAGTTTAACGAATCAACTAGATGGGAAGAAGATGAACTTATTGCAGATGTTGATCTATTTGATGACATCGAAGACATGGATGACTTAGATGAGGATGAGCAATACGTTAGAGAGACTGAATACTCTGATGAAGCGCAGACTGAAGATGACGATGCCTTCATCGATGATGAAGAAGAAGAGTACTAATATCTGATTCTAAAACTCTTCAGAGGTAGAGCATGAAATTTATCCTAGATAAAGCTAACGCATTAATTAATTTGATACTAGGTGTATTACTTTCTCTACCTTTTATTTATGTATCTTGGTTCACTAAAGGTGCAAGTTTATTAGCTATATTTTCTTTATTTCTATTAATGATTGGTGGTCCATTGTTCTTTATTGGTCTAGTTTTATTTTTTAGTAAAACAACTCATGGAGATCAATCTACTATACAGTCAGATGTGTCTAGAATTAGACACGCAATGGATCAAGAAAGAATTAATAAGAAAGGTTAGTATGCAAAAAATAGCACTTATCCACATAATGGCATTGATATTAAGTTTGGTCTCTTGTAGAGCAGAGGCATTCGATGACTACGAAGTCGATTGGCCTACTTCTGTAAGTGGTCAATCCCATACATTAAGAATCACTATTGATGGCTGTACAACTCTCTTTAAAATCAAAGACGGTAACCTTGAAAAATTCTCTAAATCAAAAGATTCTCTTAAAGAGGTTACAGCTGCAGCAATAAAGCGCTTAAAAAATGGGTGCAAAGACTAGATCTGAATCTAAAGATTATCATACGGAGGAAATATGAAATCTAAAGTTGATATTAGAAAGCAGCTAGAAGAAGGTTTAGCAGTATTCTTAGGACAAGGTAAGCAAATTACTAAATGCGAACCTAAAAAGAAACAAAACAAACCTAAAGAAGAAATCGTTGAAATAGAAGTAGACTTCTTACCTAAAGCTTTACAGCAAAAATACTTTAAGGAAGTTTAACATGGATCCTGAGCTGATGCCTCTAATAAAAGAATTATGTTTTATTGCGCATCAGCGCAACCTAATAAACCTATCTAGACATAGGTCAAGATATAAGAAACAATATTGGAATAAAGCCCTTAAGATAGTTGAGGCATATATGGACTCTAACTCTGAAATCAGAAAACTAGAGTCTAAGGGCAATCGCCAAGCTAGAGTAGATCAAATAAGACAAGAATTTGCTTATATAAGAGCGTACAATCCATACCCAAAAAAGTGGATGGATATGGGACTAATGAAAATTAGATCTCTCATATTAAAATATGAGGGAGAGTATGCTATGGCTAAACATTCCACTATGGAATATACGTTTCGTACAAATGATAGAGTTAAAGAGATTTTATCGAAAATCAATGGAACTGTAGTTTACGGTAACGGCGCTATTGATTGTATTTCAATGCTAAAAACTATTAGCCGCGATAACTATATAAACTATAGATTAACACCAGAGCAAATAGTTAAGTATGCTACTGAGTACGAATTAGATCTAAATGTTGAAAAAATGTTGGAGTAAGTATGGCTTTAAAAGTTAAACCTTTCTATCTATATAGACACGAAGACTTAAATGGACTGTCTGGCACTGGAGTTGTTGCTGTTGGTTGCCAATTTCCAAATGGCAGAATTGTTTTTCAATGGGTGACATATAGATCTTCTATGGAGATCTACGACAGCTTAGAAAACTTAATAGAGATTCATGGACATGAGGGTAAAACCGAAGTGGTGTTCGGAGAATGTCCAACAGATAAAACAGAAACAAAAACTAAGAAAACTAAAAAGAAAACACAATCCTGATTTTAAATCCTCTTGTGCGGAGGCTTTATGCGTTTTTGTATCAAATGTAATGCAGATTATGATGAGTCAGAAAGACGTGGAAAACCTGGAAAGATCACTGAATGTCCAGACTGTGCAGATGAGTCAGCTGTTAAATTAACAGGTAATATGATTTACGACCATAAGACTGGTTGCAATATTCAAATCAATACGGATCCAGGTTTAACTCAATATATTACAAAAGCTACAGCTTTAAGAAATAAAGGCTCTAATCTAGGTAATAATCTTAAAGTTAGTTACAACACTAAAGGCGAAGGTAGATGTATTACTACAGTTGGAGCTTCAAATGCAAAAGGCAGGAAGACATAATGGCTTTATCTAAACTACAAAAACAAATTAAAAAAGATTTAAAGAAAGCTAAAAAGCTTTTAGTTAAAGCGAAATTATCTAAACCAGCAACCAGACTATCGCTTCCTGCAAATAAGAGACATAAGTCTAAAAAAGATTATAAAAGAAACAATAAGGTTAAGCCTCATGAAGTGGATTAAGCCCCGTGATCAATTACTAGATCAATTAAGTTACACTTATGCTTTATTAGCTCTATTAGAGTTAATAGATATTAAAAGCTCATCTAAGCAGGCAGATTATATACATTCTTTAAAAGAAGAATTTTGTGAAGAATGTACTGAGCATGAGGATAGTTGTCAGTGTTACAGTGACAATTATAGAGGTTATATAGACGAAGACGAAGCATATGATAGATGGAAAGATGAACAGTTAGATAGAGCATTAGGTAAATCAGAATGAAAATAATTTATGCAAAAGCTGCAGCTAACTTAATTAGGGTTCTTTATAAATTAAAACTTATATCATTTGAGTTGATGGATAGAAAGATAGATGAGTTAACTGTAAGGGTATTTAAAGAGGAGATTGATAATGTCAGCAGTAAACCTAAAGAAAAATAAAAGCAACTGGACCGTATCTTATATAGATAATGGAGAGGTTATGCATCTAGATTTTAGGACAATTGAGAAGGCCGCTGACTTCATGATTGATGATCTTGATGTGTCCGACGATGTAGTTGATGAAGCTTTAATCTATATGATTGCGAATGACCACAACACTGCAATTATATCTGGTGAAAATGTATTAACGGAGGATAGATGAGCTATCCTAAAATAGAATTAAAAGGTAAAGTTATTGACAATAAGTATTCTATGTATATAGAACCTATTCTTTTAACTAAGCTAAAATTAGCTGGAATAGATATTAATGAGGCCATCTTATTCTTTGGGACACAAATCGATGCAATGATTACTTGTCCTCCTAATTATGGACCACATAAAAATGGACTCAATAAACTTCCTATTGAAGTTAGATTACTAAAAGGTTATTATCCAAAAACATCTCAACTGTTTAAAATTTCTGTCATTGATAGAAATGGTTTCTTTGATAATTATAAATACACTGTAAAAGTATCCGAGCCTACACCTAAATATAAAAGAAATGATTACCATAAATTTGTATTCTCTTCTTCTCAGATAGAATCTGAACTATCTAAAAGATTAGAGAATAACTTATTAAATACCGATCAACCTATATCTGATTTAATATCTCTTAAAGATGTTAAGAAACCAAAGTGTATTTCACCTAAAGGTATGAAACTTTTTAAGTTGGAAGAGGATTAAATGTTGTTAGAAACTATTGTTGCAGCGACATGTATACAGGGACCTGGTTGTAGTCAAGCAACTTCTGCTTACTATAAACAAAGTGCTGAACTACAGCAAATAGTTCATAATGTAGAAAACTATAGCAATCATGTTGCATCTCAATATCCAACAACAGTAGTGTATGTATTAACTCCGCTATACACATTAACTATATCTAGGTCCGCTAGCTTCAAGATATATAAGACTTTAATGTTTGAAGTTAATGTAAAGAATGAAACCTTAGCTTTAAAATGGAGTTACTAATGCAAGTCTGCTATATGAATGACGAGATTGTAGAAGTTAAAGTCCGCATAATTAAAGCAGATGGAGAAAATGAGTATACTACTCTTGCTCCTCAAGAGATGAGGGTTTTCGAAGTCCATGTTCCAGAAGGGTCTGTTCTGTTTGTAAAGAAGTGGAGCAACAACATTGTCCTTTTGTCGCACATGCCGTTGGCTGTGATACATGGAGTATACTCTTAGAAAAGATGCATGAGTTAGGTTTCTTCTTATAAGAGTTGATATCTAGCTCACAGTATCCGCATGATGGACATTTAAACCAGAATATTAGTTCTGGATGATTTAGCATGTGTACTAATTTACATCGTGGGCAGTTCATTTATATATTATACGAGGTTATTTATGAAGCTGAAGTCAGATGACTTAAATTCAATACTAGTACTAGTTAAAGCAACTGGTAATTACACTTATAACCGTATCTACAATATTAAAGATGCACAAGCTTATTTATCTTCTATGAAAGAGTGTATCTCTATTTTAGAATCTAACTTAGAAAACTTAGATTTAATTAGATTAAAGATTGATGGTTTAAAGTCTGAAGCAGACCATTTATTTAAAGATAGATTATTCTCCAGTAGAGAATCTGAAAGAACTTACTATAACTTAGCTATAAAGCAATCAATAGAGGCTATTGACAGTATAGATTTAAGATTTATTAAGGGTGAAACAGATTGCTATCGCTACATTGATAAAAAATATAGCGGAAATTTCTTACAGAATAAGGTGTTCCAATGATTATATCGTTAGTCCAATTAGAAGCAGCAATTACACAGATGAAATATAGAATGCTTGGGTATGCCGCTGACAAAGATGATGACCTCCAAATTACTATGGAGTTAGTACCTGCAGATCCTGGCAGCGGACAACTAGTCGATGTTCTTAAATTAAGTGCTAGGTCACCAAGGCCACAATCAAATAATAAAACTCTCTCAATGGAAGTAGAATTGTTTCCATTCAGCGAGAAACAAGATCCTAGAGCAGATTTGATAGAGAGTTTCTCAATTAAGGAGAAGTATTAAGTAATTTTTCCAGGTGCAACTGAAGCTTGCGCGACTGGACTACCTGCAGTAGGTATGCCTGGCATAACTTGAGCATTTTGAGTTATTTCTAAGATGATGTCTGCAGCAATACCACTAATTGATTCAGCCATCTTTTGCCACATAGCATCTGCTTCAGGAGTATAATTTGTCCCTTTACTTGCATCGCCGCCAAACTGAGCCTTCAATCCGTTATATATGCGTTCTTTCATCTTTGCTTTCAGAGCTTCTGGGTTCATTGCCATTATATACCTCTTTGTATAATTCTACCATGAAAAAATCTATTATTGAGTTACGTCATACTATTAATAGCGAGTATTACCATACAACACCAAAAGGTATTAAATGTAAAGTTTACGTATGTAATTGTTTAAATGAGGGGTGTATCAATGAAGTTAAAATTTGGTCTAATACTTCTAGACATGATGGATTATGTGAATTGTGCGCAGATGCGGGGAATAGGCGTGAGCCATATACTTATTTATATAACTCATTCTTAAATGGACAGAGACATCGCGGAATTAGTGTTAAAATGAGTTTCAAAGAATTTCAACACCTGTGTGAAATTAAAGAATGTCATTATTGTGGAAATTCAACTATTAGAGATAAACATAGACAAAAGAAACAATCTAACGCTTATATGTTAGATCGTAAAGATAATTCTTTACCTTATACTGTAGATAATTGCGTTTCTTGCTGTTGGTATTGTAATAATTTAAAGTCTAATAGATTCACTCACGATGAATTCTTAAAGTTAAGATCTTTTATTAAGAAAGAGTTTGGTAGATAGAGTATGGATATAGAGGTTTGGTCTGATGGTTCTGGAAATACTTTTGACTCAGATGGCGGATGTGGGTGGAGAATTATTATAGATGGAGAGGTCAAGCATGATGGATCCTGCTATCTTCCCTCTGCTACAAATAACGTAGCAGAAATAACTGCTGGAATAAATGGTTTAGATTTTATCAAGCAGCAAAGAGATAGCGGCTTAATTCCAATGGATGCAAAAATTACTCTCGTCTGTGATAGCCAACTCGTTCTTGGCTATGCCTCAGGAAGATATAAGTGCAAAGCGTTACACCTTACTCAGTTATATATTAAATTGCGCCAACTATATAAAGAACTTAATTGTGAAACTCGTTGGGTACGTGGCCACTCGGGAGACCCCAACAACGAAGCATGCGATAGATTAGCTAAGGCCGCTAGAGAAGGAAAAGGATTATGTCAAGTTGGGCAGAGCGCAATAAAGAGCACATCAGAGAATATCAAAGACAATATCGACTTAAAAATAGAGAAAAAAGACTAGCTCAAAAGAAAGAATGGTGTAAAAATAACAAAGAACGACAGAGGAGTAATTTACGCCGAAGACACGTTGCTCGAATGAGCAGCGATCCACTCTACAAGTTAGAAAGAAACTTAAGAAAAAGATTGGCTATGGCAATTAAAAAACACAGTAAAACAGGTTCTGCTGTTCGCGATCTGGGTTGCTCAATAGACGAGCTAAAGCAACATCTTGAATCTAAGTTTTTGCCGGGAATGACTTGGAATAATTATGGTAGATTTGGTTGGCACATAGATCATATTAGGCCGCTATCTCAATTTGACTTAACTAATCCAGAACAGCTAAAAATAGCTTGTCACTACACTAATTTACAACCCCTATGGTGGAGAGACAATTTAAGTAAAGGTGATACTTATGGTTAAGCGGTTGATAAGTTGGCTAAAGCAGCTCGTAATGGAAAAGGAGTCACTAGCTGAAGCTAACGCAAGGTTTATAGAGTACCATGTCACAATGACAGACGAACTGAGAATGGTAGATAGATTTGAAAGAGTTTTATTGAAACTAAAATGTATTAAAGGTGACACAAGGCTCATATATTTAGATTGGGACGATCATATGAAATGGGCTTGGGGTTCTTATAAAAAGAGAGTTAAAGATGAGCAAGAAAAAACAAATAGAAAAACCGATGCGTGATCCAGATATGATCTCCAAAAGAGGAGTTCCATACTGGTTTTATCCTGAGTGGGTAAGAGCAACTAGTTCAAGCGGTTCATCTTATGGTAAGATTGCAGCCGTTAAAGAAAACAATGATGTAAACCTATATATGAAATCAAAATCTGGAGATTATACTTATATTCAAGGTTCTATTCAAGAGGAATTTAAGAAGTGGCACCTTGATCGCGAAATAGATTACATTCTACTTGGTATCGATCCAGACGAGATCATCCTCGATGAATCAGCCGACTAAACCATATCCACCAAATATAATCCACGTAATTAAACGAACACGTCAGCTCATGCATATCCTAAATAAACTAGGGATCAAAAGTCCTGATGCGGGCTTACGTGTATGCAAAGAGTTTGTCGTGCGCTGCGCACACCTTATCCAGCACAACTGACACTGCTACGCCGGGCCGCTCGGCCCGATACTAATCATAGACATGAGTAAGAAAATAAAACCATCCTCTGATTATATTTGGTTCCAAGTAAGTGAACATGATGAAAATGTTTATGTACATTTAACTTGGGAAAACCATAAATATGTTAGATATTTCTATGATGATAAGGTTTCACCATCATTGATAAGTAGAGAAGAGATAGATGCACCAAGAGGTATAACCGCACTATCATCGATAATGCGATCAACCTTCTTTGAATTTATGATGTATTCAGCTTAACCGTGACAAGACAAGCATTCGTCTTCTTCAGTCTTCTTTTTAGGTTTCTCTTCTGCTTGTCTAGTTCCAGCATCTGCCTTAAGTACGCTAGAGCTTCTACAATAATAAAGAGTCTTTACACCTAATCTCCAAGCTTCCATGTGAACTTCATTAAACCACTTAGGGTCAACATTCACTGGAAAGAATAAGTTAAGGCTTTGAGCTTGATCTATGAATTTTTGACGTTGAGCAGCTTGTTGTATTAACGCCATTTGATTAATCTCTCTAGCTGTTAAGAAAACTTTTTTCTCTACGTCCGTTAAGAAGTCAAGGTGTTGAACGCTTCCACCGTTGACAACTACTGTTTTCCAAACTTCTGGAGTATCTTGACCTTTAGTTTTTAGTAAGGCTTCAAAAGTTGGATTCTTAACTAAGAAGACACCTTTAGCTGTTTTATCAGCATAGGCGTTAGCTGGGATTGGCTCTATACCATAGCTAACTTCTCCACTAATAATAGAGTTAGAACGAGTAGGAGCAACAGCCATGAGATGTGTATGCCTCATACCAGTACCAGAGCACCACTCAGGTTCACCATGCGACTTAGCCATTTCCTGTGATGCGATAACGGCCTTATCTCTGATTGTTTTAAACAATAAGGCATTCAATTGCATTGCGCTAAAAGATTCAAACGGGATCATTTTAGATTGCAATAGCGTGTGCCATCCAAGGACACCGATACCTATCGCTCTGGATTTTTCTGCAAATCTAACAGATCGCTCAAATCCAGGTAAGTTTTTAGCTTTAGAAATGAACTCAGATACAACACCATCTAAGAAATATACTGCTAATTGTGGCAAATCTGTATCTTTCCATTCGTCCCATTTAGCAGCATTGAGTGATGATAAGCAGCAAACAAAGCTATGCTCATCATCTGTATGTAAAGTTATCTCACTACAGATATTAGTCATCTCTACTTTAAGGTTATTATTGATGTATGCTTCTGGATTAGCTCTATTAACTGTATCTTCAAATAGTAAATATGGTTCACCAGTTTCTAATCTAGTCTTAAGTATTTCTATCCATAGCTTTCTAGCTTCTTTATCTTTATTCTCTACTTTTTTCATGAAGCTATCAGAGATGATTACACAATGGTTTATGTTTAGACATTGTCTATTGACATCGCCTACTTGGCGACGAATTCTTAAAAATTCATTAATATCTAAGTGGTCAACATGTAAATTAACTGAGCTAGCTCCACGTCTCACATTACCTTGTGATGTAGCAATTGTTGCAGAATCAAAAACTTTAGCCCAAGGAATAACACCTTCAGATTTACCATTTTTGCCTTCTCTAATCAACGCACCTCTTCCTCTAACTCTAGATAGACCAACACCAACACCACCGCCGTGTTTAGATAGCATGGCCATCTCATGCACAGACTTATATATTCCATCTACAGAGTCAGGAACTGCAAGACCAAAGCAAGATATAGGTAAACCTCTATCTGTACCTAGGTTTGCAGCTACAGGTGTAGCTGGGCAAAGCCAGTTTTTTGCCATAGCTTCATAGAATTTTTCTTCTAAACCTAATCTAGATATTTGACTAGCTGCTGCTTTAGCAACTCTACGATACATGTCAAATACATTTTCTCCATCTAACAAATAACCATTTTTTAATGTTTTTAAACCGGCTTCTGTAAGCCACTCTGGATAATCAATGCCTTTAATCATTAAAAACGCTCTCCTCACTCCATTCAACTACACCCTTAGAATAATCAGCTACACGTCCAGCAAAAAAGTCTTGATGTGCTTCTCCCGCTGTCATATAGTCAAACCAATCTAATCTTGCAACAGCTTCTTTATCAAGATTTGTCCAGTTAGATTTTAATCCTAAGTCATGTAATTTAGTATTAGCTCTATATTTTATAAAAGCTTTTAGATCTTTTGGATCTAAGCCTAATATAGGTTTTCCGTCTTGAAAGACAGAATCGATAAATTGTTCTTCTAATTTTACTGCATCTCTAGCAGCTTGAAAAATAGCTCTCTTAAGTTCATCGTCCCAGATATCTGGATTCTCTGCTATCAATTGTCTAAATAACCAACATCCAGCTTTAGAGTGTAGAGATTCATCTCGAACAGAGAACGTAATAATCTCTCCAACACCTTTCATCTTATTATGTCTAGAATAATTTAACAGGATAGCAAAGGATGAGAATAATTGAACACCTTCTGCAAACCCACTAAATATAGCTAATGATAATGCTTTATCTCTTATGCTCTTACCACTAGTTTCTATTAAGTGATCTATCTTAGCTTTACCTGCTGGATCTTGTAAGAATGCAGCAAAATCATCTAAACCTAATGTCTCATTTAAGTATGCATATGACTTAGTATGGATGGTCTCCATATTAGCGAATGCTGCAGCCATCATTTGAATTTCTGGTTTTTTAAACCAGTTGTGAACTTTACCTAGCCAATAATCATTACCGACTACGATTTCAACTTGAGTGAAACTCTTTAATACTCCACCGATTAATTTCTTCTCATCCTCTGTTAGATTTGTATTCCAGTCAGCTAAGTCTCTAGCCATAGAGATCTCTGTATGAAGCCAGTGAACTTGTTGTTGTGCAAGCCAAAAATCGTAAGCTTGAGGATATTCAAAAGGATAATAAACCAATCTAGGCTTTAATAAACCCATCAGCGACGCCTCCCATTTAATTGTTATTATTGGTCGATGTTTATTTTACAAAAGATTCTTTGAAACTTATACAAAGTTGTCTCCTAAGTTATCTCTGTAAAGGTTGTAGAATTTATTTTAACATGCGGAGGAGCAGAAATGCAAGATAAAGACTCAATAAAACAATTAGAATTAATTTCTTCGTCAACTAACTTAGTTGAGTTAGTTTCCATAACCCCAAACACAGAAGAAGTGATAACTTATTGCGCTAGAGTTAGCAACCCAAATAATCAGTTGAACTTTGAGACTTCAGTAAAGTTGATTAATTACTTATTAAAACATAAACACTGGAGTCCTTTTGAAATGGGAACTTTAACAGTTCAAATTAAAACCTCTAGAGGAATAGCGCCACAAATTCTTCGACATAGGTCATTTACGTTTCAAGAATTCAGTCAGCGGTATGCTGCTGTAGATTCACATGGATTAGTGACTTATGCAGCTAGACGACAAGATTTAAAAAACAAGCAAAATTCAATAGATGACTTATCTAAAGATATTAAACGTGAATGGGAAGAACGTCAACAATCTAATTGGAAAAGTTCATTTGAACATTATATTTGGGCACTAGATAATGGAATTGCTAAAGAGTGTGCGCGATTTGTTCTTCCATTAGGTTGCGCCACTACTTTATATATGAGTGGAACTATTCGAAGTTGGATGACTTATTTTATTACAAGAATGGATAAGTCGACTCAATTAGAACATAGACAGATCGCTATAGAAGCTTTTAAGATCTTTGAAAAAGAATTACCTAATGTTGCACAAAGTTTAAAGGAAAACTATTCAGACATTTTTAGTTAAGTTCGTTCATGGTATAATAAAACCATGAACACACAACAATTAAAAGAAGCGGTTTTAAATAAAAAGTTTACTAGACTTTATGTATATAGTGTAGAGATTGGCCCTAATAATAGGTTATTAGCTTTATGTAGATGTGATTGCGGTAAAGAAGTAAAGATTCAAGCAAGTAAGGTAAAAGCTAAATTAAATAAAAGTTGCGGATGCTTAATGAAAGAACATCTAAGCTCTTTTATTGGTAATCAAACTCGTGGTAAACAGCCTGCTCACACAAAACCAATTGGCGAAGCAGCAATGAATTATGTTTTTAAGAATTACAAAGCTAGCGCAAAGAAAAGAAATTTGTCTTTTAATATCACCAAAGAAGATTTTAGTAAATTAACAAAACTTAATTGTCATTATTGCAATTTAACTCCATCAACTATTATGAAAGGACAAGATAAGTCTCGTAAATTAAATGGTGATTATATTTATAATGGTCTAGATAGAATAGACTCAGATCAGGGTTATGAACTAAAAAATATAGTTACATGTTGCGAAAATTGCAACAGATTAAAGTCAGATTTAGTTTCATACGAAGAATTTATAGAGTTTATAAAAATTCTTAAACTAAAACGTGGAGATAAAATATGGTAATTATTTTTTGGGCTTACATGAACCATCTTCGTAAGGTTCTTTACCTGGAGTTGGTTCATATCCTTCCCAACATCTTTTCTCAATGAGATTCCATTGGCCATTCTCAGAACAAGTTAGCTCTTCTTTAAGCATTTTGTCTGCTATCTTTTTTGGATCTGGCTTATATGTTCCGCTATCAATTTGTCTTTGGAGGTTTTTGATTTTAGTTTCTTTTACTTTTTCAGCGGGTATACCGATTACGTTTGAACTTGTAGGTAATACTTTAGCTGACTTATTTAACTCAGCTTTAGCTTCTTCTAGAGACTTTATCAACTGTTCTATAATGTCCATGTATAACTCCAATAACTCTATTTTACCATAGAAAGCAATAAAAATTAACAAGTACAATTCCACAAAAGGTGGTGCGAAATGGACGATGAAATGGTTATTAAATCCAATGAAATCTGGGTAACTAAGTTTGACGAAGACCATGCACAAAAATTCCGTCAACAGGTCCTAGAATCCTCAAAAATTGACCCGAATAAGCCTGTAGTTATCTATATTGATTCTTATGGTGGTTATGTCGATGCTCTAGCTAAGATGGTAGAAACCCTCGATGAAATCCCTAATCCAGTTGTAACTGTATGTATGGGTAAAGCTATGTCCTGTGGAGCAATCTTATTATCTCATGGAGATGTAAGGTTTTTAGGAGCCCATAGTAGAGTTATGGTTCATGAAGTTAGTTCAGGCACTTACGGTGATGTGCATGATATGCATGCAGATGTAAAAGAAACCGTTCGTCTAAATGAGCATTTTATGGGGCTATTAGCGCACAACTGTGGTTTTAAAAATTACGCTGAGCTTCGTTCAGTTATTAAGGACCAAGATGGTAGAGATCGCTATCTCTTTGGAGAAGATGCTATTAAATTTGGTATTGTAGATGTAATTGGTTTGCCAAAAATTACTGGCAGATTATCTTACGAAGTATCTAAACAATCTAGAAAACAACCATTTGAAGCTAGAAATAAACAAAGTATCAAGGCTTCTGAATCTTCTAAAAAGAAGAGTAAAACTAAAAAATCTGATACTAAAAAACAAAAATAATACGGGAGGTATTGTGTCAGAGCAACAAGGAAAAACTCAGTCAGAAATCGATAGAACAGTAGCAATTACAGCAGAAGACTGTAATGCAGCTCTAGATTTTTGGAGACATTTTAATATTCCAATTAGCGATGAGTTACAAAAAGCTATGGACTCTTTTGCAAAAGACCCTAGTTTTGAAAATCAAGAAAGAGTTAAATTCTACGTATGTAAGGCTATCGTTGAAACAGATCACCCTGCATTTAAAGATGAGATGTTCTCTAAGATCTCAGAAGAGTGCAGCAACGTTAGCTTTCATATGCAATTTGACGAAGACTTAGAAAAAACTTTAACAGAAAAAGAATAATTTCCGGTACTTATAGTGGAGGGCACCTAGGTAGCATTAGCTACCTAAGTGATATAATAAGTTAAACAAGGGGAATTACTCTGTCTAAGAAACTTAAGCGCAGAATACAAGAGTTGTGTGGTTTTAACGAATTAACTGACCGTGATGAAAGGATTGATCGTGCTTACCAGATTCTAAACAGTGCCGAGTTAAAGCAAGCTATATGCCTAAAAATATTAGGCACAACATTTAAAGATGTTGAAAAAGCTATGGATGCTATTCTAAAAGAGCGCCATATTCCAGAAGAAAAAATTGAAGAGCTAGAAGAAGATCTGGTCCCAGAAAAGTTTGATCCTGAAGTTACGTTTATAGCTAATAAACAAGCAGCTACTCCCACTAAAAGTGGAGGGTATACTACTCTAACTAGAGAAGATGTTGCTAGGTTGATGGCAGCTTCAAAAGCTGAACCAAAAGGTATAGATAATACACATCCTAAAAACAACTATCCAACTATGTCTAGAGAAGACTGTGAAAGATTAGTTAGAGAACACTTTGAATATAAGAGAAAAGAAATTGAACGTAAAAAGCAACAAGAGATGAGTGAACAAGAGGAGGTCCCATGGGTTTCAGCGAAGACGACAGAATCCGCTCAAAAAACAAAATCCAAAACGAAGCGTACAAAATCTACGAAGACTTAAAAGCTTTTGGCTATGATAATGATTATATTATCAAGTATGCTCAATTTGCATTAACAACGTCAAACGACAATTTCCGAAACGATGTTCTTAATAAGATAATAGATCTTGCTAGGAGCTTAAATGAGGGTAATAGTAATTAGTTTAATATTTTTGCTTAGTCAAATAGTTTTAGCTAAGCAAATTAAAGTTGCTATAATAGATACTGGCATTAGTAAGACAATGCTAAATTCTCCAATACTGTGTAAAACAGGCCATAAATCTTTTGCAGATGATTCTATAGTGGATAACTCTAATCATGGTACACATATATCATCTCTCATAGATCAAAATGCTAAAAATTTCTTCATAGGTAAAGATGGAAGTGATGATAAGTTGGCTTCCATAACAATAGATTATTGTCAGTTAATCATTAAATTCTATGATCCGACAAGTAAATCAGATTTTCTTAAAAACACTATAAAAGCATTTGAATATGCTATTGAGCAAAAAGTAGACATCATAAATTATTCAGCAGGTGGAACTGATCCTTCAGAAGAGGAAAGAAAAGCTGTAATTAAAGCTTTAGATGCTGGAATAATTGTAGTAGCAGCTGCAGGCAATGAGAAGTCGGACTTAAGTAAGCAAGGATATTATCCTGCTTTATATGATTCTAGAATAATTGTAGTCGGTAACTTAGAATCTTCTAAGCAGATAGCTAAGTCATCTAACTTTGGTACTAGAGTTAATGATTGGGAAATTGGCACTAATATTTTAGGTAAACTGCGAGATGGAAATTATGGCTATATGACTGGAACTTCTCAAGCCGCTGCAATTAAAACTGGTAATTTAATTAGACAAATGGTCTCAAAACGAAACCAGGTATATAGTTTGCGAGGTAGAATGAAGGTTATACCAATGGAGTTCTAATGAGCAAAATTAAAAAAGTATTTACCGGAATTATTGATGTAATTAGTAGCGCTCTAGCATTTATAGCTATGGCTACATTAATTTTTGTAAGTTTTATCGCATTGATTTTTGTTGCTGCGAAGGCTCCAGAGATTCATGGATATTTACTCAGACATAAAGTTGGCGAAAAAGTATATAAAGTCACTAATGATACTCATGTAGGTAGTGGTACCGGTTTCGCGATAAAAGGTGATAGTGGAACAACCTATGTCGTAACTAATGATCATGTCTGTGAAGCATCTTCAGACGGACAACATATGATCTTGATCTCTAAAGATGGTGATAGCATACGTAGAAGAATTATAGAAAAATCCGGATACTCAGATCTATGTATCATTGAAGCTCCTCCAGGAGTTGAGGGCTTAGAAATGGGTAGTAAACCTAGCATTGGTCAAATAATTGCATCTGTTGGTCATCCAAATGGATACGATCTTACTCTCTCTAGAGGTGAGATCATAATGCAAGACACAGTAGCTATCCCAAAGGGACCAATAAGTCAGATATTGCCAGATGGTTCAGAGAAATTAGCACCACCAGAATTTGGTGGAATTTTAGAGCAAAATTGCAATCTACCTAAAAACGAAATCGTTATTCAAGAGATGAACATCATGATAATGGTTATCAAAATTAAGCAATGTATAAACGTAACATATAGAGCATATATCACTAACATGCTAATCCAACCTGGGTCATCAGGCTCTCCAGCTGTTAATTTCTGGGGTAATGTAGTTGGTGTGGTTTTTGCAACTGATAGAGCTGGCTGGGCTTCTGTTGTTTCTTATAATGATCTAAGAGATCTACTTAAAAAATACTAATAAAAATATCCGATCGTATAACCCTCTAGATGGAGGGTTTATGTCAATTAAAAAACCTATGCTAGCTGCTTCTATGGAAAATAGTAAAGGCGAGCAGATGAGTTTCTCCGATCTTAAATATCCTCTCATGGCATCTATTAAGTTAGATGGTATTAGATGTCTACGTGTCGATGGTAAGACACTATCTCGCTCCTTTAAACCAATCCCTAATAAATATATTCAAAAAAGAATGAATGAGTTAAATGTTAACAACCTAGATGGTGAGTTAGTTACATATAACGAAGATGGTTCAGTTAGAACCTTTAATGAGATTCAAGGCGACATCATGAGTGAAGACGGTGAGCCAAACTTTAAGTTTGAAATATTTGACTATATGGTTATGGAGGACTTACACTTTCAAGGTAGATATCAGTACTTAGAGGTTCTATTTGCAAGTGGATCTTTACCAGATTTCTGTAAATTAGTTAAACATGAATTAATTTTAGATGAGAACCAATTAACTTCATTTGAAGATCAAGCTGTCGCAGACGGTCATGAAGGTATTATGACTAGATCTTTAGAAGGTAAATATAAGTTTGGTCGTGCAACATTTAAAAGTCAAGATCTAATTAAGATAAAACGCTTTATAGATAGTGAAGCAATAATCATAGGATTTGAGGAGAAATTACGCAATGAAAACGAAGCTGAAACAGATGGGCTTGGACACACTAAACGTAGTAGCGCTAAAGCTGGCCTCGTTCCCGCCGGAACACTTGGCACTCTACTTGTTCGTGACATTAAAGATGGTAGAGAATTTGGTATAGGTACTGGTATCGGACTCAATGATCTCTTAAAGAAAGAGATTTGGGATAATCAATCTAAGTTTCTAGGTAGACTTATTAAGTATAAGTATCAAGAAGTAGGTACTAAAGATAAACCACGAATCCCTTCATTCCAAGGTTTTCGCGATGAGAGGGATATGTAATGAATAAGCAATGCATTTCTTGTCTTCTAATAAAAGATTCCACTCATTTTTACTATCGGAAACACACGGGATCTTTAAATAATAAATGTAAAGAGTGTGTTAAGTTAGAATCAAAAACAACATATTCTAATAATAAAGAAGAAGTTTTATCTAAGAAGAAAGAGTATTTTCAACTTAAAAAAACTGAACTTAGAGTTTATAAAAGAAATAAATGCAATAAGGATTATAAAGAAAATATTCAATATAAATTGAAAACAGTTTTAAGAAAAAGACTGTGGCATGCTTTAAAGGGAGAGTGGAAGTCTGGTTCTGCTGTTAAAGATTTAGGTTGTTCAATTGTTGATTTTAAACTTTATCTAGAATCTAAGTTTGAACCCGGTATGAATTGGGATAATTATGGTAAAAAGTGGCAAATTGATCATATTAGGCCATTATCGAGTTTTGACTTAACTGATGCTCGGCAGTTGAAAGATGCTTGCAATTATAACAATTTACAACCATTATTCTTAATAGATCATTTTAAAAAATCTGCAATGGAGAGACTATGAGTAGACTATATTTACCAATGGATAACGAAAGTGGGGGTCTAGGAGATGATGTTAGTCTTTTATCTACTTATCTTGAAGTAATTGATGAGCAGTTTAATGTAGTTGACTCTATTGAGCTTTATGTAAAGCCCAATAATGGTGTTTATAGAGTAGAAGCTGAAGGTCTTGGTATTAACAAAATAAACTTAATTGAACACGATAAAACTGCTATAACTTATTCTGAAGCTGGTCAAAAGCTATTCAAGTTCTTGCAAAAGAACTCTCAAGATGGAAAAATAAAACTAATACCTCTAGGTAAGAATGTGCAGTTCGATGTAAGTGGTTTACAAAAACACTTATTATCTAAACCAAATATGGAGAAGTTTGTTTCTTATAGACAGATCGATATTACTGGTCTTGCTATGGGATTACAAATTGTAGGTAAGATACCTGAAGGCATGTCGTTATCTCTTACATCATTAGCTAATTACTTTGGTGTTTATAATGAAGTGTCTGGAAATGCACATGAAGCTAAATATGATACACAGGTTACAGTTCTTGTGTATAAGAAGCTCTTGGAGATGTTATGAATAAAACCTCTAAAGAAATAATGTGCTTAAAAAGATTAGAAGAATTAACTAATCAATTAGATGATGTCTTAATGTTCTTAAGAGATGAAGGTTTAATTAACGATAATCATATAAAGAAAGCTAAACTATCTCCAGATACAGCTAAGGAAGTTCAAGAGATTCTTTCTGAATTAAGAAAGAATGGTAAGTTGCAAATGCTTAACTTCAATTGGTCACTACTTCCTATTGAAAACATAGCTCTTTATATAGTTACAGATAGAAACAGTAAGGAGTTTGTATTTAATGGCTAAACCTAAAACAAATTCACTTAAAAAGATGGCTAAGGATTTAATTAAGCAGCACGGTAAAGATGATTTACATTTTATTGCATTACAACTATACAATTCTTCCCTTTCTGGGCCAGATTTTAATTTTTGTATAAAGATCGTAAGAAGCGTTTTGTAATTTTTTTTATTTGGAGGTTTTATGTCCAAGAGTCAAAAGCAATCTGTAGTAGATGAAGTGATGTTAGCACTTCCAAACTTTGTTAAATACTCAGATAATGCAATATTATTATTGTCTTCTCAGCAGTTAGAGAACATTAAAGCTAATATATTTAATGGTATTATTAATGGGTTAATTGAGTACGGCAAAGATATTAATAATCATGCAGAAGTTAGGTCTTATGCTAGAAGTATGGTTATGAATCATCTTAAGAAAGCGAAGGAATTAAATGGTGGAAATACTTATGTTGCTGCTAGCACTCGTAGCGATAGCAGTTCTACCGAAGATACTAATACTCCTGTTGCTAAAGTTCTTAGACAAAAAGTAAAAGTTGCCCCAAAGGGAGTAAACCCAGATCTTCTAACAGAAGAATTAAGAGAGTATGCAAAATCTCTTGTCTAAGATAGATGTCGCTGCTGAAAAAGTAAGAACTCTAGAGATGTTTTTGTTTAATTTAGGTATTGGTGTTAATATAAAACCAATAAACTGTTACAGTTTAGCATTAAAACTATTATCGCGGGGATCGAGCAACGTCGGCTCACCGGTCTCATAAGCCGGAAGGTGTATCTGGTTAGACTCCAGACTCCGCAACCAATTTATGACAGATCCAAAAGCTATATGGTCCACGATAGACCTAATTAAATTATTAAAAGCACTTAAGATAGTAGATCCACTAGACAGTCCACTAACAATGGGGACTATACGTAAGTTCTACGATCGCGTGTATAAATAGGTATGATGAGCGATGTAAAATTACAAAAAATCATATTAGGTCCTGATTGGATTGATTTAAGTTTTGGTGAACCTGTAGTTGTCACTGAAGCTTTATATAGAAATCTAAATCGCATGGGTGATCCAATGAAGATGCCATCTTTTCATGAGTTGCACGATTGGACATATCAGCCTGCAGCAGGAAAACAAGATCTTGTAAGTATTTTAGAGGATAAGTATGGATCGAAAGTTGTGGTCGCAAACGGAGCTAAGCAAGCCTTGGGTGCTGCACTATATGCATTTAAAAGCGAGGGATACTCTAATATATGGTATGACGTCCCATTCTATCCCGCAAACCCTAGCCTTATTGAGTCTGTTGGACTCACTAGGAGTGAGCTCAGGGAAGCATCGTCCCTACTGATAACAAGTCCCAATAATCCAGATGGTTTAAATTATTCAAATTATGAGATAGAGGCATTTGCAAGATCATTGCCAACAATACACGATGCAGCATATTATTCTCCAATATATCTCCCAGAAGGTCAAGAGATAAAGCATTTAGGCAATATACAGATTTTTTCTGCATCTAAGATGTATGGTTTAAGTGGATTAAGAATTGGTTATGCAGTATGCCATGATGAGAGATTCTATAAACATATGGTTAATTATATAGAGTCTACGACTGCTGGAGTCTCCACAGTTTCTCAAGATATTGTTAGAAACATAGAGATCTTATTTAAACAAAACCCAACATGGTATGAACAGTTTACAGCAAGTGCAAGATCTGGAATCAAAGATTCAAGAAATGAATTACTTAACTTAGATCCAGAAGTGTTAGAAGTTATTGAACCGCAAAGTAATAGTATGTTTGCTTGGTGCAAGGTTGGACCTAAATTAGATAACCAATCTGCAAAAGTACACATGCTACCAGGCGAGATCTTTGGTAAACCTGGCTTCATGAGATTAAATATAGCGCTTCCTAAGGAAAAGATCTGTGAAGCGGTGTCAAGGCTGAATGCTAGTAAGAAGGCTTAATGATGGATAAGAAAGCTTTAAAGAGAAGTTTTTGGGGAGCATTAGGTAGATTAATAGGTGTGATGATGGGTGCTGGTGCCGGATCGTTACTATACCAAACTATAGGTAGTGCTTCAACACTATCTGTAGGACTTGCTTCACTATTAGCTCTTGCCGGTTTTATATTAATTTGGTTCGCAGAATATGAGAGGGAGAATTCTAAATGACTAAATCTGAGTTAGTTTCTAAAATGAGAGAGCATCAACAAGAATATGCGAAGTATGCAGCAGAGCTTAAAGCACTATCTGCAGCAGAAGAACAAAAGGCATATCAAGATAGACAATTAGCTCGCTTAGAAGAATATAAAGCAAAATATAATTTCTTTGTAGAAGAAGATGGATCTGTTAAGCAGATTGATTGGGCTGAAATCGAAACCCTCATTAAAACATCCTTCGATAAGGTTACTGGTTATGCTTTAGGCTTTGACCAAACTGGTATGGAAGGTTTAGCGTACAACACAGGCAATGGCGGTACATTTTCACCGATGGTAGAAGATGAAGTAGAAGCAAAAAGATTTACAGCTAGAGAGAAAAGAAGAAAAGAATTTGCATCTAAAGCGAAAGGTTAATATGTATAACAACGAAGTTACTTATGCTAAAGAATGGGATACAGATAAAAACAAGAAAGCTTATGAGAAACTAGAAGATAAGTTCTTTGATAAGTCTTACTGTGCACCTTCTTGTCCAAATGGTTGGGCTCCAGAAGTTCTTGAATTATTAGAGACTATTGAAAAAGAATTAGGTATCGAAAGAAATACGTCCACTATTAGAGCTCGCTATGTTAAAGGTAACTTTTTTGATTGGTTCTTTAAAGATCCATTCAATGGTTTCTTTAATTCAATTAAGTACGTATTAACATTAGAGCCTAAAATGGCTAAATATTATCCAACTTTAAAATCTAAGCTTATCAGGATTGTAGAATCAACAACACATCCTATTAAGTACGGTATTAAAGCTACAAAAGTAAAATACATAAATAATATATTAAACAAGATTTTTAAACCAAAGTTTAGATTAGATCAAGTTAAAGAAAAGTATGGAGAATTAAACATTTACTATACTTGCCCTGAAGTTTATGAAAAGTGGGTAGAAAAACAAATTAAGATGACTATTATAAAGCTTGCTAAGAAAGGCTGCTATTATCCGCTAGAGTCGTTGTATAACTATTCTTCAACTACATATGTAGATAATGATAGAGAAGACGAAGATATTGTTGAAGTAATAGATTACATTGATTATAAAAACCAACCCTCTAAGAAGATAAAGAAAACAACATACAGATCTTTAATGAAAGAAATGGGTGTAGATATGAAAGCAGTTGCTATTAAAGCAATGATCTTAGAGGATTCTAAGAAGAAGGCTCCATAATGTTTAAGTCTAATGGTTTAGATAAGTTTGAATATCATAGAGTTATTGATAAGAAATTCATTCATAATGAAGCCAACATCTCATATAGATGTGAAAATTTTCACCTACATACTGGTTATTGCTATGACCCTAGTGGTAAGAAAACTGGATACTCTTTTGGTGTAAACAAGAAGGGTTGGAAATGCTCTGGTGAAGGTTTCTTGATTGATAATTATCACATAGGTAAAGCTGATGAGTAACTTAATTAATATTCTTAAAAAACTTAAAAGCGATTACAGACGTAGAGGCGACCCTACAATTGGTATCGAGTACAATAAATTCAATACCGATTATTTAACGAGTTCTCACATCTACTCTGCCGATATAGCGAGAACACCTCGCATAGTCTCTAATGATCTAGAGTTTATAGATGTCATGGCAGAAGCAGGTAAAGTAAATTCGTACACCGGTTTTTTAAACCAAAAAATGAGATATTTTAATGGGAGGAAATTATGAGTGATGAGGGTAAATTTATTCTAAAGAAGAAAACTTCTTTTGAAGAGATGGCGAGCGGCCTATCAAATGAACTTCCTGAGAGCGATCTATGTTTCCAAGATGGAAAACATATCTATCAATATAAATTTGAAAAACCTGAAGACGATCGTCATTATGAGATTAAGCCTGGCACTTTCGTTTTACAAGACACATCTCAAGGTGTAGAGATGAGAAAGATGGAGTTTAAGAAAAGAACTCTATTGGAGACTGTAACAAATACATCAAGAATTATGGCAGAAGCTAAAAAGTTCTTCTCTAGATTAGATGTCTATGAAAGATTGGGCCGTAATAAGAAGCGTGGTGTTTTATTATATTCAAACCCTGGCATGGGTAAAACTTCTGCTATTGAGAAAGTATGTATGGATCTAGTAGAAGAAGATCCAGGCACTGTTGTCGTAGTGTGGCCAACTTCAGAGATCGAAGCTGATCGAATTGTTAAGATGTTAAGTACTAACTCTAAGTACACTAAAGAGTGCACTAGAATGGTATTAATCATCGAGGACATTGGTGGTGGAGAAGTAGAGAGACATAGATCTCATGGCGGTGGTGTAGATTCTGGACTATTGAATCTACTAGATGGTGTTGGTTTAATATTCAAGCTTCCAACTTTCATCATCGCCACTACAAATCATCCTGAGAGCTTATTGGCGTCACTAGCAGATAGACCTGGCCGCTTTGACTTAATGTTAAAGTTACAACCACCTTCTCATGAAGAGAAAATCAAATTAATGGAGTTTATCTGTAAAAGAGAACTTTCTCAAGAAGAGAAGGACTGTTTAGGTGTTAAAGGAACTGAGGAATTCTCAGTTGCTCACTTAGAGGAAATCGCTGTTCGTGCAGAATTAGATGATAAAACTCATGCTCAAGTTATCAAAGAAATCATGGCTCACAAAGAACTATTTAAGCGCGATTTTGAAGAGCGTGAAAAAAGAATGGGCATGGGATTTGACTAATGTCTTCCTGGATTAAAGGTGAAGCTCCTGCGTTCTGGGGAGAAGAATTAACTCCCAGTGGAGCTCATTATGTGCACTATGTAGATACACAAGAAGTCTCCTTCTGTAAAGAGAAGTATGACATTTTAATGTTCTTATCTAAACTAAGAGTTTTAGATTATGGTACAATATATGAGCAAATTGATTGCATAAGGATTAAGATTTATGGATGATGGCATAATACGTTATAAGCTCCAGTTCAGCGGTTCTGAGCCAGTCGCTTATAACGACTTCAAGCACCCGATTAGTGTTGGTTGAGGGTTCGACTCCCTCCTGGAGTACCAATTATGAAAGATTGGAAAAATTTCTTCCACATTAAAGAAGTCACTTCTTCTCATGAAGATGACCATTGGGTATTCGATAACTATGAATACCATTTAATAAATAAACATAGCGGAGAAGTAATTGGTAAGTATAAAGATCACCGCTATGCTGAAAAACAAGCGAAATATAAATACAAAAAGATACTCCGTAAACTCGAAAAGACTTTATTGGGTTAACTATAGAATGCGTGCGGATTCGTCCTAGCGCCCTCAGCATGCTGGGTAGAGGTATGCCGGAAATTAGTTTAGCGAAAGTTATGCAGCACTCTAGTAGTGGCCGTAGCGACTGAGGACCGTAAAATATGATATAGGTTGAGTGATGGGCACGAAAGTGCCCATATTCCTTTTAGGGGATATATGAGTTCTAAAAGAAATGACATTGTAAATCAAGTGTGGGTAGATTTAGCAATGAACAATTATTTCATGTTTGAACCTGACAGTGAACAAGTCACTCAGGATTTACTAGTGCTACTCAGACTTCTTAATCTCAGAGCTGAGATCTGGTTCGATGACTAAAGGCGTATCATCTATAATTAGATGAGGATCTGCAGCTTCTTTCTTAACTTCATTAAGTTCTAATTTAGGTACTTTAACTTTATTAATACGAGAGTAAAGATCTTTTAATAATTTATTCATCTCTTTAGTGTCTGGTTCTTTCTTTAAAGTAGCATAACGAACTTTACGCAAATTGCCGCGCTTTTTGGGTTCAATAACTTTATCAGCTAAGCCTAGTGACACT
>ERZ761596.72-NODE-72-length-25530-cov-9.408518_pt1 | contig 25530 bp, 20 predicted proteins | sample MGYA00512166_ERZ761596 | MGnify/ENA primary metagenome ERZ761596 (study PRJEB28899, sample SAMN03785556) | bioreactor sludge metagenome | biome: EBPR Sludge; feature: EBPR Bioreactor; material: 0.22µm filtered reactor supernatant | place: Saint Lucia: Queensland...
GACCGCGTCCAGCTCGCCGACGGCACCACCATCGGCACCCCGGCCGGCTCGACCCAGCGCGAGTTTTCCGACCCGCGCGCCACGCTCGCCCTGCGCGACCCGGAGACCGGCGCCCTCACCGGCCAGACCATCACGCACGGCGAGCTCTACGCGATCCTCTGGAGCCTCGCGATGGAATCCGCCGCGCGGGCCGACGCCGCGGCGGCTGGAGTCGCGTAATTGCGCGCTACCTGGCGTTCGCACATTCCTTGGCGTGCGCGCGTCACGTGGCGCGGACGCGGGTATTCCACTGTTCCGCCCCTGATTGTCGATGAAACCATCCCGCTCATCTTCCCCCCGGAACTCGGGATTTCTGCTTCACAGCGGCTGTGGTCGGAAGAAGTGGCCCTGGCGATCACGCGCGACGGAGAGCCGATCGATCAGCTTGAGGTGGCCTATGAGTTCAGCAATGGACGACGTTTCTATTCCCCGTGATGAGACCTACGAAAAACTCCCAGAGCCGGTACGGATGGCGGTCTCGTGCGAGGAGTACCTCTGGCTCAGCGACGCCGAGAAGGCGCGGCTTGAGCGCGATTTGACGGAACCGGAGTGGGCATGAGCGAACTGACGCAAGCAGACCGGATCACCGCCAACGACATGGTTCTGGCGAAGGACATGGCGGACGCGCTGTTCTCGCACTACCCCGGGCACTTGTGGGGGGTGAACGTGGAGGGGGCGCAGGGCATGGCCTATGTTCGCCTGTTGTCGGTGTCGGGCAAGTACGGGTTCAAGCTGCGCCTGCCGCAGAACTACTCGGCAAGCGAGTTCAGGCAGCGCGTCGTGCGCGCCGGTGGCGAGATTCTGGAGCGGTACCGCCTGCGCCGGGGCACAGCGGACTGGGAAGAGATTAACGGCTTGCCGGTGGCTCCGACTGGTATCGTACAAGGGGACCTTGCCGCATGATCACGAACTCGCGAGCGTTGCAGCTGGCGCGCGATGCCTACTCCGGGAGCACCCGGTATTTCGACGCCAACGTCCGTACCCGGCTGGAGCAGGACATCCGGATGTTCCAGTCCCGGCATGCGCCGGACTCGAAGTATGCGTCGGACGCTTATCGCGCGCGGTCACGGTTGTTCCGGCCGAAGTCGCGCGCCACGGTCAGTCAGAACGAGGCGATCGCCGCACAGGCGTTCTTCTCGACTATGAGCCCGGTGGCGGTCAGTGCGGTTGACGAGCAGGACCCGCTGCAACTGGCGGCGGCCGAGACGATGCAGGCTCTGCTCACCCATCGGCTGCAGAAGAGCGTTCCCTGGTTCCTTACGCTCATGGGGGCGTACCAGGATGCGCAGGTTACCGGCGCCGCGCTGGCGCATCTCGACTGGGAATACCTGCCGGAGCGCGGGATCGACCGGCCGAGTATCCGGCTGGTGCCGTTGGAAAATTTCCGCTTCGACCCGGCGGCCAGCTGGGCCGATCCGATCGGTACCTCGCCGTACCTGATCGAGTTGATCCCGATGTACATCAAGGACGTCAAACGGCGCATGCGGATTGGCACGGACGGAGCGGCGCCGAAGTGGTTTCCGTTGCCGGAGTCCGAGTTGCAGAGTTCGGCGCAATCGTTCGACAACACCCGCCTGCTGCGCGACGAGGGCGCCAGCGACGCGCGCGATGTCAAGGCGACGACCGAGTTCTCGGTGGTCTGGGTGCATCGCAATATTGTCGAGGACGGGGGCGTCGACTGGTGCTACTACACGCTGGGCGATCGGTTCCTGCTCAGTGAGCCGGTCCTGCTCGCGCAGCAGTATGGGCACCCTCAGCGGCCTTACGTGCTGGGCTGCTGCGTCGTCGAGACGCACCGGCCGTACAAACCCTCTGCCGTGCGACTGACGCGGTCGCTGCAAGAGGAAATGAACGAGCTGGTCAACCAGCGCATCGACAACGTAAAACTGGTCCTGAACAAGCGTTACTTCGTCAAGCGCAACAAGCAGGTGGACCTGCGCAGCATCACGCGCAACACCCCAGGCAGTGTCACGATGATGTTGGATCCGGATGGCGACGTGCGGGTGGTCGATACGCCGGATGTAACGGCATCCAGCTACCAGGAGCAGGACCGGCTGAACCTCGACTTCGACGAAATCGCAGGGTCCTTCTCGAATTCGAGCGTACAGAGCAACCGGCGAATGAACGAGACCGTCGGCGGCATGCAGATGCTGACCGAGAGTTCCAACCAGCTGGCCAACTACCGACTGAAGACCTTCACCGAAACCTTCGTTGAGCCGGTCTTGCGGCAACTCGTGCTGCTTGAACAGGCCTGGGAGACGGACCAGACAGTCTTGGCACTCGCAGGCAAGCGGGCACGCCTGGAGCGTTTCGGTCTCGACCATGTGACGGACGAACTGCTGCTCGCCGAGGTGGTGCTGACGGTCGATGTTGGCATGGGGACGACCAGCCCGACGAACCAGATAAACAACCTGCTAACCGGCGTGCGCGGGGTCAAGGAGGCGCTGGCGGATTCGATCCTGGAGCGCTACGGCGTGGCGCCCGACGAGATCATCAAGGAGATTTTCGGCGCGCTCGGCTACAAGAACGGCGGGCGGTTCTTCCGCGAGACGGAAAATGCGCAAGTCGAGAGCCTGCGCGCGCAGCTGGAGAAGCTGCAGCAGCAACTCGAAGCCAAACACCCGCAGGCGGTCGTCGACGCCACCGTCGAAAAGCTGCTGGCGGAAGTCGAGTACATCAAGGCCAGGAAGGTTGCCGAGGGGGTCTCGGCAACGTACTCGGCAATCCAGACGGCGGAGAGCATCTCTTTGGCGCCGCAAGTCGCGCCGATCGCGGACAAGGTGCTCGAAGCGCAGGGGTACACCGTGCCGGATCCCCGAGGGGTCGATCCAGGGTTGCCGTTCAACGCCGCCGATGCGGCGGGGGTTTCGCCGGCAGCTGCCGAGGCGCTGCAGACCGGGCCAGTCGAGGTTCCCGAGAGCGGCAACACGAGCCCGATGTTTCCGGCAGTCGCCGACAGTCCGCGGCAGGGCATTGAGACGGAACAGAACGATGGTTGATCGCGGCGTGCACTTGTGCGGGGGTGGTGCAGGATGACCGAAGTGCAACAAATGGAAGCAGCGGTAGCACTCGGGCTGCACGTGGAGGGGTTTCTCTCCGGGCCGATCGGGAAGTATCTCGTCGGTCGAGCCGAAGAGGAAATCGACGCGGCGCTTCAGGAGATGAAGACCGTGACGCCTACTGACACGCCGCGTATCGTGGCATTGCAGAACGTGATTCACCGCGCCGAGTCGATCCAGTATTGGCTCGCCGAGGCGATCCAGGCGGGGCTCAACGCGCAGCAGGAACTGGTTGATAACGGGTAAAGGACAGACAAATGCAGGTGGATGATGCCGGCGCCACCCTGACGGGCGTGCCGGAAAGAGGAACGGAAGAGGGCAACGTGCCAGTGGCGCAACTGTCGAGCCGCAGAGAGGCAGCACTGCAGGCCATCGAGGACGCGGTAGCGCAGCAGCGCGCCGCTGAACTTGGGGTGCCGCAAGAGACCCCGCCCCCGGAAGACGAGCAGCTGCAGACGCAGATGGCCGACGAGGTCATTTCCGACCCGGCCGGGCGCAAGGTGCGGGTGAAGGTGGACGGAGTCGAGCAGGATGTGGCGCTCGACGAGGTCCTGCGCACGTTCCAGAAGAATTCGGCCGCCGACAAGCGGCTGGAAGAGGCGACCCGTTTGCTGCGGGAAGCCCAGCAGAGGCAGCAAGCGCAACCGCCCACTGCACAGGAAGACAGCAAGACCGGCACCGACCTGGCGCCGGGGGATACCGCGGACCGGAAGCAGCTTCCGGCCGAGGTGGAAAACCAGGTCAGCGCGGCATTGGACGCCATCTACTCCGGCGACCAAGAAGCCGCACGGGCAGCCCTCGTCAAGGTCTTCGAGCAGCAGTGGAGCGGCGCAGCGGCGCCTACTCCGGTTGCGGCGCCGCAGATCGACTACAACGAGGTCGCCCAGCGCGTACAGCAACTTCGCGAGGTCGATACCGCTCTCGAAACCATTCGGCGCGACTACCCCGACGTGATCGCCAATCCCGACATCGAGCTGCTGACCGCCATCAAGGTCAATGCCCGCGTCGCCGAGGGAACCCCTCGTCACGTGGCCATGCTCGAATCGGCGAGCGAGGTGTATGCCTCGCTGGGCAAGACGCCAGGGCGCCAGCAAGCCGACCGGGCAGGCGAATCACGGGACGAGAAGTTGAAGCAGAAGGCCGCACGAGACTACATCGCGCCGGCCAGTGTGGCAGCCCCAAGCGCGGAAGCGCCGGAGCCCTCGAACCCGGCTGACGTGATCCGTCAGATCGCGGCGCGCAGGCTCGGGCAAAGCCTGGCGCTGGCGGGCCGCTGATCAACTTTTTGAGATAAAGGAGACCCGCCATGGCCGGTCAAATCTGGGTCACCAACACGCTTGGTGGCTACATGTACTCGGAAACCCTGTCCAAAGTGCTGCGCATGGCCGTGCAGCCGCTGTGCAAGTTCCGCCAGTTCGCCGACGTCAAGGACGCCGCGACGCAGGGCAAGGGCAAGGGCGACACATTCCACTGGAACGTCTACAGCGATGTGGCCTCGGCCGGTACGGTGCTGACGGAAACCAGCACGATGCCCGAAACGAACTTCACGATCACGCAGGGCACGATGACGATCACGGAATTCGGCAATTCCGTTCCGTACACCGGCAAGCTCGATGACCTGTCGTTGCACCCTGTCACCGAGATCATCGGCAAGGTGCTGAAGAACGACGCGAAGAAGGCCTTCGATACGGCCGCCTACGCGCAGTTCAATGCGACGCCGCTGCGGGTCATCCCGACAGGCGGTACGAGCACCACGGCGATCACGCTGTACACCAACGGCACGGTCACCGGTACCAACAACGTGGCGCTCGGCAAAACGCAGGTCAAGCTGATCCTGGACACGATGCGGGAGCGCAACATCCCTGCGTACGAGGGGGACGACTACTTCGCCGTCGCACACCCAAGCACGTTCCGCCAGGTCAAGGACGATCTCGAATCGGTGCATCAGTACACGACCGAGGGCTTCGGCTTGATCGCCGCTGGCGAAGTCGGCCGGTACGAGCGATGCCGCTTCGTCGAGCAGACCAACATCGCCAAGGCGGGCTGGACCAACGGCAAGTCGAACCAGGCGTTCTTCTTCGGAAACGATACCGTGGCCGAGGGTATCGCGGTGCCGGAGGAGATGCGCGGCAAGATTCCGACCGATTTCGGCCGGGGCCGGGGCATCGCCTGGTACTACATCGGCGGTTTCGGTCTGGTCCATACCGTGGCGGCGCAGGGTCGCATCGTCAAGTGGGACAGCGCGGCGTAACCCGCCGGTAGCGCAACGCGAGCGGCGAACTGAGTGAATCGGTTCGCCGCCCGATGCAGGAGGTAGCGGTATGGGTCTGAAATTTCTATTCGGCGGCGAGAGTCTGACCGGGGCATCGCAAAAAGCGGTTTCCCAAGGCTTTGATGTGGCATCCCAGCCGGCCGAGCGCGAGTGGATGTTCGTCCAGGGCCCCCCGGTCGAAAACCCTAACCCTGCGCGGCGCGGGTTTCAGTCGCGAGGTTTTTGGGACAACACGTCGCAGGTAACGGAAGAAATGGAGAGCGACAATGGAAAGTGATGCCTACACCCCTACAGGGGAGCTACAGGGCGATGATCGCCCGGTCCCCTACCGGGGCTGCACGACCGGGGTCTTGGCGGGCACGCACGGCCGGGATTTCGGGATGGACGCGGTTCATCGCATGGGAGGCATCGCGGGCGACACCGGCAGCGACGCGGCTTTCTCCTTGGAATCAGAAAGCCCGTTGCAGTTCTCGGGCAAGACGAACCGTCCGGATGAGTCGCTGTGCGGCTGTCTGGAGAGCGCCTGATGAGCGAGCTGGACCGAAGCCGGGCGTTTGGCGAAATCTACGGTGACGAAGAAGGCCGGAGGTTCGAGCAGGACGGGCAGTTCTTCGACGGCACAGGCAAGCTGATCACTTCCGAAGCGCCAAAGCCGCGGCGCAAGCCTGTAGTGACAGAGACGCCCGTTGTGGATCCGGCCGGGCTGGATCAGGCCGCGGCGCAGCTTCTCTCGTAGGGGGTAGGGTGGTCCTCACGCAGACCCGGTTCGGGGCGATGCTGGTCAACGAGAACGACGTGTTCGTCGGGCGTTCTCTGATCGCCTACGGCGAGTTCTCCCAGGGGGAGGCCAATTTGTTTTCGGACATTGTTGAACCGGGGTGGCGGGTGGCCGATGTCGGCGCGAATGTCGGCGCGCACACCTTGCTCTTTTCCCGCCTGGTCGGCCCCAGGGGCAGCGTACACGCCTACGAACCCCAGCGGGCCGTCTACAACCAGCTGTGCGCCAACCTGGCGCTGAACGACGCGCACAACGTCTGGGCGCACCGGGCGGTGGTCGGAGCGGGAGGTGGAAGCATCGCCCTCGGGGACGTCGATCCGCATGCCGAGTGTAACTTTGGCGGGTTATCGGTCGATGCGCTGCGGCAGGAAGGCGCGGAGGCGGTTCCTGTGATCCCGCTGTCCGGGGATTTTCACTTCATCAAAGTGGACGTCGAAGGCATGGAATCAGAGGTGCTTCGGGGGGCGAAAGACTCGATCGCCCGTAACCGCCCTCTGCTCTACGTCGAGAATGACCGAGACGATAAGTCCCCGGAGTTACTGCTGCTCCTGGAAGAACTCGGGTACGACGCGTTCTGGCACGTCACCCCATTGTTCCCGGAAGAAAATTTCAGGGGCAACGCAGAGAACATCTGGGGGGCAAACGCCAACTACGTATCCCTCAACCTCTTCTGCACCCCAAAAGAGCGCCCGATGAACCACGACCTGGACAAGGCCCGGGAATGCAGCAGCGACTATCTGAGGAAGCGCTTTTCGTGATACCGGAATACCCCCCTGAGCACCCAGGAAACGGGGCGATCTGGGACCTCGTCCCCTACACCCGCGGCACGGTGCTGGACGTAGGCGGCCCGTACGTCAAGCCGTTCCCCCAGTTCATCAAGGTTCACGACTCCCCAAACACGGATAACAAACCAGACCTGGTGGCGGACTGCGCGGATCTCTCGAAGTCCGTGCACGCCGGGAGCGTCGATGCGGTTTTCAGCGCGCACATGTTGGGGGACATCGAGGATTACCGGGCCGCACTAGCGAGCTGGTGGGCGTGCGTGAAGGTCGGCGGGCACCTGGTGCTTTACCTACCGCACAAGGACCACTACCCGAACATCGGCTGCCCAGGTGCCAACCCGGACCACAAACACGACTTCGAACCGCAGGACATCGTGCGCGCCATGCGAATGTTGCGCGGAGGCTGGGACCTGGTGGTGCAGGAGGTGCGCACCGAGGGGCGGGAATACTCGTTCCTGCAGGTCTTCCGGAAGCGCCGGGACGACAGCCAGCAGTTCCCGTACATGGCGTACCAGAAGCCCAAGAAAACGGCCTGCGTCGTTCGCTACGGCGGTTTCGGCGACATGCTGCAGGCAGCCAACATCCTGCCGGCGCTGAAGCGGCAAGGTTACCACGTGACGATGATGACGACGCCCGTCGGGCAGGACATCCTGCGGCACGACCCGCACATCGACGACTGGTTCATCCAGGATCCGGATCAGGTGCCGAATCACTGGCTGAATGCGTTCTGGGCGCACGTGTCGCAGCGCTTCACGCGCTTTATCAACCTCTGCGAGTCGGTCGAGGGAACGTTGCTGGCGATGCCTGGGCGGGCTAACCACGCCTGGCCGTTTGCCCTCCGGCATGCCCGGATGAACGACAACTACCTCGAATTCACGGCCAGCCTGGCAGGAGTGCCGAATACCCGCGATGCCCGGTTCTACGCAACCCCGGCGGAGAAAAAAGCGGCTCGGGCGCGGTTGCTGCTTGATGGTCTAAACGTCGTCTGGGCGTTGTCGGGGTCGAGCATTCACAAGTTCTATCCTGGGCAGGACGTTGTTATCGAGCAAATTCTGCAGGCCTACCCCGCCTGCCGGGTGTTTCTGGTCGGCGATGCGGCCTGCAAGCTGCTCGAACAGGGGTGGGAGCACGAACCGCGAGTCGTTTGCCTGTCGGGGGAGTTGGCTATCCGGGACACGCTGGCACTGGCGCAAGTGGCGGGCTGTGTCATCGGCTGCGAGACGGGCGTGCTCAACGCCGTCGCGTTCCTGCCGAACCGCAAGGTGGTTCTACTCTCCCATTCGTCGGTCGAGAACCTCACCAAGCACTGGATCAACACAGCCAGTCTGGTTCCGGACGCGGTGTGTCACCCCTGCCACCGGCTGCACTATGACCGGACGTTCTGCCCGCAGGATGAGGCCACAGGAGCGGCCGTGTGCCAAGCTAGCATCGCCCCCAAAGAGGTATTCGCCGCGATGGACGTCTTCCGGACGGAGGAGAGCGCAGCATGAACGTCGGCCAACTGGAAGCGGCCTACCGGGTGCAGACAGGGGACACCGTCGCGGCCAAGTATCTATGCTCGCGCGCTGACTTCCTGCTGCGGCTCAACGAGGCGCAAGTCGAGGCGGCGCGGCGGTCGCACATGTTGATTGACTCCTCCACGCCGGAGTTGACTGAAGTGACGGTTTCCGCCGGACAGGCCGTGGTCGAGCTGGATCCGCGGATCATCCGGGTCCGGCGGGCCTGTCGCTTGCCGCAGCGCTGGCCCTTGGAGAAGACTTCAGCTCGGACGCTGGATCGTTGCCTGCCCGGCTGGGAAGCGGCGGCCAACAGTACCCCGTCAAGGTTTGTGACGGATTGGCAGTCTGGCGCGCTGCGCCTGTACCCACCGCCAGTCGCGGCAGTGACGCTGGCCCTGACGGTCATTAGGGAACCGCTGGACTCGCTCTCTGACAACACGCACGAACCAGAGCTGCCCGCCCGCTGCCACCTGTCGCTGCTGGAATGGGTCAAGTACCGGACCTACAGCGCACAGGACCCGGACAACTTCGACTCGGTGGCCGCGGAAAAGGCTTTGGCCGCCTTCACCGCAGAGTTCGGCCCGGCGATCGGTGCGATCAATGAGCACTGGTCTTCCGAGCAGGACTGGGACAACGGAGAGTTCTGATGACGTTGAAGAAGAATCTCGAGATCGTCGAAGGGACCACATTCTCCTTGGTGGTCTATTGGGAAACTACGCCTGTGGTGTACAAGGCGATCACGAACGTCTCGCAGACCGCGCCGGTGCGCATCACGGCACCGGGGCACGGAGCGCTTGAGGGGGTGAGAGCTACGGTTACCGGGGTTCGCGGGATGAAGGAGATCAATGCGGCCGAACCGAATGCGCTAACCGATGACGACTACCACCGAGTAACAGTCGTCGATGCGAACAACATCGAGTTCAACGACGTGAATGCCTCGGATTTTCGGGCGTATGTAAGCGGCGGCTACCTGCAGTATTTCACGCCGGTTGATTTGACCGGTTTCTCGGCCCGAATGAGCGTGCGAAATCGCAGGGGCGTAACTAACCTGCTGGAATGTCTGGTGGACGGAACTTCGGGAACGACCAAACCCGGCGCGGCAGGGGAGGACGGTACCGTTACCTGGGCCGCGGCGAGCACGGGCGCCCCGGATCAGGAGTGGCAGCCGGATCACGCCTACGTAATGGGAGACTTGGTGGACACCGAAGAACTACTTCGGCTGACGGATGGTAACGGGCGCATCCTGCTCGACGACGTGGCGCAGACGATCACGCTTTCCGTGTCCGCGGCAGACACGGCCGCCATTGACTGGAAGACGGGCATGTATGACCTTGAACTGGTTAGCCCGGACGCTACCCCGGTTGTCACGAAGTTGCTGTCCGGCAGAGTCACCGTGGTCGAAGAGGCAACGGTGCTGTGAATGGACGCGGTCTTCTGTCGTAACGAACCCCAGGAAACACGGGTTCTCGCCCGTTCGGTTTGTGTCTTTGCAACGGCGGGTAGCCTCTCATCGGTCGGCGCTCTTGTTGCGCAAACCCTGATCTCCGTCTGTACCGAGCCGGTGGTTCTGTCGGCGCAAGTACGTCCCGGCGCCAGCCTCTGACGCTAACTCTACAAGGAAACCACCATGGCCGGAAAAACCGCCTACCTCGAAAACGCCCTGCTGAAGCTCATCTTTCAGGCGGTCGCCATCGCCAACCTGGCGGACAATGCCGCGTCTTCGCCGGCAACGACGCTGTACCTCAGTTTGCACACAGCGGACCCGACTGACTCGCCCGCGACTGAACAGGCGGAGAATGAGACGACGTACTCGGGCTATGCGCGCAAAGCGCTCACCCGGAGCAGCGGCGCATGGACGGTGACCGCCAACTCGGTTTCCCCTCTGGCTAACGTTGATTTCGATGCCGTCGTATCCGGTTCCGGAACGATCACGCACGCCGGGGTGGGGCTGTCGGCATCCGGCAACGGCAAGCTGCTCTACTCCGGAGCCATCACACCGGCGATCACGATTGCGGCCGGTGTCATCCCGCGCCTGACGACCGCATCCGCGATCACGGAAACGTGAGCTTGGCCGGGTAGCAGGTCGTGTCGATCGCCTGGGGTACGCCTACCACCTTCTATGGGATAGGCGGGGAGCAACGGTTCTGGGTCGAGGTTGAGACCAACGTCTTCGCTTCGTTCGGGTGGTCCGAGGGGGTCCTGCTCGAATACAACCCAAGTACCGAGGATTTCGACGTTTCGGCGGTCACGGAGCCTACCCCGGCAACCGCATCGGCGGCGGCGGCGTCTAGGCTGGCTGACGGGCGCATTTTGCTCGCCGGGGGCGACTCTTCAGACTCGACGTATCTCGGTACGTTCTCAGCTGGTGATTTTACCTGGGTCGCATCTACCGACCTTCCTTTTTCTCAGCCCGTTGGGCATGCACAGACGATTCTTGGTGACGGCCGTATTTTCGCGCTCGATGTTACCGGCGTTGAGGGAGTTGTGTGGCTTGGCGAAGTCAGTGGTAACACCATTTCTTGGACGGAAGCCACGGTTACATCCGGAACGGCCGACACCGTACAGGGGGCACGAGCGGTCACGCTCGATGATGGGAGGGTGCTGGTAGCGTGGTCGCCCGTTTACCTGTCTTTCGCTACCGTTACCGACGACAACGTCGAGTGGGAAGACGCCACCGTGACCGGTGGAACGTTCCCCGGAACCCCCTCGGACCCGTCAGTTGCCGCACTATGGCCGGACGGGGTGCTGGCTGGGTGCGGGTTTGATGGGTCATCATCGGACCCATACCCGGGGGAGTATTTCCCGAACGTCGCGGGGGCAGAAATTGCAGGCACCGATGTTGACCTAACCGATTTTGACCCGGTTCCCGTAGACCATCCGGAAGCCTATCCAGGTTTCTTTCGGTTGTCTGACGGCAAAATAGCGGCACTGCTTTTTGACCTCGAAACTAGCGAGGATGTCTGGGTACTCGGCACGGATAGCAACGCCTCCCCGATCAGGCAAACAAAGCTATCAGTCTCGGCTGCAGCTACGGCGGCATTCGTCGCCGGGTCAGGCGTAGATCCAGGAGTGCTGGAGGTGCTCGCAGGATCCAGCACGGAGTGGGTCAACCCGGGTCGCGCGTTACAAATCTCCTGCCCCTCTACTGCGCATTTCTGGGCGCCATCTTACGCCCGGCTCTCGGTAGCAAGCGCTTCGTCCGCCGACTTCCGGGCGTCGAGCAAAGTACAGTTCTCCTGGTACTTACGGTGCGCGAGCCTTGCGGCCTTCCGCGCCAGGTTCGAGAAGCCTGTTGCGCTGCGGTTCTATGGTCGGAGCGCAGCACGCTTTGCCGCGGTGGCGTTTGTTCCCGGTGGATTGCTTTCTGCAGGTAATGCGCACGGGGAATTTCACGGCCAAGTCTTGGCGCGTGTAGCTTGGTCGGCGGTCGCAGGTAGCTCCCTCTTGTCGCAGTCTGCGGCCTATACCCCCGCCGTGCTTTCCGCCGGGGGAGGGGCCGCCGCCAATTTCCCGGCGGTGAAGTTCAACGGGGGGAGGATGGCGCTTTCAGGGGCGGCGGTCTGCTCGTTCACCGGCGGGGCGATCCCGGTAGTTCCCTGGATCGACATAGCGCGCCTGGATTCCGTGCACGTGCTCCACAAACCGCAGTTCGTTTACGCAGGAGGTAGCGCTTGAAATTCGGACCGTTCCTTGGGTTGGACAACCTACGGGAGGTGAACGAGCTTGCCGTGTTCGAGAACGGCAAACCGGCCGGGCAGTATCTCCGGCACGCCTTCAACGTCGATCTCGACCGCACGGGCCGGGTTCGTCGCCGGAGCGGGTTCGCGCAGGCGAAAGCGCTACCAGGGGCGCACTCGCTCTGGTCGAACCAGTCGCGCACGCTGTTCTGCCGGAACTCGAAGCTGTACGAGGTCACCGCGTTCTCGCCAGTCACCGAGAGCCTGCTGACCTCACTCGCGGCGGACGACGCGATGAGCTTCGCGGACCACAACGGGGACATCTTCTTCAGCAACGGCACGGACGCCGGCAAGCTCCGCAAGAACGAGGTGTACCCCGAGCCTTGGTCCCTGGCGGTTCCGTCAGCCCCCGCGGTCTCGCTGGTCGCCGGTTCTCTCCTCCCAGGGGGCTACCTGCTCAGCGTGACCTTCTCCACCGCGGACGGCGAGGAGGGGGGCGCAAGCCCGGTACAGCGGATCATGTTGACGACGGACAGCGACATCCACGTGACCGCACCTTCCGCGGCGCCGGGGGCGGCCTTCTTCAACGTGTACCTGTCCGCGCGGGACGGCGAGGCGCTGACCTGGCACTCGACCGTTGCCGCTGGGGCGGGCACCGTGGTGATTGACGCGCTCAGTACCGGGCACACGTTACGGCAGCAGCACATGGCGGTGCAGCCCGCCGGGCAAATCGTCGCCATCCACTACGCGCGGCTGCTGGTTGCGTCCGGGGCGATCCTGACCTATTCGCAGCCGCGCACACCGGGCAAGTACCTGCCCAGCAAGGGGTTCATCCAATTCCCGGAACGTATCACCAACGTCGTCCCGTGCTCCGGCGGCGTGTACGTGACCACGGAAGCCATCAGCTACTGGCTCTCCGGGCCGGACATCGCAACGGCCGCGATGCGCGTGCTACTCCCCTACGGGGCGGCGGAGGGGAGCCGGTTTAGCCTGCCCGATGGCCAATTGGTCGGCTGGTACGGCGATTCCGGTGTCGTCATCGCGGACGAAAACGGGGGCGTCAAGGCGGTACAAGAGGCGCACCTGGCAACCGACACGGCGGATCAGGCGGCGGTGCTCGTGTGTGAGCAAAAGGGCATCAGCAGCCTCGTTGTCGTGTTGCAAGGAACCGTCACGCCGTCGCCGCTGGCGCAACCGGGGGTCGCGGTCGAAGCCGCGGCGGTGCTGCATGGCCTATGACGACAAGGATCTCGGGCCGGTCTTTCCAACCCGGACCGGACCACCGCAGGGCAAGACGACGGAACGCGGCATGCTGGACGTGGTCGGCGGCGCGGCCGGGATTCGCACCCGGGTGGCGGAAAACCTGGACGGCAGCAAGACGTTGCTTCGGACCCGGGCGGGCAACCCGGAGTTCATCACAACAGGCGGGGTCTCGCCAACAGATCCCTGCGTGCGGGGGCCGTTCGAGGAAGTCGACTTCAGCCAGCGGCGGTGGCACACAGCGCTGGCCGACCTGGTCAGCTCGGATGGGATCTTCAGGATTCCGCGCGCGCCCCTGCGCAAGATCGCCGTCGAGGCGGGCGAGACTGACCCGAAACGCCTTGTTGAGCTTCACCTGGCCGCGTCCGCACTTGGCGGTCAACTGACCTCGCCGACACCCGGAGCGCTTGCGCTCATTGAGCCCGCCTACGGAAACCGGTTGTGGCACGCAAAGCAGATGGGGCGCATCGTCGAGAATGGGCTGTACTTCTGCATGAACCGGCTGCGTGCGCTGGTGCTGACCTGCCCGAAGCTCACTGGCCAGAAGCTGTTCACCTGGTGGTTCTCGAAAGAGGCGGACCCGGCCATGTCCGGGGGGTTACCGATCTGCCTGAACCGGGATGCGCAGGAAACCGGGCTGACGACGCGGATCCTGCACGGGCTGAGCGCGCTGAAGCAGTTCAGCCTGCGCGTCAAGACGCGCGCCGGGACTTTCATCACCGCGGCGCCGGGTGGGTTCCTCGGCGGTTTCGAGTCGCCGACGGAGGGCGGGCCGCCGGAGTTCCCGGCCGTGCTCAACGACAACGACCAGGTGCTCAACGACTTGTCGCGCGCGCTCTCGTGCGGGCAGCCGTGGCACGGCTGGATGGACACTTCCGGGATCCTGACGACCGCGGACCTGGTGAACTTTCCTGCCGGGCTCCTGGTGTCTCCGTCGGGGTACGTGGCGCCGGATACCGGGGACACCCACTATTTCGCCATTCCGGGGCTCCCGGACGTGTCGGACGCGGTGCCGGATGACTTCGCCTACAACGGCATGCGGTATTTCAAGGACGCCATCTTCTTCGGCTCGACAAAGAGGTACTCGCCGATCGCAGAAGACTTCAACCTGGGCAGTGACAGGTGGTTGCATTACGGGGCGACGACGGGGGAGATTCACGTTCTGCGGTTGGAGATTGTCGGGCCGGTAACCAAGTACGGGGCCACCGTTCGGATTCACAATGACGGCAAGCTGACGCTCTGGGGGGTAGAAGGAACCTCGGCGCAGATTGGCGAGTTCTTTCTGGCCGGGGCGCCCTCCTCGATAGACGCCCGGATCGCTTCGACGGCTACCGTGCTCTACTATGCGTCGACAGATTTCTTCGCCGCGTCGTATCCGGGGGTTCCGAACTACACCAAGCCGTTCAGGATGCCATTCGCTACGTCGCCAGCAGGTGGAGCGGTAGCCGTCTTGCTCTACTATTTCCCGTCATCATGGAAGTCGCTCAGTAACACTGCGGGGCCGCACGTCCTTTCGGCGTGGGAGATCACGGTGCCCGACAACCTGTCGTTGCTCGCTGCCGCCGAGAAATACAGCCTTGGCGTGCCGGTTCCAACGGAATTCGCAACCTACCTGACGATACATTACGTGCGCGCGTTCAGCCATACCCGGGACGCCGGCGGCGGGGTCTTGTACGACGTCTACTCTGTTTGGGAGCGGATGGAAAAACACGGGGATGACGTGGGCGGGGAGTGGGATCGCGGTCTCATTGGGGCAAACTTCCTTTCAGGCGGAACTCTGGCGCTGACCAATATCATCTATTCCATAGCGTTCGGCGCCGCAGTCTCTCTGACAGACGAAGCAACTGCCTACACCTACGAGGTTCCGCACGGAGATCCAGACCCGACAGGCGCGGAGTTGCCTGACCTACCTCGACGACAGGCTTGGCGGGAGTACACGGAAGTCGTAACGCTCGAGGCCCCGGATTATGATTTGGCGTCGGTCCTTTACACCCCGACGACATCCGGGCACACCGTAGACCCAGACGAGTTCGACACCTATTATGACCGCGCCAACTGGTGGCATCCTGCGGCCAACAACCTGACGTTACTGGCCCCGAAAAACCTTCACGACTCCGCGGTGTTCGTCGGCCCGGATGTCGTCGTTGAAGGAACCACCCTCGGCTACTACTACACGACGCACCCGGACTACCCTTGGCTGTTCGGATACGCCAGCTACAACCCGCGAACCAGCGAAATCCGCTGGAGTTCAACCCCGATCGGCTGTGTGTGAGGCCCTGCCATGACGACCTATGCCCTCAATCTCGAGACCAACGCCACGACGCAGTACGGCGACTCCTTCGATTTCAATTCACTGACCCAGGCGCATGACGGCCGCTACTACGCGATGAACGCCAGCGGGCTGTGCCTGCTGGACGGCGATGACGATGATGGCGACCCGATCGAGGCGATGATCGGGCTCGGGCAGAGCGATCTCGGCAGCGACCAGCGCAAGCGCTTGCGCGTCGCGTACCTGGGCGTCGAGAGCGACACGCCGATGGTGCTGGTGCTCGGCGCCGAGGGCGAGCAGTACGAGCTGCCCGCGCGTAGCGCTTCGGACGAGCACCAGCAGCAGCGGGTCGACGTGTGCCGTGGGGCGCGCGCCAACCTCTTCACGCTCGACCTTTACAACTCGGGCGGCAGTGACTTCAAGCTGTCCGCCCTCACCGTCGTTCCGGCGGCATCGGCCAACAGGAGATTCGGATCATGAGCATTGTCAGTTACAGCGGGCCGGGGTACTACCCGCCGATCGTCGTCGACCTGATCAACGCGGCATGGGACCAGGGCTTGAACATGCAGGCGACGTTCGAGGCCAAGGTGGCGAACGCTACGACGGGATGGCTCGATACGGCGCTGGCACCGGTCATGGCGTCCTCGTCGATCGCCGTGCCGACGGTCAGCGAGCCGTCGGTGACCGTGCCGACTTCCGCCTCGGTGGGAGATGTGCTGGCGACGTTCGACGCGCAGTACGCCGACCTGGTGACCTTTCTTGCCGGCAAGTTCACTGACTTCCGTACCGCGCACTTCCCGGACGACGACAGCAACTACAGCGCAGCGGCAGCCTGGATCGCCGATGCGCTGGCCAACCCGGACCAGGTTCTGCCGACTGCGCTGGCCGACATCATCTGGGAGGATGATCGCAGCCGCATCCTGCTGGACACGGCGCGGGCCGGAGCGGATGTCGTCGCGACCTGGGCGGCCAACGGCTACCCGTTGCCGGCGGGAGCGGAAGCCAGCGCGGTCCTGCAGCTGCAGCAGACGAGCCTGCAGGAGTTGGCGAAGTCCTCGCGCAACGTCGCCGTCAAGACCTTCGAGATGGCCTACGACCGTCTCAAGTTCGTCGTCGGCACGGCGATCTCCGCGCAGCAGGCCGCCATGTCGGCGGCGCTCGACTACATCAAGGCGCTGGCGGTCGGACCGGACATTTCCAGCCGGCTGGTCGATGCCGGCTACACCGCCGAGACCAGGCTAGTGACGGCCGCGAGCGCCTGGTACAACGCGCGCAGCGACGCGGTGAAGGTGACCATGGCAGCCAACCAGTTCAATGCGACGGCGACGCAGAACGCCGCCGAGAAGAACCAGGCCAGCGAGCTGGCGCTGATCCATGACCGCTTGACCGCCATGCTCGAAGAGGCGCGCGCCCTGGCGCAGATGTCGACCTCGCTGTTCAACAACGCGCACGTCTCGGCTGGCGTTTCGGCGAGCGACTCGGTTTCCACATCGCTGTAATCCGGCAGCACTTGTGCGGGGGTATCGTACGCTCTCGTCGTTTCTGTTGAAGTGCGAGAACGACATGCCAACCGAGCAAGCAGTGCGCCCCCTTGTTGGGCGAACGATCGCCAAAATCAAGGGCAAAGGAACCGGAACGTCGGACGACGTACCGATCGTGGCGGCCGGACAGCGGGTCGCTACGTCCAATGGCGAGGGGGTGTTGGTCCTCCCCGCAAAAATGATGTCCAACGAAAAGGCGCTTCGTGCCGTAGAAGCCATCATCCAAGAGGCCAACGGCGGGCGCCCACCGGTTCCACGAACTGGACAGGCGAGAAAAATGGCGGGAGGAGGGATTATCGACGGGGTTCTGCGCTTAGCCGAAAAGGTTCTGCCGGCGCCCAGTGGGGAGACCTACAGGGCGAAACAAGGCAGCAGGGAAGCCGAGCCGCCTTCTCCTGCAAAGACGTTCAACGCGGACGCCAGAAACCCACGAACGGTTACCCCGGTAACCGAGAAGCCCCCAAGTGGCGGGTTTCAAGAAGAAGCGGAACGCCGGCGAAAGCAAATGGCCGAGGCCATGTCATACAAGTGCGGGGGGATTCTGCGCAAGATGCGAGATGGCGGGGTGGTGGAGCAAAACGTGCCGGATAGCATTGACCGCTTTCTCATCGAGTACCGGGCCGGGGCGTACCCCCCGGGATCGGCTTTGCGCGGGGCCGACCCGACCGGCGATGCCGGGGCGATCGTCCGCCAGGGGAGCTCCTTCTCGATGGCGCCGACCGGCTACGCGGGCCGGCACGTGGGCGGCACGGTCGGGGTTCCCGGGTTCCAGCGACTGGCGCCCCCGGCCGCCCCGGCGTCCGACGGGCGGTCCTCCTTCCTGGCTGGTTTGCCCGAAGGCGGGCTGTTGCTCAAACCGGAAGGCCGGCAGGCGTTGCGCACTGCGTTTTCCGGCGAGGGCCTGCGCCCTGATGCAAGCCTTTTCGGGCCCAGACAACAGTCTGCCCCTGCGGCGCAGACGGGTCCCGCTGGCGATGCGGGTGCGATCGTCCGGCAAGGAAACTCCTTCACGATGCTGCGGCAACCAGAGATGGCCGCGACTTCTGTCGCAGGGTCCGCACAACCGCAACCGGTTGCCGCGGGCGCCGGTGGACCGGACAAACCGCTGCCGCGGGGCAACAGCTTCTCGGAGACCGGAACCGCACGCCCGCCGGGCGCGCTCTTGCTCGACGTCTTCGGCAACGACACAGGGCCGACGCAGCAGTATCAACGGCAGCTCGACCAGGTTCGCGCGGAGAACGAGGCGCTTGCCCGATCCCGGGCGCAAGCGATGGACCGGGCGCCCGGGACCAGTTACGAGGAACAGCAGAACGCCAAGTCCGACCGGTTCAACCGCTTTGTGAACGAGTCCAACACCGCAAGGCTGGCGAACGACCTGGCCAAGGGGGGAGGGTGGTTGCGCAGTGAATCCGGCCGCATCGCCGCGCTTAAAGAAATGCAGGACCGGGACGCCGCAGCGCAGGCCAGCGAGTTGACCCGTTCGGCGAAGATCATCGAGGCCAACAACGTCCGCCGCGGGCAGGACCTGCAGGCGAAGGATCAGCAGAACCGGCACGAGACGGCACTGATGCAGGTTCTCGGCAGCCCGCTGCAACAACAGGCACAAATGCTCGACGCGGCGATCAAGGGCGGGCAGCTCAACGCGGTGAACGTCCTGCAGTCGTTGCAGCAGATGCTCCTCGATGCCGGCAAGGCCAAGGACGTCGACGCGCAGGCGCGCTACGCGCTGCTGATCCAGCAACTGCAGGGCAAGTCACCGGAGAGCAAGCTGGTGACGATCGGAGGCGGGCAGGAGATCGACCAGACTACCGGCGCGCTGCGCGCCCTACCGTCGCACCTGGCCTACACAGGCCCTGCGCCGACGATCGTCAGCGCCCCGCAGCAGACGGGACTGCCGGCACCGAAGAGCAAGGCGGACATGGACAAGCTGCCGAGCGGCACTCGCTACCGGGCTCCTGACGGAACGGATCGGACGAAGCCGTGAGTACCGCCGAGCAGTGGTGGGCAGAGCACCCAGTGGAAGCGCCCGCAAGCTCGCCGAAGGAACCCGCGGTAGAGGACGACTGGTGGTCGGCGCATCCGACGACGGAAGCGCCAGGAAGCCTACTTAAGGGAACCGACGGTCCGCTGACTCGCGGATACGAAAACGCGGCGAGTTCGGCAAAGCAAGCTGGGGCATTGCTCACTGGAGACGCGGAAACCGGGGCGCGTGTGGTTTCCGAACGAGCGGCATATCGTGCTGCCAACCCAGGAAGCCCGGAAGGCCAGGAACTGATGCGCGCCTGGGATACGGGAGAAGGCATTTCCGGGGGCATCGCAAACGTCGCTGGTGAATTCGCCAAGGACTGGCAGGAAGCGCCCGGTATCGTCTCCGGGGTCCGTGCTACCGGCAAGAACCTTGCCGCAATGGGCGCCGGCATCGTCGAGCAGGTGCCGAACATGGTAGCGCCGATGACGGGCTTGCTCGCAGGGGGCGCAGCCGGTAGCGCGGTGGCAGGGCCTGCAGGTGCAGTAATCGGCGGCTGGGCAGGGGCTTCCGCAGGAAACACGGCGATGGAGGCGGGGGAGCAAGTGGACCGCGCCTTGCAAAAGGCGGGCATCGATCCAAGGGACAGGCCCGCGGTGCAGGCTTTTCTTGCTGCGCAAGGGGACGCCATTCTCGGCCAGGCTGGGCTCAAGGGGGCAATCATCGGGGGCGTCGATACCGCCACCATGGGGCTCGGGCATCTTTTGCTCTCCGCCCCTGGCAAAGCCGCTGCGGGGCGCGCGCTTGCCGACCTCGGCGTCGACGTAGCAGATAAAGCCGCGGTCAAGGTGGCTTTGCAGTCTCCCGAGTTTGCGACGCGCATCGCTGGCGACGCCGTGTTTCAGGCGTCGCAAAGAGGAGGCCAGGCGCTGGCGCGAAACCTCACGGTCGGGGCGCTTGAGCCGGCCGGGGAGTTCGCAGGTGAGTTCCTCGGTCAAGGCGCTGCGACCGGGGACTGGGACACGAAGGGGGCAGCGCTCGAAGCAGCAATGGCCCTCGGGCAAAGCGGGATTACCTTTGCCGGACAGAAGTTGTACGAGGCGGCAACGTCGCCCGCTCGGCGGCAGACCACGACGACACCGGGCGCAGAGCCCGGCTCGCTGACCGCGGAACATATCGCAGCGAGCGACGCCGCCAACGCGGCCCTGGCGGGTTCCGTCGATCTGTACTCCGCCTTGCCTCCTGCCAGTGCCGGGCTGCTCACCGAGAAGCCGATCATCGTGCAGAACCCGGTGACCGGGCGGATCACGGAACTCGACCGGCGAGGCGGGCCATTGGAGCGGGCGGCCGTGGCAGCCGTGGAATCCGGGGCGACCGAAGCCGTGCAGGCCAAGAACGCGCCGGACCTGTTGCTCCCGTACCCTTCTCAAAAGGCGGCGGAGACCTATCGGGCGAGGCAGATTGACCCGGAGTTGTTCAGCGTCATCGAGCACCCGTCCGTTCGCGGGCGGTTCGCCGTGGTTCCGAAGACCGGGTCCGCGCGGGATACCGTGCTGACAGGTCGCGCAGTCTCAGCGGCGCAGAGTGCGAACGTGACCCGTGCCGAGCAGCTGCGGCAGGAAGAGCTGCCCGTCGAAGCGCCGGTACAGCCTGTTGCGTCCGAGAAGGCTTTACCGGCAAAGGCGATTGCAACGACGCCTGCGCCGCGAGTTGATCTGGCCGCCCTGAGAGCCGCAGAAAGCGCACAGGACGAGCTTTTGCCGTCGGTGGCACAACCGGTCGCCGGGATGCCGATCGCGCAACAGCGGGCCAAGGCGCGAGCCAGCGAGGCGGTCTCGGCGAATGCCGTCCGTGCCGAGCAGCTGCAGCAGGAAGAAGACGCAGGGGGCAGCATCGATGCGGCCGCGGCACGGGCCGACACGAACCCGAGCGAGGCGCAGAAGGCGGCCGGGAACTACGCCAAGGGGCACCTGCGCGTCAGCGGCATCGACGTTGCCATCGAGAACCCGGAAGGGTCCGTGCGCGCGGGCATCGAGAACGGGAAGCGCTGGAAGACCAAGCTCAAGGCGCACTACGGGTATGTGAAGCGCACGACGGGGAATGACGGCGACGCGGTGGATGTCTTCGTGAAGCCGGGGACCGCGGCGAACCACACGGGGCCGGTGTTCGTCGTCGATCAGTACGACCTTTCCCGGAGCTTCGACGAGCACAAGGCGTTGATCGGCTATGCCAGCGCAGCGGAAGCGGCGAAGGCCTATGACGCGAACTTCGGCGACCGGTCAGGGCCGCGGCGCCGGGGGGCCGTCACGGCGATGTCGCCGGGCGAGTTCAAAACCTGGGCGCAGCGGGGCGACACGACGCGGCCGGTATCCGGTACCCGCTTCAAGGGCGAACCCAGCGACACCGCTGACCAGGCGCAGGAAGAGATCGCGCGCAGTGTTGGCGCGCGCATGTCCCGGCGGCGCGGCGGCGAGACTGACGCGGCCTACCAGACACGGATGGCAGCGGAAGCCAACCAGCGGCGCGCGGAACGGACGCAGCGCCAGGCGGTGCCAACTCGAACAAACGACGAGGCGGAAGTCCGCCGCGTCCTGCGAGGGATGCCGGACGTTTCGGCCGACGTTCAGGTGACCCTGCATCAGCCGGCCGACCTGCCGGACGCCGGGCAGACGAAGGGCGTGTCGAAGCAGGCCGCGCAGTTCGTCGAGCAAGTCGCTCGTGTCTTCAAGAAACGGGTGGTCTTCTTCTCGTCCGACTCGGCGGCTGCGCGCACCGACGGGTTCTACCTGCAGGGCAACACGATTTACCTGGGCGCAGACTCGTCGGTCGCGCACCTGCGCGTGCTCGGGCATGAGCTGACGCACGCCATGCGGTCACAGGCGAAGGACGCCTACGACCGGATGCTGACCGCCGTGTCTGGACTGCTGACGGAAAGCGAGCTGCAGGCGCAGCACAAGGACTACTTCGGCGCCGAACTAGACCTGGCACAGCTTGACCAGCCCTACGACGGTGCGACGACGTTGCGGGAGTTCCTGGCCGAGGAGTGGATGGCAGACCTCTCAGGCAACCGTTTCGCCGAAGAAGGTTTCTGGGCGGACGTGTTCTCGCGTATCGAGGCGCAACACGGCGGGGAGACCGCCCGCAGCATCATTGCGCGCGTCCGCATGGCGATCGGCAACGCGCTGAGCAAAATGCTGGCGCTGGTCAAAGGCAACGCCTTTGCGGTCGATGCGCGGCTGGCGGACAAGCTGGACACCGTGCGCGAGGCGGTCGCCGCGGGCTTCGCCGAGTACGCACGCCAGGTGAAAACGGGCGAAGCAGGAAGCACAGGAGAGACGGCGTCGCCGAAGTTCGCGCTCGCTTGGCACGGCACGCCGCATGTGTGGGCGCCTGAGCCGGGGTTCCCGCATGGGCGTCCGAGGCTCGACAAGAGGGGAACCGGTGAGGGGGGGCAGGCTTACGGGTGGGGGTGGTACAGCGCGGAGTCGCAGGGCATTGCACAGAGCTACTCCACCGCACCGGGCGCGGCCTTCAGTGTTGACGGCAAGACGTATGCGCAACTGCAGAATGAGTGGTTCGACCTTCCCAAACCAAACCGCCGGGCGCTTACCGCGCTGGCCGACAGTGCGGGCAACGCCACAGAGGCCCTGTCAAACTTGGAAGACCAGATAAGCCCGGAGAGCAAGCAGGCGTCGATACTGCTGCGCGGGTGGATTGCTGGCGGAAAAGTGAAATCGCTGAAAGGGACAACCTACCAACTCGACATCCCAGACGACGTTCTGCCGAAGCTGTTGGAATGGGACAAGCCGCTGAGCGAGCAGCCCGCGGCGGTGCAAGAGACGCTGCGCGCGTTCGCCGCGGAATTCGGCGACGTGTATGGAACCGTTCGGGACAGTCTGCAGCCGTTTGAGAATGCGACAGGCGAGGCCATCCACCGCGCGTTCGTGCGGGACAGCGGCAGCCCCGAAAGGGCCTCGCGGGATCTCGCCCGCATCGGCGTCCCCGGCTTGCGCTACCTCGACAGCAACAGCCGCGCGAACGGCACCGGCGCCTACAACTATGTCATCTGGGACCAACCGACGCTCGACCGCATCGCGCTCCTCGAACGCAACGGCGAGACGCTGGACGCCATCGGGTACCCCTCCAATGCCCCGGGCGGGAGCTTCACGAGCATGGCTGAAACGGGGCAGCTGCCGAGCAGCGGGCCGAGACCGCAGGCGGTGTTTTCTCCGCGCCGGGCGCCCTTCACGGACCACGACAAGAAGCTGATGGAGGAGGTGCCGGGCTATTCCGAGATCATCGGCGGGCTCACGTCGAAAGAGCGCGAGCGCATCACAAAGCGCGGCGCGGCGCACATGGTTGAGCTGTTCGCCATCATGCCGTCGGCGCAGGAGGTGGCGGTGGTGGCTTACGCCGGGAAGGCGAAGCGGGGGTGGTACCGCAACAGCGCCACCGCGCTCGAGCACATCTTCGGCAACGAAGCCAGGCGGTTCGCGGGGCTGCTGGCCGCGTTGTCGCCGCAGGTGTCTGTGGAGGTCAACACCCGGAACGCTCTGCGTTCGTGGGCCGCGTGGACCGCAGCTGGGCGTCCAACATCCCGGAAAGACATTGTGCGGGTGCTGGCTGAGAGTGTTGGGGGAACAGGCACCGAGGCCGGTGTGCTGGGCGCGTGGATCAACAACAGCGTATCTGCGCTCACCGTACCGCAGGCGGACCTTGACACCTTGACTCTGTCCGGACCCAAGGTGAACAGCTTCATGCTCAACCTCAGCAAGCACTGGGAGGAGGTAACCAACGATGCCTGGGTCGCCAATTACGCGTTGGTCGATCAAACGCTGTTCAAGGGCCCGGGGAAAGGCCCAGGGTACCTTGCGATCTCGGCGAAGACGCGCCAGGCCGCGCAGGCACTGACCAAGGAGACAGGGGTCTCATGGACGCCGGCAGAGGTTCAAGAAACGGTGTGGTCCTGGGCCAAGACGACATTCGAGGCGCTCGATGCGTCCGGGGAGACCCGCAGCGTCAAGGAGCTTCTTGAAGCGGGTGCGCTCACCGACGAGATGATCGGGGCCACTCCGGATTTCGAGAGCCTCTTCAGGGTGGAGCCGTACGCTGGAATTCTGAAGGGCGCCGGGTATGCGGACAAGGTCGCCACCTTGCCCAGCCCGGTGTACGAAGACCCAGGTGTCGCGCCTTTCTCGGACGTCAAGCGAGGCAAGCTTTTCGACAACGCAGCGCGGCGGATGGAATTCCTGCAACGCCAGCGGAGAACGCCCCTGCAGATCAGTTGGGAAGCGCGGCCTGGGGAATCAACCGGCGTGCTTCCTGGGATTCACAAGGCGCCACTGGAGCAACAGCAGCAGTACCTGGCGGATGTGTTCGCCGAGATGGACCGGCTGAAGGCCGGCAGTGTCCTTGGCATCGACTTCCGGGGCACCCTATTCGGACCGAGCGCGTGGCAGGGGGTTGTGGCGGCTGGGGCGCAAACCATCCTGCAAAAGATCGGCATCGTGGCGGACAACGAGGGCGGGGTCAAAGTTGACCCGGTGTCCCGTGCCCGCTTGAGCGCAGCAGCAGCCATCATGGGCCTGGCGTTGCACCAGGAAGGCGTGTACTGGCACTATCCCATCTGGCGGGAGCCCGACAACAACGCGATGTACCCGACGGGTCTCCAGGCGGATTTCGGCCGTCGGCTGGCGCAGCATGAAGTGGCGCAGCTGTATGCCCAGGTAAGCAAGCTGGCGGGGCACTACGACTGGGCACCGGCAATCACCCCCACCGGGGTGCGAATGCTCAACTTCACCAGCTTCAACGAGGATGAGAAAAAGCGGTTCTCGCACGCGCAGTTCCGGGGTATAGTCAGGAAAGCCCTCGGTAGGTTGCCGGACTGGGCGCACGGTTGGTATTTGGACAGTTTCACGTTCGACGGTGACGCCGTCGAGAACAACTGGAAGGAGAATCCGAATGGCGAGGGGTATCGATCGAGGGTGGGCGAAGCCCGACGACCCGATCTACAAGAGTGGGCCGACGGTGTCCTTTCGCCAGCCATCGCCCGCATCAACGAGCGCTACGCCCGAGACTACGGCTGGGGCGTCGCAAAGCTCAGCCTCGGACGCGGAGATCCCGGACCCGATGCGGCCGGCGATCGACGCCTGGGAAGAGATGGGGCGGAAGATGTTCGGCGACCGGTACAACCCGAAAGCGTAAGCGCCGAGGGGGTTCACTACTCCCGGGCGCAACGGGCGCCCTCCTACTTCGGCACCGGGATTCGTGGCGCTGAAGGCGAGCGGGTACGAGAAGCCGCGGACCCGAGGCTCCGGCAGCGCATCTACTTCTACGTCAATTCCGGGCGGGGCATCAAGCCCGAGGAGGGCGTCGGCAGTCACGCGCA
>ERZ761596.73-NODE-73-length-25413-cov-8.432171_pt1 | contig 25413 bp, 15 predicted proteins | sample MGYA00512166_ERZ761596 | MGnify/ENA primary metagenome ERZ761596 (study PRJEB28899, sample SAMN03785556) | bioreactor sludge metagenome | biome: EBPR Sludge; feature: EBPR Bioreactor; material: 0.22µm filtered reactor supernatant | place: Saint Lucia: Queensland...
TCTGCCACCATCGCGTCATGCTCAGTGACCGCAGCAAGAAGTTCAAACGGCTCTGCAGCCTTCGACTTCTGGCCGACCGTAATCAAACGCCCGCCCCGACGTTCGAGTCAGTGACCCAATCGGCGTAATCCGTACTTCGCCTCCTGATGGTGCGCTTTTCCTCTTTTGGCGCATCTGCTCCGGCAACGTGTTCATTATGCGCGGTGCGCAAGCTTTGCATTTCCTCCGCAAAGTGCCGCACGGCGGTATAAAGCTCCATCCGCGTCTCTCGCGCCACTTTGAGCGTTTCAAGATTGATCAACAGGATTATCGCTATGATCAAGCCAAACATCACAAATGCGCCCACTGGAACGTCTCCACTCATCGTTTAGCCCTCCGCTCGACTTCTTCAATCTTGCGCTCAAGTCTCGACACTTCCGTATCAATGGCCTTCTCTAGCCTCGCCTCAAGCCGAGCGCCGTCTGACGCCCTGAACCTTTCCGACGTAGCCGAAACAGATCCAGATTTCAACGCCGCGATTTCCTGCAGCGCAAAGTCCATCTTGGCATCAATCTGCGGGATCTTCTCGATGTACGGCGCCCGATGGGCGGTGACTGTGCGCAGTTCGGTAATCGTCTGTTGCATACTGATCAGCGACGACGCAGATGCAATCATGCCGGCAGTCAGACCGCCAGTGATGATGCTCGACCACTTGATTTGCCCTTCCTCGTCTTTGATGATTGACGATGCCAGGATGGCGACTGGCGAATCAATGAGCACCCTGGCTTTGGCGGCTATCGCGCTCAGCGAGTCGATTTGAGAGAGGTCCATTTTGTTCTTTCTTCTGGTTATTGCATTCTTTCGACTTGCATATTGAAGCCGCGCATTACTGTTGCCATGCGTTCATTGATCTGCCTTGCTTTGCCCGCGGCATCGGTGCCGCCTGCCTCGACTATCCTGCTGCGCATCTGTCGCAAGGCGCGTATCTGTCTTTCTGCCGCATTGCCGCGCGCAGCCAGCTCGACGGCCTTTGGATTTTCTCGCAGGTAGTCATCAACGCCTATGCCGTCTTTCCTTCTGCCTTTAAGTTCGTTTTCGACCTCGTTCGCGCGTTTGATGTTCTCGTAGAACTTGCCGGCCTGCCCCGTGGCGCCTGCAGTGCTTCCGTACAGTCGGCCAAGAAGCGGGATCTTGTGCGCCGGCAGTTCGTCGCCAGTGAATGGGGCGGCTATTGTCGATGACAGCTTGCCAATCTCGCGCCCGATGCCACCAGTCAATTGACCGATGACGTAATCAATCTGGTCGGGTGTCGGAGACCATCCGCCAGGAACGTACTTTGTTCCGCCTGTGACGCTGTTGATTATGTCAGCCATCCCCTTGGCTATCGGAGTCGCAGAATCCTTCGCCCGCGCCGATCCGGGCTGCGGATTGAGCGAGTTGAAATTCTCCACATAGATAGGTTTTCCGGTCCAATCCTTGTTTTGCGCGAGCGCGATGAACGGGTCCATCACGGTCGGGGCGATGATCTGCATCGGCGGAGCGCTGCCGCCAAGCGGGTTGAACGCATCTGCCAGGACAGTGAAGAGGCTGGCCATTTGCTTGCCGAGCGTCTTGTCTTTGTAGACTGCCATCTCGACCATCAGCCTGCCGATGTTCGGCAGGAAGTGGAAGCCAAGCGGCATCGGTATTGCGATGTATTTGTCCTTGCCTGCCGGGATGATGAACGAGCGTTCCTTGACGAACTCCGGTATCTTGGACCATTCATCATCTTCGCCATCGCTGCCGCCCATAGCCGCAATGCCGGCCATTGCGCTCGCTGCGCCGGCCAGCACGCCGCCAAGCATGATCTTCTTGCCGGCCGGCCCTGAGAGCGTTTGAGCCATACGCGCAGTGCCTTGCACGGCAGCGTTGAAGAAGGCGTACAGAGCGCCAAGCTCGCGCGTCTGACGGCCTTTGCGGTTGAAGTTGACGGTCAGGTTCTTGGCCAGACTTGCGGCTCGTTCCTTGCTCATTCCGTTGTCGATTGCTGCCTTGTACGCAGCCAAGCGGGTAGCGTTTTCCATCGCCTCGTTATAGTCGCTCAGCCATCCGGCAACAGCATGTGCCGCTTGGCTGATCTTGCCGCGGTCAAGCGCCTTGATTTCGTCGGTAACGGCCTTGCTTCTATCTTCAGCAGTCAGGAACAGGTCGCGGTAGCCGGTAGTGCCTCCGACCTCGTTGAACTCCTGGTAGATCGGCGCCCACCTGCCGGCAGTTGGCATCCTGCCCTTGTTCTTGATGATGTCTCCAAGAATGCTCATCGTATCCTTGAAGACTTCTTTCTGCTTGCCGGCAATCTCTGTAGTGCTTAGGTTAAGCGCAGCCGTTTGAACATCTCGCGCGAAGTTGATCAGTCCGAAAATCGGGTTGTATTGCGTGTTGATCGAGGCAAACCAGCGAGTCGCCTTGCCGACGACTGGAATCAGGTAATGCAGGTCATCAACGTCGAGGTTCTTGATCGACTGCGCCAGACGCAACGCCTGCGGATTGTATTCGTTCATCACAATGGCAACGTCTTTGCCGCCGATGCGCAGCGTGATGACGTTTGGCTTGTCCTTGTACTGAGGATCAGGAACAGAACGAACAAAACCAGTCGCCTTGTCAATCGTGTCGATCATTGGCACTTTGCCAACAGACCAGATTTCAGGAATCGGATTCTGGCGAGCCATCAGGTAAAGCTTTTGCATGACACGGTTCTTCTCGCCGCGAGTTAATGCCGCCTCGCGCTGCATGGCAATATGGCTGAAGATGTTGGTCACTTCCTGATTGCTGCCTGTACGCCTCTTGGAAGCGTCACCACGGACATTAAATCCTTGGCCGATAGGATGACTAACACTATCAGGGTGTGCCTCGTCACGGTGCAGCGGGACGTAATGCTTATAGGTGTTGCGCCAAGTGTTCAGCGCTGTTTTGTCCATCAGGCCGTATCGTTCGAGCGTTTGCAGCGTGCCCTCGTTGATGGCGTCAACCTTCGCAGCAAGTGCGTCCATGTTTGAGCGTTGCGCTGGCGTCAGGCTGGCCATCAGCGCTCTTGCGTCGGCATTGCTCATGCCAGACAGCGATAGACGCTCCGCCTCCGTGCCTTTGAACGCCTGCGCGCTATTCCATCTAACAAGCTCTGCGCGCGCATCGGTTAGCGCCTTCTCAATCGCAACAGTGGCCAGACCGCGCGCCTTGGCGGTTTGCAGATTTAGTTCGAGACCGCGAACGGTTGCCGCTGACTTCTGCCTGCCAGCATCAATCTGATTCTGGTTCGGATTACGCTTGGCCATCTCGTTGTTTGCTTCTGGCGCATGGCGAGCGTGCAGGAACTTCTCGAATTCAGGCATGGTCACGCCGCGAGCCTTCATGTCGGCAAAGAATGGCTGCAGTTCTTCCTTCAGGAATTGCTCCGTCCGATACGCCAGTCGCTTGTGATAAAGCTCTTCTCCAAGGTAGGCGTCATTCAGGTCGGTGATCGTGCCGCCGATTTCCTTGATGTGGTCACGGATGCGACGAAGATCTACAAACTTATCCTGCATTTCGTATATAACTTTGTCCAGTCGCTCAGGCGTCAGCAGACTGGCAGCCTTCTTCTTGGCTGCTTGGTAGAGATTGCCTGGGACGACCGGCGACTGCTGCCAGTTGGTTGCTAGGCTGTAGCGGATGTCGGGATCTTCTGAGAAGGCTCCGGTGTTGGCGGTGGCGGATTTGATCTGGTTCGGATCAAAGGCAACATACGCAGTTGTTGTGTTGGCGTCGTTCAGATACCCGTCGTTAAACGACTTGATTATCAGTGCATCACGTCCGTCTGATTTCGCTTCTCTCACCAGGTCTGAAACGGCGGTATCCCACCCCATGCCGCCAGCGATGATCGCTTGGGCTTCGCTTGAAGTTTTTGGCTCAGCCTCGCCAATCTGATCAGCAATGATTCTTCCCTCTTCGAGAATATCGAAGATCATAGGGTTTTCGGCTCTCAGGTACAGATCCATGACGACACCACGGCGCTTGCCTCCTGGCCCGCCAGACGCTACCCATGAAGCGTATCCGCCCGTATCCGTAAGCCATATCCCGTCAACGTCTTGCTCTGCCATTTCAAGATTGAATTTTGAGAACTCTTCCTTTGCCCCGTGATAAACAACCAACGGCCTGCCATCGGCGTCAACCGCCTTGCTCTTTCCGAACCATGCGTAAAAATTCCTTACCCCCTCCTCACTCCAATGAATCGGCTTCCCGTTGCTGTTGGTCGTCGGGCGCTCGACGCCGTCGACGGTGATGGTGGGTGGGAGGTCGTCGGCGCTGTAGCGCGGGTTGTCGACATCAGTAACGCGAGCCTTCGGCGCTTTCGTCCAGTCGGAAATTTCCTGAAGCCCTGCCGACTTGCGCAGTTCGTTGTACCGCTGGCGAGCATTGGCAATCATCTTCCTGATCGGCGCATCTTTCGGAGCGCCTCGTAACCTGTTGTTGTCGTAAGATCCGCCGAACAGCCGTGCCTCATACTCGGAAGCCTCTTTTGCGTCCTTGGTTGATGCTGCGCCGTACCTGTCACCGCCAGTCGCCTGCGCCCGTATCGCCGCATTCTCATCCATCAGCGCCACGCCATCGCGCAGCGCCCGATCCAGCGCCGTGTGCGGCCCGTTCGACTGGAAGCCAAGCACGCGCGCCACGATGCGAACGAACCAATCCCAGGCCGTCTTGAGCGTCGAGCCTGCCGTGGCCGGCACGGATTCCAGAGCTGCCCGGAACTTCGGATTGCTGAACACCTCGGCGACGAACTCATCGAGCGTGCTCATGCCGTACATGCCTTCGAGCTTGCCCGACTTCTCGACGTGCTTGAATAGCGCGGTCATCCGCATGGCAGCCGCGCCACCGGCATTGATGGCCTTCAGTGTGGCGGCATGGGTCAGCTCATGGAGCGCATGCCTCTCAGCGTCGCGCGGCGTGAATAGCGCCACCTTGTCGGCCTTCGGGCTGTAGGCGGCGGCATACTTCGCGGAGTAGGAGCGATTACCGACGCTCCAGCCGCCTTGTGGGTCGACGGTGATGCTGGTTTGCAGCCCGGCCTTCTGCAGCGCGACGGCCAGCACGCGATTGAACGGGCGCCGGCTGGCTTTGGCGAGGAATGCAAGGATCTCGGCAGCGGTCTTGCCCTCTTGGGCCATTTGGTAGACGGCGGAGTCGGATGGGGATGTGTTGGCAGCGGCCATAGCGGAGGCGCGCGTAGTGTTGGCTGGCGCCGGCGCGTCTTTCGCATCCTTGCCGTTGAACATTACAATGACGTCTTCAGGCGCTACGTCTTGCGTGCCGAGAGGGTCGGAGTATTTGCGCTTGTCTGCGGTGAAGTTCTGACGCTGCTGTACGTTGCGAGATTCGACTTCGCCGGCTAGTTTGCGGTAAGCGGCATATGCGTCATATCCGTAAGACTTTAGCTTTTCTTCAACCTTTTTGAGTTCTCGCGCAGCAGACTCGTTGCCCATTCCGGCATAGTCTGAGAGCCGCATCTGTCTTTTTACCAGGCCGTCAATCTCTGCAGAGATGATTTTTGGATTCCCGCCGCTTGCAAACCCCTCAACATTCTGAATGCCGTGCTGGATCTCGTGGAGCAAACTAGAAAGAATTTTCTCGTCAGTGAGCCATGAATTGAGCCCAATTTCGTTCTTGTCGTGATCTATATGTGCATTCTGCCCTGCGGCCAGCGATAAATCATAGAACACCTGAACATTGCGAAGCTTTGGATAAGCAGCAAACAGCGCCGGGTGATCAATGACGGTATCAAGAGGAACACGAGGATACTTGTCAGTTCCTTCTGCCTCGCTGTACATCATCGGACCGCCGTTGCGTTCCGTGACCATTGCTGACCATGTTTTGTATGGCATAGTCAAAGATGCTGAGTCGTCGCTTATTTCATACCGCCATTTGCCGTCGACGCCTTTGAACCATCCAGTTTGCTGCCGCACAGAATTGGCGTTTGCACCGTCAGCGAGAAGCTGTTTTGCGCGGTCGAGCTGGAACTGGTCAGCGGTGGCGGATTGTTGGCCGGCGAAGGAGAATAACGCGACGTTGCCGCCATCATCCTCGCGAGTCTGCAGCGCCCCAACGAACTTATCCAGTGCAGCATTGATTGCCTTGCGTTCTTGGCCTGCAGGGAATGGAATCTTTGCTCCCCAAGGCGTCAAGATCCCGGCATTCTCCGGCGCGTAGTTCAGGAACCTGCTTGTCCCACCTAGCTCGGCTATCTTGTCTTCGACGTACCCCTGAAACGCGCGCGCGGCCATCTCATGCGGAGTTGTCCAATAGTCGCCACCCCTGCCTTGGTCAAGCTCCTTCGCGTTCATAGCGAAGCTCGTAGGCACCATGCGCTGCTTCTCTGCGCCAGCCTGAGCATCAGCAAGCATCTTCAACCGCTGGCTGTAGCGGGTCATGTAGCCGCCCAACCGATCCATCACGCCCTGCTTGTTGGTGCCGTCAAAGCCGCTTCGTCCGCGAACTTCCTTGTAGATTGCGCTCAGTCGCTCAAGGCTGTCGTTCGTCCAACGGGACGCCGGCATTGCCCGCGCTTTGTTTGCGGATGGCTTGATCATCCGCCAGTCGGTCGTGATCGCCATCACATCGCCGTCAATCATCGCTTTGGCAATGGTGTCGAACTCAGCAAGCAATTCAGCGCTGGCAGGCTTATTGTTGCGCTTCCAGTATTTCGGGTCTTTCTGCTCCGACAATTCCTTTCGCAGATCGTCCAACTGCCGAGCCAGTTCTTCGCGCGTCGTGCCGGTGAATTTGTCTGCCTTGGCCGTGTCCTCGACGTAGGTTTCTGCCTTCTTGAAAATCGTCTTCATCAGCGCGTCGTAAGCTTCGCGCAACTCCGGGCGAACCTTTGACTTGTAGCCGAACCCGCTGCTTATGAACTTCTCGCCGCCATGTTCGCCCTTCAGGATTCGCGTTCCATCGGCTTGCGGCTGCCACTCTGCTGCGGCTTTCCCGTCTTGCCGGCCAAAGTAGTGATCCATCGCATGAAACCACTCATGCGCAAGCGACCCGGCGCCTTTTTCCTTCGTCAGATTGATGACGACACGCTGGCCTTCGTAATGCGCACGGGCGCTGTTTAATCCTTGCCCTCTGGCGCCGAACGCAAGCGCCAAATCGCCATTCAGGCCAAGCGCTTTTGCCGGGATGCCAAGAACGTCGGCCAAGTCCATCAGCCCATCCCATGCGTCATTCATCAGCGATTGGCGGTCGTCCTGATTGTTCCAGTTGCCGAACTCGACCGCGCGAAGGCCAAACGTATTCTTGAAGTCTTCGCCAGACACGTTACCAGTGCGCCGTGCAGGCCCTGACCGCTGTTTGTTTGGCGGCAGTGGAATGTCCGCTTCGCCGAACGTCGTGTTTGTCTCGATGATCTGAACGGCGTTTTCCAGCATGTAGCGCATGGCGTCGTCGCGCGAGTCGAATTGCTTGTCGACTATCTTGACGCGTTTTCGGTCGCTGATGTCGCGCCAGATTTCATACGTTTCGTTTCTGGCCAAACTCTTCGAGCGTTCTGGCTGCTGGGTATATTGCGCCGCAGCTTCGCCGTACTTGTCCTTCAGTCGGTCAAAGTCTGCTTGTGTGATTCTGCCATTCGCTAGGCGCGCTTTCGCGCTTTCCATAAGCCCATATTCAATCTTTCCGGGCTTTGAGTCATCTTCTGCCTTGGCATTTATGTCTGCCTTGAGCATGGCGTCGACGTCGATCTCCGGCTGATCCTTGCGAGCAACAGAAACGACACGGTGTTTCAGAGAAACGGCCGCAATCGGAATGAATGCTTCAGCTTTTTCCTTTGTGGCGAACGTGCTACCAACCTGCTTCGGAGCGCCGCGCCAGTCAAGATTCTTTTCGTCGCGAATCACCCACCTGCCGCTTTCAGGAACCTGGCCGATCATCCCGCCAGGCGTCACAATCTGGCTTATATCAAATCGCCTTGCCCACGCCGGCCTGCTGTCGTCGTTCTTGCGCGAGCCTCCAGAAACGCCGCTTGGCGCCATGTCCTTGCGCGCGCCGCCGATCTTTTCTCCGATGTCACCGATTGGTTTTTTTTCCGCTTGTCGTTCGTCCGCAAGTACGCTATCGACTTCTTCGGAAAGGTCTGGCCGTTCAGCCTTTATGTACTCAGCCAAATCATTTTGAATTTCCTTGCGATTCGACTCAACCAAAACCCGGAATACATCATCCTTGCGCAACTTCCCTATTGACTCTGCCGCAACTGTGATGTATTTCGCCATATCTTTTGCTGCTGGTTTTGGCTCGACTGGAGCAGGCGCAGGCGCAGCAAAAATATCCTTCTGCCCCGTCAGATTGTCCATCGCATTGCCGCCAAGCTCGAAAGTCTCGGCAGCCGCCTCTGACCGCTTCTTGACCTCCGCGGTTAGTTCAGCCTTCTTCTGCGCGTCGTCGGCAGCTTTCTTTTCCTTCTCGGCCTTGGCTTCGGAGGATTTTGCTGCAGCTTCGGCAGCGGCTATTTCTTCAGGGGTTTGGGCGGCAAGGTCGAATCCCGCTTCTCCACGCGCCTCTTCAGCGACTCTATCAGCCTCGCCTCTGCCACCAGCCGGCTGATTTCCTCGTCCGTCGTCGTCTTTGAGCCAGTCCGGCTCGGCCCCTTCGATTGCATTCAGTTCCTCCTGTTCTTTCTGAGCCCTGGCGTCGGCCACCATGTAGCGCAGCGTTTCAGTCGCCTGGTTCCAGAATTCGCGCGGTGACAGTCCTCTACCGCTTAAGTCCACCAGCACTGCGTCGACCACATCCTCCGGCAGCAGCGCATATGACTCTTCCAAGGCAGCATCAAACCGCTTCTTCGCGCGCTCGTCAAGCAATTCAACAGCGCGCTCGTGACGCCGTGTCAGCGCAGCAATGACACGCTGTTCAAGGTCCGTGAATTTGACCGCAACCGACTTGATCTTGAGCTTCTTGGCGTTCTGGCGGATGTAGTCGCGGTGGCGCTTATCTTCTGCCGTATCCTGGTCTCGGCTTGCGCGTCCCATGCTGACGGCCGTATCGCCGAATGACGCAGCCCTGATCAGCTCGGACAAGTGCTCGCCGTCTCGCACGTCAAAGCCTTCATCCTCGCGCAGCCGTGTTGCCACTTCTCCTAGGTCGATTGTGCCGCGATTGGTGAACAGTCCGCGGAGCTTCGACAGGCCTCGACCGGCCGTGTCCCCGGCAATCGTCAGCGCCATGTTGGAGTTTATGCCATCGCCGCCAGTGACGCGCATGATGGCGCCTACGAGGTCATCACGACGCATGATTGGGGCGGGCTGTGGCTGTTGGCGAGGCTTTGGTTGTGGCTGTGTCGCCGCTTTCTCTACCTTTGCGATTCTCGCCCACTTTGCATTCTTCGCCACCGTTGCCATCTCTGAAACGTCAGATACTGGCTCAGGGTTGCCATCAAACGAAATTTGGGCAATTCCAGAAAGGTTCGCCATGTTGCTGTCTGCGGCAAAAGCATTCTTTGCGTCTCTCTTGTAATCGTCGATTGACGAGTCTTTGTTTTTTTCCACAAAGACATCGAAGTTTCCTAGCGGAGTCTTCAGGCGAACTCGATAATGCGACGCGCTTCTCGCTGTGGCCTTTTTGTATGGCGGTGCGGTTTGTTGCTCACCAGCGCCACTCAAAGGCTGTTGTGGAGCGTCGGTGGGCGTTTGGCGAGCAACAAAGTCAGCGGCCGCCCTGCGCACATTGCCGTTATTGCTTGCCCCTTCTCCGAGCTGTTTGGCGACTGAATCAATCAACTTCCAAAGATTCTTGCTGTCAGCATCTCGCACATACGAGAATGCCGCAGAAGTCAATTTTGAGTTGTCGCCAAGAACGTCATCAGCCAGAGCGTTTGCCACATACCAATGCGGCGATCCTTGCTCAAGTTCTTGCCTTGCATAGTCCAAAGACTTCACATTGCCGGGAGAATTGTCGCTTGCTGGAAATCCCTTCAGCGGAGTTGATTCTGCTTTGCTACGCTTCAAGTCAGCTAGATCAACGTAATTCTGACCGACCGGGCTGACAACCACAGCCTTGCCGTTCGTTACCCTGATCACAGAACCTCGTTTTGCGCGTCCTGATGGCGATGTGAATACGACAGAAGCGCCAACCCATTCGGATGATTTCGGCTCTGCTGGTGGCGTTTGGCGAGATGCTACAGCCGCCCGCTTCCCAAACTCCCCAAGAGGCATCGCAACCGGCGACTGTTCCAACGGAACCCCGCCAAATGTCGGTTGTTGTGGCGTAACCAATGCGCCAGCAATGCCAAGCCTGGATTTAATCTCGGACGCCGCGCCGCCCTGGGCAATCGCTACTTTGCCGTCACCGGCTTCCGGGGCCGGGGCTACGCTCTCAGCTACAGGAATGGCGGGCGTTTCTTCCGATTTCCTTTTGAATGCAGGAGTGATTACAAGATCGTTCTGCGGCGTATTCCCGCTTGAGTATGGGTTGTCGATGGCGTATGCCTGAGCCGATGCGTTCGCGCGCATCGCTTCAGTTCCGGATCGTCTGTCCTTGCTTGGAAACTCGACAGCCTTCTTACCGTCTGCGCTGATCAGCAACACGCCATCGCCATTCGGATAGTCGACGGCCTTCCATCCAGTTTCATTGTCTCGCAAGTCAAGCACTTTCCTCGCTCGGCCTGCAACCGCCGACTCTCGGCTATTTGCGTCCCGTATGGCTGGAGAAGTGTCCGGCTTTTTCGGACGCTCACCAAACCGACTAAGCGGCATATCAGCCGCCTGTTGCGCCAACGGCCCGCCGCCCTCAGTGACCTGCTGCGGATACTGAAGCGCAGCGGCTATGCCTTTGGCTGGCTTGGCGGCAGCGGGTAACGAGGCTGCTTCTGGTCCCTGCGCTGGCGGGATGGCGACTTCGGCTTGGTTGGCATCTTTTCCTCTGGTAGGTTGTACGATTCCTGATACTGCTTCGATTTCTATTGGCGTCAGCGTTGCCCTCTTGCGTCCGTTCGCATCAATAAGCGCATTGCCTTTTAAACGGATGCCTTTCTGTTTTGCTAGATTAGCAATGGCCTGTTCCCTGCGGCCAGATGCAGTAGCAGGAGTGGCGAGCTTTTCTGGCAAGACAAGTTCATTCGCTGCTGAAGGAATCGGAGGGTAATCTTCCGACAGCCCTTTAGCAGCAGAAACGCGGCGCGCCAGTCTTGCTCTGTCTTCTGGCGTTGCTTTGTTCTGCGCAATACCGTTTTGTGCAAGCGCCTTTTCAAACCTGCGAACAATATTCGTCTCGCCCTGAAGGTCGATGCTGTCAAGAATAGCGTTGCGCTTTGCTTCAGTCTCTTTTTGCCTTGCTGTTTCCACGCGAGCATCAGCAGCCTCAAGCCTTGCCTCTCGCATCGTCTTCTGGCCAGAGACAATACCTGCGCGCCTGCCGCGAACATCGGCGATTTCCTGTTGTGAAAACTGCGATAGATCATCAAGGCCCTGTGCGGCTTGCTCGAACCTGTTCGCAAGGTCAGCAACTCGTTGTTGTGGGGCGCCAGCCGCCTCTGCCTGCTTGGAGGAGGGGAGGGGGTCGGCAGCGGAGACCGGGGAAGGGGAACCCGGCGCGGCTGGCGCGTTCTGTGTGGCCTGCGGCACTGGCATGGCCGTAGGCGCTTGTTCAAGTGGTGCGCCGCCTGTCACTGGCTGCGGTGGCGCGGTGAATTGTGGGAATTGTGCGGCTGAAGCAATACCGGCAGGAGATACCGGCACGGCAGGCGGTACGGTAGCCCCTGGCGCAGCCGCTACGGCCTTCGTAAGCGGGCCGCTTACGATATTTACCCCTGCGCCCATTACTCCACCAGCAACAGCGCCAAGCGCCGCCGCTTCTGCTGCGCCTTCTGTCAGAGGCTTGCCTGCCGCTAGGTTCTGCCAAACCTGTTCCTGATACGACTGTGGGGCTTCTTCCAACAATCCTTCCTGGATGGCGCCAGCGCCGATGCGCTTGGCCAATCCAGCCGCGCCTGCCTTGCCAGCATTCTCGCCAAGCGTGCCGGCAGCCATCGACGTTTCAATATCGGATAGCCCAATCTTGCGCCCGATAGCGCTGCTGGCAATCCGGCCGCTCAGTCCGCCAATGATGCCAGTGCCGACACCAGCACCAAGCGCAGCCCCGGCAGCCAATGCAGGATCAACGTCGTAGCCTGTCTGAACCATTTGCTGGCCGGCTGTGACAGCGCCTTCACCGACGCCTGCAGCAATGGCGCCTGATCTCAGTAATTCGCGCCTGGCCGCATTCGCGACGGCAGCGTCAGCACTTCCTGCGGCTGCACGAAGCGCAGCCAGCTTCTCGGCGCCAGCGACAGCGCCCATTGCGCCACGCGCCAATAAGCCGCCAGCGATTGTCGACGGCAAAGATTCTGCAACCACTTGTGCAGCCACTCGCGGGTTTTGCGCAACAGCGCCAAGTGTCGGGAAGAAGCCTTTGGCCTGTTCGACGTTCTGTTGTGCCTGCTGCATCTCCGGCGAGTATTCGGCACTGGCCGCTTCAGCCCACTTGCCAGGCTGGAACCCGGTTTGCTCTCCGAGCCAGTCGGCAGCGCGAGACACTGGCCGATTGACGCCAGTTGCGATTGATACGGGCGCCGCAGCAATGTCAGCAAGTCCGGTCGCCATGCCGGGCATCTGTAGTACGCCACGTTTCAGGGCTGTGCCGATGTCGCCGACTATGCCGGTGTTTTGCTTTGGTGGCTTACTTCCAGAATCACTTGGCCCAAGGAAATCCTCTGCCGACATTGGCGCATTGCTCGAAGCGCCATCTAGGAAGTCTTCAGCTCTCACTGGAATCCGATCTTTCTGAGTTCTTCAATGGCCTTTTCTCTGGAAATCTTGCCGGCCGCCAACTGCGATTTGATGCCTTCTGCCTGCTGGTTTGTCTGCGGAGCGCCACCAGGCGGCCTCGGAACCCATTGCTTCGTGTTCGCGTCGTAAAGCTCCTGCCCGCGAGGAATGGCTTTCACGCCGCCCATTCCATCAGGAGCGCTTTCCGATCCAAGGTCGACAACCTGCAAGTTTTTCTCCTGCTTGTTGTCCTTGCCCTGCATCGCCAAAGCGGCGTCAATGAACTGCTGGCGCTTGCCTTGATCTGGTTCGGCCGCAGCCTTTGCGACGAGCGATTGTATTTGCGCGTTACGCTGTAGGACAGCCTCTTGCGTGCGAGCATCAAGAACACCGCCAGCGATGCCCTGCGAAGCCTTCTGCACGGCCATAGGATCAGCCCCAAGCCGTTGCGCCTGCATCTCTGCAAGGCGCAGCTTGTCAGCCTCGTTACGAGCGATTGCGTCCTTGTACTGCTGCGTGTCCGTCCAGCGCGACGTGGGCCGGCCGTCGGCGCCAACGTACTCGGCATTGCCAGCGGCGATTGTCTTGCCGGAAGCGTTCGTAGCCATGCCGTAGCCATCGGCCATCTGAAGCTTTGTCGGGTCGAAGCCGGCGCCCATTTGCGTCGTGGTCATGCCGTCGTTGGCAGCGACGTTTTGCATACGCGCATCAGCATTGGCAACGCCGGCAGTGATGCCCTGCGCTGGCGGATTGTATGATTGATAGGCTTGGCCAAGCGCTGACGGTCGGCCTTCGTTGCTGTATGGAGCGGCATTGGCCCTGCCTTCGCTGGCAATCCTCGCTTCTCTGGCTGCGCCGTATGTCGTTCCCTGGCGCTGCGCCTCGGCCGAGTCTGCAAAGACGTTTCCGACCGCATAGCCAACCGTGCCAAGCGCCCGCATTGAAGGTGACAGGTCGTAAGCTGGTTTGGCGAAGTTGTGGATTTGCTGGAGCGCCGGAGCAAGGTTCGTAATCGTGCCGCCTGCGGGAATGTCTCTCGGGTCGGTCCCGCTGGACGACATTCCGCCACCGACTGAGCCAGCAGGCGCAACAACGCGCGCTGTGCGCCAACTGTCCGGCGTGATTGCTTGGACTATTCCGGCAGGAGACGCGCCGGCATAGACTTCCTGCGCCGTTGGCGGATTCCTGTCGTCGTATGGATAGGCGCCGTCTTTGTACGACCCGCCCTTCTCCATGCCCATCTTCGGCTTCCTGCCGTCATTCGTCGCCTGAATGATCCCGCCAATAGCGTACAGCGCCGCAGGGTTCGCCGCAGTCTTGGCCGGCAAAATCACGGCATTCTCACCGTTTGAAACGTTGATTTCCTGCCCGGCCACCTTGACCGGGATCTTGTCATCACGCGGCCCGCCTTTTCCGGCGAATCGGACCATGCCGCCACTGGCCATGCCACGCTTTTCACGTCGCATAGAGTCATCTGCTGCTATGTTTGCCTTCCGTACTTCATTATGGGCTGCGTCATTTCCGGCGTTCAGCTTCTTCTGCACCTCGTCCGTTGGCCGCCCACCTCCGAATGTCTCGTAATTGGTCCGTACTCCTTCAATGTTCTGGGCGAATCCCTCTGCGTACTGGCGCTTACTTTTCACCATGCCGCCAGCCTCGTAATTCATGGCGTCGCGCATCTGCTTGCGCCTGCGCTCGGCTTCCTCTTGAAAGCCTCCAGCATGGGGTGCATCTGTCGAAGCTGTCTGCGTTCTCGGGTTCAGCGCTTCAGATCGTCCGTGCCGTGCCGGATCTTCTGCGGCGCGAGATTGAATGCCTGGCTCGTATTTTTCTCCGCTTGATTCCGGGAGAATCTTCCCAACCGTGCGGATGATACTGTCCACGATGCCGCCGCCAGCGTAGCCTCTTCGGTATCCGCGCCCGGTCGGTGGCGTTAATCCGTCCTCTTCCATGTTGACGCCGTACTGCGCCTGGCTGACTCGCAATTGCTGCTTGTTGCTGAGCTGATTCATTGGCGTGCCGATTGCTCCGGCAATGTCTGTGCCGACTCCAGACCGGCTCGCGTTCGCAGCAATTCCCGAAACCGCTGCCACTCTCTGACGGTCACTTAAGCCTTTCATGTTGGCGATATTGTCGATTTGCTCCTTGCTACGCGCTGCAATTTCGGCTTGTCGTGCAGCGGCCTCGGCTTGAGCATCCTGCGCCGGAGTAGTGCGCGGCTTGCCGTACTCATCGACAAAGCCGCCTTGACGCGGCCCTGCGCTGTAGTCGCCCGTGCTGATGGTCTGGCTGGTAGCGGCTGGCGCCGTGCCGGCAGGAGGCATTCCGAAGTTCGTAGCCGCCCGCATGGCCTGCTGTCTGGACTGGACTGGAATCACAGATCCGGCGTATGGTTGAGGCGCCGATGTGATGCTGCCCGGCATGGCTTTGGTGCGGTCGAGCATATTGTCGACTTGTCCAGACATTCCGGCGCTTGCTATGCCTTTCATTGGCTCGCCGATTTGCTGATCGCTGAATGTGCTGCCGTTGCGATAGATCGTCCCGCCCGCCTGATACCCGGGCCGCACTTTGCCGCGAATGCCGGCTAGCTGTTCTTCCATCGAGGCCGGTTTCTTCGCCGTTCCACCAACTGCCATGCACTTCTTCTTCATCGCACTTCCTTTGTTGCTGTGTTTCTGCACCCCCGCCAAAGCGGGAGTGACTTACTTGCAAACATCCGACGATCAGGCCGGGGTGAAAATACCCTGGACGGCCAGCTTAATTTCTTCCAAGTCGTCGGCGGTGGCGCCGATGCCGGCGGCAATCAGCTCATCAATTTTTGTTTGAAGTTCGGCGATTTTCACCGCAACCTCGTTGCCTTCATCCGCAATAGCGGCAAGAACTTCATTTCGTAGCCATGATGTATTCCTTGATGTTCGTTTCAATAACGGCTAGCTTTTCCAACACTCCATCCACGCCGTGAAAATGGATGCGAATTACAGCCATGCCCGACAAAGTTACCATGCTTGGCGCATGATTCAGACTGAAGTTACCGACGACGGCGCCGTAAGCGTGTCGTTGCTGTAGCTGTACCCGACAGAATTGCTTGCACTGCCAGACGTACTTGCACTGGCGTGTAGGCCGTTCAGTGCTGCTGCCGCTTGCGTGCCCATAGACTGCGCCGCAGCAATCGCCGCCCGGATGCGCGCGTCAATCTCAGCCATTTGCAGGTCCCCGTTCTTCATGCGCGCGGCCTGGTCGTACTCTGCCGGTGGCATCGATGCCTTCAGCTTCAGTTCCTCAACGCCGATGCGTGACTGGTAGTAAGAATTCGCCGCCTGAATCAATCGCGCCTGGCTGTCGGTAATTGACGGAATGATCGCTTGCGCCGAAGAGGGGCCAATCGACAGCGCCCGGATGTAGTCGGCAGCCGCGCCAAGGGAACCGAGGTAAAGCTCTTTTGCGTTTCCGATGGCAAACCGAACGTTCTCGACCTCCATCTCTGCCTGTTTGACGGCCACATCGCGCGAGGCCTGCGAAATCCTGTCAGCCGCTTCTTTCTGGACTTGCTGCATGCCGTAGATCAGAGAGCCCGGAGGGATGGTGTATCCACGCCCCGCCCATGCCGTCAGCAGTTCGTCCTCAGCCCTCTCCGACTCTGCAATGACCCTCGCCCTGTCACGCTGCCAGATTTGGTCCTCGACGCTCGCATGAATCCCTGTCCCGCCGTTTTGGATGGCGTTGACAAGCCAGTCTCGCGTCTCGTCGTAGAGCGAAATCGAGCCGGGGAAATAGTCCGCAATGTAGTCCGCGAAAAGCCCGGCAAGCTGGTTGATTACCGCCGTCGCAATCTGGTAAAACTCTGCAATGCTCGCCCCCTGCGCCTGCTGCGGGATATTGACGATTGGCTCAACCACGTTCGGCGTGAAACTGAAGTTGGCAGGCGAAACGTTCGGCGAACTGAATCCACTCTGAGCCGCAAGGAATGTCGCATCGCTGGCCGTCGATTTCGCTGCCGCGATGTTCCAAGCCTGATTGAAGGCCCATGACACCATTTGCGCCGGGCTGCCGCCTGGCCCTGGGCCTGAATCAAGCGCCGAGTATGGCGTATATGGGTTGTATGGCGGGCCGATCACTGGCATATCAGATCCTTCTGCTTGTCGACGGAATGGCGATGAACTCTATGCTGCCTAGCTCGAAGTCACATCCGTCATTGTTGAGCAACTCAAAAATCATGAAGTTAGACCGCAATCCCTTGCCAATGTCAAATCTCTGCGTCTGCATCTGGTCGCTGCTTGATCGGGCAGAATAGATATACTCTTGCCCGTTGGAAATCACCTTCAGATACATGCGGTCATCGGAAGCAACGCCGATATAGCAGTTCGGAACGTGCTTCATCAGCGTGGTGCCGAAATCGACTTTTCCGAGATTGATTGACGCACGTATCTGGCTGCCGGCGTCCGTGTCGCCTTCGAGCAAGTATACCCCGTCTTCACGGGTGCCATAGCACTGCCCGCCAATCTGACAGAACGAGTTGAACGGATAACCTTCGTAGCGCGTTGTCTGGCCAGCCTCATTGACTACCCACACCTGGTTATCACTCGACAGCACGGGAACGCCGAACCCGATCTGAATTATCGTGTCGATCAACAGCGCAGCATCGCCGATTGTCGATAGCCCAGTCGTGACCGTGACCACGCTATCAAGCAGCGATTCGATGAAAGTGTCCCAAGTCAGGACGACGGCCATAGACATGTCACTGCTGACGATGGCGATCTTTTCTGCAGGGAAATACCACGATCCAAGCACAGAAACTACAATATCAAATTCGACATCTACCCTGGTTCGCTCGTATGCGTCTACCGTGCAAGGTAGGCATTCGCCGATAACGAACTCAACATCGGCGGATGACCGTGACTTACACGGGAGCATACTGGAGGTAACACCATCTGTGCCTGAATATAGGTTTGTTTCCTGGGCCGCGCTCATACAATAGGCCATTGCAACCGAGACAATCCCAAAATTCGGAGACAGGTTCTCTTCAAATGCAAATGATTGGCACGCTTCCATTGATGCCGCTACTGCGCCATACACGTAATCTGATGATGTGCTCAGACATGGCAGCATGTATACAGCAACGCTCCCCGGAGAGATGTCTTCCATCCCTGGGTCGTAGTCAATAATTGCCGGGGAATAGATGTAGTCGTCTGCGCGGTACAACGATGCGTGCAAGAAAACCGTGCCATCAGACGGTTCGTCACTTGTATAGACGGTTACGCCGTCGACGTTGTACGTGACAACAGAATCTACTCTCTCGACAGCAAACAGCGTTCCATCTGCATAGGCTCCGTGAGAGTAGACCTCCTCGCCAAGCTCAAGAATCTTTGCGACGCCTTTGGACACGTACCACGAATGTGTCATGTAGTAATACCCAACACCATCGACCCTATCGCTAAATCCTGCCACGCAACCAATGATGTTTTTTAGCGATTTGAACTCTGCGCGTCCGTCAAAAAGCAGCGCCGGTATTGACCGCGCATTGGCATTCCACCCTAGCTGGAAATCTATTGAGATTGCCGACGCTGACGGAAAGACTTCAGCCAATGGGGCCACGTATGGTTGTTCTGGATAACAGACGCGCCCTGGAATGAAATTTACAGATACGGATAGTCCAGTAAGGTGAATTGGCGTCGGAAATTGCTGCTGATCTAACGGAAGCTCGTCAAACGGAATTCCGTCAAATGCGGGGTCTCTCTTTTCACGAAAGAGCGACTTTCCGCTTGGAGAGGCCGCATCTTCGCCAACCACCCATATTTCCCTTCCGATCATCACCCTCTGGTTAATTTCGACCTGGCTGCTGATGTCAACTCCAGAGATCGGCTTCATCCAACCGATCAATACACTATCAGAAGCCGATGATCCAGCTTGTGCGTCAGGAGACGGCCCGTAAACCTCTTTCCATGTCGGCTCTGGCTGGATTGAAGAGGCGGTTACAGATGCATCAGAATAAAAACTCTTCCCATAGTCCGCCGTATCTGCAGAGAGCGCCATTGACCGCTTGGCTTCAACAGTGTTGTTTGGAACGAATGTCGTAATCTGCGGTAACGGTTTTACCGTGTATTCTGTATAACCCTCAACACAGTATGCCGCACGAAACGGGGTTCCGTCAGTCGGCGGGCGATGTGTATTCCCAGGGATGTATGTCCTAGAGAACTCCTTAATCAGTGCGTTTTCGCCAATTGGAAATGCCATATCTCACCCACCGTATGCGGAAACGTTGACCCACCAATCTGGAACGGATACGCGATCGTCTGTGCGCCAAGGGAATGTCGGGTCGATTGGAGATTTGTTACGCCGGTTCCCAATCCACTGAACGCTTAAAAAGTCCGAAGCGATTGCCGGATCGCCTATCACTGATTGCCGCTTAGTCGTAACGAACCAGTCATCAGTGGCATACAACACCCTATGCGGAAGTTCATCAACGATAAAATAGATTGTTGGCGGCGAGTCGTTTTCAGGCCCAGCGCTCTGTTTGTTTACAATCGGACAAACTCCGTAGCCTATATTGAATAAGTTTGGCGGTGTCGTTAAAGTCGTCTCTGACGCACCGAAGTTTTCGATTAGATACAATGTATCAACATAGGTTTGTGTTGTGTCCCAAAGAAAAACGATCCATGTCCCAAATCCACATGGAAAACAGTCCAGATACTGTACTTCGTTTGGGTGCGTAGAGTATTTTTGCCATTTGAGATCGCCAGAGTACGGGTCAATCAGACTGATCGCAGACACTGGTGTATGAGGAACGGTGGCCTTCAGGTATCTCGCCTGGACAAGCACTCTATCTGCGGCTATCGGATAGATGTATACGTGCGCCGCCCAGCCAAGTTCCGCCACTCCGACCTGCTGTAGAAAAGCTGCTTCCACCTGCTGACCGGTCCATGATGGATTTGCGGCTTGAATTGTTGCCCTTGTATTGAACGCCCATGTTCCGCGTAGTGGGTAAATATCCGGCAATGACGGAAGTATCGACCATGTTGATCCGTAGTCATCAGTAACGCACATGGTTGGATACTGGTCTCCAAATGCTGCAAACGCGACTAAATGGGTGCCAGGGAGAAGGCAAGCGAATTCAGGATAAGTATAGGATTCGCCATCGACTATCAGCGATGAAAAGTCATACTCTGTTTCTGCCCATGCGCCAGGAGTTGTCTCAGAGATAATTCTAAACTGTGGGTCTTGCCTTTTAACCCCATCGGGTCTCGTATCTAACCATCCGCCTGCAATACAAAGCGCCGGAGAGTGTGGCCCACTGTCGAGCGTATAAAAATTGCCGTAGATTTCAGCCTTATATTCGGCAATGCTATACAGCGCTACCGCTTGTATAAGAACGGTGCTGCCACGCCTACTATTTATGGTTTTGTAGATTGAAAATAACGTGTACCCTGTAACAGGATTATCGAGTTCCCCATCAATTACAAACCCCCAGCCTTTTCCAGAAGAAAAGACCGGAGTTCCTTTAGTCACGTTCGCAAAAGAACCTTTTTTACGAAACCTGTGCTTTGGATTGTCTGTAGCGTAGAGTATGGCAACTGCCGGATACGCCGGCTCTGTGGTACTGAACCACCCATCTTCAACAACCTGCTTTGCCTCCACAACTCCGGTCACTTCAGACGTTGGCCCCTTCTTACTAGCGACGAATCCCGGACCAATGGCCGTCAGGAATGGTGCGTCGATTGTCTCAAGGTGCCGCGCCTTGGCCTCGCCAACCGCGTTTGGCCCGTCGAGAAGCTTAGGGAATTTCATAGGACTTGGTAAAGCTTGTCCAGAATTCGTCATAAACGGGAGGCGCAAGATCCAGCGATACGCTGTTAAGCGAATCGCCAGAAACGACAGCCGATCCAAAATCGACAGTCACATTAGATAGGTCTGTCGTCTGACCTACTATCGGTACAGCCAGCGAATGCGTCCCGGACGCCAGGACAAACGTGTCTCCGCCAATCAGTGTATATGGCAGCTGATACACTAACACCTGGATCGTGCGAGCCCCTGCGCAAGTTATGGACACGTTGATCTGAATTGGCCTGACCCCTACCCACCAATTGCTAGGAACAGACCCAAATCCTGCACTTACATTGGCGAATCCGGAGAAGTTGAAAGCTCTTGGCGGCGGATCACTCCACAGGACAGGCGCTCCCCATGGGTTATCCCAAGGGATAAAGATCGGAGCAACCATTACAGCGTCGGAAACGTAATCGTGTAAAAATCAAGCTCGCGATTTACACCCACTGTAAATACGCTTGTGGCCAGTATCATCTCGTGTCCTGGACCCACCTCACCCTGAATGCGCGCTTGCGTGGTCGACAGAGTTCCATCATCGCCAGATGCGACATGGCGGTAGAATGTCGCCGTCCCTGTAGCAGCAGGGTCCCCTGCCCACACTTCTGCCGGCGCTTTAGCAAGTGTGTCGCCAGTCGCCGTTGTGTCAAAGTTGATTCCTGCGCCAGTTGAGTTGAGTGAGAATGTGCACAGCAGTGTATTGCCAGACAGGGCGGCGTCAGCCGTTGCCGGTACAGTTCCATCATAGACTTTGATCAGTCCGCCATTCATCGTCGTTCTCAAATTGCTCGAATCCAGCATTGCATTGCGCAGGCCAGTCGAAAGTTTCAGTGCCATGTCAGATCCTTAGATAGAGGCAGTTGTAAATGAGACTTTAACGCGCAGAGTCATGGTGTCGTCTGTGACGCGCGGGGCAGCGGTACGCACTGCCGAAAGCAGCACGCCAGACGTTCCGCCCTTCGCCGATGACGAGCTGATGAATCCACCATAAATCGTCTTTGTCGCGTTGAATTCGATGTCGGTTGTGGACGCGAAGTTGTTGACCGCGCCGGCAGCCACGGCACCAAGCGTAAGCGCTTGCCTGGTTGCGCTGGCGTAGGCTGTGCATTCAGTCGCCGCGCCCGGGAATGTCGCCATCGTGTCGGTTGATTGAGGAGTGTAGGCTCCCTCATAGACTCCAACGTACCACGTAGGAACCGCAGCCACACCCTTCAGCGTCACGCCAAGCATGTGGTTCAGCCCTTCGACCGGCATTAGGTTACGCACTTCTTCTGTGTGCAGAACCTTTCCTGTCGCGCGGTCTATTGTCTCGAAGGTCCAGAGGAACCCCATTTTTGCCACTTCGTTCATAATTCAGTTTCCTTCCTGATAACCTCGAATTCCATATAAGACGACGCGGCCATTACGTTTGTCTGCGTGCCGAATAGCGACGACAGCATTTGACGCATTCCGTCCTGTTCTCGATATAGCGATGCACCAGCAGTTGCCGCATCGACTGCGACAAACTTCTCTTGCATGTTTTCTACTTGCCCGCCAGGCGAGCCAACCACCATCCCGCGCTCTGACATCCACCAGACGTTCTTGCTGTTTGGCACTTCTGAGTCCGTCCCGAATACTGCCTTGTACGGCAAAACAGTATTGATAGCGCCAGACGCCAAATCTCCGGCAATCCAATAGGTCTTGTCGGCAGAAACGTAGATCCCGCCTTCGCACGGCAGAATCATCGTGATGTTTTCAGCGAACGGGATATAGTTCTTGGCCGGGTTGTGCAGCGTCGGAGCAAACAACTCTGAGTAGTACAGGATATTTCCGCTGGCTACGATCAGCCGGCCATCTGCGTAGCGCACAATCTGTCCGGGCGGCATTCTCGAAAGCAGAATCGTCCTCGCTCTGGCCTTGTCTGTCTGCGGCTGAATGGTAATCGTCGGCAGCGCTGCGCTCGTTGTCTTGGCAATCCTGAACAGCACATCGCCATTTGGCGGCGACAGATAAACGGCCGTCGAATAGCCGGCAGATACCTGAATGCCTGAGATAGTCAGCGAACCATTTTTTGGTACGGTCGCGGATACTGGCTTGATCGCCCCCGACTCTTCTCCGCTTGGCGCCATGAAGCTGATTGTCGCCTGATAGATTCCAGCCGGCAGAGACCCACCAGCCGCCGCCGTCAGTGTCGGGCTGACGTTTGGCGGGATGATGCCGGCCTTGACCGCCGCAGAAGATCCAGAAAGCTGAAAAAGCTCCGCGCCGGTCGAGCAATAAACGACGCCGTTTGCGTCAGCAAACGACACTTGTTGGCCAGGCACGGCCTGAGCACTTACGGCCGTCTTCACCATCGCCGGAGACAAATGGTAAAGCGTGTCGTAGTCCGCAAAATAGGCGTCCGTGCCGCTCGACCATAGCGAATGGCAGTCCGTACCGGAGACGGCTAGAGTAGAACCTTGGCGGCGCTTGAACGTGCTTTGAGGCGTCAGGTCAGCGTTCACTGCTGCGCGAACAAACGAACCTTCGTCCGTCTTCAGACGGTAGTCTGGTCGGCGATTGTTTTCGCCGAGTAATACGCCAAAATCGAATGGCTCATTTGCCATCTCCGCCCCTCATTGCCGCCGCAACAAACGCACCGACTGCGCAAACCGCAGCGACAAGCATTCTCGCCAATTCCGTATCATTCATTTATGGCATCCTTGGCATTGTGATTCGACTCGACCGTGCGAATCTCGCCATAGTAATTGACCGCATACCACGGGAGCAAAGACGACGAACGCCTGGCAATCGGCGAATACTGCGAAATGACAGACCGTCGGTGCAGAATCGGCATATACAGCACGTGCGGCACGATAAACACTTTGAAAAACTTCAGGCCATCCGATGCGCGCACGGCCAGATAGCCGCCGTGCTCAATGAACTCGGGTAGCGCATAGGTCCAGCAGTTGCCGCGCTTGTGAGTGGGGTCGATGCGTTTGGCAAGCAAGGCTAGAGCGCAAACGATTGCGCAAAACCACAGCGCGATTGCGCCGACAATGGCGCTTGCCATAATCACGATGAAGTGGATGGCGGCGCGCATTTGCGCTACCTCGTTGTCTCGTGATCGAGCGTGATGCTATATTCTGCAACCCGGCTAACCACGCCGGATACCGTCACTTCAAGCTGTGCCGTTGCCTTGGTCCACACTTCTCCGGTTAGCTCAGTGTCAGCAATCATCCACGTGATCGTGTGATTGGTATCGTCAATCGTGATGCCGCCAGTCTCAGTCAGCGCGACATATACGGTTGTGCCTGTGAAGTCGTCTTCAGCAGCCCATACTACGGTGCCGTCGCCTGCTAGCAGATCGGCGGGGCGCGCTACGTCAGAAGTTCCGGCAGTCGTGCAAACGTAGTGCGTACCTGGCACTACGTGAACGATGTCACCTTCGACATAGGCATGGTCTTCGATGTGAGGACGGGAGATGCCGAGCGCTTCTGGACGCCAGCGATCGACTACATCCATGCGTGCGGTAGCGGCAACCATTGACTTCGGCACGTAGAAACGCAGTGCGCCGCCTAACGTATAGGTTCCATAGCCAATCGCATTCACGCCGTCGAGCGTCATCGAGTCATTTCCGGTAACGGTCACTGCGTGCATGTCTGAATCGCGCGGCGGGCTGTTCTGCGCGTTGATCTGCACCATCCCTTTGACCGCTTCAACGGCTACCGGCCAGCCTGTTTTCAGGCCGTGCGCAACGGCTGTAATCGACGGTGGCGCGGTCTTTGTGATTCCGGTGATGGCTTTGTATGCGACGACATCAGACGCCCACCGGATGACTTCGGTGTGCGTTGTGCCGGCTTTGATTGATATGGCGGTCGTCATCAGCTACGCCATCCAGCAAAGCGGTGAGATGAAGACGAATCCGGAGCAAGCGCCTCATCCTTGCCTGTTTCCCAAATCATCGTTCCCGCAGTGTCGAAATCGTCTTCAACTAGGACATGGAGCATTTGTTCTCCGACACCGATGCCAGTAATTCCGCTGACAGCATTTATTAGCGGGATAGCTCCTGCTGGAATTAGTTCATTTTCACCAGGGATATAGTAGATTTCTTTCATTTCTGCTTACCTCCGCCGGGCTCGCCCTCGTCATCAATCTTCGGTTCAATCTTCGGTTCTTTCTTCGGTGTCTCAGTGAATGGCGCTTTGCCTTCTTTGATAAGCTCAGAAGAAGTCTTTGACTTCTCATCCTTCTTGCGAAAGACAGTCGAACCGTCCTGCTTCGTCTCGACAAGCTTCTCCTTGATAACTGGACAAAGCTCGGTGGTCTTGAATTCAATCTTCAAATACTTGCCGTCCTTGCCTCGGTAGATAGCACCGAGCGGGGTCGGATAGTACTCAGCAATTGTTGCGATGATGTCGTTGCTCATGTCGTGATCGCCTGCAGTTCTGCATCGGTCATTTGGTAGTTGTAGATGGCGACATTGCGCATGTAGCCGTTTAAGCCCTCTCCGATATTTATTAAAGCGCCGTTGCCGAAGGATCCGTCAAAAGCTACCACGGAGGGCGCAAGCCCATCCCCGGTTAATTTAAGACCATCGCCGCCCCATGATCCAGCACGTTTTCTACTTCCCGTAGAAATATCAGACAGCCCTGATTTTGTCAGGATGGTCGTGCCGTCACTTATTCTAAACAACGTAGTTGATACTGCACTAGTTGGGCCGAAATATGAAGACCCGACATAAACCACTCCGCGAGTAGCTGAGGCTATGTTTGAAAGAGCTGTGGCGAACAGCGTTCCCACAGCAAAATCAATATTACCCGCCGTCTGATACGTCAGCGAATCTGCGTTCCTCGTCACC
>ERZ761596.75-NODE-75-length-25054-cov-10.209168_pt1 | contig 25054 bp, 53 predicted proteins | sample MGYA00512166_ERZ761596 | MGnify/ENA primary metagenome ERZ761596 (study PRJEB28899, sample SAMN03785556) | bioreactor sludge metagenome | biome: EBPR Sludge; feature: EBPR Bioreactor; material: 0.22µm filtered reactor supernatant | place: Saint Lucia: Queensland...
CCCCCGCCCCGTCACTCGACAGGCCAGCGCATCACTTGGGCCCAAACTTGCCTCTCGGCTCAGTCATAGCCCTCTCTATGGGCCACAGCCGGAGCCTGCGCTTCATACTGTTGGGGTGAATCCCGAACCGGTCGGCCCAATCACCCACGGGCAAGGTCTCGCCGTCCCAGGTAACGAGGCTAGACCTGTTCTCCCTTGCCCAGCGTTTCATCTTCCACGAGCCGCGCTGCTGATTGCAGGTCGCGCAAGATGCAGCGAGATTTTTCGCCTCGTTGTTTGTCTTGTCGTCGTCTAGGTGGTCGACGTGCATGTCGCCCCACGCCACCACAGCGCCGCACCAGTGGCAGGAGAACGGCCCCTCTCCATGCAGGTCGTAGTAGACCTGCCTATGCTCGTAGCCCCGGTATCCTCGGGACATTGGGTGGCCCGGATTGGCGCGGAGAACATACCCATGTGAGTGCGCTATCGTGCGCGGCCTGACCTTTGGTCCAACGTATCCGTTGCGCCGCACCTGATAATAGTGCTTCTCGCACATACTCGCCGTCGCTGTGCGGGTCGCCCGACCGCAGCCGTCGACATTGCAGACAGTCGCTCGCGCACGTAAAGTCGGCTTAGCCATTGCTTGACCCTCCTACGGTCAACTTGGTCAGGGCCGGATACGGTGGTGGAACACCTATTCGGCCCGCTAAACTTACAGCATCAGTCCTCTATAGGCCAGCCGTCTAGGGATATTTTGGGCCTTGACGGCCGCCATCCGAAATCGCGTCGCGTTTTTTTGTCGTGACATGACTGACACAAGTTCTGGATATTAGGACTGCGCACCAGCCCGTCCTCGATGCCGCCCTTGTCCAGCGGGACGATGTGGTCGGGCACGGTTGCGGCAGTGACACGGCCTCGGGCTGCGCAGTCTCGGCACAGCGGCTCGGCCTCAAGGCGACGGCGGCGCAACTCGACGGCTCGCCTGCCCCGGATGCGCTCGCTAGGCAGGCGCGCCACAGCTACCGCAGCGAGAGCCGGCGGCGCGTGTCGTGCCGCAGTAAGCGCAGGACTTGGCGATATGGGCTGCCGGGCCCCGGTTGGTCACCCAGCAGTCGGCGATCTTGATCGCGCTCACCGCCCTCGGCGGCGTAGGCGCTCCGTCAGGCGGCGATGCGGGCATGACGCTCACCGGCTGCCGTACTCCATAGCCCATGCGTTCACCACAATCGCTTCCCCGCATGCTTGCCGCCAAGGATCACCCCGGAAGAGGCGAGGACGGCTTGCCTGACCCGATCGAGCGCATCGTCCAGGCTATCGGCGCCGCCGCTCCTGCACGTTGCTGCCCAGGACCCCCACGCCCATGAACGGGGCGGCGGCTGGTTGACGGCATAGTAGACGCGGCCGACCTCGTTCCCGTTGCAGAGGACGACCCAGTCATCTGGGATGATTTCCCCCGTCGATCGCGGTCGGGCGTCTGGTCCAGCGCATGCCGGAACATTAGCGGAACTTCCGAGGATCTGGAAGGCTCAGTGGTCGCGATGCGCCGCAAGCGCCCTGCGCTCCTGCGCGGTGATGTCGCCCCAATATCGACGGGGGTTGCCGCAGGAACGGCACGAGCAGACGGCCAGATGGTTCGCCTGCTTGGCCTGCTGATCGTGCGGGTAGACCTTGCGGGCCTTCGCCTTCATGCGGGCAAGGTCGTGGCGGCGCTGTGCTCGGTTGTGCATGGCTGGCGTCCTTTACCAGAGGGCTGGGACGCGAAAACCCGCGGGATTTCTCCGGCGGGCGCAATTCGTTTCGTTGACAATGGCGGAAATGGACGCCCGCATCAAGCACTTTCTCACCCGCCTTTGCGCTCTGCCGCCGTTGTCGCTGTTGACTACAGGTGTAGCCATGTGCTACATATAAGACATGAAACGGATCGCTTACACCAAGGCCTCGCTGAAAGCCCTCCGCCGCATGCCGGCGAACACGGCGAAGCTGATCGTCGCCAAGATCGACCAGTACGCTTCCGACCCGGCCTCTCTGGCGAACAAGGTCACCAAGCTTCAGGGGCGCGACGGCATTCGCCTGCGTGTCGGTGAGTTCCGGGTCATCATGACCGATGCGGGCGAAGTGTTGGACGTGATCGACATTGGCCCGCGCGGCGGGGTTTACGACTGACAAAAGGAGAACGCCATGTCCGACACTGTGACCATCTCTCGCGCCGAGTACGAGGCTCTGCTTGCCGCCCGTGACGCTCCCGCGGATATCGAGGCGTTCGACCGCGCGATGGCCCGCCTTGCGTCCGGCGATGATGAGCTCGTCCCGGCCGACGTTGTGAAGCGCATCCTGGATGGCGAGAGCCCTGTCCGCGCCTTCCGCGAGCTTCGCGGCATGAGCGGCGCGGCCCTTGCTGCCGCCTCCGGCGTTAACCGCATCCAAGTTCTGGACATCGAGAGTGGCCGCCGACAGGGCTCGGTCGCGACCATGAAGAGACTGGCCGCTGCGCTTGGGGTCGCAGTCGATGACCTGGTCTGATCACGGCCTAGCTCGCCTTCCCGAACTCCCAGCCCATGCGCTTGGCAATGTGACGCAGCGCGTGGGGGAGCGGGCCGGCGACCTCGGCGTCATTGATGACGACGGCCATGATCAACCCCTGGAAGCCGCGCTCGTCCTTGCTCGGGGCTTGCATGGCGTTGAGCAGATCGCACCAGCGGCGGCGCGCGTCATGGGCGCGCTCTTCCTCGCTGCGGAGATCGACCGTGCGCTTGGAGACGTCGATGGCCGCATCGCCCGTTAGCGTATCGGTGGACACGGGCAGGGAGGCGGTTGCCCCATAGTCGGCCGGAGCGTTGATGGCGGTCAGGTACGCGCGGCGAGTGGCGCGGATAGCGCTGATCACCTGCCACAGCTCGGCGACGTCGTCCTCGCCGGCGATGCGGCGGCCGGCGATGCACCCTGCCCACGGCTGGCGGACGTAGTCGGCGGCGGCGGCGAGCACCTTGTCGGCGGCGGCCTTGCCGAGAGTGCGGCGGATGACGTCGGGGTCCATGCCGGCCTGGCGGCAGCGGGCTTCGATGGCGGGTTTCATCGCCTTGTCCTTTCGCTCGATGGTGGCCTCGGGGTTGCGGCTGACGCGCCCGCTGGGCTCGCGGACGACGCCTTCCTTGGGCGGGCGGCCACGGCGCTTGGCTTCGCGCTTCGCGCCTTTGGTGCGGGCCTTTGTCATTTCGCGTCCTTGATGCTGGGGCGGGATGGGGCGGGAGCGATCAGGACGCGATACTTGATGATGGGCGACGCGCGATCGTTGAAGCACACCGGGCGCCGCCACCAGAAAGCGCCCCGCTCTCGCCATCGCCAGTGCGGCCCGAAATCCTTTGCCGTGCCGACCTCGATCGAGCCGTCATACGCCTGCACCAGCACGACGGCTTCATCGCTCGGGACGTTCACGCCGTCGTGGTGCACCCATGGGCCGAAGTTAGGAACGGTGGGCTTGGTCATGCGGTATTCCTCTTGCGTGCGCCACGGACGTCGTTGACGAGCGCGCTCCGGCCGTGCCCGCCGCCTGCGTACATGCGGGCGATCAGATCGCGGGCCTTGGCGGGGTCGGAGAGGGCGGCCGTGACCTTGGCGGAGACGGCATCCGGGTCCACCCCGGCGCAGGCGCAGGCCAGGCGGAAGTCACGGCCCGGATGACGGAACCACCGCACGGCGGACAGGTGCGCACGGCGGCTTTCGATGTCGGTCGCCGGGGCGAGGGCGTCGATGATGGCCTGGTTGATCACGGCGGACCAGAGGGCGCGCTCGGGACTCACGGCTGGTCGCCCTCGATCAGCTCGATCTCGTCAGGGCGAAACGTGCGCTCGTAGCCCTCCGGCCACTTTGGCGGGCGCGCCGTGTCGAAGCGGAGGAGCCACGATGGCGAACCGTACGGCCAACTCCCCGACCGAAGGATTGTGGCTTTGCGCCCCCTCTCTGCCCATCCGCGGAGAGGCTGGATGTAGCCATCCGCCAACTCACGGCGGATGCGAACTCGATCTCCGACTTTGAAGCTCACGGCTGCTCTCCCTGCGCGAAATCGGGATAGTCTCCTGGGCGCTCGAGTTGCTTGCGGCACGGGCCGAGCCAGTCGAAGCGCACGCCGGGCTCGCCCTTGATCCAGACGAGCCAGCAATAGGCGGTGGCGGTCGACCCTGTGGCCGTCAGCCGCCCCTTGTGCATCGGCACGCGCTCTGTGAACTGCAGAACCCAGCTCGGCGGATTGCGTGAGAACAGGTCGCGGTAGCGGCCGACGCTCTCGAGGAAAGAGGTTCGCACCAGAACGGCGACGCCTTCCTCGGCGGCCTCGCAGGCCCGCGCAACGAACTCTTCGGCCAGCCGGAAGGGTGGATTGGTGATGATCCACTGGGGGCGGCCGGCCCAGCCACGCGCGCCGGGGAGCAGGAAATCATCTACCCGACCGAACCCGTAGTCATGCACGTCGCTCGCCAGCACGTCCTGGAAAAACTCGCCCAGCGGCCGCGCCATGTCGCCGGCGCCGCAGGCGGGCTCCCACACCGTCCGCACGTCGAGCTGACAGCGGCGATCGAGCCAGCCGCAGAGCGCCCGTGTCGCCCAGGGCGGGGTGGGGAAGAAATCCAGGCTGTCGTGGGGCTCCGCCCTGCGGTTCATGACCGCCGTCGACCTATTCTGCATGATGCGACCACCTGTCATTCCGCTCTCCGTCCGCGAAATCGGGATATGCCTCAGCGCCACGGAGCGGGCCGTACACGGCGATCTCGGGTTTGGGGCTGTCGGATACCGGACCGGACGCAGATGGCGCTGTGGCGGGCTCCTGCGCGGCGCTAGGCAGCCCCGGGAGCCCGCGCGCCTCCCGGACGCTGTTTGCCGATGCCCGACCAGCCCGCACCGGCCCCAGATCGAACGGCGGCCATTCACGGTCCCGATCTGCGGCAACCGCCCGCGCCTCGTCGCGCTGCCGACGAAGCTTGTCGGCCCTGCGCTTGGCCTTCGCGAGCTTGCGCCAGAGGCGGGCGATTTCGGCGTCCCATTCGGCAAACGAAAACGACCTGTTCTCGCGGTCCATGGCCATCATGCGCCCTCCAGTTCACGATGCGGGTTGCAGGCTTTGAGCAGCGCCTCGGCGGCGCGATACTGGCGGACGCGATAGCGCATCACGTCCTGCGGCTCGGGGTCGCGCATGGCCCACGCCCAGAGGTTGACGCCAGGCATCCGGCCGACGCGGGGCGGGGTGCGGACCGTCCCCGCGGCCCACGTCTTGATCTGGCCGTCGCGGTCCTGGCCCTGGACGAGGGTTCCGGTCGGGACAGGCTGGCCAAGGCCGTCATGGGCGACCCACGGGCCGAAGTCGGCATCGCCGCTCACGGCCGTTCCTCCGCGGTCGCGGGGCGCAGGACGTAGAGCTGGCCGTCGATGGTCGTGAAGCCGCGCTCGGCGATTGCGCTGTCCATCCGAATTTGGGCCGACGCGGCGAGCATGACCCCGAACACCATCCCGATCAGAATCCCGCTGCCCAGACCAATGACCCCCTCCATCACCGCGCCCTCTCCGCGATCCACCGCAGCGCGGCCCTGATGGCGTGGTCGGGCAGCGGTTCCCGCGTCGCGCCCCAGCGCAGGCCCAGCTTGTCCGCCTGCCGCTCGGTCGCACCGCTCGTCCGGCCGGGGAGATGCGCCGCGATCTGCCGCGCAGGCGCGCCCAGGTCATGCAGCTCGCGCAAGATGGCGTTCTCGCGCTCTGACCATGCCGTGCGGGCGCGCGACTCGTCGGACGGGATGCTCTGACGCGCGGGGACGTGCGAGATGGCGACCGCCGTGCGCGGCCGGCCGGACAGCGGGATGGAGCGCAGGCCGGTCCATTCCGGAGCGGCGCGGCACTCGTCGGCGGTGAGGATGCGGAGGGCGGGCATTAGAAGGGCTCCTCGGTTTCTGGATCGGCGGTGAGGCCGAAGTCGATCGGATCGTTCGGCGGCTCGCTGGAGCGGCTGGATCGCGTCTTGCCGATGCGGACGATCTCGGCGCCGGGGAACGCGTCCTTGACCGGGGCGATCTTCGCGTCGAGATCGCGCAGGGCGAGGCTGACTTCGCGGAGCGTGTAGCAGCGCAGCCCCGGCCGGGTCCGCTCCACGATGGGCCAGTCGGCGTCGTCGAGCAGGACGCCGAAGCGATGGCCGTCGATCTCGGCCTCGACGACGCGGCCATCCGGCGGGACGTGGCCGATCTGGCGCGCCTCGGCGTCCATCGCGTCGAAGCCGCGGATGCAGACGGCCGCCATGTGCGCGACCTGGGCGACGTCGTTCGCGTCGAGCGCAGCGTTGAGCCGGGCGATGGCCGATCCGAACTTCCGCGCCGTCTCGGGGCTGACGAGTTCGGGCAGCCGGTCCGCGCCCCATGTCTCGTCAGCAAGCCGGGCGCGGCGGTCGAACGGGGCGACGGCGTAGCTGGCCGCCATTTCCTCCGGCGACGTCTTCGGCGCGAGGATGCGGTCGTGGCGGGGGCGGCGCTTGGGGGCGGTCATGGCCGGACCCTCGCCTCGAAGTCCGCCTTTCTACGGACCATGTCCTCACGGCCGTCAATGACGCGCCCGGCGCCGTGTTCGTGTTGCAGCTTCGGCAGCGCAGCCCAGGCGCGCCGCGCGGACGTCGCCCGCGCAACCTCGACCGGGGCGAGCCCGTCTCCCGTAAGCGTGATGCGCCAGTCGCGGTATCCGGGGTGCGTGACCACTAGCGACCGCATCAGACCGCCCTCCGGCAATCTGTCGCATTTGTCGTACACGTACGCGCGGGGAGAGAGAAAAAGGAGGAGAGCCCTTTATAAACTCTAAATCTCGTACGCGTGTACGACATTTGCGACAGATTGCCCGGAAGTGTCGCATTTGTCGTAGGAGCGCCCTTACGACATTTGCGACAGATCGCAACCCAAGCGCGATCTGGCGCGCCGGCCGCAACCAATCCGCGATCTCTTACGACATTTGCGACAAATGCCGAAACTGTCGCAAATGTCGTAAGGAAACCCGTGTTTTCGTCAGAGGGCATGACCAGCCTTTCCTGCTGCGATTTGCCTTGCCGCCTCAGCCCGCCTCGCCGCTTCGGACGCGCCGCGTTCGGCGAACAGGCGGTGCACCTCGGGGTTCACGACCCATACCGGCGCGGCGTTCACGCGCGTCGATGTGGGCTGCGGCGATACCCAGCCGAGGGCTTCGAGCTGCTCGAACAGCTTCACGATCTCGGGCCGCGTGAGCTTCCGCATCGCGCCGTCACCGCGCACGACGTCTCGCGCCGAGACCGTCTCCAGCTTGTGCGAGAGGATGTATCCGGCGAGCGATTTGAGCCGGTCGTGGTCGTCGCTGAGGTTCAGCACGCCGTTGTAGAAGGCCAGGGCATGTCGCAGCAGGAACCCGTGCAGGAAGTCGGCAGCGCGCCGGGCCGTGTCCTCCGCCACCATCGTCGGCAGGAAGCCGGCATGGGCGTGCTCGGCGGCGTGGAACGTCACGCAGAGCCGGGCGAACAGGCCGTCGTACTTGCCGACGTGGGCGGCCAGCTTGCGACTGACGCACTCAACCGCCATCAACCCGAGGTGCTTTTCCTCGAGTTCGCGTCGTATGCGCTGCGCCCCTTCGGAGAAGATCAGGCGCGCCTTGTAGCCGACGTCGATGAAGCCGGGCGGGCGATCCACCTCGGCCCGCGTCAGGGCCGTCACAAGCTCGCTGTAGGCCCGTGCTGCGTCGGTCAGCGGGGCGTCCTCGCTGCCGAGGCGAGCCGGGCGCAGGACGATCGGAAACAGCCGTTGAATCAGGCCGTCGTCGTTGGCGTCGGCGACGATGCTGCGGATTGGTTCGGGCTGGATGCCGCCCAGCACGCAGGCGCTGAGGTTGTTGATCATGCCGGCGCCGCGGCCGACGCGGTTGACGGCGTAGACGCCGCCGTTGAACGCCTGGAGCCAGAAGCTGCGATCCCTACCCTTGCCGTTGGTATAGCGGTCCATGCCGCCGAACCAGCCCGACAGCTCGTCCTGCACGACCAACAGCCCGTCAGGGCTGTCCGCCATGACCTCCTGCGCCGCCTCTATCGTCGTGTCCTCGAGCCGCTTGCGGACCTGTCTCGGGCGTTCGGCTCCGGCCTTCTCGTCCTTCTTCAGCGCGTCGTAGTCGGCTTTCTTGCGGATGAAGTCGCGGTACAGGTTGGCGTCGATGGCGCGCAGCGGGCGCTCGGCCGCGCTGAGCATCGGTGACTTCTTCGTTGACGGGTCACCGACGAGCGCGACCCACAGCCGGGCGCTTTCGTGCCATTCGTCATACCGCTTGACCCGGATCTTGACGTCATCGGGGATGGCGGCGGCGCAGACGCACAGGGCCGCCGCGGCGAGCCCGCCGGGGTCTGCGCCCATCTGCTCGCCCTGGATGAAGGCGAAATCCTCGATCACCTTCGGCAGTAGCCCGCGCGGCAGCGTCGGCGCGGGGAATACGCCCCAGATGTCGACGGGCGATAGGTCGCGGCCGGGCTCGGCCGTGTCCTCTGCTGCGCCGCTGCTGCCGTCCTCGGCGGCCTTGGCGCTGGCCTCGGCCTCCCGCTTTTCGTGCTCGTACGGGTCGCGTCCGCCGGGGCGGTAGTACTTGCTGTAGGCGCTGTCGACGAGCCCTTCGATATTGTGGTCCCAGACGGGGCAATGCAGTCGGACGACTGCTTCGCAGAAGGCGCGTGGGACGCCGGCCCCGGCCATCGCCGCGGTGATGCCGCGCACGCCGTAGTGCTTCTCGCCGTCCGTGCTCGCCTGGCGCAGGAAGTCGGCGTATTCCTCGATCGACTTCCCTTCGAAGCCTGTGTCGATGTGGAGCCCTTCGCCGTGATCGTGCCGGCGGCTTCCGCGCTCGACGTGAGGGAACGCGCGGGCCATCTGCTCCGACGACACGCGCGGGCGCTCGTCCTCGGTGAATATGCGCAGCGTCGTCAGTTCGGCGACATAGCCCTTGGCGCGTTTCTTCGGCTTCGGCCAGTTGATCGTTCCAGCGAGACGCATGATGCGCGGCGCGTCGCTGACGTCGTCGGTCTTGAGGGCGCGGGAGATCGAATACTGGATCGCCTCCCATGCCGGGAGGTTCTGCGCTGGCGTCTCCAATTCCCAATAGACATGCGGGCGCTGGCTCGGCTGTGTGCCGGTCATGACGTAGAACGTGCTGCGCGGCGAGATCAGCCGCTTGATGTTGTCGGCGGCTTCGGCGGTGTCGGCGTCAGCCCAATGAAAGAAGCTCGCGACGATGTTCTCTTTCTTCGCGCGCTTGTTCATGGGCGGCATGTTCGCCGCGTCGAGGGGGTTCACGACCGCGTAGGCGTTCATGTGATACTGGTTCATCGCGGCGATGTGCGCCGCGGCCTCGCCGACGTCGGCGGGTGGGTAGTGCCGCACGTCTTTCACCACGGCGGTGTCGTCGTCGGTCAGCAGGACGATCTCGAGCATGACCGACTGGGCGAGTTCGCCCCATCGCCGGGTGATGTGCCGAAGATGCGCTTCGATCTGCTCGACGTCGGGCTGTAGATTGGTCTGAGCCACCATTGCGTCCCCGGCGGTTCTGGTGCGTCGTAGGCGCCGCGGCCCGTAGGCCGCGCCGGGTGTTGTGTGAGAGCTTCAGCCGGTAGGCGGCGCGGTTCTGATCGGCTGCGCCGCCGCTGACCTCAGAACTCGTCGCTGGAGTAAGCCGGTTCCGGCGTGGGCTCGGGCGCGGCGGCCTTGGCCGGCTGCGGCGTGGGGGCCGGCTCGGTCGCGATCTTCGGGGCGTCGGCCTTGAGGCAGTCCGGCCGGGGCACCCACTTCACGATCTCCAGGATCGGGATGTTGGCGGTCCCGTTCGGCAGGTCGCGCTTTTCGACGCTGGTCTGCTTGACGAGCGGCAGGGTGTTGTCGCCCGGATACTGCGCCATGATCTGCTTGGAGAGCTTCGTGAACGCCTCGTACGCGGCGAAGCTGCCCTGCTCCCATGTCGCCGCCCGGCCGCCGCCGATGGCGCAGCGAACGGTGAGGGCGCGCGACCATGCGAAGGCGCCGGAGGGCTTCTTCGACTCGTCGGGACGCGGCGTCGCCTGAGAAATCGACGGGTTCCAGCGGCGCTCCGGGGCCATGCCCTTCGCGCCGTCCTTCTCCCAGCCGAGCTTGAGGCTGTCGAGGTCCATCACGCATCCGGCCTCGAAGGCGGGAACGATGCTCTCGGCCTTCTCGCCGTTGTCGTCCTTGTCGCGCAGCACCCACTTGCGCGGCGCGAAGCCCTTCTCGGCCGAGCCGTTCGAGGTCCATGAAATCCAGGGGCCCTGCGAGCTGTCGCTTGAGCCGGTATCAATCGCAAATCCAGACATTTCAGTCGCTTTCTTCGATGTCGCAGCGCGACGGTTGAGCCGGGGGAGCCGCCCCGGCAGCGGATCAGCGGATGCCCGCGGATGCCTTCCGCCGTGCGATCGCCTCGGATCGGTCGACGGGGAGTTCGGTGGTCAGCTCGGCGTAGGCGACGATGATCTCGTCGAACGCGGCCGGGTCGGTTTGTGCGAGGCGCGTCGCCAGCGGCAGGAACCGCAGGAACGCGGCGCGTGCGGTTTCGAGGATGCGCGGCGTGCGGAGTTCGCCGAGGATGGCGGCGAGCAGCCCCGCGTCGAATTGCTCCTGTGTCGGGTTTGGCGGCAGGGCGTCGAGCACGCCGTCGACGACCGCCTCGGAGCGGTCGATGCGCAGGATGCTGGCGGCGTCCGGGCGCGAGACGCCGGTGTCGATGATGAAGGTCATTCCGCCAACTCCCCCGCCAGCGCCGAGAAGTCGGTCTCGAATTCCCGCGTCGTCAGGGCCGGCGAGCGGTTGTCGTTCAGCGTGCCCTGCTCGCGGGCGTCGATCAGGATCGCGCAGCAGGCCATGACGTGCGCCAGGTGCGACTGGCCGCTCTCGTAGTCGGCGTCTTCGCCGTCGAACCACGCCATCAGGTGGCGCATGGCCGCGTCGTAGTAGACCGTCGAGGACACGTTCTGGACGCGCCAGTTGAACCGGCCGTACTTCGTGGCGCCGAGGCGCATGACGCGGCCGAGCGCCTGCAAGGCGGTCGTCGGCGTGTCGGACATCGGCGGCTTCTGCTCACCGAAAGCCGTCTTGGGGTTGCCGTCTGGATGCCTCATGCCGCCGCTCCTTGCGCTGCAGGCTCGTCACGTAGGACGGTGATCAGCGCGCTCGTCTCGGTGTTCACGAGCGCGAGGAATTGCCGGCCATCGCGGAGCCGGAACCGGAACAGCCGCAGCCCTGAGCGGCTCACGCGCCCGGCGTCCGGAGACACGCGGCCAACGTCCAGAGACATGTTGCCCCATGTCCCGGAGAGCGTCGCAGCCGCCTTCAGGTCGCTACCAGCCGCCTCGAACGCGGCGACCGCGGCCTCGGCGGCGGCGGCCTTCGCCTCGTACTCGTCGACGAGATCGGGCAGGCTGCGAAGCGTTGCGAGATCGCTCATGCCACGCCTCCGCGGCTGGACGTCTCGGCGCCGTAAAGAGCAATGAGAGCGGCTTCCGCTCTTCCATCATCGCGAACCCGCTTGAACATGCTCGCGTGCGCCGGGAACCGCTGCGCCGCGAGCCCGCGCGCTGCGCCCTTGTCCTTGACCAGCCCGAAGTGCCGCTTCCATGAGGCGGGCGTGACGAGCCGCAGCGCATGCCCTCGCGCGGCGACGGCCATGTGGATCGCGCCGACCGTCTGGCCGAAGCGGAACATGCTGCTGACGCCCTGTCCCGGCATGGCGCCAACCTGCTCGACCCACACGTCGCACGTCGGGCATTGCAGCGCCTCGAACAGCGCGCCGTGGAGCAGTTCGGTCTTGCCCTTCGGCCCCGGCGACACGGGCATGTCGGTAATCACGAGCCAGCGTGTCGTCGCGTTGTAATGCGCGATGGCGCCGGTGAAGCCAGGGTCGATCCCGATAGTAATCACGTAGCCACCTCGGCCCGGTCCAGCACCGGCACGCCCTCCGGCCCGCGGTGCGCCGTCGAGCGCGACGCCAGTTCATGCCCCCGCCGCCGCAGCGCCTTGACGCGGTCGTGGATCACTTGCGGCGTGACGCCGAAGGCCCGCCCGAGCTGCCCGGTCGTCCAGCCCTCGCCCCAGAGCGCAACGAGCTGCGCCGCGTCGGCCGGAGAGGTTGCCGACCATACGGCGGGCTTCGCCGGGCGGCTCCTGGCTGCGTGGCCGCCCTGAAACCGCGGCAGGTCTAACCCGGCGCGGCGCATCCGGCTCAGGTCCAGGCTGACGTGCGAGGTGGTCATCCCGAGCCGGCCGGCGATGGCGGCAGGCGCGACGCCCTGCTGCACAAGGCGCAGGATTTCAGCGCGCCGGGCAGCCACATCGGGGCTGGGCTGGCTCTCGCGCGGCGCGGACCGATGGGAATGGGGGTCAGGCTGCATCTGCGGCCTCCGCGATGCGCTCCACGAGATCGATGCGGCGGCCAATCCAGCGCATGCAGTTCACGGCCATGGAATTGCCGAGGGCCTTGTAGCGAGGACCGTCAGCGGCGGACTTTCCGCGGTAGGGAACGACCGTCCAGTCGTCGGGAAATCCCTGCAGGCGCTCGCACTCCCGCGGCGTCAGGCGGCGGACGGCGTAGGCGGTCATGACGGCTGGCTGGCGATTGCCGGCCGTCCCCGCTGCGGCGCCGATTGTCGGCGACACCCCGTCGCAGAGGGATGCGTTGTAGAGATCAACGCCGAGAGCGACGGCCGGCGGATGCGCCCCCGCTGCGAGCGGGTGGCACGGATCGCCCGGCTTCGGGTTGCTGTAGTTGCCGGCGCTGGTGATCTGCGTGGTGTCGAAGGCGATGGCCCCGACACCCATTCCGGCGCGCCCGCCGTTCGGCGTCAGGATCGCGTTGGCCGTGCCGTCCTGCCGGTATTCCAGATACGAGCCGTCGTCCCGGCCGCGAATGGCGAGGGTGTAGGGATGCGGGATGATCGGCGTTCCGCGCCCCGTGCCGTCCTCGCTCGCGTCGAAGCCCTCGCCGCGCAGGGCGTGCGCCACCACGGTCGGCAGGTCCGCCTCGGGAAGCGCGCCCTTGTATTCCCGAGCCGTCAGGGTGCAGGCGGGGTCGTGGGAGAGGATGAGGTTTTCTGCCGTGTCGGCGTCGTTTCGATACCCGCTACCCCGCTGAGAGCCCGCAGCAATGGGGCGGGCAACGCTTTCCCCCGCTTCTCGGCGCGGCGCAGGATGCCCTGACAGGCTTTCGCGCTCAAAAAGAACCGCGGCGGCACGTCGCCAGTCTCCAAGATATCCGACAACGAACACACGGCGTCGGCGCTGGGGGACGGCTCGCTCCAGGCCGTCCACTCGGACGTACTGAGCGTTAAGCACGCGGTAGGCGAACCCATACCCGAGTTCGACCATGCCCCCGAGGATGGCTCCAAAGTCCCGTCCTCCATTCGATGACAGGACGCCGGGGACGTTCTCCCAGACCAGCCAGCGGGGCCGTTTGCGGTCAGCCAGCCTGAGATATTCGAGGGCCAGGTTGCCGCGGTCGTCACCCAATCCTCCACGGAGGCCGGCGACGCTGAACGACTGGCAAGGGGTTCCTCCGACCAGAAGGTCGATTGCGCCGTAGTCGCCGCCGCCGATCGTGGTGAAATCGCCATGGCACGGCACCTCCGGGAAGCGATGCGCAAGCACGGCGCGCGGGAACGGGTCGATCTCGGAGAAGAAGGCCGGGCGCCACCCAAGCGGCTCCCATGCAACGCTGGCGGCTTCTATCCCGCTGCACACGCTGCCATATCGAAAAGCCCCCGACGCGTCCTGAACCGCGCCGGGGGAGTTGGCGCCAGCCGGGAGGATGGCGGCGCGGGCAGTGACCTGTGTCATTCGGCGGTGGCGCTCATTTTGCGACGCCCAACTCATGCTGGCGCATGAAGGAGATCACGCGATCTCGCGTCTTGCGCCGGGGCTCGCGGCCGGCTTCCAAGTCGCTGACAAACGACGGATCGCTCAGGGCCAGCTCACCGAAGCGCGACTTCGGCATGTCGTGTCGGTCGCAGAAGCGGCGCACAGCGCCGACGAGGTCATCGAATGGGGCATGCGTGCTCATGCCCGTTAATGTCTAGGTAATTCCCTAGGGTGTCAATAGGGAAGAACCTAGCAGCGGGTGGCGCTGCGACTCGGTAACATCCTAGGCATGGACATCAACGAGATCGTCGCCGAGAACATCCGCATCCGCTTGGCGGCGAAGCGGCAGACGGTCGGCTGGCTCCAGAACGCGGTGCGTCCGACGTCTTCGGGGATTTACGACTTCTTTAACCCGAACCGACCGAACCGGAGCATGAAGGTCGATATGCTGGCGGAGATCGCTGACAAGCTTAATGCGCCCATCGGTGCATTGCTTGTTCCGCCGGACAGAAGCGAGGCGACAGCCGCGATCCTGCGCATTCTTGACAGTGACGAGCCATTTCAGTCTGAGGCCGTGGGGACGCTTGTCTCAAAGCTGGTCGAGCTTTCCATGCGGATGCAAACACCAGCACAAGGTCCAGTTGACACGCCGGAAGATGATCGAGATCAGCTGTCTTGATGGCTCTGTCCATTCTGCGCCCCCTATTTTTCAGCGCGTATTGGTCGCCATCACGACATCCGGAACAACACATATTCAAGTTAAGCGCCGGGGTAACTTGATGAGAGAATTAGGAAAACGCGGAGATGGGTGACCGCCACGACATACTCCCCCGGCTCCATGCAGCATGGTCGGCGCCGGAGCGGCTGGCGCAGGACGATCTGCGCGACCTGTTGAGCAAGGCCATCACCGAGATAGAGGCGCTGCGGCTCCTGGTCGACAAGGACAAGCTGACCGCGCTCGAGGATGCGGTGAGAGAAAACGCGCCCCGTTGAGGGCTACGCGGAGGTCGTCGCTTGGCAGCACTACCCGCCGACATCGTCAGCAGGATCGCAAGGGCCGAAGATCATGTCCGTGACTTTGAGGCCAGACTGACAGCCTTCCTTGCGAGCGGATGCTACAAAGTCGGAATCAAGAATGACTACGGCCGACGCAAGCGCATCTATTATGCGTCGCATGTCGCGCCCTTTCCGGAAAGCCTTGCAGTTATTGCCGCAGACGCAATGAGCAACCTGCGTGCCGCCCTCGATTACGTCGCATACATGGCCGTGGTTCGGGGGATCGGTGGGGACCCAAGCTGGGTATATTTTCCGATTGCCAGTTCCGCGCAGGGATATGAAACCGCGTGCAGCAGACTGAAAAAGAGTGTTGGGAAGGAGGTCGCCGACACATTCGACGCAGCCGAACCATACCTCGGCGGGAAGGGTGGTGCGCTGTGGCGAATGCAAGAGTTGCACCGTCGGGACAAGCACCGCGGCCTGCTCGGAGCCTACATCGCCAACGGCGGGGTCGTCATCTCCGATCACCTGCGGACGATGGCGGGTCCTGGGTTCGCCGACCTCATTCCTGACTTCTTCCTGCGCGGCCCTGAAGGACCGATAAAGGAGGGCACACATCTCTACATCGAGCCCCTCGACCTGGAAATCCAGACGGATCAGCGCTTCACGTTTACAGTATCGTTCGTAGAACCGTGGCTTACGGGACCAAGAGAACCGGCCCTTACCACGCTGCACGATTTCATTGATTGCGTCAGAAAGACGGTCGACGGGTTTCGTCCCTTCCTCGGGTAGCTGAGCGCCCACCGGGACCCTTGCTGGCGTAGTACCGACCTCGCCCCAGCCCTCCGCTGTATCTTCCGCCATCGCATCCTCCGCTGATCCGCCGGGTGGCGGCTGGGCGAACTATGCACCGGGCCATTTTCCGGGGCTAGGTTTTTCCCTATTGACGTCCTAGGATATTGCCTAGATACTCATCCCATCGCACACGCCGCCGGCCCCGGCCGCGGCCCGCCAGATGGGAGCCAGACGATGCAGCAGATCACCGCCACGTCCGCCTACTACATGGGCCGCAACGACTACTGGGGTGAATTCCCCGCCGAGCCGTCCCGGGCTGGCGCGTTCTCCGCCGACTACCGGCGCGGATACCGCAATGCGCGCGCCGAGGACGGGCTGGATCAGGACATCGAATGGGACAGCGAGGCGGGCGACTAGCCCGCCCCCGGGCGTCAGCGGCCTGAGCCCTTCGGGGCTCTACCCGCGACCCTTCCGGTGGGGGCGCCGGCGCGGACCTCGGTGGGCAGCGGGTGACAGCCGGAGAGACGGCACAGCATCAGCCCGCCAGATGGGAGCCCTCCGAGCCATGCTCTACCCCTTCGCCCTCCTGCTCTGCATCGCCGCCGCAGCGATCGCGATCGCCGTCAGCGCCGAGATCGCCGCCGCCGCGAGGGATGCGTGATGAGCGCCCTCGACGAGTACGCGGTGTTCCGGCATCCGCTCTATCGCCATGTGGAGAACCCCGGCGACTACGGCCGGGCGGCGATCGTCTCGATCCACGGCCCCGCGGATCACTTCCACGCGTTCAAGCGCCAGGGCCCGATCAGCCCCATAAGCAACGCGGCCCGTGTACGCTCGATGAACCTCAACGCGATCGGCATCACCGGCGGGTTCATCGCCGAGGCGCTGGGAGGGGCCGCGTGATGGCCGCTATCCTGCTTGACCCGCTCGTCCAGGTCATCGCCGCTCGCGTGCTCACCTTCGTCGGCCTCGCCGTCGCCCTCGGCGGCCTGATCGCGGCGTGGGAGATGCACGACGAGATCGCCGCCGACGTCTGGCGGCGCATCCGGGATTTCGGGCTGTGACGCCCCGCCCGACGACGACCGCGGACGCTGCGGTGATCTGCGCCTGGCTCCGCGCCAGCCGCCACGCGGACAGCCTCTGGGCTGCGGCGCTGGACGCCGAGACGCCCGAGGCCGCGCGCGAGATGTTCGCGATCGCCGCCATCGAGAAGGAGCGGGCTGGCGAGCTCGCAAGGAGGCTGCCATGACGCACACGTTCAAGAAGGGCGACACCGGCCTGACCCGCGGCGGGGACGAGTACGAGGTGCTCGCGGATGACATGGGCGCCTATGAGCCGCTGGCTGTGAGGGTGCGCAAGTACGTCGACTGGACGCTGCTCAGCTACGTCGCTGGCGGCGAGTTCGTCCCGCTTGTCGGGGAGCACCCGTGCGACCTCATGCCGCCCAAGCCGGCCGAGGTTTCGGCATGACCCGCCCGCCCCGCATCGTGGCCCTGAGCCACTACCGCCCGAGCCTCGGCTACCTCCCGAGCGAGCGCCGCGCCGCGCAGGCCGCCAGCGACGCGCTGGACGAGATCGTGCGCGGCCACGGCCCGCTGGCCCGGAAGGCCGGGGCGGACGCCGCGCGCGTGCTGAGCGCCTGCCTGCACGCAGCCCACATGACCGCCGCGTTCTCGCGGCACGGAGGATGGTGGTGATGACCATTACAGCCGCCCGCATGGAGCGGGCTCTTGATGAGGCGTTCGCCGCGGTCTTTTCCGCCCTCGCCCGCCGGTGCTTCACCTGCGACCAGCCCCTGCGCGACGACGAGGGCGACCCCTGCGACCGGTGCAACGACGCGGCGTACTACCGCGCGCAGGCGGCGGAGGATCGGTGATGACCAAGCCCAAGACGCACATCGTCACCTTCGCCGACCTGACGCTCGAAACCCGCACGGATGGCAAGCCGGTCTACCGCTGGTGGGGAACCGACGGCGACGACCTGATCATCTTCAACGTCCCGGCCGAGCAGACCCGCGGCATCCCGATCGCCGCGTTCGGTGGACCGGGCCGCGACAGCATGACCAAGACGCCCGGCACCGGGCCGATGAAGTTCTACGGTGACGAGCCGCGCGGCAAGCAGGGTGCGCCCTTGGTTGGCGACGACCCGGACGTGTTCGACTTCAACCGCATCGACCTGGGCGCCGGCGACCGTGGCGTCGGCGGCGGCCCGACCGACTACATCCTGCACAAGTCGGACTATGGGCGTTTCGGGGCGGCGGAGATGCGGGCGTTCCGGCCCGATGAGGATCGGCTGATCGCCAACGGCGAGGCGGGGTTCCGCGTCACCGACGTCGATTTCCGGTTCATCGACCGGACCCACGCGACCGAGCGCGAGGGCCTGATCCGCTCGATCACCATCGAGTTCGAGAGCAGCAACCCGCTGGCAGGCAAGTCGACGGCCGAGGTCTGGCTCAACGCCGGGCGCGAGCCGGAGCCCGAGGAATACTGGCTCGACTGGATCGGCGGGACCGGCGCGGCCGGGCGCAAGCTGGACGCGGCGCAGGAGTTCGTCGCGCAGGGCGTCGAAGACGGCTGGCTGGTGATCGCATGAGCGCCCTTGCCGGGCTCCCCGTTCGGCCGCTGTCCCGCCGTGGTGGCGGGCCGGTTGAGGCCGCGCGAACGGGCTACGGGGAGCCCCGCCGGGGCGGGAGATGCCGCAGGATCAACGGAGAAGCGCGATGAGTGAACATGACATCAACGAACTGCGACGCCAGCATGAGGCTGCCCAGTCACGACTACAGGCGGCACGCGTGGCTGCTCGCGAGGCCAGAGAGCGGCTGATAGCGGCCGAGGTTGACAAAAGATCGGCTGAGCTTGCGGCGGCCGGAACGCCTGTGGGGCGGTCCATCGTCATCGTGCATAGACGTTACTCGGCGCCGTCCGAACCGGTGCTTCTGAGCCGTGTGGCGCCACCCGCCTACGGCGACACCACATCCCCAGATCTGATCTTCACTAAGATCAAGAAGGGCGGCACGCCGGGCCGGGCCAGGGCGCGCCTCTACGGCGCCGTAGAGCGCCTTGAGCTCGTCCGCCTGATCGGCGAGCCGGCCGAATGACCGCCGCCATCACGCACCCGCGCGCGCCTGTGCCGCCCGCTCCGCTCGCCATGACCGGCAACGACTGGCTCCGCTGGCACGCGCGCCGCCGCTGGCTGGCGAAGATGCGCGCGGACGGCCCTGTCGCCGCGCCGGTCGGGAGCCTCAAGGCGAGGTTCGCGCAGGACCGCTGCGACGAGATCGAAGCGCGGCTGGGCACACAGCGGGCCGAGGCGCAGGCCGCCGTCGCCCGCCAGCGGCAGGAGGACGGGCATGGCTGACCGGCCGATCATCTTCAGCGCACCGATGGTGCGCGCCCTGCTCGACGGACGGAAGAGCCAGACGCGGCGGGTGGCCTTCCGCGATGCTGGATTCGGCGTGCAGGCCTACGCCTCTGAAGAGGTCGATAGCCTCCAGGTTCTCGGCTGGCGCCTCGATCCAGAGGGGCCCGGATACCGGGCTTTCAAGCCCACCGTCTGGGCAAAACTGAAGCCCGGTGATCGGCTGTGGGTGCGGGAGACCTTCACGATCGAGACCGACTTCAACGTCGGGTATAAACCGCCGTTCTCGGATGGCCGCCCAATCAAATGGACGGACAATGGACCAGAATACGGCCTCTACTGGGAGCAACCGCACTACCGCGCCACCGACCCGGCGCCCGAGTTGGTCGTCGACGGGGTCGACGGCCCCGGCTGCCGCTGGCGCTCCCCGCGCTACATGCCCCGCTGGGCGTCGCGCCTGACGCTAACCGTCACCGACGTGCGCGTGCAGCGGTTGCAGGAGATCAGCGAGGCGGATGCGATCGCGGAGGGGGCGATGCGAAACATCACATGCAAGTCATCTGTCTCGGGGACGACGGTTGCCGGGGACACGTGGTTTTACGACGAGGGCCCGGATGGCCGCCACTTCGAAGCCCCCAACCCGCGAGACGCCTACGAAATCCTGTGGGGCAAGCTTCATGGCTGGAAGTCCTGGGACGCGAACCCGTTTGTCGCCGCGATCAGCTTCACCACCGAACAGCGGAACATCGACCATGCCGGCTGACCCCGCCGCCTACCGCCGGGCGTCGCTGATCGACCCGGATCGCTACCTCGCCACCCGCCCGGCGACGCGTCACGTCTCGCCGCCGGGCCTGCCGCCTCAGCCGCGGTGGGAGCCCGTGCGGCACGGATGGTTCGCGCGGCTGCTCGACGTGCTGCTGGGGAGGCCGGGGTGACGGGGCGCACGGACTACGCGCCGTATTTCGCCGACGTAGCGGCGGCCAAGGCGGCCTGCGGGGCGGCCAAGGCGGAAATCATGCGCATCGACCGCGAAGTGCGCAAGGCGGCAATGACGGAAGCGGCGGCGAGTATGTCTGCTGTGGGGGTTGTCCTGCTGGAGACGCGCCTGACCGTAAAGGGCCGGTGGGAATACCAGAACAAGCCGATCTTGGTCCGCGCTGTTACGTGCTGGTCCACGCCGGTCGACACGCCGAAATACGCCATGTGGCAGCTGCAGGCGCACTACACTTACGCCCGCAAGGACGGCAAGCCCAACAGGGCTCGCAATGAGGAGTATTCGAACATTGTCTGCAGTCACCCGGCGGAGTTTGCCGCGGCTCTATTGAAGACGCATCCGATATGGGCGTTCCAATGACCCGCCCGCTCCCGCCCGCCGCCTGCCGCCGGGCCGCGCTGATCGACCCGGAGCGCCGGTCCTTCATCCTTGCCGAAGCGGCCTATGCCGCGGCGCTCCACTCTGGCGACGCCGAAGCCCTCGCCCGCGAGGAAGCGAAGGCGTGGGAGCGCGTGGACGCAGCCGCCCGCTACCTCCGCAACCGCCCCGCGACGCGGCACGTCTCGCCGCCCGGCCTGCCGCCGCAGCCGCGGTGGGGGCCCGTGCGGCACGGATGGTTCGCGCGGCTGTTTGATGTGCTGATGGGGAGGCCGGGGTGATGCACTACTGGACCGAAACACCAGTCGCGCGGAAGCCGCACCGGTGCGACCACTGCGGGCGCGACATCCCGCCCGGATGTAAATACCTGCGCCAGCGGGTCATCGACGGCGGCGATACGTGGGTGTTTCGGTCGCACGAGGACTGCCACGAGTTGGCGGTCGAACTTATGGATGGAGATTTCTTAGACGGCGTTTCGCCGCTGCATGACTACTGCAGCAACGAGATCGCCGAGTGGCGCGGGTTCTACCCGCATGTCGTCTGCCGCTTTGATCTGAGCCGGCAGCTACGGAACGGCGAGGATCGCCCATGACCCGCCCCCTCCCGCCCGCCGCCGCGGATCAGCCCGAGGCCAGCCCCCGCGCGCCGCGGGTGCAGACTAGCGCCGCCGGTCATACGGCGGGAATACAGAAGCGAGCGGGCGTGCTGCTCGCCGTCAAGCAGGACCGCCAGCACGGCCTGAAAGTCGCGCTTGTCCGCTGGGACGGAAACACCACGGCGACGCGGATCAGCCCCAAGTATATCGAGCCTGAAGGCTCGCGCACATGACCCCGTGCCCCGCCTGCGCCGAGCACCTGGAGACGATCCGCGCCCTCGGTGAGACGTGCGACCGGCTGGTGATCGAGCGGGAGGATGCGCGGGCCGAGGGCTTTGCGGCGGGGATCGAGGCGTCCGCCGCGAAGTGCGACGCGGTCGCCGACGAACTGGAGAGGATCAACGAGTGGACGCGCGAGAGCCAGCCGAAGATCGCCGTCGAGGACATCGAGAGCGAGATCGACCACTACCGCGAGGCCGCGGAGATGATCCGCAAGCTTGCGCCGACAGAAATGCAGCGCGGGGGCGGTGCTCGCCTGCATCCCCAGGGAGGAGACGGGAGATGACGCGGTTGATCCGGGTCTTCCCGCGCAAGACCAAGGCGAGCCCCGACGATGCGCTCGCCTACTTCGGCCCGCCCGATCTGTTCGCCGAGGCCGACGAGGTCCATGTGTCTGTCGCCTTCACTCAGGACAAGGCGATCGCCGAGCGCCTGGCGGAGGAATGGCGACATGTCGCCCCGGTAAAGGTCGGCGGCGTTGCCTATGGAGACACAAGCCTGGAGTTCATCCCCGGCCGCTACATCAAGCCGGGCTACACCATCACGTCCCGCGGGTGCCCGCGGAGATGCTGGTTCTGCGGCGTTTGGAAGAAATGGCCCACGGTCAACACGATGCCGATCGTGCCGGGCTGGAACGTCCTCGATGACAATCTGCTCGCCGCGCCGAGACCGCACGTTGAAGCCGTGTTCGACATGCTGCGCGGTCAGGGACGCCGGATCGAGTTCACCGGCGGGCTCGAGGCGCTGGCGCTTCAAGACTACCAGGTCGATCTCCTCGCCAGCCTCAAGCCCCGTCCGAACATGTTCTTCGCCTACGACCCCGGCGACGCCTTCGAGACGCTTGAGAGCGCGGCGCGTCGCCTGATCGAGGCCGGTTTCACCGAACGGTCGCACCGGATGCGAGTGTACGTTCTGATCGGCTATCCCAAGGACACATTCGATAGCGCCGAGGCTCGCTTGCAGCAGATGCTGTCGATTGGGTTCACGCCGCACGCAATGCTGTGGCAGCCGGAAACACCATCGCAGGACAAGCACCGGCCCGCTCCGGAATGGCGAGCGTTTCAACGGCGGTGGGCGCGGCCAGCGATCATCCACGCCAGTGATCGGCATCCCCCGGCTGAGGCAGGAGAGTAGACGATGGAAGCGGATGAACTGCGGACTAGCCTCGGCTGGGTGGAGATCGCCGGCGAGGAGGACAATCTCGCCATCATGCTTTGCACCGTGTTCGATGACGGCGGGCCGGAGGATAGCGACACCGGTTGGTCGGAGGCGGCGGTCGCGGGCTACGAAAAGACCCGCGACGCCATCCACGCGCATTATGCGTCCGCCCTCGCCGCGCGAGACGCCCGGATCGCAGAGTTCGAGCGCATCCTCGCCGACCCCAACGCAGTGCACATCAACATGCTGCGCGGGACGATCGCCAGGCCGTCCATCGAGCAGGTGCGGCACCTCTACCCGGAGGAGTTCGCCGCACTGGAGGCGGAGCGGGAGAAGCTGCGGGAGGCGCTGGCGGAAGCGGCCGATGAGCTCGACGCCTACTACACCGCCGAGTACCCGACCGATCACCCGCACCACGTCCGCAAGCTCGAGACCGCCAAGGCCGCGAACCCCGCCCGCGCCGCCCTACAGGAGCCCACCGATGCCCCGGAGTGACGACTACGCCGCCGGCTACCGCGCCGGGGTCGAGGCCGCTGCGGCGCGGTACAGGGCGTGCGCGGAGGAGCTGGTGAAGGAGCCCCACCATGCCGACTGAAGCAACCGAACAGCCCGTACAGTGGGGCCTTCGCTGGCGCCACCGGAAGGGCGGGACATACCGCGTGATCGCCACCGGCCGGATCGAGGCCGATCTGACGCCATGCGTCATCTACGTGTCTGAGCAGGATGGGTACGTCTGGGTTCGGCCGAGCGCCGAGTTCAACGACGGACGGTTCACCTGCATTGATGATGAGACCGCCCATGAATAGCCCCGCCCCCGCCTCGCCCGCTGGACCCGCCCCCCCGGACGACGGGCTCGTGGGGGCGCTGCAATCGCTGCTCGACCGCTATCTCGAGCTTGCCAACAGCGGGGACGCGGGGTTCTGGGATCCAGAGGAAGAGCCCGAGGTCATCGCGGCCCGCGCAGCCCGCGCCGCCCTCCGCGCCCACACCGCCCAGCCGGCGGCCGTCGTTCGCTGCGCCGAATGTGACTGCGAGGCCGGCGGAGAAGCCTGCAACTGGATCAAGCGCGGACCGGCGGCGGGCGTGCTGGAGGTGACGCTCCTGACTGAATACGGAAGCGGCGTCGAGGCTGCCTACCTCGAGGGCTTCGAGGACGGTTGGGACCAGAAGCAAAACGACGTCTGGCCGTTTGACAAGGCCCAAGCGATGAGTTGGGAGGACAGTCAGATGCACGCAGCCCTCGCCGCCGCGCCTCGTGCCGGCGTGCCGGAGGGGTGGCGGCTGACACAGGCCCTCACGGACGTAGCGGCCGAGCGCCGGCGTCAGATCGAGGTCGAAGGCTGGACGGCCGAGCATGACGACGCGCACAGCTCGGGCCAGATGGCCGGCGCGGCCATTTGTTACCTAGTCGAGGACATCCCGCACTGGGCTCGCCGAGAGGCCCAAGGCTGTTACTGGCCGTGGGATCAGGCGTGGTGGAAGCCGGGCGTCCATCGCCGCAATCTCGTCAAGGCCGGCGCCCTGATCCTCGCCGAGATCGAGCGGCTGGACCGGGCCGCCGCGCCCCAGCCCGAGGAGCCGAAATGACCCCAGCACCCGACCACATTGCCCGTGCCGACGCCGCACTCCAGCGCCTCGACTTCGACGCTGCGGATGAAGCCCTCGCCGCAGCTGAGACCTGGAACGCAGACCGGCTGCACGGCATCCGAATGGCTCGGGTGAGTATCCTCCTGCTGCGGAACCGTTGGGATCAGGCCGAGGCTCTCGCCGCGTCGTGGCCCGCGCCCACGGCAGAAGCCGCGCGGCAGGCTATCGCGGCATACAAGGCGAAATGGAGCAAGTTCCATGACCCGGCCTGACCCCGAAGCCCTCGGCCGCGCCCTGAGCATGGTCGAGATAGCCGTTGCAGACATGGCCGAGGCGGGCCTGCAACCCATGCAGATCGCCATCGCTTTGGCCTGGCACATGAACAAGCAGGCCGAGATGGCACTCCCGAACCCGGCCGCGTGCGCCCTCTGGAAAGCAGGGATGATCGCATGATGACCCAGCCTGACGCCTACCCTGGCTGGATATGCTGCGACTGCGGCGAGAAGCACGGCCGGCCGTCGCGCCGAGAGTCGTGCATGCACATCGGCTCGCCCTGCGGCTGGTGCGGCCGGGACGACGTGCCGGTGACGCAGCCCAGGGACTACGGGTGGCCGAAGGGGCCGGAAGGGAGGATATCATGATCCAGCCTGACGAAGCGCGGGCGCGCGAGATCGCGGATTTGCTGACGCCGGGCATCAGGCGGTGGCTGCTGCGTCTCTTTGTAGAGGGGCCGACTAAGAGGTCGCGCGGGAACGTCGGCTACCGCGCGATGCGCGCCCACTACACCGAATGGTGTGACGTCAACGGCGAGGACTTCCGTGAATGCCTCACCCCCCTCGGCCGCCTCGTCGCCGCGGAGACCGCACGGATGGAGGCGCAGAAATGAACGAGCAGGAGACGATGGAAGCGATCCGTCGCGCCGCGGTGATCTTGGGCGCCGACGCGGATCGGATGCGACGGATTGACGTGTTTCTTAACATGTGGCCGGAGATCGACGCCTACACGCCGCCTGCCGGCGTGGCGGAGGACGTGCATCAGATCGTCCTGGCATTCAGGCAT
>ERZ761596.76-NODE-76-length-24833-cov-6.099039_pt1 | contig 24833 bp, 39 predicted proteins | sample MGYA00512166_ERZ761596 | MGnify/ENA primary metagenome ERZ761596 (study PRJEB28899, sample SAMN03785556) | bioreactor sludge metagenome | biome: EBPR Sludge; feature: EBPR Bioreactor; material: 0.22µm filtered reactor supernatant | place: Saint Lucia: Queensland...
CCCACGGGACGAGTACGTGCCGCCACCCCGGCCCTGGGGGCTGATCGCCCTGGTCGCCACGAGCCTCGTCCTTCTCATCGGCTTCCTCGTTTGGGCCCTGCAGACCCACGAGGTGCCCGGATCCATCACGTCCATGTCCTGGACGCGCACGGTGCATGTGGAGAACTGGACCGACATTACGGTTCGAGCCTTCCGCAAGGACACCACCGAGAAGACCGAAATCCAGCCCCGCAACGGAACCGGCGAGCGCGCGGGCCTCACCTTCGCCGGCGGGTGCCGCGACGAGTACTACAAGACCATCCAGGTGGAGTGCGGCACCAAGGAGGTGTGCGAGGACAAGTACAAGACGGAATCCTACCCTTGCTCAAAGCCAGGCCCCGATGTCCAATGCGGAGAGACGTGTCGGGATTTGGGCAACGGGTTCGAGGACTGCAGCCCGAAGTACTGCTCCGGTCCAGACGTGCAAGGCACCTGCACCAGGGACGTGTTCAGCCACAAGGACTGCCGGGACGTGACGCAGTACTGTGACAAGCGGCTCAACGAGTCCAAGTGCGACTACAAGACGCAGGAGTGGCAAAGCAGTCGAAACTACACGTCATCGGGCACGGGAAAGGCACTGGCATGGGATAGCGTCACCTTGGGGCCGCTCCAGCGAGCCACCTATTCCTCCACCACCACACGGGTAGTCTCCTATGTGGATGACACCCCCGAGACCACCAAGTTTACGACCTCCGCTACCCGCACGTCCAAGTCCGCCGCTGAGGCATCCGAGAAGGAGTACCTCGCCTGGACCGTGGGAGAGCCTGTCATCCTCGACATCAACAACCTCGGCGGGGTGTCCGGCAAGCCCCGACGCGCGAGTGTGAAGTGAACCTCGACACCATGCCCGTTGACGAGGTGGCCCGCCTCCTTGGCTCCGAAAGTCCAGCCGAGTGGGTCACCTACCGGGGCCGGTCAATCGCAGACATCGCCTTCGGAACCCTCCTCCAAACCGACCTGGCATTCCAGCAGTTCTGGATTGCCAGGCTCGAGAGCGAGGTGCGGGTCTTCGAGCGCATCCTCCAAGAGGCCGACTTCCTCGACCAGAGCGTGAAGGGCTTCTTCGACATCACCGATGACATCGCTTTCGTGCCAGGTGAGCGCACGATGGGGGATTGGGCCCTGGATCGCCTTCTGCGTGCTCAGGAGTCCCTGCACCTGATGTTCTCATAGGAACTTGTGGCCCCCAAGAACATCGACGTCATGGGCATTTCGCACACCACCCCCACGAATGATTGAAATTACTTTGTTCAGGGGGTTTGACACCTGATGTAGGGTGGTGTATAACCGAAAGCGAACCAAGCGCTTCCCCCGGGAAGCACAACCAGGACCCTCCAATGACCGCCGCCCATCACACCACTGCCGCCGCCCGACCGATGGTCGCCGCGCCAGCATGCGTGAAGCGCAATGAGCGCATCGGTCAGCCCGATATCACCGGGACCGGAGGCCCAGCGAAGGAGTAGCCCACAAGCACCCCTAAGCCAAAGAGGCCCCGGTCCCCCAAAAGGGAAACCGGGGCCTCGGTCGTTTCAGGGGCCAGATCCACACACTGCCATCAGTCATGCACCCATAGCTCAGCGGAATAGAGCACCAGGCTACGAACCTGGGGGTCGGGGGTTCAAATCCCTCTGGGTGTACCAACAGCACGGGCTCACGACGAGCCCCTTGAAATCCCAATACGATTTTGGTCCGCCAAAACAAACCTAGCACCCCACACGGGGGTGGGTGAGGAAAGGAGGTGGTGTGGGGAGTGACATCCCCACACCACCCATCCCCTCTTCATGCACGGTTAGCTCAGCGGAATAGAGCACCAGTCTCCGGAATTGGGGGTCACAGGTTCAAATCCTGTACCGTGTACCATTGACAAATCAAACCCGTTTCCGTAAACTGAACCAATAACGAGGTTCGGTTGTGGCGCACCCTCTAAACATTCGGCAAGAGGCGCAACGTCTCCGTGTAGAAGAGCACCTCGGACTACAGGAGATCGCTACCCGAGTTGGCATATCCAAAGGCACTGCCAGTCTATGGTTGAGGGATCACCCCCTCCCACCAGATGAGCTGCGGAGGCGTACAAATACACGGGGGCTTCGTCACGAAAAGAAAGCACGAGGGACAAAGAAAGCACGAGGGACGGAGTCCCACATACACCGTATCGTCCGAGCCAATCAAATCGGCTCGGTTCAAGTTGGGAAAGTCTCCGAGGCGGTGGTTCTCCTCCGCCTTCTCATGCAAGGGTTCCACGTGTTCGGTTCCATGTTTGATGGTGACAAGACGGACTGGATGGTTGAGGTGCCCGCCACTCGAAAAGTGTGGAAGGTTCAGGTAAAGACCGCCAGCCAACTGGGACATGGCCTCCCCACTGTGGGGCTTAGACATGGAGCCTCCTCCAAAGCTGGGCCGAAGAGGTACAAGGCGGGGGATTTTGACTTTCTCGTCGGGTACGACATCTACACGGACACGTGCTACGTCTGGACCTGGCTTGAATTGTTGGAGCATAGCGCGTCTGTAAGCGTGTGTATCGAAGCAGAGGAGCGTTGGGATAAGTTCATCGGGGAGTAGCTCAGTCTGGCTAGAGCGTCTGCTTCGGGAGCAGAAGGTCGCAGGTTCGAGTCCTGTTTCCCCGACCACCTTGAGACACATTGGGGACTAGCTCAACTGGCGGAGCGCCTGACTCTGAATCAGGAGGTTGGAGGTTCAAATCCTCCGTCCCCAGCCACTTCGGCGGAATAGCTCAGCCCGGAAGAGCAAACGGTTCATACCCGCGAGGTCGCCAGTTCAAATCTGGCTTCCGCCACCATTGCCCGTTGCAGGTTCGCCATAGCCCCCGCGCTAGCGGGGATGAACCCACGCCAAATCCGGCCCCACGCCTCGGACGGGCATCCCTTCTTCTCTCAATGCGGGTGTAGCACAGCTGGTAGTGCGCGACCTTGCCAAGGTCGAGGCCACGGGTTCGAGTCCCGTCGCCCGCTCCACTTTACAGACGGCCTGCCCTCTCGTGTGGGTAGGGGACATAGGCCCGTAGCTCAGTTGGTCAGAGCACCCGGCTCATAACCGGAGGGTCGTCGGTTCAAGCCCGACCGGGCTTACCATCAATGATCAGGGTATCGCCGCTCCTTTACAGAAGGAGCATCGATGGCCCTTAGAGGTTCTCGCCCGATCGTGGTCAACGACATCCGGTTTCGTTGGGTCTTCAGCGGCAAGAAGGACAGATGGGGGAATAGCCCCCGCGTCGCTCACGTCGCCGTACAAGAAGACACCCCAAGCGGGAAGCCGGGAAGGGCTATGGTCGCCTGGCTCACCTCTCGGAAGTGGATCTCGCACGAAGCCCACGACATGGACTCTGGCGGCCTGCCGCACAAGGCCCATGTGACACCCGCCGACGTTCGGCGCATCATCGAGAAGGCCCTGCAAGAAGGCTGGAACCCCTCCTCCAGAACACACCACGAGGTCTCGCCAGGTCTCGCTCTCTCTGGATACGAGACGTGTGTAAAGCCTTGATACTTTGGGATGGAAGCTAGATTGGAACAGCACTCGGCTCTTACCCGGGCGAATCGTGGGTTCGATACCCACCCATCCCACCATCATGCGACATTGGTCTAGCGGTTTAAGACACCTGCCTGTCACGCAGGAAATCACGGGTTCGAATCCCGTATGTCGCGCCATCCTCATGCTGTCGTAGCTCAGTTGGAAGAGCACCATCTTGGTAAGGTGGATGTCGTGGGTTCAAATCCCACCGATAGCTCCATTTCTCGGGTCGTATGCCCTCCGCCTGATACGCGGTCGAAAGGCTAGTCCGGTTCCACGATGGTTCAAATCCATCCGACCCGACCATATGACGGCGTAGCGGCTGGGCCGCGGTGTGGCTGCAACCCACATTCAACGTGGATTCGATTTCCACCGCCGTCTCTTCAAGTCCCCTCGGGGACCTACGGCCCACCTTGCAGTAAGGGCCGGCTGCCGATCCGCCTCATGTGACATCTGAGTACGACCTGTTTCTCGGGATGGGCGGCGGAACGGCAGTAAGGGACAGGGAACACTATGTCGCACCTTGCAGGATGATCGGCTGTGCCGAGCGCCTGTTGCCGGGTGTGAGACCGCGACGCGGCATAGTGTTTATCGGGGAGTTGGCTAGCGGCTAAGCCATCAGCTTTGGGAGCTGAGTATCGTGGGTTCGAGTCCCTCCTCCCCGACCACCTTATTGAACCTGCGCGGTAACGTGTATCGGAGGTTCATAATGGCATACGACGAAGCAGTACGGGAACGAGCTATCCAGCTCCGAACGCAGGAACACATGGGTCTGGCGAATATTGCCACTACGCTTGGCATTGCAAAGGGCACGGCCAGCTTGTGGCTTCAAGACCACCCGCTGCCAGCCGAGGTGCTTGCAGCCCGAAGGTCGGCCAATGGGAAGGCATCGAGCGGCCGACGAAAGGCGTGCGACTCCCCCCATGTGCGCGAAATCACCGCCCGCTTCCGAGAGGTTGCCGCCTCGCGCTCATACACAACTAGCCAAATGGGGGCGATCGCCGAAACGGCTGCGCTTCTACGACTCCACACCCACCAGTTCGAGGTGTTCCGACCTACCCGTGATGGGTCAAAGGTTGATTTGGTTGTGTTGGACCCTCCGACTGGCCGGACAATGAAGGTGCAAGTGAAATGCGCCAAGCAGAGCCGTAGCGGGCTCCCCGTTGTAAGCCTGCTGTGTGGTATGGGGTCGAGAAAGTTTCGACGGTACACCGTAGAGGAGTTCGACTTCATCGTTGGTTACGACATCACAACGGACACCTGCTTCGTGTGGTCCTTTGACGAGGTATCCCACCTCAATAGCAGCATAACAATCACCCCAGAAGCTGCGGAGCGTTGGGACAAGTTCATCGAGGTATAGCTCAGCCAGGAAGAGCGCCGCGTCGGGGTCGCGGAGGCCATAGGTTCAAATCCTGTTACCTCGACCATTTTCCTCCCTTCCAAGGGAGACATCGGGAGCGCAAGCCCGATACAGCATGGTGTGCGTCGTCTAGCCTGGCTCAAGACCCTCGACTGTGACTCGAGTGATCATGGGTTCAAATCCCATCGTACACCCTGGTTTTTGCGGGCATGGTACAAAGGTTGTGCCTCTGCCTTCCAAGCAGAAGTATGAGAGTTCGAGTCTCTCTGCCCGCTCCATCGTTTCATGGGTTGGTCGCCTAACTGGTCAGGGCACTGGACTCTTAATCCAGCGAGGAAACTCAATCAGGGTTCGACTCCCTGCCAACCCACCATTCGCGCGTGAAGGAGAGTACGTCTGCATGCGGAGCCGAAGCGTCAGATCGAGCATTCGGTTGTCTCGTGAGTCGCCCAAGTGTGTTCGTGGAGAGCCAGTACCCGACCGCGCGATCCCCGCGGGCTTAGCACAGCGGTAGTGCGCGACCTTCCCAAGGTCGATGTCGCGAGTTCAAATCTCGCAGCCCGCTCCATACGGAGCCGAGGTCGAGCAGCAGAGACGCCCGGCTGTCTACCGGGAGATAGCGGGGGCAGCACCCGTCGGTTCCGCCACTACGAGTGGTTGCGTAGATGTTTTCGGACTGCGTTGTCCGAGACTCCGAGCCTTCGACCTATTGCAAGGAAGGAATCCACCTCTACCATTTTCAGCAACTCAGCGGATGGAGGCCACGCGATACGCGCCTGGCAACCGGGGTTGGTTTTCGCAGCACATTTCCGACACCTAGCGGATGCAGCACTTTTCTTGCTCCCACAATCGGGGCAAGTCTTTCTTGGTCGTGTGCGAGGCGAGATTCCCGCCTGGCTCAAGAGCCTGTCCCCCTGATTAGGGGTTGGGTTCTTGAACATGTGTGCATCAAGGCTCAATGTCCCGTGATGAACCTCGCAATGACAGTTATGGCATAGGAGCACGCACTTGTCGAGTTCTAGCTTGATTGCGCACCACGCTCGCGTACTCCCACTGATGTTGAAGTCCTTCTTCGTGGGGTCCGTGTGGTGGAAGGATAGCGCGGCTACGCAGCGGAGGTAGCCACACACGATGCAGCACCCTCCCTTGTAGATCACGGCACGCTGCTTCACCCGTTTCCGCCACTCCACCACCCTCACACCCGGATCGCTTTTCGGGCGGTGGGTAGCACCAGCCAGTTGGCGAGTGTTGTGCTTCCCAAAGGGGGAGCACTCCAGGCAGTACTTACGGTGCTGTAGGTTCTTCTTCACCCCGTCAATCCGGATGAAGCGTGGGAAATCCTTGCTGCAAAGAAGGCATAGCTTAGCGGACATGACCAACCCCCCAACAACACACTACCGACCGCAAATACCGTAAATTCAAAGTCATCCACATTCCCGGATAGCTCAGTCTGGTCAGAGCACGCGGCTGTTAACCGCGGTGTCACAGGTTCAAATCCTGTTCCGGGAGCCATCTCGTGTTCGTTCGGCCTGGCCGGGCCGGGCGAACACGTTTCTTGGGGGCCATAGCTCAAAGGGAGAGCATCCGAATGGCATTCGGAATATCAGAGTTCGAGTCTCTGTGGCTCCAGAATCACTTGCTTACTTGTGAATCTCGTCCAAACCCTCGGTTAAGAGCCCCATACGTTGGGGTGAGAGAGTGACAGCTCGGGCATAGGACGACAAGGTTCTCGGGTGAAGAGTTGGAAGCGTTACCGTCAACATGGTCGATGGTGAGAGGTACTTTTCCTGATATGGGGTTCATCTCTGACCACCCACACCGTGAGCATTTGTGGCCCGCCGCATCGAGAAGGTGGTGTCGGATTATAGCTGCAACACGCATGCTTCGACCAGCACCACTGGTGCCACTCACATCTCCGCGAAGCCAACTGGCAATGAAGCACTGGCGACGGTGCTGCACATGACACTTGTTGGAGCAGAACGTGGACCTGTTGTTAGTGACGAAGCGTTGACACACCGCACAACGCTTCACCTTTGAAAAGAACCCATCCTTGCATGTGCGACTACAGAATGACCGGGTCGCTTTGGCCATTCGAGAGGGTTTCACCCATATATGAACCCGGCACTGCGCGCACGATACGTTCGTGCGCTTGGGGTCGGTGCGGGGTCTTGAGTTGGCACATGTGCGAGAGCAGAACTTTCCGCTACCCCGTCGCACCTCCTTCTGTAGGGCGTCAAACTCCGCACCACACTTCTTACACGCTTGCTTGATGATTTGCATCTCGTGGTATCCTAGGCAGTGCCCGCATAGTACACTGTGATAGTTGAAACCACCAGAGTTCGAGTCCCGTAGGCTCCACCATCGGAGAGTAGCTTAGAAAACAGAGCGCACGGGCTATCTGCCCGTGGACAGAGGTGAGGAGTGCCCTCATCGGCGTGGGTGTAAGTCCCACCTTTCCGACCATCTTTCTTGGGCCTGTAACTCAGCGACTAGAGTGCCCCTTTCACACGGGGGAAGTCGGCGGTTTGAGTCCGTCCAGGCCTACCACAATGCCTACGCCTTCTGGCCAGATCGCTATGCGTAGCCCCCCATAGGAGGCACCATGCCCACATCAGCCCCTCGCGTTGCACATCGCTGGATCCTTGCCAGTGAAGGGCCGGTGCTCAAAAATCGTCGAACCAACGAGGATGACGACACCTGGGCTGCGGAGATGATGTGGCTGGAGACCTGGGATCGAATCCAGCCAGACATCAAAGACTACTTGGTGAAGGTCGAACGGCGAACGGATCTCCCGTTGTTGACCGCCTGGTTCGAGCCCCATGAGCCCATTGAAGGCGTAGGGTACAAGTTCAAGGTTGAGTTTGCTGGCTCTTCGGCCGGGGTCTACATCACCGTGGGACACGACAGCCTAGGGAAAGCCTCCCCCACGGCTGTGGCCCGGGAAATCCAGTACGCCTTTGAGGACATCGAAGGCCGCGCTAAAAAACACCTGAGAGGTAGGCAAAGGTAGCACCTTTCCGACCATCGTTGTTGATCTCCCGGTTCTCAACCGGGAGTGGCGGGGCTCAACGAGAGTACCATTGAGACATACACATGCACGGGTGGCCTGATGGGAAAGCATCTGCGTTACAAGCAGACATATGCGAGTTCGAATCTCGCACCGTGTACCATCTATGGGGCGTGGGACTGCATGGGGTGGTCGCCTCCTTTGCAAGGAGGATTCCAGTAGGGTTCAATTCCCTAACGCTCCACCATAGACTCTTTGGGGCTGTAGCTCAACTGGGAGAGCGCCAGATCCGCAATCTGGATGTCGGGGGTTCAAATCCCCCCAGCTCCACCATCGTGCGCAGGCTGTGAATAGCCTGCGCGAGAAGTTGTGTAGAGGGCACGACCACTGCTCTGTGACACCGGGGCCTCCCATGGAGGCCCACCATCTTCGGGAGAGAATGCTGGTTGGAACCGGCACCGGTATCTGGCACCGGCCTTAAAAGGTCCTCCGGCTTTCCACCTCGTCCCTCTCCCCTTGGGGAGCGGGACACTAAGGAAATCCTACACGCTTGTGGGTTCGAATCCCACCTCTCCCACCACCTCCTTTTCCTCGTTCATGCTCCCATCGTCTAGCGGTCCAGGACATCCGCCTCTCACGTGGAAAATCACGGGTTCGAATCCCGTTGGGAGTACCATTTTTTGGGGGAGACGCCGTCGGTACGGCACTCGGTATTTGGAACCGAAGCTCACAGCTTCCGGGTTCGTCCCTCGCCCCCGGTCACCGGGGGCACTCATGCGAATCCTACATGCACCAGGGTCGACTCCTGGCTCCTCCACCACTTTCTTAGTTCAGGGTCTACACCTCGCGCGTAGACCCTACAACCAGACTCGAGCAACCGCGGCACGGGGCCCCCGCCTGAGGGGGTGATCGACTGCGGACTCACAGTCTCCTCGTCGAGGGAGACGAACCCCGACACCCTTTCGACGGGGGGTGTCGGGGGAGCCTGCGTTGCCCACAGCGCAATTTCCGAACCACCATCGTGGAACCTACATCCCTACAGAAGGCACCCGACCAGTGAGACTCTCCTACCGAGCGGAGATCAGGCCGACACCTCGTCAGCGGCGTGCTCTCCTGCAACACGCGGGGAACGCTCGGTGGGCCTACAACTGGGGACTGGCCAAACACAAGGAAGCCTACGCGAAATGGGTATCCGAAGGTAAGCCTAAGAAGTGGCATGGGTGGCCCAGCGCCATTAGTCTTCATCGGGATCTCAACGTCATGAAGAAGCTCGAACCCGATGCGGGCGGAGTTCCTTGGATGTACGAGGCCAGCAAGTGCGCGCCTCAAGAGGCCCTCCGCAATCTGGACGTTGCCTTCAAGAACTTCCTATCGGGCCGTGCTAAGTACCCGAGGTTCAAGTCGCGAAATCATGGGGTAGGTGGATTTCGGTTGACTGGTACCATCAAGGCCGATCGCTCCACCATTCGGCTCCCAACCATCGGCAGGGTGCGGTTTCAGCCTGGTGAACGTGGCTACCTGCCGTGGGGCGCGCAGCCCCAAGTCACAGTGACCGAGAAGGCTGGACGATGGTTCGTTACCGTCGTCGGGCCCGAAGTCGAAGATGCAGCACCCAATGGCAAACCAACGGAAGGACTGGATCTCGGAGTCGCCCGTCTGGCAACTTTGTCTAACGAGACCGTTATCGAGAATCCGAAGGCACAGGCGTTAGGGCAACGGAAGATCAAGAAGCTCCAGAAGGAGGTGAGCCGCAAGAAGAAGGGAAGCGCAAACCGGCGCAAGGCCAAGGCGACACTCGCTAAGGCCCATGCGCGGGTCGCGAATGTTCGACGTGATGCGTTGCACAAGGCCACAACCACCATCGCCAAAAGCCACGGCAAGGTGGTTATAGAGGACCTGAAAGTGAAAAACATGACCAAGGGGGGTCGCGGCAAGCGGGGGCTCAATCGGGTCATGTTGGATGCAGCGTTTGGCGAGTTCCGACGTTTGCTGGAGTATAAAGGAAAGCTATATGGCTGTGAAGTCATAGCTGTTCCGCCACACTGCACCAGTCAACGTTGCTCTGCTTGTGGACACGTCGAGAAGGGCAACCGGACATCTCAAGCAGGGTTCCGGTGTTTGTCATGTGGTTATGAGGTCAATGCCGATCTCAACGCCGCGATCAACATCTTAGAGGCCGCTAGTTCATCGGACTCTCTAAATGCCTGTGGAGGGGACGTAAGACCTAACCAGCTTTGGTTGGCTGGGCAGACCCCGGTGAAGCAGGAACCCGGCATCTTCCAAATATTCGTTGGAAGATTCAGTCCGGGGGTCCTCCTTGCAAAAGGGGGCGGCCAAGTCTAAGTACACGGACTTGGTTGAACGGAGCCTGCGTTTGGTCCCGTAGCTCAGCCCGATTAGAGCGCCCGCATGACTCGCGGGAGGTCGTTGGTTTGAATCCAGCCGGGACCACCATTAGCGCCTGCTCCGCGTAGAGGGCGTGCAGGAGGATCGTCATGATTGGACACACCACGTTCAGGGAGCTGGCCGCACTCGTTGCGGAGGCCCGTATTGCCGCCCACCTCGTCCGCATGAAGCTGCCGCTACCAACAAAGAAAGAGGCAGATGCGGCGCAGGCCGTGGAGGACTGGCTCCGAGCGTTTCTCACGAACGAGTTGCCGGGCCATCTTCGTGGGGCGATCGCGACGGGCGTGATGACCATTCACTTGTCCTCGGGGCGGGGCGAGGTGCCCGATGACCGGGATGCGCTGCATGCCGCGTCCAAGTTCCTTTCCGAGAGCTTCGGTCTCCGGGCTCGTGTCGAGAGGATGATGGACGGCCCTCCTGATGCCACCTGCTTCTCGCCGATGTGGCAGCTCTACATCGATCTCTAACGGGCCCGTGCGTTCGTAGGTGCCTCTCAGACGACCTTCTGCCCTCGCTCGCTGCCGCGGTAGCCGATCTGGATGATCACGGGGGTGTCCGAACCGTCGTCAACGACGGTGCTGAGACTGGAGGGCCGTAGCCGTAGCCCGTGCTTGCGCGCCTCTTGCTTCACGGTGGCCATGTAGAGATCCTCATCGACTCCATTCGGGTAGTCGAACCACAAGGTGTGCCCGTTGAAGTACGCACCCGCCAGGTCGGTCTTTGCGTCCAGGGCTTCCGACAGGTCAATGACCCACTTCGGGGTCGATACGTTCAACACGTCTCGACCCCCGGCAGCATCCTTGAGGGCCGCCAACAGCAACTTGCGCTCCTCACTCTTGGGTGGGAAGGTGGAGGAGAGTCGGATCGTCCGTGTGCGCAAGGTAGACATGGCGTGGCTCTCCAGAGCTGGCAACCATCCTGTGGTATAAGAGGCTTATTCAGGTGGAGCCCGGCCGGGACCATCATCCAGAATTGTCGCTGCCCGGCGTTCAGGTTCGGATCCGGTGGCGTAGAGGGAGTGTGAGAGCAGAACCGCCGGGTTCAAGGACCCGGCCCTTGTCTACAACCCCGGAGCCGGCATATGACCGTCACCATGTAGATCCGAACAAGATAGGCTTTCGACGCCGTCAACATTTCTAAACGCGCTGGGCTTACCCCCAGCTACTCGGTTGGTGAACCGGGGAAGAAGGGAGGCGGTATCTCGCGCGGGGTACCTCCTCTCAGTCGGGTCAGGAGTTGGGCCACAGGCCCATGCAGTGACTCGATCCACCACCATCCCGCCCCGGCATGCTTACTGGACCTCGCGGTCCTGCGGTGTGCCGGGGCTGGACCTATTTCAGGTTCAGCTTCCCGCCCTTGTGGCGTAAGGTGGTTGAAACCACACCCATTGTAGGAGTCTCCCGTGCCCATGACCTACGAAGATGGTCGCTACCGCGACCATGAGATGACCCTGGCGGGCCATGCGTATCGGGGTTGCTCCGTGGGCTCGGAGCAGACGTCCCATCAGCTCCCCGGCCATGGCCTCATGTTCGACGTGGGGCGGGCCTCCTTGTCGTCTACGGTCATCACCGACGTGTTCGTCACGCACGGGCACGACGACCACGTAGGGGGCCTTGGCTCGCACCACCTTCGGCGCAATGGCTGGGGCCTGGAGCAGGCCCGGTACTACGTCCAGGAGGGCGACGCGCCCCTTGTGCGGGCGATGGTGCGGGCGCAGTGCGATCTCAACCGCTCGCGTGCCTTGCGTGACCTCACGGTCATTCCTGTGGGCGTAGGTTCCGAGATCCCTGTCGGGAAGGGCGGCCTCGTGGTACGGCCTTTCCAGTCGACCCATCGGATCCCGTGCCTTGGCTATGCCTTGTGGGGCCAGCGCAAGCGTCTCCGGGCCGACCTGGTCGGGGCATCGAAGGATGTCATCATTGCGGCCAAGCAGCGTGGTGAGGACGTGAACGAGGCGTTCGAGGTATGCGAGGTGGCGTTCCCAGGCGACACGAACCTCCACATCCTGAACAAGGATGCGGGGGCCATCGTCAGCCAGGCCCGCGTGCTTCTCCTCGAGTGCACGTTCATCGACAACGAGGTGTCCGTGGCGGACACCCGCAAGACGGGCCATGTCCACATTGAGGACTTCATCGCTGCCGCCCGTGATGGTGCGTTCCAGAACGAGGTGATCCTCCTCACGCACTTCTCGGCTCGCTACGCGCCTGACTACGTGCGGGAGACCGTGACTCGTCGGCTGTGTGACGAGGAGATCAGCAGCCGCGTGAAGCTCCTTCTGCCGGAGCCTCGTCGGCGCTCGTGAAGAATTCTTTCGCAGGAGGTGTTCAGCCTGTGAGTGAATGGTGTATAGGTAGATAGAGGGGGGCGACGGCGCCCCGCGCTAGCGGGGATGAACCCCGATCTGGTGGTTGATGGTCTGGTTGGCTTGCCAACTTCGCTGTCGGCCCCCCTCGCTCTTTCACATCCTTCGCCCCCAAGTCGATAGCTCTGGCATCTTCGATACGGCCGCCCCGGAAGGGATGGCTGATACGGAGGGGTCACCTAGAGGCTCGGTGGGCGATTCCCTTTCGCCCACCCACCCTGAGATGCCTACACGCATCATAAGCCGCATGTCGCTGGTTCGAGTCCAGCTTTCCACTTCGGTGGTCATAGCTCAGTTGGGAGAGCAGCGGCCTCGCAAGAGGCAACTCCCGGCATCTCTCCTCGGGTGGGCGATCTCCTTCGGGATACTTTACAGTATCCCGCCCACCCCCCTGCATCCCTAACGGGATGCAGGGGGGCTCTTTCAAAAACGGGGGCGCCCTGGGTTCGACCTGGTGCCTGCAAAGAAGATGGCGTCACAAGCGTTGCTCCGGCTTTCTACGGGGCAAAACGTCAGGTGCCAACAACACCAACTTCTACGCCCAGGCTGCGGCCTGATCGTGGGACCCGGAGGCATTACGACCACCGGGCATTCGTGGAGAAGGTAGTCGAACCTTCACGGGTGTAATCCAGACTCGCAGCGACCTCCCGTATCGAGTTCTAAGGGGGGGAGCGAAGAAGTAGGGGACTCAGACATGTGCCGGAAAGACGGCACGACATCCCGCCACGAGGATCAGAGTGGCAGGTGACGTATCTATCGACTTGAATGGTGCTGGACACGCGGGTTCGATTCCCGCCGCCTCCACCACTAATCTGCCCGTCTCCACCAAGCCTGATTTTGATCGGTACGGTGGGGGGCGGGGGTATGTGCGACCCATCTCAACTATTACTTGCGCGTTTTGCGGCGGCCCCCATACGATTCGCCAGGCCGAACATGATCGACGACTGCGCAAGAACCCACATTACCAATTCTACTGCTCCCTCAAGTGTGTGTCGGATGGAGGGGGCAAACACAACCTCGGGGTCCATCTGGGCCTCGGTCATCCAGAGTCCCTAAACGCTGGAAACCGAAAGGACGACCTCTCTGGCTTCCGGTACCTTCTGAACAAGGCTCGCAACCGCAAGAAGCACGAGCCCACGGACCTCGACCTCCCTTATCTCAAGGAGCTATGGGACTCACAGGACGGGAGGTGCGTAATTTCAGGCATTGAGATGATCTTGCCCTCCACGTCCCTTGCGTGGACGCAGGACACCCACAACCCGTGGAAGCCCTCGCTCGACCGCATCGACTCATCCAAGGGCTATATGAAAGGCAATGTGCGGTTTGTCACTGTCATGGCCAACTTCTGTAAGCAGCGGTATCCCGATGAGGACGTCATCGCGTTCTGCAGAGCCGTGGCGGCTGCGCACCCATCCGTGTAGTGTCCTCCATGCTGAAAATCACGTCCCCTCCCCCCGTCACCCCGGAAGTGCAGGACCGCATTGACCAGATCGACGAGGTGTTGTTCACCCTCCCCCCCACGGTGTTCCAGTTGGGTCGGCGGGACTCGCCGGAAGGGGCCGATGTCTACGCTGCCTGGGTGATCAGGTTCTTGAAGACAGGTGCGAAGCTCCGCATCGTCGCGCCCGGTCCTCGCTTCGGCGAGTCCGCCCCCACGCCCGTCACGAATTACCCGAACCTGCTGGTGGGCGCAAACTTCCCCGATATAAACGACGGTCGCCCGCATAGCCTCTGGCTCGACATCATGTCGGGGCAGTGGCTGTGCCCGTGCCACGGCTCCCTGACGCCCTTCTTGCTGCGCCTGGTCCGGGAGCATTTCCATGCCGAGCTGGACGCCAACCAGTACATCATGCGGATCCCGTGACGAACAGCCCCACCTACAACCCCGGTGCATGTTGCACCGCCGATTGCTGCTTCGGCAATGACGAGGAGCCGTGCTGGGGCGATGTCGAGGTGGTGGGCGAGGACTGGAACGAAGAGGACTCGACCTGGATTCATGCATGCCAGGGGCACCTGCACATGTGGGAAGGTGGAGTCTACATCGCAGAGGTTCAGGGTGTGGCCTTGTCCGTGTAGTCATTGCGGCCACCCGCACGGAGACCATCATGGCGAAGTCCAAGGCTGCATCCAAGGTAGACCCCTACAAGGCTCTGGATGACATTGCCATGTCTCTCTTCGCCGAAGGCTTGGGGGACGAGGGCGTCGTTCTTCTGCAGCACATCGCAACGCTCCGGGAGCGGGATGCCAAGGACGCCGAGATGGGAGACAAGCCCAAGTGCCCGATCTGCAAGGACGTGCTCCGGCGCGTCAAGCACAAGGGGTACTACGACCAGTTCGTGTTCTGGGACTGCGGCTGTGGTGACGACGATGTCCCGATTGAGGACACGTACACGGGAGGCTACGGGTGATTTGATGGCTCAATAGGTTCAGGTTGCCCCGGTAGCGGCGTATCACCCATGACCCCAACACGGAGACTTCATTGACCATCACCTGCAGCGCCTGTTACGGTACGTTCAAGAGCAACCGAGCTTTCGATGTTCACGCGCCCAAGTGTCCCGCGGGAACTCCCCCTCTCAAGGGGGAGTCCTGGGATGACTACAAGGCGCGGGCCGACAAGGTCGCTGCGGAGTGGCGGCTCAAGAACAAGAAGGACTGATGCGACGCATCTTCATCTCGGGCCACCTCACCATCACGCGAGAAGAGTTCGCGGAGCACTACGCCCCTCGTCTGCGCGAGGCGGTCGCACAAGGTGCGTCGTTCGTCGTGGGCGACGCCCGTGGCGTGGACGCAGCGGCACAGGCGTTCCTGCACGTTGAGGGCGCTTCTGTCACGGTCTACCACATGTTCACCGAACCCCGGAACAACATCGATTTCCCTACCGTCGGAGGCTTCACCTCGGACGAGGAGCGGGACGCCGCGATGACGGCTGCCACGAGCGAGGACATTGCTTGGGTTCGCCCCGGTCGCGAGAAGAGCGGCACGGCGAAGAACCTGGCCCGGAGAACCTGATTGGCAAGCGAGACGTGCGGGCAGCCTTCCGAGACGCGGTGTTCACCCGTGACCGCTACACCTGCGTCGTATGCGGGAAGAGGTGGTCGAAGGCTGACGCGGACCCGTCGTTAGGGCGCATCAACGCCCACCACGTCACGGACAGGTCGTTGATGCCAGGTGGGGGCCACGTGGCTGCGAATGGCGTCACGGTTTGCGACGGCGGGAAGGATTCGTGCCACATGAAGTGCGAGGCGTTCCATATCTCTGGCGGTGCATCGTGGGTCGATGGTCTCCATCCCAACGACCTCTACAAGAAGATCGGGTCGAGCCTGGACGTGGCCACACGGGCCTGCAGTGCGCTCGTCGGGTAGAAGATCGCATGACCCGATACCGCAACTTCACGGTCCAGCTCGGCTATGCCGAGGACGCGCTTCTCTCCACGATGGACTTCTCGCATCACGAGGGGTTCGGGACCGTCGTGGAGGCGATGGAGCATCTACGTCTTGCAGCCATCTCGTACCTCGCGTCGCTATCCGGCATGAGGCCCTGCTGCGAGAAGGCGATGACCATCCCCAACGCCCGCTTCTGCTCCGAGTGCGGGACGGCACTCAACCAACTCTCCAGTCCTGACCCAGATGCCGTGCAAGATTTCTTCTACGGCCTCCCGGTCATGACCATGGATGAGGCGGGTGAGATGCTCACGGAGTTTGAGCATGAGCACGGGTGGGTCATCGGCTACTTCCTCACGAAGGACCCCCCGTGCTCCGTGGTCGGGGTGAACCGGTGGATGGGTCGGGAGAGTGATGCAGACCGTCCCTTCATGATGTGGACGCTTCCAGACGGGAAGGAGGAGCACACCCGCGAGTGAGGGCGTGTGTAGGCGAGATGGTCGGCATGAACGACCCGCGTGTGAAGGACAACGACTTCATCGCCCGTGCCGCCGTGCAGAACGTGGGCCTGCGTGTCCCCCTGGTCAAGATGCCAGCACCCGTGACCGGCGCGGACATCGTGGCTCGCGGTGGCACCGTCGTCAAGGCGTAATTGTCGGGACCCCGAACTCCACCAGGTAGGCAACGGCAGCGCGCTTCGCGTCCCCGTCGCCATACATCTTCTCCGAAACATCGGCGTATTCGTCGCTAAGGCCCATCTGCTTGATGGCAAACTTGACATATATCATCATGATGTCAAGCGATGGGTCATTGTGGAGGATTTGGCGCATCTTGGCGGCGACTTGCGGAACGGCTCGTGGGAATGTCGTGAGGAACGTGTAGGCAACATCCTTGCTCGTCCCTGATACGGCATAGCCATGTTCTTTTGTAGCCGTGGAGATGTCCTGGAACCGCACTGAACCTCCCGTCTTGAGCAGCGGGAGGAGATGCGGCCGAAGATCAGGATTGGTGTGGGCGAGACGGATGAGACGGGTGCGAAGGATTTGGTCGGACATGGTGCGCAGACTCCTCTTGCTCTTGTCCGCTGCGATAGACCATGTATTGATTGCGCGTAGGAGAGCGCATGTTCACCAAGCAAATCATCCTCCTACGCACCAAGTACCCTGACGGCCGTGGCGGCACGATGGGGATGCGCAGCGGAAAACAGGCGGCACGATACTATGACTATAGATGCGCCGGTACATGGATTACCAGCGCATCTACCGAAATCTCATGACATCACGCCAATGCCTCATCCGTGTAAAGGGTCAAGGCACCCCATACGAGAAGCATCATATTGTGCCCCGAGCCGTGGGCGGTTCTGACGATCCAGAGAATGTAGTGCTCCTGACTCCTCGGGAGCACTACATGGCCCATCTACTACTAGTGCGGTTCACGAGTGGGCAAGACCGTGCCAGGATGGCTTATGCGCTTCACATGATGTGCCAAAACAACCCCAATCAGAGCAGAATCGCCTGTTCCCGCCACTACGAGAATGCCAGGAAGTCGGTTAGTGTGTTCGCACGAGGAGCAAACCACCCTTCATATGGTAGTCGGAGGACAGCAGAGCAAAAAGCGGCGATTAGTGTACGAATGACTGGCGCAGGCAACCCTCGGTACCGCCAAAAGCCCTGGAATATTGGCCTAACAGTCGCCACTTCTCCCGAGCTACGGAAGGCCGGAGAAACGTATAGAGCCACACTCAAGCAACGCCCGGAACTCCTGCAAAACCGGCACATGTCTGAAGAGGCCAAACAAAAAATTGGTGATGCATTACGAGGCCGCCCAAAGAGTGATGTACATCGCCAGAAAATCTCTGCCACACTTACTGGTAGGACCATGCCGCCCGACGTGTTGTTAAAGATCGGGGCGGCCTTAAAGGGGAAGCCGCATAAGATCGTAATGTGCCCGCATTGTGGGGTTAGTGGCGGCGCACCTGCCATGGCAAGGTGGCACTTTGACCAATGTGGTGAAGTGAAAGAGAGGGTGCCGCAAAAACGCCCATCCCTATCATTGCCAGCCACATGCCCACATTGTGGTAAAACTGGAGCCACAGGGCCCATGAAGCAATGGCACTTCAACAACTGTAGGGAGAAGACTTGATAAAGCAAGTGATACTAGCTCGGACTCGCTTTCCTGATGGAAGAGGGGGGGTTTTTGGTGCCCGTCTCGGCAAAATTTCATCACAGGTCGCGCACGCCAGCATGAAGGTCTTCTTCGACCGGGCGATGCGGGGCCATGCGGGAGCCTACGTGAAAATGGAGCCCGACTCGGCCTCGGCTCCGGACACGATCATTGACTGCGGACGGAACACGCTCGTGATCCCTTTGGCGAAGGACATGGCTGAATGGGTCAACGGCTCCTTCACGAAGGTCGTGCTTGGGGTCGAGACGGAGGATGACCTGCTTCTCGGCCACAAGCTGGCTCTGGAAGCGGGACTTCCCGTCGCCTTGATCCAGGATGCCGGTGCGACCGAGTTCAAGGCACCGTGCCGCGCGTGCGAGGGTGTCGGGCGGCAGACCGTAGCCGAGTGCGAGGCATGCAACGGGACGGGGAAGGTGAACGTGCCGACCTACACCACCTGCGCCATCGGTCCAGCCGAAGCGTCGGCCATCGATGCCATCACCGGGCCCGAGGGCCCCTTGAAGGGCAAGGTTCGGCTCCTGTGAAGCCGAAGGTGGTCATCCTAAGCCCCGACGACCCGTTCCTGGACGGGGATCCCGTGGACTTCCCGTCGCGCGAGGAGGCGATGGCCGAGTATCGGCTCCTCTGGCTAGATTTCCTGCAAGGGAAGTCCGAAGTGTACTTCGGGGATCGGCTAGCCCCGGTTGAAGAATCCCGCGTTCGGATGGACGCCCTCCAGTCGTCGATCTGCAGAGGGCCAGGCCCCCTATGGCGCGACTTCGTGGCAACACTCCCGGGCTTTCAGGAGTGGTGGGACGGGACAGCGACTGACATCACCGAGGCTTACATGGAGAAGGTAGGTCTGGCAGACGGGGACGAAATCTGATACCCTCTGCGCGGGAGGTGTCCGATGGACTCCATTCTGGTAGAGATCAGGGCAGGGGAAGGGGGCGAGGATGCTCGTCTCCTTGTCGACGAGCAGCTCAACATCTACGCGAAGATGGGTGCGCGGAGGGGGCTTTGACCTCGAACTTGTAGAGCGACGCTCAGGCGCCGTGGTGTTCCAGGTGACGGGCAAGGGAGCCCGAGCCGCATTCAAGAACGAACCCGGTGGCCATCGACATCAACGCACTCCCCCGAACGAGAAGCGGGGCCGCGTCCACACGTCGACCGTCACGATCGCCGTGCTCGACATCCCGTCGGCGACCGAAGTGCGCATTGATGAGCGGGACCTGGAGTGGAAGACCTGCAGGTCTAATGGGCCAGGCGGGCAGAGCGTGAACACCACGGACTCGGCGGTGCAGGTGACGCATTTGCCCACGGGCCTTCAGGTTCGTTGCGAGACCGAGAAGTCGCAGACGCAGAACAAGGAGTGCGCCCGGGCGCTCTTACGGGCGCGGCTCCAGCAGTCGGCCACAGAGAAGGCCGACCGGGATCGGAACGGGATGAGGAAGTCGCAGGTCGGATGCGGAATGCGATCCGACAAGACCCGGACCTACAGATGGCAGGACAATATTGTGACCGACCACACGACGGGCAAGAAGTCCACCTTCGAGAAGGTGCGCCGTGGGAACCTGGAAGACCTCTGGTAGTTCAGGGTCGGCGGGGGCGGTGTAGAAGCCCGCAAGGGCGATGCCTGGCAGACCCGGACTCGCCCGTGCTATGAAGGCTGCATGAACACCTGCCTGGAGGAGCCGATGACCTTCATACTCTAGCCCCGGAGAGAAACCGGGGGAGGTCGTCATGGCTCACCACAACAACCCCGAGGGTCGGCGCGCTCGTCGTCGTCGGATCACCTCCACCCTTGCCGCTCGTCGCCGCACCGAGTACGCAGCTCGGATGGGGGACGTTCCCGTCCACACGGACACCCGCTTCAAGAAGCAGTCTCCGTTCGGATGCTCGTGCTGTAAGCGGAAGAAGGGTCAGCCGAGGATGCCCCGTGGCATCTGCGGCTCTCGGCATCACATCTACACCTGGCGCCAGGAGACGCAGGAGCTTCGGGCCGCTGCTCGTGCAGGACGCGAGCCCGACGACGAGTGAGTCACGCGATCCAGTCCACGGGATCGGGATTGTCCTCGGGCACGGGCACGACCCGCACACCGATTGCCGTGCCCCGTTCCACATGGTGCTGCATACGGTCGATGTGCGCCTGAGGCGCGATGAGGATGTAGCGCGGGAGCGCCACGCCTTCGGGCAGGTTCGCTGCGTGATGGAGCATGGGGACGATGGCGTCAGGCGACTGAATTAGCCAGGCGGTGCCTCGCCATCCCGTGGCGATCTGCACGCCGCTAACGCCTTCCATCGGTTGCCAGTGGGGTGTGCCGCTGTTCATGCCCACCCCTACCCGTTTTTCGCGTAGGGGGTGCATGCCTATCAAACACGTCTCCCGCATTCACGTCGACGTCCGACTCATCCCTGTCTCCATCCAGTGCAATGTCTGCGGTCATGTTCGGACGGTTGCCGAACACGGCGCTCACGAGTTCGCGTCGGACATGCACCGAATCACGCTCGCGGGCTCGTGGGGGGATGGCTTCCCTATGGACGGCCAGACCATCCAGTTCGTGACCTGCGGGGGCTGCCTCGAGACGTGGACGCGGACGTTTGCCGTCCCTGTGGACTCGGGGCACGACTTCGCCCCTCCCCTCGACTCCACGGCCATACCTGTGATTCATAGCGAGACGGGTGAAGCCTGGCGCGTGTGGGGGGACTGGGCGTACCCCGAAGGCGCGGACTTCACGTGGCCCGACGACTACGACGACATCGGGGGTGGCAACATCCCGGTACCTGGCGTGTGGGAGCACTACAAGGGGATGCACTACGAGGTGCTCCGCGTGGTGCGCAACTACCAGAACCCGGACGAGGCCCTGGTCTGCTACCGGGCGCTCTACGGCGACTCGCAGGACTTCGTGCGCCCGCTCGCCATGTGGAGTGAGAAGGTGGAGCTTGACGGACGCCTGGTCCCACGGTTCCATTTCCTGGGGCGTGACAGTGAGTTCGATTCGGTCGGTGGCTACAAGGTACCAGACGAGGTTCCTTTTTAGTGGTATGATGTTCCTGCACCGGCAAGCCGCGATCCGGGACAACAGCGCGGTTCTCTGACCCCCCACGTCATCGAGGACCACCATGACCCGTGCAAAGTACCGCTGCCTCTCCATCACACACCACCTCACCGGCACCACGGTTGAGTTGAAGCCCGTCATTGGGAAGTCACAAGCGTATCCAGGAGGCAGCGAGGAGAATCTCGCGTACTTCAAGGCGACGCCAACGGGCGAGGCCACGCTTCGCTACCGAGTGCCTCCTGCTGAAGTCCCATTCAAGGTGGGTGACTACTACTTCATCCACATCAAGCCCCGTGAAGATGGGCACACCGAACGAGCGTGGAAGCTCTGGAGAGTCGAGCACACGGAGACTGCGCAGACGGTGGTTCTCTCCCTCGGCTGGGACCAGTCGGATGTGCTCACGTCCGCCGACTTCAACGCCTGCATTGAGAACCGGGATGTCTGGCCCCTGTTCGCAGGCAAGTCGGGCACTCACTGGATGCTGAGCATTACCGAGGCACCAACTCCGGTCGGGTTCAGCTACCCATAGTCCCGTGTAGAAGGGACATGATCATCACCGTCGGATCCCGTGAGTACGCCGTGGAGGAAGTCCTCCCCTACGTCACCAAGGAGCGCACCGAGCGCGTGGTCGAAGGCTATCGGGTCTGGATGAACTCGGCGCGGTACCACCTCTTCCTGCGGAGCCGGGTCTGCGCTGGGTGCGGGATTGATGGCACGGTGTTCCTCCTGGAGCAATCCGGCCCTGGTGACGCCGACCGCGCCCACTTCAACCTGTATGCCCGAACGCCCAATGGAGCCTTGGTGTTGATGACCAAGGACCATATCCACCCGAAGTCGAAGGGTGGGCGCAACGCGCTGGACAACTACCAACCCATGTGCTTTCCCTGCAACATCGCCAAAGGCGCGACATGTACATGACAGCGGGCTTCGTCGCGTACAACCTACTCGGGATCGTTTTTCAAGTCAGAGTCCCTTGGGACTCTGACTCGGATTTCGACCTATCTGCACTGGTGCAATTCCGTGAATACGCGGAGGCCATCGACCCCGGATGCCGGATCAGCGTCTACGTGTACGAGTGGAACGAAACAGGTAGCATCGTGTGCGGGTGGGGGCTGCGGGCATGGCATCATCGGGTCGCGTGGGACATGCAACCGACGCCGCCGTTTGTTCAGCCCGTGCCCCGCTCCGCGTAGGACGGGCACAAGAGGTGCCCCGTGTCGTTTCGTGACTGCGTAGAGACTGTGACCCCGAACCACTACGTCCTCCCGCGTGTCGGGGGGATGTTGACCGAGGTTCACGCCTTCCTCTCTGCGTCGCTGTTCGAGCAAACCGATGAGAAACTGTGGAAGCAGGCGGCCGAGTCGGCCATGACGCCGGGTGCCATCGGCATGTACATCATGCCGGATACTCACCTTGGCTACCACCTCCCCGTTGGGGGAGTGCTCGTCACGGAGGACGTGATCCTCCAGGCGGGGTCGGGCTACGACATCTCGTGTGGTGTCATCTACATGCAGGTGCCCGGCCTCACGGCTGAGGACGTGGCATCCTGGGACAAGCGCAAGTGGTGGATCGATGCCGTGGAGCGTCGTGTGGCCATGGGTGTGGGTCAGGGCGCGCGAAACGTTCGGTCGTCGAAGGTGGAGGAGATCCTCCGCTACGGCGGCAAGGCAATCGGAGTGTCTGCGGACCTCTGCGAGCGCCAGTACATCCCCGTGCCAGAGGATCACGACTTCGGGGCCATCCCGAAGGCGCTCTCGAAGGCGGGCCCGCAGTTGGGCTCGATCGGGGGCGGAAACCACTTCTGTGAGCTTCAGGTGGACGCGGCGGACGGTTCCGTGTGGGTCATGATCCACTGCGGCAGCCGAGGCTTTGGGTGGCAATCGGCCAACCACTTCTTCTACGAGGGTGCGCGGGTGCGCGGTCTCCCGTCGAACCGTCGTGAGGAGTCGTGGCTTCGCGCGGACGAGCCGTTGGGCAAGCTCTACTGGGCCTGGCACAACGCGGCGGCCAACTACGCCGTGGCGAACCGCTGGACCATCGTCGACGCGGTGCAGGAGGCGCTCCAGGAGGTGTTCAAGGTCCGGGCGAAGCCGTACTACGAGATCAGCCACAACCTCGTGCAGGAGGAGACCCTCGTGCTTCCGGACGGCACGACCAAGCGGGGCTTCGTTCACCGCAAGGGAGCCACCCGCGCGTTTCCGGCGGGTCACCCGGACTTGGTGGGGACGAAGTGGGCGGACACGGGGCACCCCTGTCTCATCCCGGGCTCGATGCTCGCGGGTGCGGCCATCCTGTTCCCGCTCGATGGGGCGTACAAGTCGGGTTGCTCGGTCAACCACGGGTCTGGACGTCTGCTGGCTCGTGGAGAGGCCAAGCGTCAGCTCACGTGTCTTCACGACGAGATCGATGCGGAGATGCGGGATGTCGAGCGGTATTTCGGCCCGGACAAGGTCAAGATCACGGGCATCGTCTCCAACTGCGCCCGCACGCCCATCGATGAATGTGGTCACGTTTACAAGGACCTGGACGATGTGCTCGCAGTCCTGGAGACCGAGGGCATCGCCAAGATCCATCGGCGATTGTTTCCAGTGGCGAATCTGAAGGGGATGGAGTGATGCGACGCGGACGACCACGCACGGCAATCCCTGCCCGAGTCAAGCCGGGCCCCGATGGCTGGTATGTGCAGTTCCCAGATGAACCGTGGTTCATCTGGGTTCACACGCATGTCCGCGACTTCGAGTGGGATTCCTTTGGCGCGTCGGCGGGGCATATGCTGGAGGGCGCCGAAGTCACGATCTTGAAGACGTGGAGTGTCCTGTTCAAACACGGGCCGATGGAGGGCGAGCGCCTGGACGTGGTGAAAGTGCGGGGCCCGAACCTCGAGGGTCGCCAGATTACAGGATGGGCACTGGCCAGCGACTTCGAGACGATCGCGTAGAGACCCCATGACCCAACAAGCACCACGCTCATACCGCATCCGTCAGAAACACGCCTGCGACGACTGTGGGGAAGCTGGGCCACAAATGCTCATCCTTCAACGCGAGCTTTGGCTTGAGTTGCATCCAACAAACCATCGTGCCATCCTGTGCCCCGCGTGCATGAGGGTGCGGTGGGGCAAGGACTTCCTGTTCACGGACTTGTTGGCCGTGTTTGTGAACATCGGCTACGTCAAAGACACGTGGCCCGAGCGGGTTCTGGAGTTCATCTCCCTGGTGGAGGCAAAACTACTGGACGATCTGGGCCCCAAGCACCGCCTCTATCCGCAGATGATGCAGGCAATTGCAATAGAGCGGCAAACGGTCATGGCAAGTAGTATGGGCCATGATTCCACTCTGTCGTGAACAGGGCTGCTACGCCCTTCGTCAAGGTCAACCCTCGTGCGTGACCAAGTGCAAACTCGCTTTTGACGCACCAAGGTCTAGACCCGCGCCGAAGTTGGTTACCGAGCCGCCATCGGTTGAGGTGGCCCCTGCCACCGGTCGAGTCCCGGTTCCGAAGCCGCGTCTCGTCCCCAAGCCTCCCCCTCCTCCCC
>ERZ761596.81-NODE-81-length-23628-cov-75.659992_pt1 | contig 23628 bp, 31 predicted proteins | sample MGYA00512166_ERZ761596 | MGnify/ENA primary metagenome ERZ761596 (study PRJEB28899, sample SAMN03785556) | bioreactor sludge metagenome | biome: EBPR Sludge; feature: EBPR Bioreactor; material: 0.22µm filtered reactor supernatant | place: Saint Lucia: Queensland...
GCGCGTTTTCCACCGTCGTCAAAAGAACCTCGGCAATCTGATCGGTCGGGGACCGGATGTTCGTGCTCGTTGGATTTATCGTCAGCTCGACAAGCCTCCCATCAAGTACGACCCAGAACTCGAGCTGGGCGGAATCGGGAAGCTCTTCGAATTTCTTTTTGAACTCGCCAACTGTGGCCATATTCATCTCCTGTGTAAATGACAAGCCGACGGTTGCCGGCTTGTCTATTCTGCTGCTGGGTTTAGCGTTTCTGGTCTTCAATCAACACCAGACGGTGCTTGGCGCGGGTCACGGCGACATAGCAAAGATTGTTTTCTTGCTGAATCTGCCATCCTGACTTGGCCCACTTGGCGGGGCACTGTGAGCTGTTCAGCCAGAAAACGGTATTGGCTTCAAGACCCTTTGCCTTGTGGATCGTCGCCAGCGTAATTCCGCCTTTTGAATCTGAGAACAGGGCGTCGATGATTGCCAACAGCGCCGGGATTGTCCGCTCGGTTTCAAGCATTCCGTTGATAAGACAAAGGATTGCGTCGGCCTTGTCCTGAATTGCCTCAACCTTGCTCTCTTGCTGTTTGGCGATTGCCTTCTCAGTTTCCCGATCTGTCCAAGCGTCAAGCTTGAGCATCAAGCTGTCGATCCCCTTGGCGTTCAACTTGTTGATCAAGGACTTGAGACCTTGCCCAATTTCCCGACCCATGATCTTGGCCGGGATACGGGCGCTCAAGAATTTGTAAGCAAGGGAGATCAGCGGTTTGGTGGTGCGACAAACGATCAGGTCGCCGGTGACGAATTTGTCAAGTTCCCATTTTGTTCCAAGGTCAAGCACTTCGCCTTCGGCGGCGGTCGGAGCCGCCTCGATGTGAGAAACCCAATGCCGGGCATATTCAACCACTTTGGTCGGGCAGCGGTAAGACACCGTCAATGGCAGGCTTTTGCAATTGAACTCTTCGGCAATCAAATTCAACGAGTCGGAGTCGGCCCCGCGAAAGCCGTAGATCGCCTGAGCGGGATCGCCGACAGCAATGATGCGGGAATCGGCCTTCAAGATTTTGCGAAGCAGGGCCCGCTGGATTGCATTGGTGTCCTGCGCTTCATCCACGAACACGTAGTCGAACTTCGGCAGCGAAAGCCCGTCTTTGACGGCCAGGTAGAGCAGATCATCGAAATCGAGCCGAGAGTCTGCATTTGACCACCGCAGCAATTGCCCGCACAGTTCGAGTGCGCGGCCAAGCTCGGCGTTTTCATTCTCAAGTTCGAGGTCATGATGGTTACAAATCTCAAGCCAGGTTTGGGTCGTGTCTGCAACAAGGCAACCGATCCCAGCTTGCCGACCAAGGCCGACCATCCTTGAAATGAACCCGCCGTACAGGAAGGCGTCGTTGCCCGACAGCTTTTCCTTGATGATGAGCTGAAGCTTCGCCGTCTCGATGTTCCGTGCGTTGCGTGCCCGAGTAACCGGGCTGTAGGTCAGGGAGTGGAACGTCCGGGCATTCACTCCGCGGGCCTTGAGCTCCTCGGCAATGGCTTTGTTGAAAGCCAGGAAGATGGCGGTTTTGCCGGCGGGGATGCGGTTCATGCACTCCACGATAGTGGTCGATTTGCCAGACCCAGCAACGGCTTCAACCACGGCATTGCCAGCGGATGCGTCCTCGACGAACGCGAAAATTTTGCTTTGATACTTCGACCAATTTTGAGTGGTGTTCATGGCTAACTCCTGAGTGGGTGAGATGAAGCCCCGGAACGCCGGGGCGGTGATTCAAAGGTTCTCGATGATCTCAACAGTGTAGTAAGACGCGTTGCGCTTTGCCGTTGCCTTGGCGGATTTGCGGGCGCCTTCGATCGTAGCGCTGCTTGAGTTGAAAATACGCCCGCTTTCCTCATTGACCCAATAGCACTCATACGGACGTTTTACACCGGTCGATGGGTTGAACTCGATGATGATTTGGGCTTTTTTCATGGCAGCAGGTCCGGGGCGGGTGGTTGATGTAGTAATTATCTAGAACTACGCCAAATGAAGCAACTCATTTCGGAGATATTTCAGCCCGAAACAAGGCCAGGCATTCAGGACAACGCCGGTGCAACTCAACAAGAGAGGCTTGGCGATCAACCTTGACCTTGCGCTGTTGGGAGGTCAAGGTCACCCCACAAACTGCTGGTAGCGGGCTTCCATGGGCATATCCTCGGCGGCTCATTTCGGCGGCAAGGATCTCATGCCGCTCATACAGGCTTTCCGGCTCGAGCAAATTCTTGGTCAAGAAGCCATCAATTGAAGTGCCCTTGTTGAGCGTGCCGACAAACATGTGTAGTTCAACATGTTCGCCTAGCAAGTGCTTGCGGCACATTGTTTCGGGCGGGGTCATCCACATTCTCATCGTTGTCTCCGTGGCAGGTCGATTGGTTACTTTGAAACGCGCTTGGTAAATGCCGCGGCTGCCTTGATAGCAGCTTCTTCGGTGTAATGACCGGATATGGCTCTCCAAGTCGGCGTCGCAACCCGACCAAATTGCCGTTCAACGCACCAATCACCGGCAGCATGATGAGATGACGACATGACGCGGCTAACCCGAACCGGTCCAAACCATCCGGGGCCAATGCCTTTTGTGCTCATGATCGTCCTCCTCTGTATTGATTGAATACCTACATTGTACAGGTTCAATCCAAGAAGACAACCAGTTCATTCATCTTCATCTTCATCCTCATCCTCGTCCTCGTCTTCGTCCTCGTCCTCGTCCTCGGGCAACTCAATCTCGAGAAAGCCGATTTGGGCCAGAATTTTCAACGCTTCGGTCTCATACCACTCGTAATTAACATCTAGCGGAAATTCAGAAGGCAGTTCCATGCAAGGTTTCGCCCCGATCGATCTGGGAACCATGTTGCCGGATTTTGCATAGACAATATGGCCCTCGATCCCGGTCGCATAGTACCAGCGGATTGCTTTGCCCAAATATTGTCCGTCTTTGACCGCACCGCTTTTGACTGTTCGAACCGACAGGAAACGCCGAATGTCCCGACAAGCGTAGATTGTTTCATGTACCGGGATACCTGTGGTTAGCATTCGCTGAACCGCATCGCTGCAAATCTGTGTGGTTGGATTTTTAGCTAGGATGCTATTTCTGCTTGACCCACGCTCTGAATAAATGCCTTTTACCTTGCAGCCACTTGCCTCAGTAAGCCATGTTCCCGGCGCCTCACCACGTTTCTGTTTCACGGCAAAGTAGTTATTGACATCTCTGGAAAAAATGCCCAGATAGCGCGTTTCTTCAGTCTCAAAGCCAGTGTCTGCTTCCCATTGAGCGATTACCGAATTCAACTCAGCTTCCCTTGCTTTTGGACATTTGACAACCACGCCATCAGTGTTAGCGCTGACCACAGGTATTCCGATTAGCTCAAGCCGCTCGATCAACATCAGCAACGCCAGCTGTCCGGTGATTGTTACTTGGATCAGCAAGTCGGGCGAGTACAAGACTGAGAACATGCTGCCCAGTTTGCCGAACGATCCATTGACCACGATTTTCAGACTGTTTGCCGTAGTTTCTTCTCCGGCGGCTTTTGCTGTAAGGCGTTCGCTTACCAGCCGACCATAGACCCTCAGAAACGGCATTCCGAGATGAGTCGGAGCTAGAAGGCATTTGAGTATGATCTCTGGATAGTACGAACGAACGTCCCGGTCTAACAGAAGGAAATCTTCGCCCGCAATGTGAGCGGTTTTCTTTTCCGAACTATGCAGCCCGCCGACTCCCATTCTGTAGAGACCGTCGGCAATTTGGATCTTTAACCCTTTGATCTCGGGCGGCATCAGTATTTTGCCCTTGTTCCCGACCTGAAACCATGCGGCTTTGACTTGAGACAGCACCCAGTTCATCAAGTCACTTTTGTATTGGATGAATGCTGGCACATGATACCGATACATCGCTCCGGGCGATATTGTCGGGCGCTGCAGCCGTTTCTGCTTTGTTATTTTCAAGATTTCAGACGTTAGCACGCTCTCGGCAATTTGAGCGTCTGAATGGGAGCGCAAATCAACCCCATAGCGTTGCGACATTTTTTCACGGAGTGTGATGTCGGGCGATAGTTCGAGATACAGCGCTTCGGTGTTGTCCAAATCATTGAAACAATACCAGCGGGTAATTGCAATTTGCTCTGGGCTTAACATGGTCCCAGCTGCAAACGGGAGATCCTGCATTCGCTTGACGTGCAAACGACCCGCTAACAGCTTGAGCGAAGGATGCAGAGCAACAAGCTCGAACAGGTCAATATGATTGACTTTAAACCGCTCGGTTTTGAAGCGCCGAAGAACATGATGTGGTCTGACATCCCGCCCGCCGTTGATTATCTGGTCAGTTGCTGCGAACAAGTCAGCAGTTGAGCGTCCGTTGACCGCTATTGAGACAATCGGAACGTCGTACTTATTCCCGTTGAAATCTACAAGCAGAAACGACTGGAGTACCCAGTTGAGTTTGGCAATGTCGAGCGAATGCTCGGCGTCTGCTTCAAAATAAACGATCTTGCCGCTTGTCAAGGATTTGAAGGCCACCAAGAAGTAGTTCGGATAGCATTCAATGTCCCAGACCAGTCGATCGCCGGCTATTGCAGCTTGGCCAAGTTCATAATCGTTGAACAGGTCCGGTTTGTGAGCCAATGCCTGATCCAATCCCGGAAGGTAGTCCGGAAGCAGCCAGACAGGCTCGGGTGGAATACACTTGGGCTTTTCTTTCTTCGGCGGCTTCGGTGGCGGGGTGTCGTCCCAGAAGAATCCACAGATGTCAGACCGGGCCATTACGCCCGCATCCCGACAATAGCCCCTCTAATTCGTTCGCCGCGAAAAGCACAAGGCGCGGGATACTTGCTCAAGTCGAGCAAGGTGGCGACCCCTTCGAGCAGTCGCAGTTGTTTCAAATTGAAACACGCCGGCTCGAGCAGCCCCGGAATCTCGATAACAGCCCCTTCGCCTTCTATCGAACTTGTCGCGAGCATACCTTCTCGAATAAAAACGCGTTCCATGTCGTCAGTGAATGAGGCCAAGTCTGCCGCTGCCTCCCACAAGCCCGCAGGCACGGGCGCAAGGGCTGCCGGCTGGTCAAAGATTTTGCCAAGATCCGGCCAGATCGTCGAATATGTTTGAGTTCTGAGCCACCGTTGTCCGGCAAAATGAAAGGTTACGCTTGACTCGGTGAATTGCAAACCAGTTGGCTCCTCATTAATGCGAAGTAATTCGGAGACCGCTGCTTTTGGAATGTTCAGCTCGATTGGAAAATCATAGCCAAGCCAATATTCGATCAGGCAAACGTTGTTGGTAGCGAATGCGGATTGGTTTCGAAGCAAAATTCCCCTTGCCCATGGACGGGAAGCGTCTTCGGCGATGAACGGAGAAAGCAGTTTCAAAACTCCCAGCAATTCCCCTTTCAGATCAATACACTGCCCTTCCGGCAACACCTCTGGGAATGGTTCATTGATGCAATCAACAAAAGCTTTGAAGGTTCCAGATTTGATACTGAGCCGACCGCCGGCAGTCATGTGGATAGCGATGGTATCCTTGCACGTCTGGATTGCTTTGATAAACGGCACTGCCTTCGGACAAACATCAAGATTGAGAGCAATGGGACAGCACAGACCCATCATCCCATTGTAGCCGCGGATTGTTCCACCTTCGATTCTGAAGTGCTGGAGAGTCGGGACAAAGTCTTTCTTGGCCACCGCTCCTTGCACAAAGCGCAAAGCGTCAAGCATTAATTTTCCATGTTAGAACAGTTCAGGTTGAGCCCGTTCGTAAGTTTCAAGAGTGCTAGCTTCAGCTTCTTTGGTGAATGCCCAACAATTGAACGCCCAACGGCTCACGTATTCATCAGCTAGACGATCTGGGTCAAATCCCAGCTCTCTGATGTACTCGATTATTGCCTGCCTTTGTATTTCGGTGAACGTAGTCAAATGTTGATTTTCGAACTTTCGCGAAGGGGATTTAGAAGAAATGTTTAGCGTGCCGACGCCTGGCAAAAAGATCATTCCATTCGCCGCGTTCTGTACCCAGGTCGAAGAGTCAACCGAGAACCACGGGTACCGTTTCATAAGCGACATCGTCGTTAAACCGAATCCGTGCACTTTGACTCTGGGCCGACCTGATCCATCGGTCAGGTGTCGTTCCCATATTCGGTCGAGCCAATGGATTAGCTGCGGCGTCGAGATCGGCACCATTCCGCCAATGGTGACATATTCGTAGTTGGCAATGTAAAACTCCAAATACCTTTCATCCTCGCCATAGTGAAAACAGGGCAAGGGTTTGACGCCAAGTGACTCCATTGCCACTTGATTCTGATAGGTTTGCAAGGGATCACCAATCCCATCAAGTACCGAGGCACAAAGCACTCCATCGACGACTTCGATAATGTCCGCGTTCTTTTTCACATATTCACAATAACCGGGGAGATCGACCTGCACGCCTTTGGTGAAAGCTGAGAACGCTCCCGAGTCCAAGAATACCGTTTTGCCATCTTGTCGGATTTTCTTAATCGCTGATTCTCGATGGATGTAGTGATATGACTCGAGATAGTGTTTGACACCAATCCGGGCTTCTTTTTCCGGATCGGTTAGTTTTCCGAAGACCGTTCCTCCCAAGTCGAAATTGGAAGTATAGAGGCCGGCGAGGTACAGTCGCAAGCTCATACTTGCGTCACCGTTGCTTTGTAGATGCGGAAGTCGCCATTGCGAAAGCTCGGTGCGTGTTCTGGATCAGGAATTATCCGATGCAAAGTCTCGACCTCCGACCAAGTTCTGGTCAAGACGCGATAAATGTGGCCATCGTGTTTTACCTCGAGGTTTGCGGCCCGTAAAAGGGCGATTTGATGGAGAGAGACTTTTGCAACGTGCTCAATCATTCCGGACTCCTTCGAATTAGTCGGTTGGTAAGCTTTGAAATCTCACCAACCGATCCAAAAGGCAACCTTTACATCGCCAGGCAATTCAGACAGTCTTCCTCGAGGGTTTCAAGCATGTTGGCCAGTGCTTCTGGATGATCAGTATCGAGGTCAAAGCAGTTGTCAGCAGGCAATTCGGGATGAGTGTTGTTGAACTTGCGCAGTGCTTCAACAAGCCGATTCCTTTGCTTCGAGGAAATTTGGATCTCGTAGTAGTCAGGCATTGGGTTCTCCTGTGGGTTAGTTGGAACCTTCATTGTCTCGCCGTCAATCCAAGTCGGCAACTACTTCTTGGACAATGCCAAGAACTCTGATCTTGCCGATGCTGAATCCCGCATGACACCCCGGAGCGCGCTGGTAATGGTTGTCGATCCTTGCTGCTCAATCCCGCGGGATTCCATGCACAAGTGTCGTGCGGTAACCACAATTCCAACGCCCAGCGGGGCCAAATGCTCTTGCAGGGCGTCGGCAATCTGGTTAGTCAGGCGTTCCTGTACTTGCAGGCGACGAGCAAAGGCGCTCACCACTCTGGACAGCTTCGAGAGGCCCACAATCCTGCCGTTCGGGACATACGCAACCGTGACCGTGCCGAAGAATGGGGCCAGGTGGTGCTCACAATGGCTGTAGAAAGGGATATCCTTTACCACCACCATCTCATCGCACGAGGCCGCTCCATCCTCGAAGGTTTTGAGAATTCCCGGGATGTCAGCCCCATACCCGCCGGCCCAGTGTTGCCAGGCCTTGAGTACGCGACGAGGCGTATCCGCTAGCCCTCCCCGATTCGGGTTTTCGCCAATGTGTTGGAGCAACCGAACGACAATGTCGTCCGCGCTTTGATCTTTTCCGTCGGCAGTGACCTCCCATGGAAAAACCACCCAGCCGGCCAGGTTAGCTGGCGTTGGGGCCGCGTTGGTTTTGTCGATCAGGGCAAAAAACTCCTTGCCCGGATACGCTTCCATGAAACGTGCCCGAGTTCTTCCGCTGTCGATCAAGTCATCGACGAAGATGTCCGCTTCTGCTGGGTGATCTACTATCGTCGAATGAACGTACGGAAGCAGCGCGTAGGCGACCGGAATCCCGCCTCTTGGAATTGGATAGACCTTGAGAAGATCGTAACTCTCGGCCCTCCACTCCCAAATCTTTCGAGCGAGAGCCTCAACCAACTCCATGGTAGTTTTGTGGGTCAATGTAAGCATTGTCAAACCTCCAGACGACAGATTGCGCTGCATTTGCGGGTTTCTTCGATCATCACCGAAGTCAGCGTGCAACCAGTTCCTTCCAATTGAGCCGGACCGATTTCATCGATCAGGAATTTCGCCATGTTCTCGGCCGTCGGATTGAACGGAACCCAAACCATGCTTTCCACGATCATTTTCCAAAGTTCGGCGCTGAAGTTACGCTCCGCGGGGGTCAAAGTTGGCGGGAGCGTGATCGGGGCAACGAGTTCGGTCATCAGCGGGTCTTCGGCCCATGCCAGGAATTTGTGATCCCATGTGGCTTCCAACCACACGCAAAGCCGTTCCTTGATGACCGAAAAGTCAAGGACGCGGCCGATGGCGTCCAGCTTCGGACCCTCGATTTCAAAGTGAATCCGATAATTGTGGCCATGCAAATGCTGACATTTTCCTTCGTGGCCGGCTACACGATGTCCGACTGAAATGTCGTGGTAACGGCTTGCTTTGATGACTATCATTTTCTGATCTCTACGGTAACACAATCATCTATCAAGTTCACAGATCCCAAAAGTTCGGCATTGCAAATGGGACAAGCGAACGCTCTTGGCTTTTGCGCGGATTCCTCAGTTTCCGCTAAAACGTCACTCTCGCCAAATTCAGCTTGTTCAAACCGCGAAGCCAACTCGTCAATAATCGGACTGTGAAAGCGGGCGGTTTGAACAAGCGAAAGCAGCTCTTCGTTGGTCAGAGTGCGGAATTTGGTATGGGCCATTTCTACAGGTACGAATTCCGGAAGATCACCTCGTCACTGTAGTTCTCGGTGCTTGGATAGTTCATGAGCCCTTCGAAAACTGCCCGCAGCACCAGCGGGTCTGGTAATCCGGCTTCGCGGAACCCTTGTGCCCGAAGAACGTTGGAGTGGTTCATATCAACCGGAGGATACCCGCCGTCGTAGCTGGTATGCGTGTATGCGAGGGCTCCCCAACATCCCGGAAGCTTGTGGGCAAGCTTGACCGTTTCGGCCTTGCTCATAAACATAAGCGGGGCGACGACCCGATGGAGCGGATTGCTGGGATCGGGTATTGATTGCAGGGCTTGGTTCGCCGCTTGTTCGAAATCCATGCGAAACGCCTCGGTGCAGTCTGGGTAGTTGGCATTGTCCGCCTGACAAATCCCGGTTATCACGTCGGTGCCCTGCCCCAGTGCGACTGCCCGATTCATCGCGATAGTCAGGAAAAGCATGTTTCGCATCGGGACAAAGGTTAGCTCCACCCGATCGCCGATCACTCGATCCATCTGCTCGAAGTTCTCATATTGCTCCAACTTCGAGCCGGAGGTCAGCGGGCTGGTCGAGACGAGACAATCCGGGATATTGACAATCTCATGACGCTCGCCGACCCCAGCCATATTGGCAATGACGATAGCCGCTTCGATTTCGATCGAGTGCCGTTGCCTGTAGTCGAAGGTAATGGCATGTACTTCTTCGTAGTGTTGCTTCGCCCAGAAGAGACAGGTCGTCGAATCCTGTCCGCCCGACAATACGACCAAAGCCCGTTTTTTCATTTGATGCTTTCCCCTATGGAAGGTTAATGAGCTTGTGCAGTTGAAGCCCGAGAGTGTAACCGTGCGTCATGCAGCTTTTAACGCAGGCGTCCAAGTGCTCTGTGAGTAACACCCCGCCATGGTTGTCGATAGGCTGCAGGTAAATTGTACCAGAAAACCCAATGGGCGGGCGTGCTACCCTGCCTGAGTTTGGATGATCCAGAGCCTTGGTTGGAAGCCCGTCAAAAGGGCTGATACTGTCCGCACTCAGAACATACTTGAAGGCGTCGATGTGCGGGAGAAGATCCTTGTTGATCGATCCGGTTTTCGGACTACAGACAATGGTCAAATCTTCGCACCACGGCAAGTTCTGGTAAAGTGTTCCATTGGTCTCGATCTGAACCAAGAACCCGTCGTTTAGCAAATGAACGACGAATTCCCGAAGGTTTTGACGAAAAGGTTCCCCGCCGGTTATGACCACAAGGGTTTTCGACACCGCCCGGTTCGGGTTTGCCAATTGGTAGCATTTCGCAGCAAGAACGTGCGCGTCTACCATGCTGCGGTCGCTGGTATAGTCGGTGTCACACATGGGACACTGCAAATTACAACCAGCGAGGCGGACAAATACCGCAGGATGCCCGGCAAACGGCCCCTCGCCTTGTATCGTATAGAACAGGGAATGGACATCAAGGGTGGAATGATTGTGGAGGGTTTGCTTCTCGATCGGCTGAGTGTTTTTGAGCATGGAGGTAGCCTTAAAAGAAAAAGGGGAACGCCAATTGCTCGTTCCCCCTTTTGTTCAAAACCGTGGAAAAGTTATTACGCGACAGCGGCGACGTCCGTCACAACTTCGCCGGTCTCGGTGCCAACGTCTGCCGTACCTGCGGGTTCGGCTGCGGCTGCGGCTTTGGCTTCCGCTTCCGCCTTGGCCTTGGCGGCGGCCTTCTCGGCCTTGGCCTTCGCGGCGGCCTCTTTCTTCGCCGCCTTCTCGGCCTTGGCCTTCGCAGCAACGGCAGCCTTCTCGGCCTTGGCCTCCGGCGTGTCGGCAACCAGCCCGTGATACTTGCGCCACTTGCCATGCTGGGTGGCGGCGGTCGCCGCATTGATGCCCTCGGCGGAAGCCTGTTCGATGACCTTGGCGCGCTCGGCTGGGGCGCCGGCGATCGTGGATTGCTCGTCACAGATTTGCCAAACGCGGGCGGTCAGCGATCCGGCCTTCGGCCGCGTGACGCCGTTGGCGACATCCTTCGGAACAATGGCCGGCGGAGTGGGATTCGCTTGCGTTGCGTTAGTTTCGGTTGCTTGGTTCATTTAATGTCTCCGGTGAAAATTGAAAAATGTTCAACTAGTGCCCAGCAATACTACAGAACACCGGTTGAAAGGTCAAGACTTCAAGGCAGCGATTTTAGATGCCTTGTACTTGCTATACTGGGTCGCCGCGGTTGCTTTGTTGATCCCTTCGCTTTCGCAAGCGGCAATGATAGCCTCACGGATCGGCTTCCAATCCGTGGTTGCCGTTATGTCAGAGCAAGAGGCGAGCACGCGATCGGCGATGACCCAAACTCTTCCAGTAGTTGAGGTTGCGGGCGGCGCTTCTCCCGGTTTTGAAGGAGCTGCCTTTCTGCCCTGCGTCTTGGGAGATTGCTTTGACGTCGCCGGCTTTGTTGCAGTTTCAAATTCGCCAGTTCCTTCTGCTTCTGTTGGGGCGAGCTTGGCGACCTGAGCTTCAAGCTCTTCAACCGAAACCTCGGAAACGGGCATTTCCTCGAAAGCCGTCAGGCAAGCGATGACAAGCTCACCGTAATCGGAAACTGGCGGTTTACCTGTGCTGTTCCAGTACAGGTATTGAAGCTGTGATAAGCTGAATTTGGAAAACCCACGGCCTTCCAACGGAGGAGCAATCACATTTGCGCCTTGTGCTTTCAACAACCGACCCATCAAGGCTGCCTGCCGGCCGGACCCGATCAAGAGAAGGGTAGTTCTCTCAACTGTGGTTACATCAATGAGCATGTATTTCGACACGGTTCTTTTTCCTTTCTCATGTTCAAGAGGAAGCGGCCAATGCTTATCCCCGTAGAATTCGCCGGTCGGGTCGGAGGGGTGTCGTCCCCTCCCTCCCAGATCACCGGGATTGTACTTCACCCCGGTTGATTTTTTCATTTTTTGACAGCAGCTTCGCGATCTGCCATTTCCTTTTGGACCTGGGCCCAGAGTTGATACTGGGTGCGGGCGGTGTAAAAAGCAACGCCCTTGGCTTCAGCCGCCGCGATGACGTCTTTCCGACGGGCGCCGGGCATCGAGTCGGCGAGGTCCCAAACCAGCCGGCAAGGCTTTTCGACCTTTGAGCGGTTCTCGATGACCTTGGCTTTGGTCTTGGTCTTGGTCTCGACCTTGGCTTCGATGGCCGGGCCAAACTCGGCCTCACAAGCCAGGCAGCAATACTTGAATTCGGCGTGCTTGACAGGCTTGCCATTCACTTCTTGCCCATGTTCCCCGACTCCGTTTGAGAGGTGAGTTCCGCAAACCGGGCAATGGGTCAGACCGTGCTCTTCGAAGCCGGTCGGCTTGGCCTCTTCGGCCTCAATTTCTTCGGCTTCGATCAGTTCGGCCTCGATTTCGAACGAGACTTCCTTCTGCGAAACGATCTTGCCAACGAGGTTTTCGGCTGCCTTGGCATCGCGGGCAGCTTGCCGGCCTTCGTACGCTCCGACCACATAGCCATCATTGACGATGAACCACGGATTTTTGAACTCGCGAACTGAGGTGATGAAGGCGCTGGTGACGAGGTAGGTGACGGTGGCGTTCATTGTGGGCTCCTGTGGTGGGAGGGCCGGCGGGTGCCGATCCATAGGTCCATTATAAGGGCTCTACGATAGTTGGCACCACTTTTTTCCTCTTAGAAGAAGCTTTTTGAAAAAAAAAATTCAACACGGCACAGGAGGTCAAACTTGCCCTTGACGGCGCCCGTTCCCGGCGGGCATGGGTTGATATGGGCAAGGGCAAGAACTCTCAGCATGCGGCAAGTGTGTAAGGTCAAAATGGGATCTCGCCGACCCATTGATCCCCGCATGAAAGAACAATGACCCTCGCTGGCGGTCTTGCATTGAACAATGCGCAGGTCTCGGTTTCCTGCTTAAAAGAGTCACAATTGAGGCAAGACCGCAGAACTTGTTGGTCAAGGAATTCTTGGTGCATGATGGCTTGAGCGTTAGCGATTTGTTTCAATTTCTCATGACGGGTCATTGTGATCTCCAAAAGCAGTGCCGGTGAAATCATGGTCTAGTATCTCATCATACTTTGACTTTACCCAAACTCGAATATGAGTGGGTTCTTTTAACGTGTCCAACAACTCTATTGCGCGGGCAGTAGTCGCCGGCGGGTCGCAGAGAGCCCGCCCTCGCCACCAATCACGGGCTCTTTTTGCGGCAAACCCTTCGTGCTCAAAACATACCCACTCTCTGAACATGCGAAGGCCGCAGTAATATGCGACTTGCAATGATGACGGACGACCTTCTTTTCGATGTTCAGAGTATGTGATACGATCGACTTTGAAAACCTCGGTCTTGACTTCTTCGGTGGCGATCAATGCGTCTGTACCAGCGTGTTCCCCGATTTTGAGATGCCGGACAAACTCTGTTCCGCAACCTTCACAAAATCGAACGCTTGCATGGTTGTAAGTTCCACATGCTTCGCAAATCTTGACAGGAGCTTCGCCTTTGCCTTTTCCCCTTTTCCTCGGAAGCACCGGATCATTGATCGGACCAAGCCTGCGGGTATTACCGGCAAAGTCAAGCACGAGACAATTTTGCTTCGGACCGTGTTTGATGGCAGCGTGTCGCCCGTCAGCATTGTTCAAGTCAAATCCTGAAGCATAGACCGGGCGCGTTCCCCGACCGAGCATTTGAACCCAAAGCCCTGGCGAAAGTGTTGCTCTGAGCATCCCGATTAAATCGATCCCCGGGAAATCGAAACCGGTGGTGAGAATGCCGTTATTTATCATGGCCCGATACTTGCCCTGAACGAACTCAGCAATCCGAGTATCGCGCATTTGCTCCGCCATTTTTGAATGGACGATGGTTGTCGGGATTCCCATGCTTCCCAGACAATCTGCTACATGCTCTGCGTGTTCAATGCCAGATGCGAATATCAGCCAATGCTCCCGATCTTGTCCCCATTGGCACAATTCTCGGCAAGCGGCATAGGTGATCTCGTTTTTATCAACCGCAGCCTGCAAATCATCTTGTTTGTATTCACCACCGCTGATCCTGACATTCGACAAATCGAACTCGGCTGCCGTGGTCCTTGGGACTAGCCTGGCAAGATATCCTTGATCCAGAAACCAGTTGAAAGGAGTCATTTGAGTCATGTCGAAACAGAGATCGGTAAATATTCCACCGTCCTCTGTTAGCATGCCGTGACCTAATCTGTAATGAGTAGCGGTAAATCCGATAACCTTGAGACTTAGATTGATCGATTTGAGAACATCAATAATGACTCTGTACATCGTGGTCTCTTTTTGAGAAACCAAATGACATTCGTCGATCAAGAGAAGATCAATGCGGCCGAAAATTGCAGGTGACGCTTTCGCAACTGAGGCGACCCCGCCAAACGTTATCGGACAGCCTTGGTCCTTGGATCCGAGCCCGGAGGAGTAAATACCCAGCGGCGCTTCGGGCCAGAGTTGCCTCAATTTGCTCGCGTTCTGTTCTATGAGTTCCTTGACGTGGGTTAGTTTCATGACTCGTGTCCCGGGATATGTTTGCAAGGCACGTTTAATGAACTCACCCAGCACAATCGATTTGCCCGTGCCGGTGGGCATGGCCACAATTGGATTTCCCGTTTTGCCGCTGGCGAAATACTCGAAGATTGAGCAAACAGCGGCTTCTTGATAATCCCGGAGGATCACAATCAAGCCTTGAATTCTGGGTTCATTTCGTAGCTGTCGCAACCACGCCGTTGGTCGTCTGCTGTTAGCGGAACATTATCTCCAAACGCGGCGTCAGCCATTGGTTCAATGCAAAACCATTCCCCGGCATCCCCGACACGAGAATGGAAGCAAGTGCGACAATTACGAGCAGGTAGAACTGCTCTGTCATGACAGACACCCTTGTGGTCACAAATTTTGCACTTGTACCAAGACGGTGATTCGTTTATTCTTCTCGGAGCAATTACGGCTTCGATTATGTCTTCTGCCCGCTTGACGTACTTGGCATATATGATCGGATCAAACATAACCAGCTCGGCATGCAATTCATCGGTGTTTTTGTTGACCGCCATGTATAGCGACCAGCCGAGAGAATTTTTGCCCATGTAGATTTGTTGCTGGACGAAATGCTCCCATTTGGTTTTAACGACCCCTTGCTCAGTCAGCTTGGCAAATGAATTCTCGTTGTGCGTTTTGAACTCTGCCAGGCAGGGTTCGTCCGGGAGATCGGGAAGACCTTTTACCACGGCATCAAGAGAACCGCCGAAGTGGCCTCGGTGCCCGTTGATCCTGAACTGTTTGCCGTTTTGATCGAATTGCCATACTTCGCAACCGATCATTTGCAACAAAGCAACCATTCGGGGTTCCTCGAGATGCCCGCGGTTGAACAGGCGAATAATCCGCCCATCAAACTTCGTGCTAGTTGCCCACCGAAAGGAATACCAGAGCTCGCGGTCGCAGTTCCGGCCGATCAACGAGGCGCCCAAGTGTGTCCGGAATTCCTCGTTTTCGGTGTTATAAGCGTCGCCCGCCAAGGGCATCAGGCCTTTCAACAAACCGCGAAACTTTGAACCTTGATCAGATGTCAAAGCATCGTTGATAGCTGCTAGGGTTTTGGTCGCAAGGATCATTTGTTGCTCCTGTTAGTTTGGTGGAATCTTTGCGAGCGCGCTCGGGATCGAACCGGGACACCTTTGCTATCGCTGTCACGCACCTAGCCGCCCTTGTCGGCTTGAAACGGTGGTTCAGGCTTCACTGAACTGGGCTAGTGGCTCGCAAAGATTCCACCAAACCGCCCTCGCGAGAGGGCGGGAAGGATTGCTACGCCTTGTTATTCTGCAACCAAGGCGGGACGGACGCCGACTGAGCGGGCGGTGCCGCGGCCGGCCCGGGCTGAGCGGCAGGTTGAGCGGCAGGTTGAGCCCATGGTGGCGGATTGGCCGGCCCGGGCTGAGCGGCAGGTTGAGCGGGCGGGGCCGGCTGTTGAGCGGCAGGTTGAGCGGCGGGCGGTGTCGGGAAAGCCCATTGCGGCGGAGTGGGCTGGGCGGCGGGCGGAGCGGGCGGCGCAGCGGGCGGGGCCCATTGCGGTGGAGTGGGCTGGGCCGGCGGAGCCCATTGACCTTGAGCGACAACTGGTGGCGGGGAATATTGCGGAGGCAGAGCAACCGGCGGCTGGGCGTACTGGGGTGTTGCCGGCGGGACCGCCCCGTCGATTGCCTTGTAGCCCTTGACCTCGTTGGTAGCGTCGCGGACAACGCCGTCGGCACCTGGCCCAGCGGGGCGAAGACTGACCTTCAGCTGAAGCGGACGATTGTGCAAGGCGGCGGAGTCCTGCACTTGGATGACGCCGGTGGCGTGGCAGATTGCGGACAGGGTCTTGTAAGCGATCTCGACCGCGACGGGGTTGCTGTTCACCAAATTGAGGCGGTCGAAGAACTTCTGGCCGGCGTACTCTTGCGGGGCAAGGATCGTGAACTCGAATTCCAGGTACTGGCCGGTGCCGTCCTTGGTCGGCTTCATCTCGGAAGCGGTTGCCATGCAGATGTACCAGCCGGCCGGCTTGGCTTCCGGAGCAACGCTCGGGGTTACTTGACTGGCGTCAAAGTTAAGTGCAGCTGACATTTGAATCTCCTAGGTTTTACAGCGGTTGAAAGTTTAGCAGGGCCCTCTCAGCGTTTTCTCGCCGGAGATTGTGGGACTGTGCCCGGGCCCTGTAAAACTCACTCAAACTAGTCCCGATTGAATACATCAAGACCAGATGAATTGTATATCTCACCGGCCAGATTGTTCCAGCCCTTTTGCTGGGAAATTTGGATGTCGCGAGTGACCCCAAAGCGGTTGCCGGCGACATAGCCGGGAGTTCGATTCACGGCAAGGATTCGTCCAGCATTGGCGCTAACTCCTTTGACCAGAGTTTTCGTCTTGTCTTCCGAAACGAATAACGGCTCATGCAGAAACCCGACTATGTCAGCCCATTGGGTCAGCATTTCGCGTTTGCCGTATGCTTTTTGGTTTTTCGGCGAATGGAGCAGCAAGTCCCATGTGTCATACTCACCAAAGGCCGGATCAATGACCTTGGCAGCGAAGACGTGGCAAGTGAGAATGATGTTAATCCGGCCATGGGTGGCAATCCAATCGCAACGAGACAGGAAATTGCCAAACAGCTCGTTGGCGTATTGATAGGCTTTCCCATATCCACCCAGCGCGCTTTCCATGGTTAGCGCTTTCTTATTGTTGGCGGCGAACGCTGGATCGGAACGCAAAACAGCCCCGTGGATCAACCGCTCCAATGCCGTGGCGCTGTCGAACACTATTGATTGGTATGGAAACGAACCTTGCTGAACCTTGAAAACGATCTCGTCCAGCAAAGTCATGACATCTGGAAAAGATTCCAACAAAGGGACGCGATTGACCGCCACGCCGGCAAACCCTTGCTCCAGCGGGATCAGAAGAGCCCTTGGCGCCGAACATGCCAATGTGGTTTTGCCGACCTTTTCAACTCCGGACACGACGACCCGAATTCCGGTTGAAGTTGAAGAGTGACTAACATAATCGAGAATGCCCATTTTGTTCCTTTGTTGTCGGCTGTGAAGAAGGCCGTCTAGCAAGTCTCGACCGGCCAAGTCCTTCTAGGGCTTTCTTAGTAGGCCCAGTGCCTGCGGACTAACTGCATTGTAGCAGGGTTTCCTTAGTTGTTGCGAGATTGAGCTATGCGAAGTAGAACAAGATACCCAAGCAGATCCATGAGCACGTCCTCGTCCTCGTCGTCTTCTTGAGCGGCCAACCGACTCAGCTTATCATCAAGCCGAACTTTGATCTGCTCAATGGGCGAGGCCCGAGAGAAGATGCGTTTTGGCTCAAGAGCCGAATTGCCGTACTTGCGGTTCTTTGCGATGAGGATGTCATTCACTTCTACCAGCACAAGATGAACTTTTTCGGCGAAGGTGAGCTCGACATTTCCCACGTCTCCCCGCCATTTGCGAAAAGTGAGTTTGTTACGTTTTTTGCTCATCTTACACCGCCATTGGCGCTTTAATCGCCGGATAGTAATGGTAGTACATGAGATCGATGTCCTGTGGAACTAATTGTTCCAGTTCGAGCATTGCTCGCGACACCTTATCAAAAGGATCGCCGCGGTCATCCACAACGGCAGTGACACAACGCATTTTGGAAAGATCGAGCGTTGGCAAGGGATATGGTTGTCGTTCGAGCTGGATACTTACCTGCTCAAGATGGTTGGTATAAATGTGTGCATCGGCCAAAAACATGGTCAAGTTCTCAGCCCGCAAACCAGTAACCCGAGCGACGAGATGCAGCAACAGTGCGTAAGACGCGATGTTGAATGGCACTCCGAGGAACAAATCACAAGAGCGCTGATACATCGTCATGCTCAATCCGCCGGTATCGGGATCGACGTGATATTGGTGCAGGACGTGACAAGGTGGCAGCGCCATTTGATCGATTTCGTTCGGATTCCAAGCGTTGACAATTATCCGTCTGGAGGTCGGGTTCGTCAGAATCTCGCGGATGGCTGTTTTTAACTGATCTGTCGAACAGTATTGAAAGTGCCGGTTCGTCCCGCGGTAGTTGCGCCATTGCGCCCCGTAAATCCGACCGAGATCGTCGTCGCCTCTTCGATGCAGGTTGTTAAGCCAGGCAACATTCTCGTTGGCGTTGGCGTCCCAAATAGTGCAGCCCAAATTCCGAAAGGCCTTGGCGCTTTCGTATCCCCGGATGAACCCCAACAACTCGCCAACGACCTGACGAAAAGCCAGGTGTTTGGTTGTCATCGCAGGGAACCCGTCTGCCATATCAAAAGATAACATGGCTCCGGTAATGCGCAGGGTCGGCACGCCAGTTCGATTCTCGCAATGCTTACCCTGCGCGAGGACATCCTTTAACAGGTCGAGGTATTGTCTCACGCTTTCACCTTCGGCGGCTTGAGCTCGATTGAAGGAGAGGCCGGTTTGCTGATCAGCGCCTTTTCGAAAACCTTCGCGGCCTCTGGGCTGATCTGAACCAATGTCCGATAGGCTGCGGTTTCGAGTTCTGGTTTGAACCTGACCAAAGAATCGGCATTGACCCCAATTCCTCTCAGTTCAACGCTGACGGCAGACAACGCCGCCGCATCCACCCTACGATCGATCTTGTAGGTTCCTTTCAGTTCCCATCCGGATTCAAGCGGGAAGGTATTGACCCCTTCAACTGGCGTCGGGAAATACTCCTCCATCACCAGTTTGCGGAGCCGCATCTCGTTCTCGACGAGCGGTTTGACTTCGGCGAGCCTTGCTTGCGCTTGTGACCACTCAGTGAGCAAGGCGCGCTTTTCGATTTCGGTCATGTTGCTCCCCTACGCCCCGGTTGATCCAAAGCCGCCGGCCGCCCGTTCGGTGGGGACCAACTCGTCGCACAAAATGAATTCAACGCGTTCAACCGGAATTACCATGGCTTGTGCAATCCGGTCATTTGGTTGAACCGTAAAACCACCCCAATTCGACGAAGGGTCATTGGTCAATCTTACCTTGACCTCGCCTCGATAGTCGCTGTCGATGACGCCAACACAATTGGCCAGGCGAACGTCTGAATTGAACCCGTGCCCGCTTCTGGAAAAGATCAGCATGACGTGACCTTTCGGAACTTCAAAGGCGAGGCCGGTGTCAAAAGTTCGAGGCGCTGCCTCCTTCACCAACTGGGGCGCTTCGTTGATGCTGTACAGGTCAAAGCATCCTGATCCCGGGGTAGCATAAGTCGGAATCCTTGCCTTGTAGTTAAGGCGCTTGATCTTCAGTTCCATTTGTCCTCCTTGTGTCAAGTGAGCCTCATTTTAACCTGAAGTTTTGTCTCTCGTCAAACGGACTTTAGTTCCCCTATCAGTCTCCCCTTATTGTGTCGCCCGAAAGAACGCAATACAATGGCCATTCGTCAAGGCACATCATGGAGAAGTAAATGGCGTCCAAGAAAACAGAAGCATTCGACCAGCCCGGTACGTTGATGCTTAGAACAATATCCTTGCTCAAGGCCAGAGACCTCTTGGAAGTCTATGCTGAGACAAAGATATCCTTTTACTGGCTACGAAAGTTTGTAGCCTGCGAATTCAAAAATCCCTCGGTCAATCGAGTACAATTTCTGTTCGAGTATCTCAGCAAACAACAATTGCTCTGACCGAGGGAAAGTCAATGCCGACCAGATTTCAAAACATCCCGGCCGAGTTGCGGGCTCTCAATCAATGGGTACTTTGGCGCTATGTTGAAAAAGACGGGAGGATGACAAAAATCCCGCTCACTTCAACAGGGCATGCAGCTAGCGTCAGCGATCCGAGTACATGGTGCAGTTTTGAACAGGCAATCGCCGTTTGCTCAGGGTATAACGGAATCGGGTTTGTTCTTCACCATACAGACCCTTTTACCATCATTGATCTCGACAACAAGCCAGAACATCCTTGTACGCCCGAGCAACTTGAACGGCATACTAAAATCTTTCATGCGTTTAACAGCTACGCCGAACGCAGCGTTTCCGGAACCGGTGTCCATATCATTGTCCGTGGTCGCATCCCGAGCGGGGTTCATCGAGACCATGTAGAAGCCTACAGCACCGGCCGCTTTATGATCTGCACCGGAGACATATTGCGAAACGTCCCAATCTCCGATTGCCAACAACTTCTCGACATCATTTATGGCGAGATGAAACCGCCCGAATCAACCACGCTGGTTGATGTTGAAGCGGTCGCAGATGACCGGGAAATCTGCGAGATGGCGATGCGGGCCGTCAATGCGGACAAGTACAATTCCTTGTGCCGTGGCGAGATTGATGAGTACCCAAGTCAATCAGAAGCTGACTTTGCGTTGCTGTCGATAATCGCATATTACACGCAAGACAATGAGCAGGTCCGGCGATTGTTTCGGATGTCTGCTCTTGGCAAACGGGCCAAGGCGACCCAAGACAATGTCTATATAAACCGCTGCCTTGAAAAAATCCGAGCGAAACAACCAGCTCCGGTGAATCTCTCGGCCCTTGTAAACAATGCTCAAGCGCTCATGGAAAAGAAGGCCGCCCCGTCGCCAGAGGTCAAACCTCCCAAAAACAATCCCTTCTCAACCGTTGAACTGCCACCCGGGCTGATAGGGGAAATGGCGCAATACTTCTACAAGACGGCAGTGCGCCCTGTTCCGGAAATCGCCCTTGCCGCGGCCATTGCCCTGGCCTCTGGGGTTTGTGGGCGGTCATACAATGTGTCCGGCACTGGGCTGAACCAATATCTGATCTTGCTCGCCCGTACAGGGTCAGGCAAGGAAGGCGCCGCGTCCGGTATCGACAAACTCATCGCCGCTGTCCGCCCGCAGCTTCCAATGGTGGAGCAATTTCTTGGTCCGGCGGCATTTGCTTCAGGCCAGGCACTTGTCAAGGTTCTGAATGAGAAACCCTGCTTTGTCTCGGTGTTGGGTGAATTCGGGCTAACCCTGCAACAGCTGAGCGATGCTCGGGCTAACAGTGCCGAGAAGATGCTTCGAAAGGTTTTACTCGACCTGTACGCCAAGTCGGGGTGGCATGCTGTTCTGCGATCAAGTGTGTATAGCGACATTGAAAAGAATACCAACTTGATCCAAGCCCCGAATGTCACCATCCTCGGTGAAAGCACGCCGGAAACCTTCTTTGACGGTCTAGACGCCAGTCATATTTCAGAAGGCTTGATCCCGCGGTTTTCAGTCATCGAATATACCGGTCTCCGCCCGTCTCGGAACAAACACTGCCATGTTGCACCGGACGCTGGGTTGATCCAACGCTTCGCTGATTTGTGCGCTGTCAGCATTACGACCACGAACAACAACTTGGTCGTCAATGTGCAATTCGATAACCACAGTTTGCGGTTGCTCGACGAGTTCGATGTACGGGCCGATTCCATCATGAACGAGTCCAAGGTTGAGGTCGAAGCTCAGGTTTGGAATCGCGCTCACTTGAAGGCGCTGAAGCTGTCCGCTTTGCTTGCCGTGGGCGTCAATCCCCATCAACCTGTGGTCACAAATGACCTGGCCCAATGGGCAATTGCCTTCGTGACCCGCGACTGTACCCTGCTTGCAGGGCGGTTCTCGGCTGGGGATGTGGGCAATGGTGACAGCAAACAGTATCATGACTTCAGGCGCATTGTGAATGAGTTTTTCGCCTTGAGTGCTGAGAAGCAAAGTGGGTACGGGGTCACCACCGCAATGCTCAAGGCGAAAATTATCCCATACCTTTATCTGAGCCGGCGTACAGTCAATCTGGCAGCATTCAAAAGCGATCGGCTTGGGGCAACTGTCGCACTGAAGAGAACGATCCAAGGTTATCTTGATTCCGGGCTATTGGTTGAGATTCCGCGACCGACATTGGACAAGACCTTTGCTTTTTCTGGAGCAGCCTATGGCGTTGGCAAGCACTGGAGTGCCTCGAAGCAATAAAACCAGCAAATTCACTCGGCCTTGGAAATCAATAAGTTACAGTTGGGTTTAAGGGCAAATAAAGGGGCAAGTGGTTGATTTCCAAGGCATTTACTGAATATAAGGTATAAGGGTGTAAATCAAAAAAACAGAAATGGAAATGGAAATGGAAATGGCTGGAAATAGGGGAATTGTGTAATTACCTTATATTCATTATATCCTTATATTTCATATACAAATCATTGATTACTAACGGGAATTTTTGTTAAGACTGGGTATAATTCCCCTTAAATGTGCAGCAACTGATTGATTTCCAACAAAAAACGAAAGGTAGAGTGAAAATGAGCGGTGCCATGAGCAGAAACAAGGGCCAGAGAGCAGAGCGGGAAGTGGCGAAGTTGCTTCAACCTGTGGTCACAGCAGTATGGAATGAGCTTGGGAAGGATGGCCCGGCTCCGAACCTGCAACGCAATCTCATGCAATCTCACAAAGGAGGCCATGATCTCGTTGGCTTGGATTGGCTGGCGTTAGAAGTCAAACATCAAGAACAATTTGCTCTAGCAGCTTGGTGGCAGCAAACCAAAGAGCAGGCAGACAAAGCAGGGCAACGCATGCTTGTCGAAGTCGAACCTGTCCTGTTCTATCGGAAGAACAATGTCGCGTGGCGAGTAATTATGCGCGGCTACCTTGACGTTCGAGGTGGAGGCCGGGTTCGTTGTCCGGTCAACATTGGGATAGAAGCTTTTCTTGTTTGGTTCAAATTGCGTTTACTTGCGGAACTAAGATGATGTTTTAAGGTTTGCCTTGTTGCCGTAAAATGGCTGTATTGATCAACCACGCAGGGAATATCATGGGCAATGAAGCAGTTCGGGAGGAGCGTCGTCTTCGCATAGCGCAACTTCGTGAGGAGTTGGGCATGTTGATTCGTGAGGATCGTGAAGACGTGGATGAGAGCAAAGGAGATTTGCTTGCTCGTTGTCATGAGTTGATGGCAGATAACCTTAAATTGGCTGCTATCAGGTTGTATCGGGACGAAACAGGTTCAACGCTCATGGAAGCTGCTCATGCTTTGGGTATCATCGTCCCAGCATTCCACGCAGTCACGCTCAAACAAGGTTTATCATGAGACCAGAACAAAAACGGTTGTTGAGCCCGCTGACGAAACAGACCCCGGTGCAGAAGGCGGTCAATCTGGCGGCGGTTATTTCATTGGCTTGGCCATTCTCCATTCCGCGGGTCTGGTTCCTTGCTTACTGCGAGACTTTTTCGGCGGTGCTTGATCCGCTTTCTTTGCACACGGCCTATGGACAGGCCGCTCGGGCGCAACAGACTGCTATGCCCGCCGTGCTTCGTGGATCATAGTGGCTGTTGGCGGGCTTGGGGTCTG
>ERZ761596.82-NODE-82-length-23613-cov-5.908566_pt1 | contig 23613 bp, 16 predicted proteins | sample MGYA00512166_ERZ761596 | MGnify/ENA primary metagenome ERZ761596 (study PRJEB28899, sample SAMN03785556) | bioreactor sludge metagenome | biome: EBPR Sludge; feature: EBPR Bioreactor; material: 0.22µm filtered reactor supernatant | place: Saint Lucia: Queensland...
ACACGAAGGCCCCGAACTCCGCAGCCTTCCATTCCAAGTAGCCCGCCTGGCCTACCGCGTGCCCCTCCGAGAATCGAGCCGTGTGCCGACCCGTCGTAGACATCGACCCGTCCCCCAACAACGACCCCACAAGGATCTCCTGCAACCGTGGGGATACATCCGGAAGACACAACCGGTCCGACTTCACAAACACCGGAATGTTCGCAGCACGCAACATACGACCCACCTGCACCTGCGACACACCAATCCGCTCACCAATCTCAGCCTGCGTGAGCTTCTGGTCTACATAGAGCGAACGAAGGACATCAGCCGAACAAGTCAAGGACACCTCATCGGTAGGGTCTACTGTACCCTATGAGAACGGAAAAACCAATGCGTGCAATCCCGTGTCCCGTTTCAGAATCCAGCCTGCGGCAGATGTACCACGAGCAGAAACTCACCGACGAAGAAGTGGCCGCCAGGATCGACGGTGGCACAACCAAGCGGGTGCGCGCCTGGCGACACCGACTCGGAATCGAAACCATCCCCCGTTGGGCCCGACACAATGTTGCACCCATAGAAGGACGACTCCAATCCCTGCTCGCCGGGTCCATGCTCGGAGACGGACGCATCGTGTTCCAAGGAACAGGATCGTACTACTGCGAATCGCACTCCGAAGCACAACGGGACTACCTCGAGTGGAAGGCCAACATATGGGGACCCACATGGGTCGCCGACATGTGCGACGTGCCCGACAAACGCGGGTTCAAACAGGTTCGGATGCGCACCGTGACCCACGGGGTTCTCAACGAATGGCGGGACCTCTTCTATGAAGCCAGAAGCAACGGATGGAAGCGCCTGATCCCCCGCGTCGTAGACCAGGTAGATGACTTCGCTCTAGCCATCTGGTACCTGGATGACGGACATGCAGGGTGGTGGCCAGGGATCACATTCGGGGCCGATGCCACGTCCCATGACGTGGCCCTGACCATCTTCGAGAAGTTCGGGCTCTCCCCCAGGTGGCAACCCGTGAAAGGAAACACGGGCCACTTCCACATGGAGCGTGAGGAAGTGGCCCACCGGTTTCTCGAGCTGGTCCGCCCACATATCCCAGAGTGTATGGCCTACAAGCTCGACCTCGGATTCCAAGGGCCGCATTACCAGGTGCGCCAGAAGCTCTCAAACCTGGAAGGCCTGGTAGACGACGGGATGTCCTCCCGACAGATCGGCACCACTTTGGGTGTCGGTGCCTCTACGGTGACCAGGCACATGGCAACACGCGGAGTGGTAAGCAAGTGCGAACCTTCGTCCTTTCAACGAGGCGCGGACAACCGACACTTTTACGGCAGGATGTACCCTGATCACGTGCAGGACGCAGGAGGAGCCGTAGACTCGAATGGGCAAAGGGTGGGCATCCGGACCGCGAGCCTCACACGGCGAACAGACGCCCACGCCAAACGATGGTCCTTCGGGCTCCGCCCCGACATCACGTCCCACCCATGCGACGTGTACTCGTGTCTGTGTCTGGACGAACACGGAACGGAAGTAGTCGCAGAGTTCAGGATCCCCGTGTCCGCAGTCATGGACGTGCGCGTGATCCACATCTCCGAACGGTATGAGCAGACAAAGTGGGCCCCCTATCTTGTCTCACGCGCGACCCCTGCGATGCCCGGCAACATCCTCGACATGTTTGGCTAAAGGAGACCAAATGCCAAGAGGAATCAAACGCCCGGACACCCCTGGCACGAAGCAGTGCGCAAAGTGCGAAGCCTGGAAGCCCCTGTCAGACTACCCAAAGCACAAGAACACAAGGGACAGACACCAACCATCGTGTCGGGCCTGCATCTCGAAGTACCACCACGACCTCTATCGCACCCCTCGAGGAAACTGGACGGTGTTCAAGTCGACCTGCCGACGTAGGAACATCGACGTGATCCTCACATACGAGGACTTCCTGTCCCTATGGCAGAAGCCATGCACCTATTGCGGGGATGACGTACAGACCATCGGGCTCGACAGGGTGGACTCGTCGGGGCCCTATTCCATAGACAACGTCGTTCCGTGCTGCTCTACGTGCAACACGGCCAAGAACACGATGACAGTCGAGACGTTCACCGCGTGGGTGAATCGGGTCCACCACCATCTACAAACCAAAAGCGATGAGGGCGAACCCGGTCTCCCGAATCCGCCCCCATGCTGAGCCTCAGGCTCTACCTAGCCTACCGGGTGATGGTGAGCCGGGTCAGACCCTTGGGGTTGTACGCGCCGATGCCGAGGTTCTCGAAGATGGAGAAGCCAATCGTCCGAGCCTTCGGATCATCTGCCGAGAGCACCGTCAGTTCGGTACGCACCGGGATGCGACCAAACATTTCGGGCTCGCAGCACACGTAGACCGTGCCGACCGGGACGAGCCGGCTGACGATGATCTGTGCACCCCACAGGTTGGCCATCAGGCCGGTCTTGAGCAGGTCGCGCTGGCTCTCGATGTCCAGGATGTCGCGGCCGAACTTGCGCAGGTCGGCGTAGTCGCGAGCGTTCATGAACACACGGGCGACACGGAGGTCGTGACGCTCGATGAGGGCGAAGGCGTCGGCCAGGACGGCACCGGAGACTGGGGCGACGACAGCGACGTCGGGGTTTTCACCGCCGGCGATGGAGTCGAAGCCGTTGGTCGCGATGGCGTCGAGGACGGCGAAGACGCGCTCGTCTTCCGCGGCCTGGATCTGCGCACGCCCGAGGTCCTGGGCGCGCTCGATCAGGTCGTAGCGGCGCTCCTTGATCTGGGTGAGCGGGATCTCCGGGTTGCTGGCGATCTCGAAGAGGGGGAAGAGAACGCGACGTGGCTTGGTGATGGCGAGGATGTTCTCGCCTTCTTCACCGACCACGTACGCGGTCACATCCGGATCCTTGTCGTAGATCGGAAGCGCACCGTCCGGGAGCTGCTCCACCAGGAAGGTCTTGCGACCGACCGCGGTGTAGTCGCGCCGGAGCCGAAGCGGCTGGGTCATGGAGGCGGCGAGCTTCGCGCGACCCTGGGGGGTCTTGATGTAGTCGCCGATGATCTTGGCCTTGACGGCCGTGCTGACGTTGGTGTTCATGGCTCAGATCCTCTGGTCGAAGACGATTTCGTTCTGGACCGAGTCCGCCGGCATCTTGAGGATGCCGATGGTGGTCGACGAAGACGCCACGTTGACGATTGCGGACTGGAGAGCGATGGTCACCAGGTCCTGGTTGACGTTGGCCGCACCGGACCATGCCCGAGCGGGCATGAGGTATCCGTTGATGCTCGCGATGAGCGGGACGCCGGTGATGTAGGTCAGGTCATCGCCGATGGTCAGCGCGCCGTTGGTGACCAGCGCCTGGCTCTCGAAGAGCTGCGAGGCGTAGGTTCCCATGGCGGAGACGTACGGACCCTTGCCGCTGGCGGCGGCGGGCTGGTTCTCGAAGGCGTTGCCGGCCGCCGAGTTGATGAACAGACCCAGCGGCTGGTAGCACTGGGGGAGGCTGGCTGCGCCCGGGGTGGTCGCGGTACCGCCGCCGGAGGCGGCGACGATGGTGGCGTTGCCAGGCCCACCGACGTAGTTGCTGCCCTGGTCGGGGCGGGTCATCGCGACGGAGCCGGAGAGGACGCCGAGCACCGAGGTGTCAACGTTGTCCGAGATCGTGGCCGCGGTGGTGATGATGGGGGGGTTGGTCTGGGTGAACGCGTCGTCCGTTAGGATGCCGACCGAGTTCCGCACACCAACGTGCAGAAGACGGAGAGCACTCGAGGACTCCGTGAACCCACCCGAGGCCTGTCCAAGCATGGGCATGTGATGCTCCTACTCTTTGTTCACAGGGGGTGAACGAACCCGACATGACCTGGGGAATCCAGACCAACCTTGTTCGTTATCTATTAGTCTGTGGTTATAGGGGGGTTACCGTCTCTCATTTGAAAGAAAGTTAGGGCTTACAAAACGAAAGTGGGGCCAGGGAGTATTTTCCCTGGCCCCACCTTGATTCCTTCACCGTTGTCGGATCAGGAGTTGAACACCTTGCTCACGTCCGGGGCGGATTCCCAGAGGCGGCCGAGGTCGCTCATGTCGCTGGCGGTCCGAACCTGCGTGCCGACCGACTGCGCACCGACCGAAGGCTTCTTCGGCTGGGGACGCAGGCCAGCGGTACGGGCCTTGTGGGCGGCGGTACGGGCGGCAGCGGACTTGTCGACCTCCTCGACCTCCTCGACCTCCTCTTCCTCTTCGGCGCTCTTGTCCGAAGCGAACAGGGAGGCGAGGATCTCGTCCTCTCCCATGTCCATCTCCATGGGGTCGTCGTAGAGGCCCATGGGGTCCTCCAGTCCGTCCATGGAGAGGCCGAGGTCCTCATCGAAGTCCGCGAGGGAGGGGGCCTCGGGGGCCTCCTCAGCCATCACGGCCTCCTCAGCGGTGTTGGGGGCCTCCTCAGCGGTGTTGGGGGTCTCCTCGGCCAGCATCTCGGCGAGCAGAGCCTCGTCCTCGTCCCCACCGGCCACGGTGCTCTCGGCCAGCATCTCGGCCAGCAGAGCCTCCTCATCGTCATCGCCGGACACGGTCTCCTCGGCCAGCATCTCGGCCAGTAGAGCTTCCTCCGCGTCAACGGTCTCCTCGGCGACGGTGTGACCACCGCCCTGGAGGGCCGCCAGCTGCGCCTGCAGTCCGGCCAGCATGGAGGTGATCTCGGCGAACTTGGCCTCTTCGGCGCGCTTGTGAGCCGAAGCCTCCTTCGTCTCGACTACCTCCTCATCCTCATCCTCTTCCTCCTCGCCTTCCTCGCCGGCGAGCATCTTGCGGAGGAGGGCGTCCTCGTCCATGGTGGCGGCCTCGAGGCGACGCAGGGTCGACGCGATGCGGTCATCGGGGAGGTCCATGAAGTCGAGAGCCTGCGCCTCGATCATCTCCACGGCGAGCTTGTCGTCCAGCTCGGCGGACTTGGTGATCTCCGGGCCGAGCAGGGCGGACGCGATGCGGATGCACTTCGACGCCTTGCGCTCGGTGGCAGCACGGACGGTGCTGGCGTTCTTGGCGGGGGCGCCGGGCTGTGCGGCCGGGTGGCGGTAGCCGCCGTCGTCCATCGGGTTCGCCGGCTGGGGGGACGTGCGGTAGGGGCCCGGGTGCAGATCCTCGGCCCACGAGGACGTGTCGCCGTTCTCGTACGCAGCAGGCTGCGTCGGGTCCGGGTAGCCGGCCGGGTGGGTGATTCCCTCGTCGGGGGTGGCGGGGTGGGCGGACGCCTTGCGGGCGGCGCGCTCGACTGGAAGGGTGAGACCGGCGGCGGACTTCCCGCCCCAGGTCATACGCTCGCGGGTGCTCATGAGTGGCTCCTGTCGGGGGTGAACGAGTTGAGAATTTGACCCAGTCGAACAAACGCCCGACCTTCGTCACGAGAGAGTGGGCGTCCCAAAGTGTCCCGACACACCTTGAGGAACGTTTCCACCGACCCATGTTTGGTGATTGAGCCCGCAGCCAATGCCGTCCGGTAGACGACGACTGGAACCTTCACTCCAAAGTGCGCATCAAGCACGGCGACCTTGTTGATCAGGTCGGCTTCGCTCGATGCAGTACGACTCATCGCCTTGACAGAGGCACTGTACGCCTCGCGTGCGACTTTGCGCGTCGCTTCCTTGACGATTGTGTCGTTTGGTGCTGCCGAGGACTCTTCTGGCGGCGCCCGTGGGGGACGCTTGTCCATCTCCTCACGAACGCGCTTCTCCACGCGGTCGATGACGTCCTGCATCACGCGGTCTTCTAGCTCATCCAGCGGGCCGCCCGTGGGGGCTGCTGCGGGTGCTGCTTCCTCGTCCTGCTCGAAGTCGAACGCCAGCTTGCGATCAGACACGCGACCTACGACGGCCGCATCCTCAATCAGGATCTCTGCTTCCGATGCAGCCTTCATGTTCCCCGAGGAGACCCACTGCGGGGGTGGGGAACCGAGGACTTCCTGCATCTGCTTCGCGGCCTTGGCCGAGATGGCGTCGGGCATGATGATGTTGCGCATCACCGCTCCGGTGAACGCGGGCGAAGCAACCCACGACGCCTCGATGAACGTCACGCCACCGTTGGGGTCTATCGTTGGGTGTCCACAGAGTTCACCGATGCGCCGGGTCTTGCCGTCTTCGGCAAAGAACCGGTTGCCCTTGCTGTACTTGACGCACTCGCAGAGTTCCGTCTCGTCTACGGCCACGTTGCCGCACTTCGTACATTGGGTTTCTTCCACAGAACAACCCATTGAGAGGGTGCTCATGCGACCGTTCTCGATATCGGCCACCAGCTCGGTGTGCTTCCGGTCTGTGGCGACCAGGATGTCGATGTAGACCGACTCCCCGATGTCACGGGCCACGGCGTCGATGATGCGACCCTTCGACAAGTCCTCGATCTGAACGTGCTCACAGTTATGGACTGCGACCCCGTGAGTCACGACGTAGGAATTGTCTCCAGCTACTTCGAGGTTGTGTACGATGCCCTTGTAGGGAATCGCCTCATTGGAGCGGACGACGTGTACGCGGCAGTCTTCCCACCATGCGAAGTTCTGCCGCTTGCGCACGGCGGACACGTCGTGGAGGGTAGACCCCCACCGAGGGGTTCGGCAAGCCACATCCGTCGTGGAATCCTTGGACACCACGACGGACCATGTGTGATGGCGGGGAATGACATCAAAGAGCCTAGGCTCCCCACCAACAACCATCTCGATCTGGCTAACGACTTCGCCGATCCGCTGCCGTGTGAACACAAGCGAGGACTTCACTCCGCACAGCTCAGCTACCCGCTGCATCTGCTCGCCGAGGTCCATCGATGCCGTAGAGCCTCGTAGGCGAAGTGTCCCAGTGTGGAAATCTCCGTCACCTGCCATCCACGCTGCAAGCATACGGAGCAAGCTCTCCTGGTCCCAGGAGAACACACTTGAGTGAAGTCGCTTGGATTCGGAGTACACCCCGCCATGCTCAACCATCCACCGGTCGATACCGGCCCCGTAGAGGTTGACTCTAAGGCCCCCATTGGATGGCTTCTGTATTGACGCGCGTGTGCCAGGGAAAGACTTCTCTGCAAGGTGCGCAGCATGTTCAACGAGGTGTCGCTCGTGTGCACCAAAGCAGAGTGCTACCCCGTAGTCTTTGTGGGGCGTTAGTCGGCAACCTTCAGCCAGGTAATAGCCGAGGAGAGTAGCCCGGTCCCGGTTGGCCGTAGACCCCATCCGCCGCTCTGCCCCAAGCAGGAACATGCCCGGCGTGAGTGTGGATGCAGCCATCCAGCTCTTCTCGGCCCGCACTTCCGACTCTGCAACCAGTGGAGCATCCTCACAAACGGACCAGACCCGGATGCGGGAGCGGCCCTTTGTCAATGAAGCGTGCTCACCATCCTGAAGGGGGCGGCACTCGAACACGTCACCGTGACGCTTTAGGACCCGGCGGAGAATAACAGGACCGTAGTTGCGGTTATGGCCGAGGCCCTCTGCAATGTCACCGGCAAGGCTAGGGCCGTGCTCCATGATGAATTCCCGCACGGCCCGCACGGCGGGTTGTGCGCTCCCGAAGTGATGATGCCCGTCACGCAAGGCACTCGTGATCTGGTCCTTCCGATACCGAGCCTTACTCGACACCTTTGACCCGGCATACCCCATCAAAGGGGGAGCCTCGACCGAGATGGCCCTGAACGGATGATTGCCTGTCGCGAGAATGGGGTCTTGGAATCGGTCCACGTGGATCGCTTGGATCGGGCCCTCGTATTCGCGCACAAACGTATGCGTGACCTTCTGCACGTCACCCGTGTGCGTAATGACATCGTCCCCAATCTTGATGTCCTCAATGGCGCGGTACGTGCCGTCCGCCAACATGACACCCGTGCCCGGAGCGAAGCAGAAGTTGTGCCCGCCTACGAACGTCCGATAGGACTTGAGCAACACATCACGGGGGAAGCCGTCGAGGTTGTTGTTCAGGAGCTTGTCGGTTTCCGCAGTGACGCGGTAGTCCGCGTACTTGCGGTTGATCTTCTTGCCGTTCTCCTTGACCGAGCCGAGCTTGACGTTCGGCACCTCGGTCACGTCAACCGACGCGACGATCGTGCAATGCGTCAGCAGGTACTTCGACGGGTCAAACGGCTGGCCCAGAATCTCCGTGGCTTGCGCCACGAGGTTCGGAGCTGGCTGGCCCGAAGTCACCTTGGCGGCACGGATCTTCGACCACCCGGCAGGTGTGGTGCGCGGGTGTACGACGACAGCGTTTGCGGTACGAGAGAATGCCATCAGACACCTCCGTCCAAGATCGAATCACGCTCAATCAGGAAGAGGCATCCAGGGCATCCATACAGGCGCTCGGACTTCCCCTTCAACCGACGGTAGATGGCGCGCTTGAGTGCCGCTTCCTTGCACTTCGGGCAGGTGAACTTGTGCGACTTCACCTCCTCCGCAGTAGCGCGGTAGCGGCGGTCGGCAGCAGCCCAGTACAGACCGGACTTCATGAACTTGCTGGCCACCCGCTCGGTCAACGCATCGCCAAACGGGCCGCCTGGAACGGATACGGTGCCTGCACCACCGGGGACGTATTCGTCCTGGGGGGGCGCAGGGTCACCGTCTTCAAGGCGAAGCATGTCCTCCACGGGATACCGCTTGGTGCCCGCGGGGAACTCCACGTCGATCATCCCAATCGCTGGCCACACGGTCACCACGCGACCCGCAAGCTCGCGCCCTGCCCCGTAGGGGACAACAATGTCCCCAGTGGAGAACTCGACTGCGAGTGCCTGGTAGTCCGCGCCAGCGGTTGGGTGAATCAAGTGGGGGCTCCGATCAGTTCGAGAACAGGTCGTAGGTCATGGCGGTCTTGCCTTCGTCGGAGTCGTCATCATCCACGGACTCATCGTCGTCCACGGACTCCTCGACTTCCTCCTCCTCGACTTCCTCCGCCTTCTTGGCTTCCTTGGAAGTCTCCTCGACTTCCTCCTCGACTTCCTCCTCGGCCTTCTTGGCTTCCTTGGAGGTCTCCTCGGCTTCCTCAGCCTTCTTGTCCTCGACTTCCTCGGAAGCGTTGACGACGATGGACGAGGCGAGGGCGACGAGGCTCTTCACCGAGCCGTCATCCTCCACACCAGCCACGATCTGCTGGAGGTAAGGCACCTGCTCGGCAACGGCCGTGGCGATCTTGTCGGCAGCGGCCAGCATCTTGGGCTCAACAAACCCAGCGGCCTGCTGCTCGATGAACGCACGATGAACCCGGCTCGTGGCCACGAGCTGCGACTTCACGGCGGGGGCGATGGCCTTGGTCGAAGCGGTGGTCGATGACGCCAGCTTCGAGTGGAGGGCCTTGAGGGCGCTCTCGGCAGACGCGAGCCGCGAGCCGCTCGCCAGGCGACGGAGCCGAGCAATGCTCAGCTTGGCAGCCTTGGTGATGATGGCGCCACGGGCGGCGGCGCTCTGAAGGGCACCAGCCTCCTGCAGGTCACCCAGCTCCTGGAACTTGATCTGCGTGAAGAAGTCATCCATCCAAGGCTCGGCCGGAGGCTCGATGATCTCCAGCGGGCCGGGGACTTCGTCCGCGATGACGTTGGCGTCGAAACCCGACGCGCCGTGGTCGACGGAAAGGCCGGTCTCGTCCTCAGCCTTCTTCTTGGTGGCCTTCTTGGGGGCCTCTTCGACCACTTCGGACTTCTTCTTGCCACCCTTCTTGGGGGCCTCTTCGATGACGACGTCCACTTCGGACTTCTTCTTGGCTGCTTCCTTCTTGTTCTCCTTGCCCTCTTCCTTCTTCGCTTCGCAGTTGTCGCGCATCCCACCTTCGGGGAGCTTCTCACATCCTGCTTCCTTCTTCTCGCCCTCGCTTTCGTCCTCGGATGCCTTCTCGGCCTCCTCAGCGAGACGAATGGCGTGCTTCTCGATCTGGTCGGAGAGCACATCGCAGTAGTAGGCGAACTTCAGCGCGTACTCGGCAGGAACGCCGAGGTCGGTGTGCCGCTCCTGGAAGAGGGTGGCGACGCGATCGAGGTCAGTGGTGACAGAGCGTGCCCCACGCCGGGTCAGAAAAGCCATGGAATCGTCCTCCGAACGTGGAAGAGAGTGTGGAGTAGCGAGAAGGAGAGGCCCATCGCTAATACATCTCTGGTTATAGGAGGAATAGGGAAGCAAATAGAACTTCTCAATGGAAGTTTCCGTAAGCCTCCCTCAAAACTGCACGACGTTGTCCTAGCGGTTCACCCCCCGATATCCTTGTAATTCATAGACAGATCGGGGTCTCGCTCCTCTTTGTCCGACGTGTCGATTCGATTCCTCTGACTATCTTTGCGAGGCGGCTTCTTCTGTGGTGGCTTGCGGGACAACCGCTCCACTTCCCGGTCTTCCTTCTCAGACTCGCTCAAGGTGGCGACTCGGATCCCGAGTCGCTTTGCCAGTTCTTGGATCTGCTTTGCCTGCTCTTGGAGGCGGCGCTGGTCCCCGGACAAGGCCGGGCCCATCCCGCGCTCCTCAAGGTTGGATATCTCATGCAGTGTTGTGAGCACGTCGTCATCCGCTATAGGAGCGTCCCCCCCAACCCACACCCGCAGGTCCCCCACCCGCATGTGCTTTTGGACGTTGCGGATCACGGGTTGCAGCCTGCGCTCGATGGTGTCTCGAAGGCGTTCCGCTTCTGATGACGAGTGCGCGAGGCCAATGGACTCTGTCCTCCCCGTGACAGGGTTCTCCCACAAGATGTGATACGTGACTGGAACCTTCTTGGTTGGTGCCCGTGGAGCAATCTCGCGGTTGGCAAGGTTGCGCAGCATCGTGACGAGATGCGACTTCGCGAAAGACCCGCCCACACCCATTGCCTTCAAATGCCCCTGTAGTTGCGAGACAGTAGACTCCGCTGCGATCTCATCCTTGGACTTCCCGCGAAACTCTGCCTGCACGTCCAGCAAAGCCGTCAGACGCTTCACAAGCACGGATCGCGAACCCGATGTCGCGAGGTTGGCGCCGCGGAGCACGGCCTGCAAGTCCTGCACGGTCATGATGTCGGGGTCGATGTTGGCGTTTGCCTTCCGATCCCACCCTTCCGTCGCCTGCCGCTGGAGGTAGGCCGACGCCACCCGTTCCACGATGGTTGCGTTCTTGAGGGTGTCCGCCACTGTGCCGTCCTTCATGAAATCGTCTTCAAGCCCAGGGACAAGGTACTGCGAGCGAAGCGTCGCAGCCTCGTGACCCACGGCTTCGGCCGTGGCTTCCAAAGCCGTCTTGAACTCGGCCTTGAGCACCTTCTCCTTCTCCTTCTTGTCGGTCGGGAGCTTCCCGCCCTTCTTGCGGACCGCGCGCAACCGATCCTGCATTTCCCGGTTGGCATGCAGGCCGCGGATGTCCTTCGCCGTCACGTCGAAGGGCTTGAGGTAGGCGTTCACATCCCGTGAGCTGACCTTGACCAGGCCTTCGGAATCATCCTTGCCAAAGGACAAGAGGGGGTCGCCTGGCTTCTTGTCTTCGCAACAGTCCTTGAGGGCCTTCACGAGCTTCGCGTCGTCGACGACCTTCTCATGCGACACGCCAGACTTCCCGACGTACTTGATCGTCACCTTCCCCTTGCCGAACGTGACGTGTTCTTTCAACCATCCGGTGACTCCGTAGTGGCCCTCGTCGGCCGACCCGTCATTGCCAACTCGCTCGAATGTTACGTCGATGAGGCCCACGGCCAACGCTGTAAGTCGGGTCTTCGGGTCGTCGGAGCCGAGGTCCTTCGTGACCTGGCTGCGAAGCTTGTCGATCTTCTTCGCGAGCCCCTCGTACCGCTTCGCCTTCTCCCGATGGCGATGTTCGATCTGCTTCTCCGAGTAGACGTAGACCGTGGTAGTCCCCTTTCCGTCTGCCTTCGGGACCTTCTTCTTCTCTTTGTACTTGGCCTCTGCGGTCTTGCCGCGTCCATCCCTGGGGTGGAACTCCACCCCCATCCAGTCGTCGGTCCGGCCGCCCCAGTAGATCCGGTAGTCCGGGAATTCACCCCTTAGCCCTGACAGCACGGCCTCATACGCACGGTTCTCATCCAACCTCGGGGAGAAATTCACCATCGACGTGCGGTCGATCGTCAGCACGCCCCGCCGAACCTCCGCATCAATTCCGAGATCCGTGAGGAAGTCGAGCGCCATCTCGTTGACGTCTTGCCGGGGGCCGAACATCGCACCGATCTTGCCCATCTGCCCCGCACGAGTACGGATGCGGGACTGGTCATCCATCGCCACGGTGCCCGCTTTGGACAGGAGCCGCATAAGCTCCATGTGCGCGTTGTAGTCAAAAAAGCGTGCCCGCTCCCGCACTTCATACCCGTGGGTACTCAACGCCTCAAGAACGGATATGAGACTCTGCGCGTCAAATGCATCCTCAGTCTTTGGCTGCGGCAGCGGCCCGTGAAACTCGACGAATGCCTTACGGGCTGCATTGTAATTCGTCTGGATATTCCTAGCGGACGGCATTGCGAAGTCCAGATCGTCTTGCTTGACGATCCTCATCAAAGCCTGCACCGCCTCCCCAAGAATAGCCACCTTCTGTGCGTAGTGGGGTAGCCACTTCATATCGTCAGCACCAACCTTGATGTGCCCTCCCCGTGTCGCAAGCCCCTGTGCGACGAGCTGGTTCCACTTCGGGAGCGTCGTTTGCGAGGCCGCGCCCACGTCGAACGTCAACACGGGGCCGTCTTCACCAGGCCCGTGAAGGGTCAGCCGGCTGTACCCTCCGTCGGCCATGTGAACCGTCCATGCCCCGCCCTCGAGGACTTGACGCGCATACTGTGCGTGCCTCGCCCCCACCGGCGACGACTTCCCCGTCCACGCCTCGTCCACCTTGTGCACCGCATCGATGAGCGCCCCCACCTGCGTCTCGGACCACTCGCCGTAGGAATCCCAATCATCGTCGGCTCTACGCACGGCTTCCCGCAGGATGTTGGACACGTCCTTGAGCGCCTTCACGAGCGGGTCGGATGCGAGCTTGTATCGCGCGTACTTCTCCCACACCGCCTGCATCACGTCGTTGAGCGCCCAGTAGGCCGCCTGGATGTCGTGCCCCTTGGCATCAGGATCCACTCCGCGACTCCGCACTTCATTCTCGATTGCCTCAGTCGTGAACGCGGACAGTTCCTCCGTGAGGATGTGAGAGCGCAACTGCTCCTCACGGGACCTGTACTTGTGCTCATCCTCCTTGAACCCGGGCGGCACGACACCCCGCTTGGCTTCGCTTAGGCGACGGTCAATGCCGGGCTTGATGTCATTGTTGAACACGTCCCAGGCCACCTGGTCGACGAGCTTCTGGTATTCACTCGCGTTCTCTGCGAGCCACTTCTGTAGCGACCTAAGCTGTTCCCGCTCCTTCTTCTGCATCGCCTGGTTGAGCCTCGTCATCTCCGCCGATGTCACCCAGTTGATTTCCCCCTTTCTGTCCAGCGCCACGATCTTCGACGAGAAGGATTTTGCCGACCCCCAGACCTTCATATTCCCGTCGGTCACCCGCCACATCGACACGGACCCGTCCTCGGTGTCATACGCCCACAGGAACCGATACGGCTCGGGCTTCATGAACGCCGGGATGTCTACGAGGCGAGCCCCACCCTCATCAGCCAGTGACTCGAGCTGGTCACCCAACGGACCACCATCGGCCGACAAGGCGTACTTCCGCCCCCCGATGGTCACCGTATGCTTCGGTCGCGGTGTTGTACGGCCGGGAGCCATCGGCACGTCGCCAGCCCACCGGCTAGCGACCCGCTTGGACATGTCCATGTGTCGGATGCGGTACAGGCCCATGATGCGATTCTTCCTTCTGGAGTGCCCAACAGCCTCCACCTCAATGGACGGCACCCCCTTCTCGTTGACGAACATGCGCACGATTTTTGCGGGCTTGTTGAGGAACTTGCCGTGTGTGATGTAGTCGCCCACCTTGAACGGGGCGAACGACAGGCTGTCCGGAACGTCCATGTCCGCGGCCACCCGAACAGATGACGCCACACCGAGGAGCCCCTTACGTATCTCCCGAGCCTTCTGCGCCACCTCGTCGAACGGCTCCTCGTCCTGCACGGCTCGCGCGAGCCCACGGATGCGCTCGGCCAGGCCATCGAGGATGTCCGTGTGCTCCCGCTCCAGGTCAAGGGTCACGGCTTCCTCGGCCAGGGCCTCAGAGGTGAGCAGGTGCTTCCAGATGCAATCCTGGCACTGCTTTCGAGGGTGAAAGAGATGGTCTTCAAGGAGCACGAGCTGCTTGAAGACCTCACGGATGTTGTATGCCGGGTCGAGGATGGGGAGGAGGCCCGCCGTCTTCCGTCCGTGGGCAGGCTCAGCGGACAGGATCTCCAGGTCACCCGCGTCAAACACGGCCATGTTCTTCGGGCCGTCGCCCGTGACGTAGAAGGAGTCGTAGCCCTTCTGCTTGAGCCACTTCTTGAACTCGGTGGTTTCCAAAACGTCGTAGTCCATACGCAGGATGTTTGCAAGCAACCCCTGCGAGTCCCCAAACACATTGTGGTAGTCGTCGTCGTCTCGAATCGCGTTGGAGAAGATGCGATTGGATTCCAGGTCGTCGTAGAGTTCCTGCCCTTCTCGGGTCATGTCCTCTCGAGGAGGCGGCCAGGACCGAGACGACTTCACCATGTCGTCTCCGTCGAACGTCTTCCGCACCTTCGGCCGCACCGTGTAGATCGTGCCCTCTGGACCTTGCGCGTAGCCCTTCGCGAACGACTTGTCCTGTGTGATGAACACAGGAACCATGGAGGGCCCTTGCCCGAACGTGTGCCGCACGTCCGTGCGGAACTGGTCGAACTTCTTCGGGGAACCTGAATACCAGACACCAGCCTTCTTGACCACCTTCGTCTCTGCTTCCGTGTCGTCCGTGAGGTCCGTGTACTCCCGCACGTCGATCGTGATCTTCGCTTCCCGACCCTTGGGCATCTTGTCCTCGACGCCCTTCCACTCCACCCGGCCAGGAAGGACGTAGAGGATGAGCTTCTTCTCGGTGAGGTTCAGCACCATCTGTGTCGTCGTCCGCATCCGACGTGGCGACTTGTTGTCCCGCACCATCTCGGTCGGTTCCCACCGGTCATCGCGCGCACGCAGGAGAGCCGGCGCGATGTCGTCGGGAGACGTGACCTTGGCCAGCACTTCCTCCGCTTCCTCCTGCCGGCCCTTCGAGGACTTCTCGTTCTCTCCAGATACGTAGCCCGCGTCGGGAAACTCCACGCCGTGGTTCGTCCGAACGAACAGCTTGTCCGCGGGCAGCTCGTCGTACTCCAGGTCGTTGGAGTCGGGCATCTCCACGTAGAGGGTCTTCTTCCCATTCGAGACGATGGTGTGTCCCTTGAGCCCGTCCTTGTACGTCCGCACCGACTTCGCGGCGGCCTCCACCGTCTTCTGCGTGAGCGCATGCAGGATGCGGTCGCCGTCCTTGAGCTTCTTGCCGGTGCGCTCCACTTCATCCCGCTCGGACTCGTCCCTGGACACCATGAGGGCTGCGTTGACCACCCCGATCCCGTGCTCGTTGATGCCCTCCACCCAGCCCGTGGAGGCATCCTTCATATAGGCCACCTCCACGCCGTCCTTCACCTCGTGAATGATGGTGATCTCGGGCAGGTAGTTCCTGTCACGGTTCTTGAGCAGGCAAAACGAATCGCCGAAGGTACCCGCAGCCACGATGCATGCAGAGCGAGACATCAAGGCGGCACGGACAACACGGGCAAGGCTTGGTGGCAATGGCGGCACGCTCCGCTAGTGCCTGCAGGATAGGGCGTCTAACGGCCCAGGATGCCCCGCACCTTCGCCGTGAGCGCGTCCGGGCGCGATGCCAGGCTTGGGTTCTCCAGCATGAACCGGCGGGCAGCAGGGGCCAGCACGCCCCGCTCACGGGCCTCGAGGTTGAACTCGGCGATGAGCGCGTTGTTGTCGATCGGCGGCACCTTGAGGGCCGCGAGGAACGCCGTAGCGTCAGCACGATCCATCTGGATCGTGACCTCCCGCAAGCGTGCCTGCTGATCTGCACTGAGGAACGACACAGCTCGGTTCCCGAGTCCAAGATCGGCGAGGTCGAGCAGGAGTTGCACGTCCTTGTCCGCCGTCATCTGCCCGGCCATGAACGAGGCGAACGGCTTCACGTCGCGGATCATCTCGGCCAACACGTCGATGATGCCGAGACGCTTCATGGTGATGAGCGCCTTGCGGGCACCGGCCGTGTCGAGGATGTCCCGCACCAGGATGGTGGCGACGGCCTCCCACGGCATGTCCTTGAGCTTGGGGGCGTTGCGAATCGCAGCGGCCTCCACGTCCGGAGACGGGCGCAGCCCGTACTTGATCTGGAACTTCAGGAGCCGGAGGATCCGTGTGGGGTCGTCCGTGAACGTGCGGTCGGGGTCCAGGGGGGTCTGGAGGATGCGCTCCTCCAGGTGCTGGCGACCCAATCCCGTGATGTCTATGATCTCGGCCTTGTCTGGCCCGTCCGCCAGGTCGAGCAAGCGCCAGAGCAACGTGTTGACCGTGAACTCGCGCCGCACAGTGTCTTCGTCAATGGTGGCAGGCTGCACGTCGGTGGGCTTGTACCCTTTGCCCTTGCCGCCCACGCCGGAGTAGGACTCCTTGCGGGCGTTGGCGATCTCGATCTGCTCGCCTTCCAAGTCCACGCCGTCGATCATCCACGGCCCCTTGACTGTTAGAATGGCAACGTTGTACTGGTTCGTGGTGAGGTTCGTGTGGACGGGGATGGCGGCGGCCACCTCCTTCGCGAACCACTCGGAATCCCGACGACCGCCCAAAGCGACGCTGTCGATGACGACATCGATGTCCTTGATGGGCGCGTCCATCAGGAAGTTCCTCACGGCCCCGCCTACGACGTAGACATGGGCGGCGACACCGAGCCTACGGGCCACGGCGGACAGGAACTTCATCAACGCAATGGATTTGCGATGCTCCGAAGCGGAGATGAAGCGGTCGGCGACGCTGGCGGCGAGGGAAGTCATAGAGCCTCTACGGGGCAACGGGGGAACCTGAACGAGCATCTGGGCAATGGTAGTGGGAAGGCCACCCTAAACACGAGTGGGCCGCTTATGTTGCTTGCGGTAGCACAACCGACATAACGCCCTAACCCTCTTCCATCTATCCTCTGACCCACAGAGGCCGCATCTGAAAAAGCCCCCCTGCTTGAGCTGCGGCACCACGGGGCCAAGCGGTCTATTATGAGCGCGCCGTCCCACACATGTCCCGCATAGGGCGTGTGCATGATGCTTCACATCCTCGCGTCCACACCCCCGGCACACGAAGACACCCATAGAGGCAATGGCTCGCAGATCCACGTCGGCCTTGAAGGACCCCATCTCGCTCCGGTGGATTTCCCGTACCGTGAACCCCTGCTCAACCAAGTACTCCCTCTTCACCTCAAAGTTACGGCGGTATGCCTCCCCATAAAGCCGATGGTCCCACATCCCAAGGAACTCCCACACGCAGTTATCCGCGAGAAGCCAATCCACGCGATACGGCCCCAATCTCTTCTGGAAAGTGTGGGGGATGTTGTGGTGGTGAAGCCAGAGGTCAATTATAGATTCCTCATAGTACGCCCCCTCATTCTCCTCTGTCCGATACAGCAATCCGTGAGGAGGTATCCCACGTCGTGTCCGCTCTCGATGCACGAGCACATGGCTACACCCTAAGATGTCGGCCACATGCCTATCAATGAGCTTCCCGAGTGGGGCTGTGTCCCAATCGATGTCGTGCCTGATGTTGGTGCGGAACGGGGGAATGCCTCTACGCTTCCGAACTTGACCCACGGCAGCCTTAGACACATTGAATCGTTGAGCGATCTTATAGTCTGGTACTGCACCAAGGTCGGATACCCGATCCCAGTCCACCTTTGATTGTGGAGTCCATGTATCTGTGCGGATGGCCATACCCGCATAGTATCACAAAACGCCCTGTCACACCCGATACGGGGTGGCGAGGGAACCAGAACTGCTATTCTCACCAGCGAGTGGGTCCAGCACCGAGACTACGGAACGCTTCCTCGACTACGGAGACGAGCGGGTCTGCAGCCATCTCCTCCAGCTTCCAGGATAGAATGAGGATCCCGTACTCCTCATCGCGGGGTTCCTTGTCCCCAACCCCGTTGTTGATGTTCATCTTGGACGAGGCGGTATACCCAACGCCCTCTAGAGCGGGGCGTACATTCCGGTCGAAGTAGTTGGAGATGGTGCGGGTGAATGCTGGCACCTTTTGCTTCTGCGTGTGCGGCAAATAGGTGGTGAACGTGATGGTCTTGTACACTCGGTTCACTTGAAGGTCGAAGTGAGGCCACGCGCTCCCATCGTAATTTCTCCCCCGTGCTTCTCAATCTTCTCCAGCTTGTCGTAGTACTTGGGATCCTCGGTCAAGTGGTCCACGGCGATCTCCCGCGCAACGGCACGGTCATTCGTGTGCTCCATCTCAACCCGCGTGCCCTTCTCAACCTGCGCCTTGTCGAAGTCTGAGGGCTTCTTCTCGTCCCCCAGCCCTCCAGGGATTTGGTCGGCTGCCCACCGGGCCGCCACACGATGGGATGACGCACCGGACTTCTTGAACCGGTAGCCCTGCGACACGAGGTAGTCGATGGCCACAGCCGGAAGCATCCCAATCCTGAAGTCCATCACGGAGAGCATCGAGCGGGGGATGCCTCGGAGCGCCTCCACCATCTCATCAGGCGGGAGCCTGTAAAAGTCCTTCTCGTCCTGCGTCAGCTCGCGCTCCTTGATCTCTTCCTCCTCGGGGGGGAGGGGCCTGCGGGCCTTGAGCCACTTCTTGGCCCGTGGCGACCACTGGTAGGTGTCCATCGAACCGGGGAACTGGATCCACAAGGAATCCGCAATGCCCTTGCCAGGGTCGGGGTAGTACACCGCGATCTCGCGCCCGTTGAACGCAAACGAGTCCCAGCGAGGGATGCGCTTGTTCCTGAGCGTGTCGTAAACGTGCTGGTACAGCGCCTGGTGGTCTACGTCCTTCGGAAACCCCGCCGCGACCCGTACTGTGGCACGAGCCACATCGGCGAAGTCCTGCGCCTGATAGGTACCAAGCGGCACCTCCACGTCCTTGCTCATCCCCCACACCTCGAGGGAGTCGAAGGTCCAGGCGCCCGTGGGCACCGGCCCGTCCCACCGCTCGTGGCTATGTGCGCCAGGCACGTAGGCGAGGGTGACGTGCGGGAAGCTCGCCAACGGGAACGAGTGGCCCACGGTGAACCCTGCATCCTCCAGGGCCAGCCAGAGTCGGTCCCGCACCTCTGCCAAGTCATTCGAGAAGGTCACTCGGCTGTACCAGACTCGGCGATCCTTGTCGGGATGCACAAAGTAGTCGGGCTCTCCCAACGTGGCAATCACGGGGCCTGGCTGCTTCGCCAAGGCCGCCTTTGACACGGCGATGAACTCGGCCTCACGGGACTTGGGCACCTTGCCCACGTAGAGGAGGGTGACGTGCGGCGGCGAGCGGTCCTCATCCCCCAAGCTCGGGAACTGCTCCGCAAGCTCCTTCGGGAGTGGAATGAAGAACCCCACGGACGACCCATCGCCTGTCGTCTTGTACGCGGCCGTCTTCACAGACTTTGCAGCCTCGGCATCGGGCTCGGGAGCCGCGTCCTCCGGCCAGAGTGCGTCGGACACATGGGAGAGGAACGCATCTAGCACGTCATCGGACGGAGACACGTTTGCAGGACGTGACATGTCGCCCTCCTCCTCGTCCACGGCATCCTCGTATTCGTCCCATAGACGTCGTGCTTCATCGAGTGCGGATTCGTCCAGGGAGAGGATGACGCTGTTCGGGAGGTCGAAGGCTTCGGACGCCGCGTCCACCCACACGTTCAGGGGCTCGTCATAGTCGACGTGTTCCAGGGGGGAGAACACGTTCCGGTATATCTCACGGATCTCGTCCGGGGTCGCCGGACGATCCCACATGGCGCGGAACTCTAGGTCGATGCTCTCCATGAAGTTCGACAGGACGCCTACGGGGCCGTCGCCCACGGCGGGGAAATCGGTGCCCCATCCGGCTTCCTTGAGGCGAGCCATGACGAGCTTCTGTTCGTGCTTGGCCGCCACCTTCCTAGCGAGGCTCTTGCCGATCAGGTCTTGAAGGAGGTCGCGCACTTCCACAGGCGCACGCTTCACGTTGGGGAGTCTCCGCACCGCCTGGTCGAATGTCTCCCCACCGCGCACGCGGTCGGTGACGATCTTGAGGTAGGGGAAGTACCCATAGCCAAGGAGGTCCATCTCCGATGGCTCCGCAGCGGCGAGGTCACTGGCAGGTACCCGCTTGATGACCTTCGTGTCCTCCCACACGGTGGCGCGGGCGAGACTCACCTCGCCCCCCTTGATGGAGACGACCTTGAAGATGCCGGCATCCCCAATGCCTTTAGGGGCTATGAAGCGAGCATAGCCGCCCGGCCGTGGTGTGCTCATGGACGCTCCAGCTTCAAGATGAGTCGGTCCAACCACTCTTCCCCGAGCTTGAGGACGTGCTTGCAGGGCCCCACCTGCTTGCCGTTCTTCTCCCAGTCCGGGCACGTGCAGTTGTGACCCGGACGGGGGTGGATGGTGATCCGAGTGTTGTAGGTGTCCATCGTGCCACGCACTCGGGCCGCCACCTGCTTCCCATCGTACTGCACGTCAAGCAATCGGATGTCCGAAGCTCGACCAAGACGACGCGCCTCTCCCTTGGCGATGAGCGCAGTCATCAGGTTGGTCTGCTCCACGAGGTCGTCATAGTCATCTCCCGGATCAGGGAGGGTGATCGCCCGAAGGTGGCGTTCGGCGATTCGGGATGCGTTGACAGTCACGGCGAGCCTCTCGTCCACACACCGGGGATAGGCACGCTACCGCCCCTCAAAATAGCATGTTGCATTATGAGGAAAGCACGGCTATAAAGCGGATGATGAGCAACCTCGTCCCAACACCAATGCGAGCCGACTTGATGTACGACATCGAGGCGCACCTTGGTCTTTCGGCCGAGGATGTCGCGCGCCTCACCATTGGCGAGGCGATTCAACGCCTCAAGCGCCTCGGGGACGGAGGTAGGCACGAGGCTCTGGGCGTAGCTCGGAAGCTCGCCTCCATCGTCAAGAAAGCGGGCACCAGCGTGAAGGATGCCGTCCACTTCCTGGTATTCCCCTCGCAAAAAGGTGGTGGGCCACTCGGACGTGTAGCCGTATGGCGGCTCCTCTCCCGAGCCAAGAAGGCCCGCTTCGTGCGAACGAAGGGCGTTCTTCGCTACTTGCAGCGACTCGCGTTGGGATGGGGGGCGGCGAGGCCCACCGTTCTAAACAACCCGCTCATGGATTTCGTCACCAGACACGAGGCCCGCGCCGATGACGACACACCTGACGTGGATGAAGGGTGGTCCGGTGAGGGCGACGCTTACGAGTGACGTGACACGTCGCGGCACCAGGCGATGAAGTCCCCCTCGTCCATGTCCCCCTTCATACGATTCAGCACCTTGTGGATCCACTGCACGTTTCCGGGCTCATAGCCACGTGAGGAGTCGATGCGGTCAAGGGATGCCGTCTGCGGACGAGTCATTGTTAGTGGGGCTCCAGATAGTGCGCAGCGCCGATTCTGCGACTCGAACAAATCCCACACGTCCTCCTTGGACACGGATACTACGAGGCCGCGAATCCCCGCATTTGCCTTCACCGTCCCCCAATATCGTCCCGACATCTCTCCAGAACCAGACCAGTGAGGCACGGCATCACGCCTGGGAGCCCGGCATCGGTGACAGCCCGATGTGACACCTCCGGTGAGGGCGTACACCGATTGTGGCACCTCAACACCGCATTGACAGCGCACCACTGCCACACGGTGAGAGCGACCCCTGGCAGGCTCCAAGCGCAGAACGGTCCAGAGCCCAAACACCATGCCCGGATCAACGACGACGGCTGGCCGCAACGGGGTTAAGCCAAACCCCTTGCGTTGCTGCGTGTAGTGGCCTGCGCACAACCCCTTGGCGAGCACCACGCCATCACACCCATCAAACGCACAAGTGGGTGCGGAGGCTCGCCGTGCTTGCCGGTAGTGGGCTCCACATAGCCCCCGAGCCTTCACCTTGTCGTTGCACCCAGGGAACCCACACAAATCACTACGGGGTGATGGGCGCTCCACCGCATGAAGCACCACACCCCGGCGACGCTGCGCGTAGTGCGCAGAACACAGCCCTTTCGCAAGGGGTGTGTCCAAGCACCCCTCAAAACCACACGATGTCACCACGCCCCTCGGGGTAATCGCTCTAAGCTCCTGCCCCCTTTCCCGCTGTGAAAGGTGTGCCTCACACAACCCGTGCCCGTAATGGAGTCGTCCGCAACCCTGGAAATCGCACCTGGCACCTTTCCTTCGGGCGCGGAAAGGTGCGGGAACCTTCCCATTCCGTCGCTGCTTGTAGTGCGTTCCGCAAAGCCCATGACCGTGCACCGGCCGGCCGCAATCCACAACGATGCAGGAAGACATCACCCGCCACTCGGATCAAACCGTCCTGGTGGCTTCGGCTGGTTGAACTTGATCCCAATGTTCTCCGCGATCCTCTGAATCGCGTCAGACTTCTCGGGATCTCCAAGCATTCGGCCAGCTTCTCCGTACAGACCACGGAACACTTCGTTGAACAGAGAGTCGTTGACCGTGAACATGTCCCGCTCAATCTTCTCACGGGTCGCCACGGGATCAATGTTCAGGAGTTCCAGTATGACATCAATGTCAAGGCTCCCCTTCTGGTACAGGTTCAGGAGAGCGTCGAACGTCTCTTGATTGTCTCTGAGCGCGAGGCGGGTGAACGAGAGCTTCGGGTAGATGACCACTTCGTTGCCGTCCTCGTCCTCCTCGATGTAGCCCATCCGTCGACACATTGGCTTGAACAGGAACTCCTCCACGAAGTCCTGCAGGATCTCACGGAGGAGCATGTACCGCGTGTTGATGACTTCCAGGCTGATCTTGTCACCGGAGTAGCTAGACTCGCCCGTGAGTAGCCCTTCTGTCACACCGAGTCCTGCGTACAGTTCGCGGTTGGCCATGTCCATCTCGGACGTGAGGTCCAGGAGCCGCTGCTCGGACCCCATCTCCTCCCAGTTGATCTGGAAGTTCGCGATGATGGAGAAATCGGGATCCTGCAGGGACATGTCCACCTGCTCACGGAGGGCATCCGTGTCCGCTGCGTCCATGTTCTCTGCCCACACGATGCGGTGGGGGGTCATGTGACGCGAAGCGATGCTAGCATTGGCTTGGCGCAACTTATCGAATTGCACAAGTGTTCTCATGCACCGTGCAAGAACGGAATCCCCACGCTCTGCGTAGTCCGACTTCTTGTTCTCCATGCAGTAAACGAACGATCCTGCGTCAGGGTCCGTTCCCAATGGAATGTTCGTGCCTTCTCGTACCGCCTTGACCACATCCGGGGGCATCGATTCCGCGATGCGACGTGCCCGTGGGTCTCCCGACTCTGCCTGCAGAATGATCCGCTTTGTCTTGGAGTCTGGGACTAGCTCGATGAGCTTCTCATCCGTGAAGTTGAACGACTCGGCGATCACCTGCTCGGGGGGGAGGCACCGAATTGACGTCCAGCCCTTGTAGTTCTTCTTGAGCCAGGCGATGGCTTCCTCGTTGGACTCTTTTGGGCGTTCAATGTACTCCACGTAAGGGGTGCCAGACTCGTCCAACAG
>ERZ761596.84-NODE-84-length-23578-cov-5.469966_pt1 | contig 23578 bp, 27 predicted proteins | sample MGYA00512166_ERZ761596 | MGnify/ENA primary metagenome ERZ761596 (study PRJEB28899, sample SAMN03785556) | bioreactor sludge metagenome | biome: EBPR Sludge; feature: EBPR Bioreactor; material: 0.22µm filtered reactor supernatant | place: Saint Lucia: Queensland...
CAGTACAACGCCGACACGGGCGAGACTTGGGGCGACCTGCTCTCCCGCGACGTGAAGCTGATCGCGGACGAGGTGTCCGGGGTTGTCGCGCTCGAAGGCTGGGAGGATTCCCGAGGTGCCCGGCTCGAAGTGTTCGTCGCTCGGACCTGCGGCAAGCCGGTGTACAGCTACGAAGAGTGGCTGAACGACCGGACCCCCGGCTGCCCTCTCACCGACGACTTCCTGATCCCCGACTGGGAGATCGCCGACGTGATGCACGAGACCGTCTTCCACGGCTCGATGTTCATCCCCAACAAGCCGGTCATCAAGACGCATAAGTTCCGCACGCAGAATATCGACCCCGAGGTCATGGAGCGTCTGCGCGAAGCTGACCGTAAGCTCCGAGAGTCGAACCCGCTCATGGCCGACATAGAAGACAAGCTGCGCCGACACTTCGAGGACACCATCGTCAACGGGCACACGCACCGCGGCCCCGAGTTCGTCCTGCAGGGCGGCGTGACCGGGCGGCTCGACCACGCGAGCGGCCGGATCGAGTCTGAGGCGTTCGGCAGCATGGCCCCCGGCGACCCGGTAACCGACGGACGCGGCAAGGCAATCGGCCGGGTCACCTCCTGCAAGACCACCGAGGAGGGCGTGAAGGTCGAGGCAGAAGTGGACCCGGATGCCCTGCGGCCCAAGCTGCCGAGCGGCAAGCCCATCCCCGAGGGCTACGAGAAGTGCGGGAACTGCAGCGGCTACGGCCACCGCGATTCCGAGCGCACTTTCGAGGACTTGTCCTGCGGACGCTGCAACACGCGCGGCTACGTCCCGGTCGGATCGCAGGCAGGGAAGTACGGCGACCCCGCGGCAAGCGGTGAGGTCCGCGTGACCAGCGAGACCGGGGGCCAGAAGGGCAAGAAGCCGCAGGCCGTCGCACTCATCCCGCCCGAGGCGATCCTCGCTCTGAGCGAGGTGTACGGCATGGGAGCCGAGAAGTACGACGATCACAACTACCTGAAGGGCTACGACTGGTCGCTGAGCTTCGGGGCGCTCCTCCGTCACGTCATGGCCGCTGAGAAAGGCGAGTGGCTGGACGACGAGTCTGGGCTCCCGCACGTCATGCACGCCGCATGGCACTGTTTCGCCCTCTTCATGTTCGAGAAGCACGGGCTCGGCACCGACGACCGGATCAGCTCCGTGGTCGAGGGGCTGCGGTCGTGACGAAACTGAAGGTAGGCAGCCTGTTCGCTGGGATCGGAGGCTTCGACCTCGGGCTGGAACGCACCGGAGGATTCGAGACCGCGTGGTTCTGCGAGATCGAAAAGTACCCAACCAAAATCCTGAACCAGCGGTGGCCCGGCGTTCCGGTTTACCCCGACATCACAAAACTGAAAGGAGAAGAAGTTGAACCAATCGACATCCTCACGGGGGGGTTCCCCTGCCAAGACATCAGCGCGGCCGGACGAGGCGAAGGAATCCAAGGCTCCCGGTCGAGTCTTTGGTTTGAGTTCGCTCGTATTATTGGGGAGCTACGACCCCGATACGTCATCGCTGAAAACAGCCCCCTCCTCAAAACCCGAGGACTCAATACAGTTCTTGGATCGCTTGCCGCGCTCGGGTACGATGCGGAGTGGGATTGTGTACCAGCGCGAGCCTTCGGCGCCCCTCACCAGAGGGACCGCATCTGGATCGTTGCCTACCCCGAAGGCGACAGACGCCCGGCGCCGCGGCTCACTGAGCGAACACGGACGCCTGGAGAAACTGCTGCCGACCCCGGCGGCGCGGGACTACAAGGACGGCCCGTACCCGGCAGCGATGGCGCGGAAGTCGCCCGGTGTGGTGACTCTTGCGGCTGCCGGCCGCTTGGAGGAGTTCCTACCCACGCCAACTACGAAAGGGCTGGACGGGGGTGCCAACGGGAGAAAGCGAGCGCATCGCCTGGGAGTTCCTACGAGTGGCCCGCTGAACCCGGCCTTCCTAGAGTGGATGATGGGGTTCCCGATAGGGTGGACCGAATCAAGTGCCTCGGAAACGCCTTGATTCCGCCGATCCCCGAGTGGATCGGGCACCGCATTCTGGAGTGGGAAGCGGAACTGGACCGCTGATGCTGGAATACGACATCGAAACTACCGGCCTGCAGAACTACTACCATGAGATGTTCATGGCGCAGTTCCTCGGGTCCGGCGAGCCCGAGCATTTCGGCGTAGCCGAGTGGACCGAGAAGGCGATCCAGACCCGCCTCGACTCGGCCGAGAAGGAAGGCGGGCTGCAGGCGTGGAACTCGAAGTTCGACTTCGGGTTCACCGAGGCCCACGGGTTCAAGCTGCCGCCGGAACACACTTGGCACGACGGCATGCTGAAAGCGCATATCGTGGACGAGCGATTCTCCGCGGCGCTGAAGGCTCGCGGCGACAAACTGTTCCCGAACCAAGGTGAGCGCGATCTCGAACAGGCCGTCAAGGACTGGCTCGCGGTCGAGAGGCGCGCACGGCGCAAGGCATCCAAGGAGACCGGCGAGGAATACATACCACCGACCTACAAGGACGTGCCGGACGAGATCATGGTGCCCTACGGGCGGCAGGACGTGATCCTGCAGCGCAAGGTGACAGAGGTGTACGACCGGACGCTCTCCACGGACGCCGAGCTGCATGACGTGTACGAGTTGGAGCGCGGCGTCATGGCCGCTCTCTTCCGTATGGAGCAGCGCGGGGTGCCCGTGGACCGAGCAGCCGCAGCGAAGTACGAGATCGCGCTGCTCTCCGGCATGGACGAACAGGAAGACCGGCTGAAGAAGCTCGCCGGGATCGACACCTTCAACCCGAACGCCCCGGCCCAGATCGCGGAAGCCCTGACACGCCGCGGCGTGGACCTCTCGAACGTCCCGACCACCAAGACCGGCGCCAAGCAGATGAACGCCGACACGCTCGGGGCGATCAACGACGAGCTGGCGCAGGAGGTGCTGAAGTGGAAGGCGAACGCCAAGGTCGCCGGAACCTATCTCGGCCCGATGCTGCACGGCAAGGAAGACAAGGTGTGGGGCAGGCAGGCGCCGTTCATCGCAGGCGACGAGCGCATCCACCCGAACATTCGCCAGCTCGGGGCTATCACCGGCCGCATGTCCTGCTCGGACCCGAACCTGCAGAACTGGCCGCGAGACGACCTCTCCCTGCGCTACCTCGTGCGGGCCGAGCCCGGCCACAAGCTTGTCTGCTGCGACCTCGACGCCATCGAGATGCGCCTGTTCGCTGCGTTCTGCGGCAAGGGCGTACTGCTCGATCAGGTCTCGCGTCCCGACGGCGACCCTCACGCCTTCACCGCGCAGATGGTCGGGCTCACCGACCGTAAGCGGCCGGACGGGTCCGTGACGAGCGCCCGGCAGCTCGCCAAGGTCTTCAACTTCCAGATGATCTACGGGGGCGGCGTCAACACGGTGTCAACCTTCTTCGGGGTCTCGCGCTCGCGGGCCAAGGAGATGATAAACCGCTACCATCAGGCGTACCCGGAGATCGGCGTCTTCCAGAACCGCATCCGGGCCAAGCTCGAAGATCAGGGGTACATCAAGACCCCTTGGAAGCGTCGTCACCGCGCTGACCAGCGCAGGCCCATATACCAGCAGGCGTACAAGTTCCCGAACAAGCTGGTGCAGGGCACCGCGGCCGATCTGCTGAAGGATGCTATCCTGCAGATTCATAAGGCAGGGGTTCCGATGATCCTGCCGGTCCACGACGAAATCATCGCTCATGTCCCTGAAGAGGACGCGCAGGAAGCCGCAAGGATCATCGAGCGGTGCATGATTGACCATCCCCGCATCTCGAAGGTGGTCCCGCTCGGAGCGGAAGCTCAGATCGTGGACCGTTGGTCAGATGTCAAGCAGCCGGGATTTGTCCCGGCCTACATGAAGGAGGCGTGATATGGAAACCGAAGAAGTGGTAGTCCCGAAGTACAACAAGATACAAAACGTGTTCAAGAGGAACCCCGACGGTCAGCTCAACCCGCGGGCATGGGCGAACGAGGCTTTCACCTTCCTCTGCACGGCACAATGGATCGTGCAGGAGAAGATCGACGGCACGAACGTCCGCGTGGTCTGGGACGGCCACAACATCTCGTTCGGGGGCCGGAACCGCCTCGGGGCCGACAACTTCCACGGGCTGCTGCGCGCCCACTTGGAGGAGAAGTTCGGCACCTCGGACTTCGAGTGCCTGATCGAGCAGACTTTCGGGGAGACCCCGGTGATCCTGTTCGGAGAAGGATACGGCCACAAGATTCAGGCGAACGGCCATGCCTATCTTCCCGACGCCCCGCCGGAAGGCGAGGCCCGGTTCATCGGCTTCGACGTGATGGTCGGCAGACGGTATCTTCCGACGGACGAGGGCCGAGCGGTTCTCGCCTCTCTCGGGGTGCCGGTCGTCAAGCAGTTCGAGCAGACGCGCACGCTGCCGGAGGTGATCCACGAGATGACCAACGCGCTGCGAGCGGCCGACGAGAAGGAAGGTAGCCCGCCAGCCATCGTGCATGAGGGTACGGATCGGGAAATCGAGGGCTACGTTGTGCGCCCGGCATGTCCGCTGTTCGATCACCGCGGCAACCGGGTGATCGGCAAGGTCATCCTCAACGACATCAGGAAGATTCTGGCGATGGTCGAGGCCGACATCGAGCAGGCGAATAAGGATGCCGAGGCCGCGTCCGACATGGTGGAGATCGAGCAGCTTGCCCGCGGCTGAGCGGTACAGCCCGTTACTCCGCGAGGAAATTGAGGCGCTGGCCGGGCAGTTCTTGCCCGGTTGGCGCATCATCCTTACGGACGAGCCGCCGGACCCGGAGGATGCCGACAACCTCGCAGTCGTTAGTTGGCCCGAGCATGCGTTCGAGATCAAGCTCTGGCTGTCCGACAATACGCTGGCTTCCGAGCCGGACCTGCGGCGCGTGACTATCATCCACGAGCTGATGCATCCTCTCTTCCGTGAGCTGCGCGCGGAGTTCAAGCCGGACGACGGCCCCAAGGCTGACCGCTGGGAACACTACGAGGAAATGATTATCGAGCGGCTGAGCGTCGCCGGTATGCTGGCGTGGCCCGGCGTTACCATAAACTCTTGACATACATGCTACGCTTGTATGGCAAGGTGGAAATCATCGAACAAAGGAGGAACATATGAAACTTCTGACAGCAAAGCAAATCAAGCGTAAGCGCGAGGAACACAACCTCACGCAGAAGGAACTCGGCGAGATGGTCGGATGCAAGTCATCCTATCTCTCGTTCATCGAGGGAGGCTTCCGGCCCGAGACCGGCGACCTGCTCGAACGGATCACCGAGATTCTGTCCAAGGAGCCGTCGGCCGAGGCCAAGAAGGCGGTTGCCGAGAAGAAGGCACGCGCCAAGGCCCGGAAGACCCGCGCCCGCCGGAAGGCAGCGCAGTCCTGATGCTGACCGGCTACCAGTTGTGGGCCTACTTCGAGGAGAGCGCAGAGCTATTCGACATCGAACTCCAGCAGAACAGGCGCCCGACTGAGGAGGAAGTAATGGAAGCCGTCGATTGGCGGTTGCGCCGCCGCGCGATCAAACCTTCCGGCCGGGGGGGTGCCTGATGAGTTCTTCGCCAGCCGCGAAGAAGCCGCGAAGCAGGCCATCATCGAGAAGGCCAGCACCTTCAACTCCCCGGCTGGTCGAAGTAGGGACGGAGGGCATGCGGTTCGAGCCTTCGTTCAGCTTCAAGCTCTTCGAGGAGTAGCCAAGTTTGCCGGAGGGAGTCCGGCAGCAGAGCAACATCGAAGCCCCCGGTAGCCTAGCTGGCGATGCCGGGGGCTTTTCTGCGGCGGTATTCTTGACTTTCCCGGTCAAGTTGCACGGCAAGCGCGGCTTTGATACCATTTTGCCATGAAAATCGTAGCCATCGACCCCGGCGAAACAACCGGCTGGTCAGTCTGGGACACCGAGACTTACACAAAAATCGAGGGAGGCCAGACGCCGCTCTGGGAGTTCATCGACAACCTGCAGATCGCGCTCATGGCGGACGAGAAAGAGAAGATGATTCTCGAAGTCACCCGGCCCGGCGCGCTGCCGTTCGTCGGCGTCGAGCGGATCGTCTGCGAGGACTGGGTGATCTACCAGAAGGAAGCCGAGGCAGGCGCGCTCAACTGGGACAAGTGCCGCACGGCCCGCGGGATCGGAGCCATCGAACTGATCGCCCGTATCACGGGTACTCCGATCAAGCTACTCCCCGCCTCAATCAAACCGGCCGCTATAGCTATGGGGGCGGAGGAACAGTTCGTCGCGCCGCTTCACGAGAACCGCCATGAGAACGATTCCGCGATGCTGGCCGTATTCTGGATGGTGAACAACCGCGATGCATAGGACGTGCATCTCCCCAGTCTGCGAACGTGGCGTCTATGCTCGCGGTATGTGCAGCGGGCACTACGCCCGGTCACTAAAGGGCGACCCGCGGCTCGATGTGCCGATCCAGAAGCGCGGGTCAGAGCGGCCGCTATGCATCATTGACGGCTGCCCTCGAACGGGTGTCGGCTCGCTCGGATACTGCCGGGCTCATGCCGAGCGCGTCCGACGCAACGGGGAGCCCGGACAGGCGGCAATTATGCCCCGCCGGGGTGTAGAGCTTCAGGAGGAGCGCCGATATACCGACCCGCGCACGGGATATGTCTATTTGTCCGGGCCGGGATTTGAGCGCGACCTAGAACACCGGATTGTAATGGAGCGGCTGATCGGCCGTCCGTTACTACCAGACGAACATGTGCACCATAAAAACGGTACCCGTGATGACAACCGGGAGAGCAACCTAGAGCTTTGGAGTACGCACCACCCGAAGGGTCAGCGGATTGAAGACCTGCTTGACTGGGCTCACGAGATCATAGAGAGGTACGAACATGGCTAACGGCGAACCGGAAGTCAGCGGCGCCGACGTAGCCGCTCTGCTGGCTCCTCACGTCCAAGAAGACGACAACGTGTCGATCATCGCCGAGAAGGCAGAATGCTCCACACGGACGATCTGGCGGCGCCTAGAGGGCGATACCGAGTGGCTTTCCCTGAAGGACGCCGACGACCTGCTCACCGCGGTCGGCGAATCCATCAACTCGTGCCACCTGAAGCTGCCGGACGGCACTATCGAGGAGCCGTGGTTCGGTGAGTAACCTACCCGCCCGACGGCCGAGCCCCGGCCCGCGCACCATGCTCGACCGGCAGGAAGGCTTGATCGAGTTCGTTGCCGAGCTGTACGCCTCTGGCATGAAGCAGAAGGACATGATCGAGGAGCTGCCGATCAGCGACCGGAACACGCTCAGCAAGTGGCTGAAGGACGAGCGCGTCACCCTGAAGGTCGAGGATATTCTGCGCGAGAAGTCCCTGCGCATCCGGCGCAAGGTGGACGCCGAACTCGAAGCGCGCGTCTCCGACAACAACCGTCTCCGGCAGATGCCGCCCGAGACCCTGCTGAAGATCAGGGCCGAGCTGTCCAAGGACTTCCCCGCGCGCGAAGGCACCGACGCCGAGCATGTCCGCATCGTGGAGGCTCTGTACCTGAAGGCCGCGAGCAACCCGGCCGCGGCCGAGCTGATACGCGAACTCAACCTCGACCCCGAGGGCACCATCACCGCAACCGGCGAAGAGGTCACCGACGCAGAAGTGGTAGAGCCCGACGACGCTCTCCCGGCCATCGACGTTGACGCCTCGCTGGCGGCAGCGTTCGCCGAAGACGACATCGAGCCCGAGGGCACCGGAGGCGTGGAGTTCTAGTGCCGCGCAAGAAGGAGCTGGTAGTCCCGTTCGGCCAGAAGTGGCTCGCCTCCCCGGAGCTGACCACCAATGCCATACGGACCATCAAGAAGCAGATTCTTGTTCCGCACCCCGGCCAGCAGCCGATCACCGAGAGCAAGGCCCGCTTCAAGGTAGTGAACGCCGGACGCCGGTTCGGGAAGACCAAGATCGCCGCGCGTGCGCTCGTGGTCAAGGCCATCGAGCAGCCGGGAATGCTCGGCTGGTGGATCGCCCCCGAGTACAAGAACATCAAGCGCGGGTACGCCGAGGTGGTCTCGCAGATTCCCCCGGTGCTGCTCGCCAAGCCCGCCCCGCCAGTCACCTCGCAGAACCTCGTGTTGGAGTTCAAGTCCGGCTCCGTGTTGGAGTTCTACTCGGGCAAGAACCCGGACGCCATGGCCGGTGCCGGTGTTGATTACGCCGTGATTGACGAGGCCGCTCTGGTCCCGCACGGCGATGAAGTCTGGAACCAGCTCGTCCGTCCTACCCTCATGGACCGCGGAGGCGGCGCCCTGTTCATCTCGACGCCCCGAGGCAAAAACTGGTTCTGGGAACTCTTCAACAAGGGGCTCTCGAAGCACCCGAGCAACGGCGACTGGGCGTGCTGGCACCGCACCTCGCTCGACAACCCGACGATCCCCGAGAACGTGGACGATCCCGAGGAGCGCAAGCGCCGCAGGGAGCAGGAGGTCGAGGAGGCCCGGCAGATCATGCCGGAGATGCTGTTCAAGCAGGAAATCCTCGCCGAGTTCATGTCGTCGGCCGCGTCGATCTTCAACCTCGACACGCCCGGCACGGTTATCGAGTCAACCGCGGAAGCTCGCGGCTCTGTCTTCGTCGGCATCGACCTCGCCAAGAAGGAAGACTTCACGGTCATCTCGGCCGCGCGCGCCGAGGACCGCATGCCGGTCTATCACCGCAAGTTCAACGAGCTGAAGTGGACCGACCAGCGGCAGATGATCCACGAGGCCATCAAGGAAATCTACGACGCCGGGGCCGAAGAGATCAGGGTCGGTATCGACTCGACCGGCGTCGGCGAGGCCATCGCCGACGACCTCGAAAACGAAGGGCTCGACGTGGAGCGCATCCTGTTCACGAACCAATGGAAGGAGCGCGCCGTGGGCGTCCTCTCGCGCGACTTCCAGAACGGGGCAGCGCATATCTTGGAGAGCGCCCGCTCCGAGTTCGACCACTACGAGTACGAGATGACCGCGGCAGGCAACTACAAGTTCGAGTCCTCCGTCGGACACGACGACGAGGTATCGGCCAAGCTGATCGAGCATTGGATGCTCCACACGACGAGCCCGGCCGACATCAAGGTGCTGAGCGCCCCGGAAGCCGCCAAAGTGGACACGGGGGCGCCGGTCACGGCCGAGTCGATCACGCCGGACGATCCCGCTTCGATCATGGACAACGACGCCGCATGGGGCGCGGGCAGCTCCGGCGGGGGAGCTTATTCAGGGTAAAAAGAAGCCCCCGGCTTACTGCTCCGGGGGCTTCTGCACTTCTGGGGCGCCGAGACTAAATCTCGAAGTCGCCCGCGGGGTACTCGACCACGGTGCCCTCGGGCACGGTGTCCTTGATCGTGAGACCGATGACGGCCGTGATTACCGTGGTAATCGCGGTCGGCAGAGCTTCGGCCGTGAGACCGCCCTGCAGGAACACGATGACCAGCGTTGCGACCGCCTGCACGAGCGCGGCGTACTTGGTCTTGGTGCTGATGGAGGCCAGACCGCTAGGGCGGCGGACCTTTACCTTTTCGTTTGCCATATCTTCACCTCCCTTCTAGATTGCGAGACCGAGAATGTCTCGGAGTTTGAGCTGACCGACGAACACGTTGCGGTCGGTGTTGTGAGGCCCGAACGCCCGGAACCGGCCCTTGTCCGTGAACTGCCAAGCCAGACGATGCTTCTTCGCCAGACCTGACGGCCAGTAGGGAGCCGGAGTCGTCGTGTACGCTGCCAGCCAGTATAGCGCGCCGATCTTGTTCGAGACCTTCTCGCGGACAATCGAGCCGCCGTAGAGCAGGCAATTCGAGGTTACCGGGTCTTCGGAACCCTTCCACTTGGCGACGCCGTGCTTGGTAAGGCGCCGGTACTCGCGCATGAAGTCGTTGATCCATCCGGCATCAGCGCCGTGAGGATGGGCGACCTCGTAGTCGAGAATGCCCGGCAGCTCGTCGCGCTCAAACCAGTAGGTCCGACGCTTCCCGAGACGCAGGCCCGCCTCGCGGCAGGTACGCACGAAGTTACGGGCCTCGGGCACCGGATCGTTGTTGTCCGGCCGGGCGAAGTGGTACGGGGCCACGATGAGCCCGGCACGCTTGGCGGCACGGACGAACTCGGCCAGCTTGGGGTCTTTCCACGTCCGGCCCTCGGACGCCTTCAGCACGATAACGTCATGGTTCTTGGCGTATTCGTGGATCATGGCCGCGGTGACATCGTTGTTGTTCGAGATGTCCGCGAACGGCCCGGCCGGTTTGTCGCCGAAGGCCTCGGCCCGCTTGCGCAGCTCGCGCCGAACCTCGCTGGGGGCGAGAACCTTGATGCGCTGCCGGACCTTCTTCCAGATCGAGGAGCGGTTCACGTTTTACCTGTCATACTGAGCAATGAAGGCGCGCGCCCATTCAAGCACGTCGCTGACCCGCTGGCCGTCGGGATGGCTGCGCGTCCATAGTTCGAGGTTTTCATGGCGGTTGTCACTTCGGTCTCCGTTCTTGTGGTGGACTATTTCCTCAGAGGTAAGGGGTCTACCCAGCCTACCAGACATGACTAGGCGATGCTCGGGAATCCACCCGTCCGCCCAAGCGTTAGGGTGCGCGGGCCGGTACACTTGGACGTAACCCTTGCTGTCGGTATAAGGCCGGGTTTTGTCCCGGCGCTCTACTAGAGGCCGGGCGGGATCGACCGTGCCGCGCGCCCGTAACCGGGCACGGTGCCCCCCGCAAAGGCCGCGCCCAGCTACAGGCTTAGTGCAGCTCGAAACCTTGCACAAACTAGGGACGCGGCCGTTTCCCAGAGCCCCTAGCGGTATATCCGGCCGGAGTCCTTTTTTGCTGCGTGAGCGCGCATAATGCCCCGAGCAGTACGGTTTGACGAATACGGGGCGAGCGCAGCATGGAACCGAGCAGGACATGCCCGCATAGTATCAAACTAAACGACACCCGACGTGAAGGTGGGGGCCAGTCCCATGCGTACCCGCGATGATCTGGATGCGGAACGTGTTGCCGCCGCGCTTGACGTAGAACGCGCTGTAGTCGCCCGCCCAGTCCACGCCGAAGTACGCGGCGATCCGGGTTGCGGCGTCATAGTCGTTGACGAGCAGGAAGTCGATGGCAAACGCATTGGTCTGCGAGACGTGGTGATCGGAGCCGGGGTTGCCGTAGGTTTCAACGCGCTTCTCTGAGCCGGACACGTTGCCCCGCCCGAGCTTTTCTTCAACAAACCACTCGATCTCGCGGCCGACGGACTCGGAACCGCCCCACGGGCCTTCGCCGGATGCTTTGTGGCTCTGGTGAGCCTTCTTCCATGCGGCCAGTTCGCGCTTCTCGGCCTTGGTGAGCCGGACCAGCTTGACGACCGCTTTGCGGTGCGTCTTGAAGCGCCGGAGATGGTAGGCGGCACGAACCTTGTCGCCCCGCTTGCCGCGCTTCTTGAAGTGCTTGTACTTGCGGTAGTGCTTTCGTTGCAGCTTCAGCCGCCGGTTGAACCGGGCGTTGAGCAACCCTAGCTTTTCGAGAATCTTCTTCATCCCTACAGTATAGGGACTCTGGCGCCGTTTGGCTAGAGAACGGTAATCCAAACAGTAAGGTTCTTGCCTTGGATCGGCCCGGTGCCGAAGTCTCGCGCCAGCATGAAGTTGATGGTCTGCACGGCCGGGACTGTGATGGGGGTTCCGAACCGGTCGTGTACCCATTTCGGGTTCGCATTGTCTCCGATTGTGCCAGCACCGTCAGCAGCGGAGCCTCGCACAACAAAGGAGCTGCCGGACAAAGCGTTTAGGCTTGCCAGCGCATTACTGGCAGCCCCAAACGGCGATGTCATGCTGATCCCGCCAGTACAGGTGTTTCCGGCGGTACAGGCCAGTTCTACTACCGCCATAACGCTGTAGATTTCTCCGGGCTGTAGGAAAAAGGAGGCGGACCCGAAGGTAACGCTGCTGCTGGTAGACGCCGGGGTACTGCCGTAAGCCTCAACGCGGTAGGTTCGCGGGGTCGGCAGCGTCAGCCCTTCCCTGCGGCGCAGGCGGCGGTTGTTGTCTCCGACCCGCGAGGGGATCGTAAGGTTCGGGTTCGTCGGGGGAAGCGGCAGGGACATTACGCGGTCTCCGGTGAGGTCTGGATTTCGACGGACTCCTTGCCGTCCTTGTCAATGGTGAAGTCTAGCCCATACACGCGCACATTGCCGTTCACGATGTTCACTCCATCGTCCGTGATCTTGACCGGCACGATGTCACCGACGCCGTAATCAACCAGAGGAGCAGGGACATTCCCCGCGCCCATGTCAGGGTACGGGGTGATCGAGAGTACCCGGCGGGGCGCCTTGCGGTACAGGAGATGCTCCTGAGCGAGCGTGGTTCGGAGGGCCGAGTCCTCAAAGTCAGCCGTGACCCACGCGCCACGGAAACCGTAGGTGGCAAGAGCCGGGCCATCAGCGGCGGCGACTGTGCCAGCCGTGTTACCGGCCGAGGTTCCGTTCGACGGGACATAGATCGCGTTAGCGAGATGCTCGCCCCCGAGCCGCTTCCAACTGTAGCCGGTGAGGTTGGCTCGGGTGTCGGAGCCGAACTCGAAGACGGCGCTGGACCGTGTAGTGCCAATGACCGTAGACGCCTCGAACTTGCCGACCTGCTGAAAGGTCGAATCAACTGCGAAGTAGGGGTCGAACCGGAAGTCGAAGCCGGACCCGCGAAACGCCCACGCCTGAATAAGCGAAAGGAGAGAGATGCCCTGCTCGAACAGGGACGGATCGACGCTGGTAGTGGTCGGCCCCGCGGCAGCGTCACGGATTCCCCAAGATGGGCTCGCGTTGATGAGCGATTTCAGCGCGGTGCCGATCTGGCCCGCGGAGGTCGGAAAACGGTACGGAGTGCTGGGCGAGAGGATTATCCCGGCCGCCCGCTGGTAGGCACTCTCGGTGCCGACGATAGCGACGCTCGGGATGCCTTCGCTGCTGGCCGGGCCAACGTCGGTCGAGACCGTTTCGAGGACCATGCGCAGCGAGTTGTTCTTGTAGGCGAGAATATAGCCCCAGCCGTCGCCCGTGGCGATATGGCGTCCAACGTCGGTTCGCAGCGGCACGGTCAGCTCGCACGAGCCCGCCTGATTCAGCTTGAAGCTGATCTTGCGCTCGTCAATACACGGCAGCTCATACTGCACGCCTCCGGCGGAACTCCATACGAACTTCCACTCGGCCATGCTAGAGCCAGACCCCGCGCCACGTTACTTCCTGACGTGTCGCGGTAGTGCAGCCGGTCAGGCCGTAAAGGACCGCCGCGTACTGCACGTCAGGGGGCAAGCCGCCCCACGAGGAGGTCGGCGAAGCTGGTATGGAACCGTAGTCGCTCGCGGAACCGTTCTTGGTCACGGTGCGTAACCCGTAGTCGATGACCGCGTAGTCCGATGCGAGATAAGCGACCGAGGGGTACAGGCGCACAGCGGCGAACGCGTTGACCGCGAACGCGGCGGTAGCGAAGGGGCCGATCACCCTCTGGCGCGGACGCGAGAGCGCGTTGCCGGGGTTGTACGGGTGGGCGCTCGACGGGGGCGGGGATGCCGTGACGAACGAGGCGGTGTAGCCGGTGCCCGCGGCCCAGTTGGTTGCGAAGGTCGCTGCGTCGGAGGGGTACAGGCCCGCGACACTCTCGACCCGCAGGTCGCCGAACTCGAAGTAGTTGCCGGAGGTCAGGGCGGTATTGACCGCGACGGCTATGGCCGTAGCGACCGACTCCGCAGAGACCGTGGTGAAGGTGCGCGTGATCTCCTGCCACGTCCCGTTCGCTGTCGCCGTGGTCTGGCCGACGAACGTCTCACCATCCCAGAGGCTAAGTACGCGGCCAGCCTGAGAACACTTGACCGGAATGGTCATCTTGTAAGTTCCCGGCGGGAGGTACAGGTTGCGCGTGGCGATGGTCGTGGCGGCCGAGCCCGAGGCCCAAGTGACGCGGCGGAAATCCTGATTGACCGAGTTGCCGTTGGTCTCGGTGTACACGGTCATGGCGCGGACGGTGTAGATGCGCGGATCGTTGCACACGAGCCCGAGCATGAAGTCCTTGTTGAAGCCGCCCTTGGCGCGGAACGGGAGCTGCCGCCGGAACTTGACGAACACGGGCTCGCCGCCGGTCGGGGTCCACGTCAGCGTGCCGTCGGCGTACCGGGCATCGGTCGCGGCCATCAGCTTGCCGAGCTTTGTGTTGCGGTCGGCCGCGGAGGTCGGAAAAACCTTGCCGTTCATCACGATGGGGCGGCGGCTGTAGTAGTTGGTCCCGCCCATGCCTCCGTCGGTGTCCGCGAGGTCGGTGTAGCTGTCCCTGATCTCGGGAGAGTCGATCCCGGTGATGGCTTCCTCGCCGTCGAGGTAGCCGACGAAATCCGGGTCGGTCGGGTCGTTGAGTACGGCGCGAGCCCCCGTGGGGCCGACGAAGGTGTACTTGATCGAGGCTTCGGGGGCGATGTAGAACGCGGGCATGGCTTCCTATCCTAGCATGGCAGCGGCTTCCCAGCCGAGCTGCTTCGAGAACGAGTGGGGATCGGGCGGGGGCTCTGAAATGTTGATGTTCTGGTTGACGGTCGTGTTGCCGCCTCCTCCGGCCGCGGCGCCTCCTCCGGCACCGGCCGCTGCAGCTCCGGGCATACCGCCGCCCGCGGCTGAAGCGTAGAACGAAGGCGAGGACACCGATGCGGCAGCTCCTCCGGCTCCGGGCAGCCCCGAGCTGACGGGCGACCCGAGAGGCCCGCCGGGGATCGCACCGGCCGGGCTGCTGGCCCCGCCGGGAAGCACGTTGCCCGCGAACTCCTGCCATATGTCGTAGCGGGACTTGTCGAGCGCGCCGAGCTGGACGCCGAACGGGGTATCCGAGCCGCCGCCCGGTTCCTCCGAGCGGGACTTGTTGTTGTCCTTGATGGCCATGATGCGGTTGTCGAGTGCCTTGCGGTCGTTCCTGACCTGCTGCAGCTCGCGCCATAGGGCTCCGGCGCTATCGCCGCGGTCGTTGACCTTCCGGCGAGCGTTATCGCGGGCGGTGCGGGCCTTCTCGAACTTCTTTTCCGCGGCGCGGAGCCGCTTGTCCTTGGACTTGCGCTCCTTGTCGTTCTTCGGCTTTTCATCGCGGATCGCCATAAGTTCCTTGCGGGCCACGCGGAAATCCGCGTTGAGGCCGTCCTTGCCGCGGAGCGACTTGGCGTTACGGGTAGCAGCGCGGGCAGCCTGATTCGAGCGGACCTTCAGGTTGTAGGCCAGCTCGTCGTACCACTTGTTCTTGATCTGGTAGAGCGGGCCGAGTACCTTGCTGAGCGCCGGGTTGATGTTGCCAGGGTCCGTATCCGGGTTACGCTCGATGTTGGCGGTACGCTCGGTTTCGAGGTTCGAGGACTTATCTGAGAGCAGGCTGATCTGAGACTGGATGAAGTCGTAGGAGTAGCCGCCATGGCGTTCCGCGCGCGGCTTGCCCTTCTTGTCCTTCTTGGACTGCTTCTTGACGTAGCCGTCGCGCTTCTTGGCGAAGTCGGCGCCTGTCGCAGCGTTCGCGTCGAACGGGGTCAGGCGGTAGCCGAAGTTGGCCGCGGCATCCTGCAGGTAGCGTTCGTTCGCCCCGCGGTAGGACGGGTTCTCAGCGATGACCCATTCGCGCCGGTTCTCCTCGCCGACGAGCAGCGTGGGGCGCCGGTACACGCCGGGCTGGCTCTGCCGGGTTCCGGCCCGGTTCGCCGACTCAGCGTGGCGCTTCTCCTGCGCGGGCATTGGGACGTAGGCGCCCGCGGTAGGGCCACCGGCTGCACGGCCGGGGGAGCCGTTCGACACGTAGTTGGTGGTGACCGTGACGGTCTTCGATTGAATGGCCGCGATGGCGCTCTGGGCGGCGCTCATCTCGGACTCTCCGGCCCACTTGGTAGTCGCGGTGACGGTCTTGTCCCTGAAGCCCTGCACCTTCTTGTTGGCGTTCTCAGCCTCGGCCGCTTCAGCCTTGAACTTGGCGATCTTGTCGGGAATCTTCTTCCCGTTGATGAGGGCTATGGCAGCGTTGACCGCGGCCGGGTTCGCCTTCATATGCAGAAGCTTGGTGCGGAGCTGCTTGCGCTCGACCGCGTTGAGCTTCGACATCGCGTCCGCGTTGTTGGCGCGGATCGTGATGCGGTTCACGAGCTGCTTGCCGGTCAGCTTCGACATATCACGCTGCGCCGACTTGGTATCGGCCTTCGCGTTGATCGTGGCGGTCTTGCCCTTGCCGAGACTCTGAATCTCGCGTTCGGCCTTGCCCTTGTTGACCTTGGCCTCGACCAGCGTGGTCGATTTGCGAGTGAGCCCCTTCAGCTTGGCGAGAGCCTGATCGACGTTCTTGGTATCGACCAGAATCTTCGCTGCCTGTCCGCCCTTGCCGAACCGCGAAAGTTTGTCGGTGAGGCGTATGGCTTCGGCCGCGTCCTTGGGATCGACCATCTTGACGATGGCCTTCTGTCCGGCGTCGGGGAGGGAGGTCTGCAGGCGCTTCCATGCGGCACCGACCCCGCCTATGACCTTGGCGTGGCCCTGCTGCGCACGGGCGGCGTTGAGTTCGGTCTGAGCGGCCCGCTGGTTCCATTGGATCGCCTTCTGCTTGACGCGATTCAGCGCCTCTTCGGCTTCGGTGATTTTGTCGAGGTGTTCCTGATACTGCTTGGCGCGGGACGGGTACTGCGCGTCCTCGCGGGCCTTCTCGCGCTCGGTGTCGATGGTCTCCTGCAGAGCGCGGGCCTGATCCGCGAGCTTCGTGTTGACGGTGGTGACCTTGTTGCGGTACTTATCGAGCGCCGACGCGGCCTGCTCTCGGGCCGACTGGGCGTACACGGTCGCCTGCGAGAGCGCCAGCTCCGCGTCCTTGGCCTGCTTCGAGTTCTGGCCGAACTTATCGACGGCGCGGTTGTACTGAAGCTGGGCCTTGGTCTGGGCGGCACGCGCCGCGGCGAGCTGCACGCCGGAGGTCGCCATCTCAGTCTCGATGCCCGCGAGCGAGGATATGGCGTTGTTGACCATGTTCACGGAGTCCGCGAGGCGGTCCATGCTGGACGACGCCTGATCGGAGCCGCCGGAGAGCAGCGCGAAGGCTGCGACTGCGCCACCGACGAGGGCGCCGAGCGCGAGGAGAGGGTTGAACATGGCAGCGAAGGCGCCGGAGATGCCGCCCGCTACCTGCAGCCCCATGAGGGCCGTCTTCAGGGCTTGAATCGCCACGACCGCGCCAGCGATGCGGCTGACGATGAACGCACCGGCCAGAGCCCCGCCGATGGTGGTCAGGATGCCGCGGGCAGGGGCGAGGCCCATGATGGCCGCTACGACCTGACTGATCGCGTGAACGAAAGCGATGGCGCCCTGAGTAAGCGGGGCGAACGCGGCCGAGAACTCGAACATGGCGACGCCTATGCTGGCAAGCGTACCCATGAACTGAGAGCCGATCTGGTTGGCCTGCGAGAAGAACTCTGCGAGCCCTTCCTGACCGCGAGCGGACTGCATCCAAGTAGTCCAGCGGTTCATAATGTTGGTGAGGGTGTTGAGCAGGTTCGCACCCTCGTTTGCGCCTGCGTTGAAGAAGGTGGCGAGCATCCGTCCGGCCGACTGCGCGAAGCGGCCGATCTGCTGCATGTGGTCAACGAGGCGCGCGATCTTGGCGTCGAGCTGCGCCCCGGAGCCGACGGACTGCATCAGGTTGCGCGCCCAGTTCTGGAAGCCGTTGGTCAGCTCGGGCAGGAGCTTCGAGGCAGAGGTAGAGATGCGGCCCATCATGGCCGTAAGGTCGCGGAAGCCGCCGGACAGGGCCGGGAATGCCGAGGTAAAGTTCGACATAATCTGCTGGATGCCGGAGGTAGCCTCGGGCGAGCTGAGCATGTCGAACCACCTCTTCGACTCGCGGGCAGCGGTCGAGAAAGCCTTGGTGGACTCCTGCGCGAACACCGGCATGAGGCGGTTTATGGCCTGAATGCCGGAGGCCATCGCATCGAAGAAGACGGGCCGCGAACTGGAAGTGAGCTTCGACCAGCGGGACGACATCGAGCCGATGGACTCGAACGCCATACGGGTCTGCGGTCCAACGTCACCGAGCGTCTTGTTGAGCTTTTCCTGCGCGGTCGCGGCCTGCTCGGAACCGCGGCCATACTTACGCACAGCGTCGTTGTAGGCCGTTGACGCCTTCATGGCATCCTGCAGGTCGCCGATCAGCGGCTTCATAATGAGGCCGATGCCAAGCGCGGTGAGCCCGAACCCGGCGAGGCCCGCGGAGGATACCGCGAGCGCACCAGCGAGGCCGGTGCCGAGGACGCCGACGAGCGAGACGATCTGCCCGAGAAGTCCGAAGACTACCGGGCCAAGGACGGTGAAGCCGATGGCAGTCTGCCGCAGCGTGGCCGACATGAAGCCCATCTGGACGCGAATGCTGCCGAGCGAGGAGACCATCGAGCGCAGCCGGGTGCTGACCGAGTCGCTGGCGCGGGCCAGTTTCTTCAGGTCCGACTCGCTGTCGCCGAGCTGCCGCAGCTTGCCGCCGACCTGTTCGAGTTCGGCACGGGTCCGCGCGAAGTTCCGGCGGGCGGTCTCGTCGCCGAGGAAGTCGAGGATTTCGAGCTTGCGTCCCTTCTCGATCTGATCGTGAAGCTTGATGTACTGCATGCGCAGCTTTTCCAGCTCGACCGTGCGCTGCCGGTCCATGTCGATTGCCTGCTGCTGGATCGCGGCGCCCTTACGCCAAGTGGCCTGAAGCTGCTCCTCGGCCTTCTGCTGACGCAGCGTCTCCTTTGCCATCGCGGACTGCCTCTGCTGCCCGAGGCGCCACAGGCGGTTCGCGTCGCGCAGCTCCTTGGTATCAACCCCGACCTCGACCTTCTGCTGGTTGAGATTCCTTATCTGCGTCTGTAGTTTCTTGACCTCCCGCTCAAACTCATCGTCGTCCAGTTTGATCTTGGGATGCGCCTGCATCTCATTGAGAGTGAGCAGCTTGCGCTTCGCGTCGGCGATCTTGGCGTCGAGTTTGGTGGTCTTGACGGAGGCTTCTGCCTCGCCCTTCATCCGGTCAATGTTCGCCATCGACCGGGCGAACTGAGCTTCCGCGTGAGCAAGTTCGGCGCCGACCCTATCCAGATCGACGCCGATTACGACTTCGCCGTGAGCAATCTCTCGTGCCATAATTATTTGCTCCGGTTACTCAGTCTTGGAACTGCTTGAACCTCTTTCGCTCCGCTTCCTTCTCCTGCTGCTTCCGGTTCTTTTCCTGCTCGACCGACTGCCGCGTAAGTAGGGCTTCCTTGATGCACCAGTTGGTTACATCATCGGAGCTGATAGTCAGGGGTTCCCCCAGTTCCTTATGAGTCCAGAGCAACCTCATCGCTGTCGTTGAGGTCACGAAACGTGGCATACTTGTCCAGCTTGTCGAGCCCCGCGATCTGGTTGCCGAGAGCGTCTACGTCGCGCCGACGGTGCGCCAGCTCGGCGAGGAAGGTCAGGTCTTCGTAAGGCAGCTCGGACACCTCTTCGGGCTTGACCTCCGGCTTGACGACGGTCTCGGCGATAAGGAAATCCTGAAGCTTCGAGAGCTTTTCGAGAACGTCCTTCGGCACCTCGCCGGGCGTGACCTGCTCGGCCGCGGTTGCGAGATCGACCAGCTCGTTCGGAATCTCTCCGGCCTCGGCGAGCTTGGGAAGGTTGGGGAGCTTGATGGAGATGACCGCGCCGGACGGGCATACGATGCCGTCGTGCGTTGCAGCGCGCTTCCACGCGGCCTTGCTCGAAGTCATCTTCACGCGGTTGGCGTGGGCCTCTTCTTCTGATGCGGGTACTTCGTACTGGGTGTCGCTCATAACTTATGCCTCCTCGGGCTGTAGTTCTCGGTGGTTAGGCTTGCCGACTACTTTACGGGTCGGTGTGCCACGGGCTCTGCGGCTTCGGCGAGAGCGGCCGTCTCGTCTGCGATCTCGGCGGTGAGCCGGACCAGCACGCGAGAACGGCGCTGGATCGCTTTAGCCTCACGCCGAGCGTCATCAGCCTTGTCGGCCAGACGCTCGGCGCGTGACTTATGCTTCATTGACTCCTCTCGGGTTACAGGAGGACGGTTGTCTGCTGGTTCTTGACGATGGTTTCGAGAACCGGGTCGGTGGCGTGGCGCTGGGCGCGGGCTCGCACGGAGACCACGATGGGATCGCCTCCGGTGTCCGGCTCGACCGGGAACTCTTCGTAAGCAGCGTGGTCGATGTCGAACTGGATGCTGTTGTTCGCGCCCTTCGAGAACAGGAAGCTGAGAGAGGTCTCCTGAATCGCGTTCGTCTGGGTCGAACCTCCGGCGTAGTGGAAGAGGTTGTAGTCGGTCAGGGTCTCGAAGATCATGTCGAACCCGACGGTGACTGACCGCATACCGGCCACGACATCGTAAGGCACAACATCGTCGGTCTGCTGCAGGCTGACGTTGTTCGAGAGCGTCAGGTCCATGTTTGAGATCAGCGCGGTTGCCGATCCGCCCTTGGTGACCGTGGCCTCGTTGAAGTTGTACACGGCACCGCTCGCGGGATCAACCGACGGAGCGGGCTCCGAGACGAGCGGCTTGGCCTGCCGCCCGATGAGGTTGATGCCAATGGTAAGCGGCCCGCCGGTATCGGCGGAAACGGTCAGCTCGTTGACGAGGCAGTCCTCGAACTTCTCGTAGAGCGTGTCGCCGATCATCCGGTAGAAGCTCATGTACGGCAGAGCGTTCGCCGGAGTCGAGGTGTGGGTGTAGTTCGGGACTGTGCCAGAAGTCACCGTCGCGCCGAGTGCGGCGTCGAACAGGGAGTGCGCGATGGCGTCGCGGCCATAGACCTCGGGGGTGCCGCTGGCCGAGACCTGCTCGACGTAGCTGACGCCCTCGTCCCGGTTCGCGTCGGTCTCCTGAAGCTGGGCGATGCTGCGGTCAGGGTTGATCGAGCCGCCCGAGAACGGAGCCTTGTGTGTCGGATCGACGGACGTGCCCTTGACGGCCTGCTTGGCCCAGCCGACCCATGCCTGATTTCCTCGAAGACCTGCCATGTTACTTGACCACCTTTACTGCCGGGTTCTGGACAAGCAGGTCCGCGTCGTCAGCCGAAACTGAAACGGGGGAGCCGTCCACGGGAAGAGTGACGGAAGAAGCGGCCACGTTGACCACGACCTCGGAGATGCGGTCATCGACCGCGTACTCGGGGTCGAACTGCAGCTCCACGTCGGGGCGCTTCTCGGGCTCGACCTCGGGGGCCGGGCTCGGGACCGAAGACTCGCTCACGGGAGCGGTCTCTTCGGCCGGGTTCTCCTCGACCTCGCTCAGCGCATCGCTGAGATCAAGGTCAAGCGGGTTGGAAGAGTTCTTGGAGTCATTACGAGGCATGCGGAGCATCTTACAGCCCCCCGTGACACCTACGGCACGGTTTCGATCAGAGCCGGGTTGTTGCCGTCGGCAACGAGTGTGATCTCCGCTCGGGTGCGCTGGCCGATTGGGTCCGGCGGGTAAGTGGTGCCGGTGTGCTGGTAGTACCAGCGACGCCCGGAGGTGTTCTGGCCGATGGTTCCGCGGACGGCTTCGAGAAACCGCTCGACCGCATCTTCGACCGGCTCGGGGCTCAGCACGAGGTCCGGGTCAATCGGCTTGGTCTTCTCGTACTTCATGTAGAACTGCACCGTGATCGTGGTCCGCTGGTCGAGCATCTGGCCGCTGACCGGCACCTGACTCTCCGGCCGTACCCCGGCGTAGTTGCCGTCGTGGCCTTTGTGGCGCGGCAGGCTGCCGTCTTCAACCGCCGTGAACAGCGGCTCGAAGGTCGAGTCTTCCGGGTCGGGCGGCGGGGCGGGGTCCGTCTGGAACGTGTCCTCGATGAGGTCGATGATCTCTTGGCGAAGCTCGGTGATCGTAGGCATTAGTTAATATTAGCATCTACGATGCGCATGGCGTTAGGCCATACAAGCTTGTAGGCGCGCATCAGGTAGTTATTGGGCGATCGGGGACCGACCGGCCCTTTTACGAAGAAGCCCTCTTCCTTGTTGGCAAGAGCGCCGTGATCCTTGGTAGGCCATATGCCGGGGATGCCGTCCTGCACCTTATCTTGGTAGGTGCCGCCCTGCTTGTTGAATACCGGGCCGGTGAAGGCGACCGCCGCGTTGCCGCGCCTGACCGCAATCGTGGCGCCGCGGAGAGCGCCCTTGCGGAACGGGGCTTGGGCCTTGGCAGCCGCTTCGAGGTGAGCCCGTATCTCCTCGCGCGCGGCTTCGCCTCCGGCCTCGATGTCAGAGATGAACTGGCCGAACTGGTTGCGGAACCGAACCTCCGGGGTTGCGGTTACTTTCGCCATAACCGCCTAGAGGTTGATGCGCTTGTAAGGCCGCAGGAGATCGACGGCGCGGGTAGGCCAGCGCCCGGAGTTGAACTGGTCAGGCACGGTCGAGTAGCTGTACTCGGCGATGGCCTCGTTCTGAATGTCGTCCTTCGGCAGATCGGCCACGACGCGGGCCATCTCGATAGCGGCCAGCTTCACGTCCTCGGGCACGGGGTTCCAGCCGTACTCGGCCTCGACGGTGACCAGCGCAGGGCGCGGTGCCGGGCGCCGGTCGCGGTAAGTGTCCTCGTTGCGCGTGAAGCCCATCTCGGGTGAGCCGGAGCTGCCGGGCTCGACGTACATATCGAGGTAGAAGTACGGGGTCTCGCTGTCCTTCTTCGGCCGGTAGTCGCGGTCCTGCGCGAGACTGGCTCCGTCCATGCTGACGGACACGATGGCGGTCGCGTCGTCAATGTTGAGGACACCTCCTCCGGGGTACTCGAACACGCGCTCCTCGATCTGGGCGACGGCCCCGAAGTCCCGGCCGGTCAGCCGACGGATGGCCGCGGATACTTGGGGGAGAAGCTGCTCAATGGCGTCGTCGTAGTCCGTGGTGGTTATGGACTCTGCGGCCTTGAACTCTTCAAGGGAAACGATGGGATCGAAAGTCGGCATGAGGTCATTCTAGGGACAGGTGCGTCAGGGAGCTTTGCCTTATCAGAGCTGTTTGCCTGATAAGGCAAAAATGCCTTGCGAGCAAAAAAGAGGGGCCGCACACCTCCGTTGCGGCCCCTCGGTTGGGGATGGTGACTGTTCCGTGAAGGAAGGTCTAGAAGTCGGCGATCTGTTCGAGCGGGGACTGCTCCGAGTGGACTGCCAGCTCGTCGCGGCCGGTTGCGTCGGCCTGCGCGGGAATCTGGACGGCCTTCGGGTCTTCCGGGTCGGTGATGACCGTGGTGGTCTCGACCGAGCTGACCTTGACGTTCTGGCCTCCGGTGAGGGCGGTCTCTGCGGCAGCCGCGACTACTCCGGTGCCGTTCGAGTCGCCGACCGCGCTGGACGCGCTGACGAGCAGGTTGGCTTCGACGTCGGCGTTGATCGCGTCTACAACCGCGTCAGCCTTCGAGGTGACGGCGCTGGCACCGTCGGTTGCGAGACTGACGGTGATGTCGCTGCCGGTCACCGTGACGTCGAGCGCCGCGTTGTTGCCGGGCGGATCGACATGCGTGATGGTGATTTCGTTACCCTCGACGCCCGGCTCCTTGGCCGTGTAGCGGATCGCGTTGTCGCTGGCGACTACGCCGAAGGTCTTGGACGCGCGGCCGTCTGCGGGGCTGGTTGTAATG
>ERZ761596.87-NODE-87-length-23319-cov-7.521750_pt1 | contig 23319 bp, 32 predicted proteins | sample MGYA00512166_ERZ761596 | MGnify/ENA primary metagenome ERZ761596 (study PRJEB28899, sample SAMN03785556) | bioreactor sludge metagenome | biome: EBPR Sludge; feature: EBPR Bioreactor; material: 0.22µm filtered reactor supernatant | place: Saint Lucia: Queensland...
GGGGGGCCGGGGGGGGTGGGTGGAGTGTTGTTGTTGCTGCCGCCGATATTGGGGCTGCTGCCGCCGGCGTTGCTGCTGGGCCGGCTCGGCGTGGGGCTGCTGTCGCTATCGCTATCGTCGCTGGGCTTGTTGCGGTTGCGCTCGGCTTCGCGGCGCTCGCGCTCGCGGCGCTTTTCTTCTTTTTCGGCTTCCTGCTCGCGCGCCTTGCGCTGCTTTTCCTCTTCTTTGAAAATCTTGTCGAGCCACACCAGCTGCTCTTTCATCAGCGCGATTTCGTCTTTGAGCTGCTTGGCCAGGGCGCCGTCGCCGTTGAGCGCGGCGCGCTTGGCCTCGATCTGCAGCAGCGCAATCTGGCGCTGAACGTTGGCCTCGTCGCGCGCCTGGCGGGCCTTGGCGATCTGGTCTTCGGTGCCGTTGAGTTCCAGCCAACGGAATTTGAGGTCTTCCAGCCCGCTCGCGCCGCTGCTGGTGAGCGCGGCCTGTTGGCGCTCGAGCGACTCCATCATGTTGATGTAGCCCTGGGCTGCGCCCTGAGCGGCTTTGATTGCCGAGCCGAGGTATCGCGTCCACGACTCAATGCTGCCCCCGGCATTGCCCATTGCCAGCGCGGCCTGATAGGCGCGGTCGCCGGCCTCTTTGGCGCCAGCGGCAAATTGATTGCTCGCGTCCGCAGCCGACAGCCAGGCGACGCTCGCGCCCTTGGTGGTCTCGACTGCATCGGCGACCGAGTTGCGCGCGCCCATCAGCGATTCGCCGGCATCGTCGGCGGCCTCGGCAATGTCGCCCATGCCGTCGGCGGCCCCCTCGGTCGATTCGGCCAGCGCTTCGGTGGCTTTTTTAGACTCTTTCATCGATCGGACGATCGACTTGCCGGTTTCGTCCGTCTCGACCTTGAATCCGTACTGCGCTGCCTGTGCCTCGATAGTGGCATCTGCTACGCCACCGTTTGCCGCGATTGCAGCGTTCGCGTAGGCCTCGAACGCTGCCGGCAGCTGGTCCTTGACTTCGCGGCCCCCCGAAAGGATCAAGTCAAAAGCCTCTTCGGCCGCATCTGCTGTGCGCTTTAAGCTCTCGGGAGACTCGACGCCAAGCTTCCGGAACGCCTCGCCGATCGACTGAATGCCCGGAACTGCGTCCTCAGCTCTATCACGAGCCTCTTCGACTGCGGCGGCGAGCCCTCGGACTTCTGTGCTGCTGAGCTTCCCAACAGCAGCGAGCGCATTGATTTTATCGACAAGCGCGTCAAGCTCATGGCCGCTCGCAGCTCCGACCGCACGCTCGAGCTCAGTCGCAATGGCACCCGCAGGGGCCTCAATGCCGCGCATGCTCTGGACAATGGCGTTCGAGCCCGCGATCGCGGCTTTGACGAATGCGTCGTATGCTGCGGCGATGTCTTCAGCTGATGCCGTGCCGCTGCTTCGGATGATTTCATAGTCGCGTCGATAGCTCTCAGCAACCCGCTTCATCTCTTCCGACGACTTCACACCCAGCCGGGTAAATGCAGCATCGACGGCTTCGGCCGTGTCTTCGGCTTTGACCTTGGTTTTGTCGAGTTCAGACTGCATCTCGACAAAAACCTTGGCAGCGCCCTTGGTGTCGCCGGCGGCGATGAATTCCTTGTATTGGGCGGTCAGCTGGGCAATCTTTGCCGCGATGTCGCCGGACTGGTCGCCGAGCTGTTTGGCGCCGGCGGCGCTGTCGACCAGCCCCTGCTTGAAGCCGACCATGGCCACGTCGGCGGCGGCAAAGGCGGCGTTGACGTCGGACAGCTGGCCTGCACCCTTGCTCCAGGCGCCGGTCGCTGCGTCGAACGCGATCGCCCCCTCGATCACAGCATCGTGCAGTTGGCGGGAGCTCGTGACGGCCACCCCGGTCTGAGCAGAAATCTCAGCCAGCCGGGCAGCCACTTGCTGACTGGTAACGCCTAAGTCCGCGAGATTTGTGCCAAGACCAACTACGGTCCCTCCAAGCGCCTGCATCACGTCGCTGGCGCCGAGTGCAGCCGTTTTTACCTGCTCAACCGCCGGGGCTGCGGCCGACGCCGATTCATTCACCCTTGCCCAGGCTGCGTTGACCTCTTCTGCGCCCTCGGCGATGCCAGCGAAGGCCTCGCCGCTCTTGGCCGTGAATTCCTCATAAACCGCATAGGCTGCGCGGGCCTCTTCGCGCATGCGCTCGGCGGCCTGGCTAAAGCCCGCCGAAAGATCGCCGAACGTGATCTTCGCCAGCCCATCGGTGATCTTGGCCAGGTCAGCCAGGAATGCGGACGCCAGCCACGACATGCCCGCGCCCAGGCTGTAAATCGCGGTTTTCACCGTGGCGAGGCCGGTGCCCATGGCCGCCCAGGCCAGGCTGAGCACGTTGCCGGCGGTGGTGGCGTTGTTGCCGATGTCGGTGAACCACGCCTGCATATCCGCAGCGAAGGCCCGCATATTGGCGTGTAGCTGCGTGAAATCGATCTTTCTGGCGAACTCCTCCGCCCATTTTCCAGCGGCCTCGAACGCAGCCTTAAAGGCGCCGCCAAACGCAGTTGCAGTGCCATCTTTGACGAACGCACGCACCCGATCAGACAGCGCGCTGACTTGGCGCGCCAGCGTGTCGAGGACCGGCGTTCCAATGTCTTCCTTGAGCGACGTCCACGCGCTGCTAAAGCCTTTCAAGGCACCGTCGAGGTTTTTCGAAACAATGCCCGCGAAAGTCCGCGCGCTGCCTCCGGACTTCTCAAGCTTCTCCACCAATTCGTCGAGCGAGCCAATGCCCTGGTTCAGCAATGCGCGCAGGGCCGGCCCGGCCTCAGTGCCGACCGCCAAAAGCGCTTCACTTGCACGCGGCCCGGCTGCGGCCAACTCACGAATTGCCTGGTTGAAATCGCGCGTCCGGATCCCCGAGTTGCGCAACGCCTCACTGAACTTCGATGATGGGTCAATGAACTGCGCCAGAATTGCATTCAGGGCTGTCCCGCTTCGGCTTGCGTCAATGCCGGCATCAGCGAACTTGCCCAAGTAGGCGACGGTTTCCTCGAGGCTCAATCCCAAGCTGTTGGCGATCGGCGCGGCATAGCTCAACGCCTGGCCTAGTCCCTCCACGCTGGTCTTTGTGGCGTTGGCGCCTTGCGCCAGCACATCCGCCACCCGCCCCGCGTCCTCGAAGCTCAGGCTCATCCCGGCCACGGCCTGCGTGATGTAACCCGCTGCCTCTGCCAGGCCCACACTGCCAGCCGTGGCCAGGTCCAATGCGGCCGGCAGTGCTTTGACAGCATCGGCGGCGCTCAAGCCTGACTTGACCAACTCCTCCAGGGCGCTGGCGGCCTGAACGCTGCTGTACTGGGTGCTTGAACCGGCCTCTTTCGCCGCTGCTCTGAGTTCGGCCAGCTCTGCAGCCGTGGCGCCAGCCGCAGCTTGCACGGCAGACATCGCGCTTTCAAAATCACGAGCGCTGTCGACGCTCGACTTGAACAGCGCGACCCCGAAAAAGCCCGCGATCGCCGCAGCCACACCGGCCACCTTGGCCTGCAGGCTGCTGAACACGCTCGACGCTTCGTCGCGCGCGGTAATCAGGATTCGGGTGACGAGATTGGCCATGGCGCCAGTCTCGCGCGCGCGCGGGGAATGGCGGAAGGTGAAGCGATTCGGGCTGGAGCAGCCCTAGCTGATTGTCACGTCACCACGGCGTCAGCATGAGCGGCGAGCGCCTGCGCACCGGCGCATCGCCCTCTGCTGGCACCAAACCGAACCGTGCGGCCCCGCAGATTGTCGATGTAAACGTGTCGCTTGATACGCCAGCAAACTCAGACGCATCTAGGTCGCCTACCCAACCGCTCACGCCATACGCTCGCGTTGTGAACCCAGCAAGCGGCGGGTCAGACAAAATGCTGGTCGTGGTGCCGGATACGAACATCGACACAACTTTAGCCATTGCGGGGTCTGTCCCCGGCATAGTGCCGACTGAAAATACTGTGCGTGCAAGCCGCCCTGCTGCAGCGACATTCTGAAACGGGGTATCGGTGTTGACCCCTCGGTAGATTGCAGTCACGCTCCGCTGGCCGTCGGAGACTGTAACGGTACTTTCGTCGCCGTCTGACGGCGCAAATCTATAGATGAGCCTCGCGGACGTGCCTGCGTACAGCGACGTGTATCCGCTGGGTGTCCCAAGGTCTAACTGCGACGACGTGCGCAGCGCGAAGATCACAATCAGGTCGCCTGCGAGCCGGGCGGGCACAATCACTGATACAGTCGCGCCCGGAGTGGCAACAGCGGCAACGAACTCAATCGACATCACTCACCCCACTGCACAGCAACAACCTCAGCCACGGTCTGTGCGGCGTCAATCTGTGCTCGCAGGGTCTGAGACTCGACGTGTATCGCTGCAACCCACTGCCCACCCGCGAACCCGAGTGCGAGCATTTCGGCAGGCGTGAGCGAGTGCGTGACGTTTTCAAAGCTGGTCCAGACGAGGTTGCCGGGGATGCCCGCGACGATCATGCCAACTGCCGCCGTGGTCTGAGCGGTCAGGTCGGCCTTGGCGCGCTCGGTCATCTCGACGTTGCCTGCAACATCACCGGGAAACACGTAGGGCATCAACCCAGACTGACGCTGTTCGCGCTCGCCCTTGATCCGCGCCCAGGCGAGCGCCTTCACATCCTCTAGCGGCAGGTCTTCGACCGACCATGAAATGACGTGCGGAGTGACCGAGGTATCCACCGTGCGTGCCCCGCGTTGCTGCCACCATTCGACAGCGGGCTGCACGACGGTGCAGCGGGCCACGTCGTAGTACTCGGCCAGCTCGGCATCGGTCAGAAACTGCGGGCTGATGACGTTGGGGATGAGCGTCTGCACGCGACTGGTCGGGTCGCCGTCGGGCGTTTGGTAGTACATCATGCCCTGCCCCCGTCGCCGATCCAGCCGGCTGCCGTGCCTCGCAGCACGATGATGTTGCGCGCGCTCGCTGCGGTGTCGAAGGTTGGCGCAACACCGCCCAGCCAGACGATGCCGGGTATCGTGATCGACCGCCCGGCCGTGCCGTCGTTGGTCAGCAGCAGGGTCAGGTGTTCAGTGATGCCGGCCCCCACGCCCGGCAGCGTGATTGTGATGTTCCCGGCGAGGGTCATCGTAATGAGGTGCCCAAAATACAGCGAGACCGCCACCGCGCCGGCCACCACGCCGAGGTCATACACGGAGCGCGGCAGCAGCAGGTCCGCCTCGCGCGCGGCCAGCGCATAGGCGCCGTCACTGGTGCCCACCGCGAGTTGCGCCCGGTCGGTGACCAGGTAGGGCTCGCCGGCGGCCAGGGTTTCGGCCGTGGCTGCGGCGTTGAGTTGCGCGAGGGTGCCGCGCTTGATGCGGATCTGGGCCATGGCGGCTTAGAACGTACCGCCATCGACGGTCTCGACCGCCAGCGTTGCGAAGGCGTTACCGGCGTCCTTGGTCCAGCTCATGCTCGCCGCCATGCGCAGCACGCCGTCGGTGCCGTCGGTGCCCCACAAAAAGCCGGGTGCGCCGCCTGAGATGACGGCGACGCGTTCGTCGGTGGCGCCTGCGGGGATCGCCAGCGCCGCCTTGAACGTGTCGAACGTAACTTTTCGCTCTTTCTGCCCGGTGGCGTCGGCATCGTGAATGATCAGCAGATCGGTCGCGCCGTTGATCGCGCCCGCGGTCGACAGATCGTCGATCGCCGGCACCACGGCCAGCTTGGTCGTGGCGTCGGTGGCCACGTGCAGGGTGCCGCGGTCGGTGGTGATGAGCGGCTCGCCGGCCAGCATGCCGCTGGTGGGCAGGTTGGCCTTGATGCCGCGTTTGAGTTGGATGCGTGCCATGGTGCGATTACTCCTGGTGTGGGGCTAGAACGTGCCGCCGTCGATTGTTTGCAGGCCGAGGTTTGCCCGGGCCGCCGCTTTGGCGGGTTCGTCGTCGAACTCCGCCAGGCGCAGGCTTACCGCCAGGGCGCCAATGCTCTCGGGCGTGATCGCGCCGCCGGAGCCGTCGCCCGGGGGGCCGGGTGGGCCAGGCGGGCCGGGCTCGCCGCGCAGCACCGGGGCAAAACCGAATGACAGACAGTCGCCGGCCAGGCTCAGGGTGAGTTTGCAGCGGGCGCTCATTGGGTGACCGCCTGCACCAGCTGCACATCGCGGCTGTTCGAGATCAGCACGGTGCCATCGGGCGCCTCGAGGCGCACATCGACCGCATAGCGGCCGGGCGCCCACGCGGCCTGCTCGGTGGCCAGGGCGCCGATCGACAGCACCCCGGCGGCGGCATCGAGCCAGCTGCAGTTGAGCTCGATCACCCCGGCCGGGCCGCGCAGGTGACTGCGGGCGAGCCAGCCGGTCATGTTTTGCGGCTGGCCATCGAGCGCGAGCGCGCCCACCAGGTCGAGCGTGGCGCCGATCTTGTGGACGTAGGTACTCACGCGTCGCCCCGGGGTCAGTCGAACAAGCTCACGCGGGCAAAGCCGCCGTAGCTGCCGTCGCTGACGAGCTCGGGCACATACAGGCCGGCACCCGACAGCTTGAGCGTCGCCTCTTCGTTGGTGAGCCAGCTGAAGTCGCCGTCCATGGCCAGCGCGATGCGCGGGATGATGACCCGGCCTTTCTTGCCGTCCTGGTTCACGCCGTTGAAGATGATGCCGCGCTCGACGCTGGCCGCGCCAAATGCGGCGATATTCACATAGCCGCCGTAGGCATAATCGACACGCAACGGCTCGACATGCGCGGCAGGGTGAGCGATCAGCCGGCAGCGGGCGTGATCTGCGTCTTCCACGGTGTAATGGGTGCCGGCGACGTAAACGAGCGGCGTCACCGCAGTGCTGTCTTCAATGACGATCGCGCTGGCTTTGGGGTGGCGCAGGTTGAAGTAGTCGCCGGGCGCGAGCTCGGGTAGCTGCTCTGCGGTGACGGTGCCCGACTCGACCACTACGGCGGCGCCAAACAGCGCGGCGGCCAGCGTGCGGCCGCTGAACTGGTACATCGACAGCGACACACTCATGGTCTTGCCGGTCTCGAGCTGGGCGAGCGTCAAGCGCTGGCCGCTGCAGCTTTCCTGCAAATCCTTGGTGGTGCGGGCGATGTTGGTGGTGAGCGCGCTGTTACCGCAGCCTACGCGATAGACGTCCACCAGATAGCCGGAGTCGGGGCGGCCATTGGCGATGTCGAAGGTTCCGATCTGGATGGGGCCGTTGGCCGTCCAGATCATCGAGGTGTCAGGGGTGACTGCCATGGGTTACTCCTTCTTGCCGGCCTTGCCGGTGTCGGTGTCGGTGGGGGTCTGCTGGGCTACGCCGATGGCGATCAACCACTCGGCCGAGGCCGGGCGCAGCGTGAGCGTGGCGCCGGCGGGGTATTCGCGCCCGGCGTGGGTGTGGGGTTTGAGCAGCGTTACGCGCATTGCGTAGTCCTCCGAAAACGGCTTGTAAAGGCGAGCGGCACATAGGTGCAGCCGTCGATTGTTGCGGGCGCAAAACCCGGGGTGGCGCTTCGAAGCGCGCCGTAACCGTTGCCGGCATTCCAGCCGTCAAGCGCATCGAGCACGGCGTCACACAGCACGCTGGCGTCGGCTCGCGGTGCGGCCCCGGCTTTGATGTCGCGCACGTTGCGCACCGCAGGCACCACCACCCAGGTTTGCTCGACATGCGCCCAGCCAGGCGGCAGGGGTGCGGCCTCCTGGATGATGCGGTGCCCGCCGTACGCCACGCGCACGCTGGGCTTGGGCAGGCTGGCCTCGGTCGTGGCTGCGAGGTCGGCCGTACTCAACACATGCACGCCCAGGGCATCGCGCACGAGCGCGTCCAGGCGCGCCACAATGAGGGGCTCGAGGCCCAAGAACGTGGTCACTGCAGCCCCCCGCCCGGCCGGCGGCGAAACAGCGCACCGCCCGAGTTTTCGAGCACCTCGCAAACCTGCGGAATGGTCGGCGTGCCAGGGCGCTCGCCCAGGCTCACCGTGCCGTCTGCAATGTGGCGCAGCACCCGGGCGCAGTCTTCGTAGCGCTTGCGCACCTCTTCTGGCGCGGCGTCGTCATACAGCCGATAACGGCTGATGTCGCAGGCGATGCGCCGCAGTAACGTCGGCGTAGGCTCGAGCGGCAGCGGGTAACGCGTGCCCACATAGCCGTCGATCTCGCCCGAGGCGTCGTCGATGGCCCGCTCGACCCGGTCGGCGTCGATCACGTCAAGCGCGGCGCCCTGGGCAATCTGGGCAATCTCGCGCTCGCCAAACCGGTCGATCAGGTCTTGCAGGATGGCGTAGGGCATCGCGGCTTACTCGATCTCAGCCAGTGGGCCGCACTCCGGCACCACGACCAGGTCGGGGTCGGTGAGCATGCGCAGGATCTCGTCTTCGCTGAACTCGTCTGCGCTGACCCGCTGCTCGGCCACGCTCCAGGCGCGACCACAGCGGCGAAAACCCTCGCGGGTGGCTCGCACACGCAGGTGCGTGACGGGCAGCACGGCCTCGTCGAGCATGCCGTGGATGACCTGGCCGAGGACTTCTTCGACGCTGCCACCGGGCGCAGTCACCGCCTCGGCCTGGCGCGCGAGGTCTTCGCGCGCAGCCTCGGCTACGCCGGGCGGCTCTGTCGCGGCGCCCGAGGCCATCGCCCCGGGCGCCGGGCCTACGGCCTCGGTGGTGGTTGTATTGGTGCCGGCGCCAGTTTCCACAGCGCCGCCGGCCGAGCCCGCCCCTTGGGCGGTTTTGTGCTTGTGGCTGGCCATGGTGCTTACTCGAGCCAGGGCGACACGATCAGCTGCGCGGTGCCCTTCCACACGTTGGTGGCGCCGGCGGTGTTGCGCTCGGCGTTGAGCAGCTCGAGCGCCTCGGCCTCGTTGCTGGGGCCGACCACCAGGTGGGTGGGCATCACCCCCAGCGGCGAGCCGTCCGGGCGGAACTGCGCAGCCAGCGAAACGCGTGCGGCCTCGTAGTTGGTGGCGTCAAGCGCGAGTTTGGAGCCGACCGCCAGCTGGTGGAAGCCGAAGCCTGCCGTGTAGCGGGCATCGGCGCCGAACACGAACTCGTCGTGGTCGAACACATGCGGATCATCCGGGCGGGTGCGGCTCACGAACTGGGCCTTCTTGCGCTCCTGAAAGATCATCGGCTTCATGAAGGCGCGCGAGAGATCCATCAGGAACCACGGCGCACCGCTGCCGCCTTGGGTGTTGCTCCAGCTCACCTCGGCCTTGGCGCGGTTGTAGCTGGCGTGGTCGGTGTCGAAGTAATACTGGCCGTCGAAACCGGTGGTGGTGAAGCCGGCAGCGAGCAGGCCCCACACCAGGTCATCGGGGTGGCGCGCGACGAGCTCGCCCTGCATCGCGAACACGTTCGAATAGATGCCGAGCTTGTCGTCTTCGATCGCATCGCGCTTGACCGCGATCGTGTTCTCCCACTTCTTGTTGCGCAGCTGCGCAGCGGTGGCCTCGAGGTTGTTGTAGACGCGCTGGCCGACCCACTCGCGCATGCCGGGCAGGTCTTTCATCCAGCCGTAGTTCTCGGCATCCGACGTGCTGGGGATCAGCATCGCCACCTGGTTCCAGGTGGGCGCCACGGTGCCGAAGCCACGCAGGAACGCGGCGTTGAAACCCTGGGCCAGGGCGGTGAGGTTTTGCGGGGTGATCAACATGTGTGCTGCTCCTGTTACAGGCCGAGGCCGATCTGGACCCACACGCCGTCAGCATCGACAGCGGCGATTTTGCCGGCACGACTGCGGGCGCTCGATCCGTTGGTTTTGGCGACGGTCTGGTCATCGACGATCCAGCAGTCGGCGCCCACATCGGCCTGGGCGATCAAGTCACCGGCCGAGCTGTTGCCAAACTTGAAGATGCCGCGCCGGACTTCGACCACGGCCGAGCCGGCCGCCACGGCGGTGGCGGTGCTTTCGGCACGCCCGACGGCGATCAGCGCGGTGGCGACGCGGCCGGGGGCTGCATAGCCGGCATCGAGCACCACCAGACTGCCCTGGTGGACGGTGGTGTTGGCCTTGACCGGGAAGGCGAAGATCTCGCCGTGCTTCAGCGGGGTGTTACGGGCTTGGGTGAGTGCGGCCATGGCTTAGGCTCCCATCTTGGCTTTGGTGAACTCGTCGGCCGACAGCCCCAGGGCGCGGCACACGGCCAGCTGGGCATCGGTCTGCGCGTTGCCGTCGGCACCACCCGGGGCGGCACCACCGGTCTGAGTGCCGGCGAGCGCGGCGATCGGGTGAGCGGTGGCCACAAACTGCTTGAGTGCGGCGAGGTTGCTCTTGCCGAGATCGGTCGCCCAGTCTTTTTGGGCGGGCAGCAGCTTTCCGGCCGACAGCGCAGCCTCGACCACTTCGTCGACTTCGCGGCTGTTGAGCCGGTCAGAGAGCGCGGCAAGGTTCGATTGCAAGCCCTGCACCACCGCGATCGGCACGAACTTGGCCGGATCGGGCGTGGCGGCAGACAAGGCTGCGAGTTGCGATTGCGCCTGGTCGGCGCGGGTCTTGAGCGCGGCGACACCGGCCAGGGCGTCGCCCTCGGTGGTGTCGGCGGGCAGGCCGAGCGCTGCGAGCAGCGCCTTGAGCGTTTCGTTCACGGCAGGGGTCTCCTGGCTGGGGTGGGGGTGGCCGGAATGGCCAGTGGGAAAAGCAGCCGACGCCCGCGCAGACAGCGCGGCCAGCATCGGCTCGTCGATTGCAGGGGTGTTGGTGAGCGCAACATGGGCAAGGTCAAGCACCTCGCCGGTGTCGGGGTCATACGGAAACACCGGGGACAGATAGCGGTACTTGTCGGCCGCGATCATCTGCGCGGCCTCGGCCGTCCAGGTCACGGCGCCATACAGACCGGGCTCGTCGCCATCGGCCACAAAGCTCAGCGAGCGCGGATCGATCCAGCCCGAGGCCGGCACCGGCAAGCCGTTGTCGGCGGCGCGCAGCGCCTGGTGCTCGAAGTCGATCAGGATGTCGGCCGTGCGGGTCGCGTTGGCGGCGATCACCCGGCGCGCGCCTTCGGCACTCAAGCGCCACGGCCCACGGCCCGCCATCGCGCCGCGGGGGGCGTCGAACTGCCCGGCGGGAATCAGCCGGATGCGCGCATCACCGGCACGCACCCGCAGCGCGCAGGCGGCGAGGGGGTGAGGGTCTTGCGGGTGACGGTGGGGTGTTTTGTGTGGCATGCCGACGATGTTCGTCGGCGGGGGGTGCGCTGCGGAAGGTGAAGAAGTTCGGAGGGGGTCGCAGGGGCGGGTGACGGTCTACAGGACAGGTGGCGCTCTTCTCGGCGTGATTCAGGCCACGTCCATCCAATCCGGAATCATCACTGACCCCGTTACCGTACCGTTACTAGCCGCTAACACCACCTAAGCAATACCGACGGCAGGGCGAGCACACAAAACCGCTCAAAACGCGTTTTAACGCGTCGGCAGTTTTACCGCACCCCCGCCTGGCTGAGGTGGTCAGCGAGAATGCCCAGAATGGTCTGCTCGTCAGCATCCGAAACGCCCAAAAACGGCCGCGCCGGGATGTCGCCCCAGGGGATCGGCGCGCCGCGTGCCGTGCGGCCGTATTGGCCCTTCTTGGCGCCGAACTGCTGCGTGCCGGAATAGATGCGGCTGCTGCCGATCTCGACTCCGCCGTCCACCAGCTGGTAGGCGATGCCGCCGGCGAGGATGCCGCTATCGATCAGCGGCCGGCTGCCGCGCTTTTTGGCGAGCGTGGTGGCGGTATTGGGCGCCCAGGGGCTGCCGTCGGGCGCCTGGCCGGCGGTGAAGCGCTGCTTGGTGGATTCGGTGAGCTCTTCGCCGATCTCGAGCAACGCAGGGCGCAGGCCGGCAGGGCCGACGGCAGCCTGCAGGCGGCGCAGGGCGTCGATCACTTCAGCGCCGGTGTATTGGATGGCGATGGGTGCGACCATGGTTATAGCCTCGCGCGCAGTAGCTCGATCAACACAGACAGCAGGAAAGCCCGCGCGAGTTCCTCGGGCAGGCTCTCGCCCTTGGCTTGCGCGAACGCGCGCAGCTCATCCGCCACGCTCGCGCCTGGCGCATACGCCCACCCCTTGTCGATACCCACCGGCGCGCCGGTCTTCGGGTTGATGGCGTCAGACCCGGGCGGCGCCGTGGTGGCGTCGTTTTCACGCGGGGCGCGCACGGCCGTGATGCGGCAGCGGCAGCCCCAGCCATTCGGCGGGAAATGCGTGCTCCAGAACGGGTCATCATGGCGCAGCGTCAGGCCCGAATCACCCCAGGCTTTGTGGTGCGGCCGAGGGCGCAGCGCGATGTCGCTGTGCACGTAACGCCAGAACGGGCGCACCTTGAGCAGATCGGGGTCGGTGAGCTGGGCGTAACGACCGGCGGCGTAACTGGTGCGCAGGTTGGTCTCAAAAATAACGCGGGTGCGCCAGGCCTCGCCGGCCTGGGTGTCTTCCCCGGTCCAGCCCTTCCAGCCGTGTTTATCGACGGCGGCGCGAAAGTCCTTGCGGAATTCGGCCAGCGTGGTGCCGTCCGCAATGCCCTTCTCGACTGCCTGGCGCAGGTCGTTGAGGAGATCGGCCTTGGCTGCGCCGGCCACCACAAAGGCGCGGTCGTGCGCGGCCTCCAGGATGTCATCCCAGCGCTCGGTCGGCAGGTTCAACTTCTTGCGGAAGAACTCGATCTGCTCGGCGAAGGGCTGGCGAATCACGCTCTCGAGCGTGGGCGAGGTGGGCATGCTAGCGGCCGTCCGTTACATCGTCCATCCCCACCAGGGCGGCCAGGGCGAAGCCCTGGGCCATGATCTCCACCAGCTGCTCCACCGGCAGGTCGCCATACATGGCCAGCAGGCGCTGCTGGATCTCGGCGGGGCTCATGCTTTGGGCGACCATCTGCTCGATGGCCCCCAGCCAGGCGTCGAGCGCGGGCTGCGCTTGCGCGGCCAGCCCGGGGAGGATCTGGTCTGCCGGGTCGGCAGCCTCCGGCGACCCGGCCGGCGTGCTGAGCGCCGCCACTGCCGCAGCACGCCAGCGCGCAGAGGTGGCTGCGCCCGGAGGCTGCGTCCGCAGCGCCGGCGGGGCGGCCATCTCGGGCCGCGGCATCGACAGCACCTCTTCTGCAGCTTCGGGCGACGGGATGCGCAACTTCTCATGCGCCCAGCTGGCGGGGATCTGCATGCCGACCCCCACCAGCTTGGGCAGCGCCTCGGCATAGGCGGTGATGTCTTCGGCGTCGCCCAGGTCGAACTCCCAGCGCGGGCAGCGGCGATAGCTCTCGATCCCGCCCCCGTTGAGCACCAGCAGCGGATACACCAGGTCACGGGTCAGCGTGCCGGCAATCTGGCGGGCGTCGGCCTCGCGGATGTCGGCGCGCACCTCGCGGTGCAGGCTGGCCACGCCCGAGCCCATGCCGGTGGCCTTGGCCTCGGCGCTCAGCACCTGGCCCAGCACCGCCTTGCTTTGCGCACCTTCGGCCCAGGCGACCATGTTGAGGTGGTGAGAGCCCTCGCCCCCGCCGGTGATCTTGTTGATCTCGAGCTCCATGCCGCTGGGCATGATGGCGCGGGCGTCATGCCCCAGCGCGGCCACGGCCCGCATGAGGCTCGACTTTTCATCCGGGGTTGCGCCGCTCATGTACTTGCCCACGATGATCGGCAGACCGTAGGTCTCGAGGAACTCGGCGAAGTCGCCGATGGCGTAGGCTTTGTACAGGAACGGCCACAGCACCGCGCGATACAAGCCCATGCGGCCGATGTACCCGGTCTTCGCCTTGGCATGGGCGTGCATGATCCAGCCCATTGGCGTGGGCACCGCGCCATCACCGCTGCCGTCGTTCAGGCGCAGCTCGCGCCGGGTGGTGTCGGTGCGAAACCAGCTCTGCGGGCGCGGGTGAAACTTGGGAATCCACTCATCGCCCCAGCGCTGCCACTCGAGCTCGATCGGGGCAAAGCCGTGGCCGATGCCGTCCATCATGCACAGCAACACGTCTTCGAGGTCGTCGACCGCATCGCGCAGCAGCGCCTCGACCATCGCGGCGGACTTCTTCTCGGCCGGGGTGGCGTCGGCCGGCGGCACCAGGCGCCAGTCGAGCCCCACCACGGCACCGCGGCGCTTGTCGAACTCGCAGCGCAGGTGTGCGTCGCGGTCGTACATGTCGTCAAACAGCCGATGCTGCGCGACGATGTCGCCCTGGTCTGCGTCTTTCAACAGGCGCGCGGCCTTGGCCGGGGTGAGCCCGTCGAGCTGCGACTGCACCAGCTCGTTCTGCAGGGCGGCCACGCGGGCGGTCTGCGGCTCGCGCAGCAGGCCGGTGTCGAATTTGTTGCCGTGCTGGTCGATGATCTTCAAAACATTCTCCGCGTATCAAAGCCGCCGATGTCGTCAAAGGCGTCGCTGCGCTTGCCGTGGCGGCCCAGGCTTTGAAAGCCGCCGGTGCCCACCGACAGGGTGGTGGCGGCCATCCATAGCATTTGCAGCGCGTCCGGGCCGTCGTCGTGGTCGGCCTTGGGGAAGTGGCGCAACTGCTCGATCAGTGTGGTCTGGCTGGGGTGCAGGCGGATGAGCCCGTTTTTGACATGCGGCTGCAGGCTCTCGATGCGCAGCAGCTTGTCGGTGATCGGCTGCACCCCGCGGGCTGGCACGGGAATGCCCCGGGCCGCGGCGCGCTTGACCAGCTCCGAATACAGAAACGCCTGGAACTGCACCGTCTCGATCACCCACAACAGGCAGTGGTACTCCGCCTGGTAGGCGATCACGTCTTCGATGATGCGATCGGGCAGGCGCTTGCGAATGCCGGCCTCGACCACATCGAGCACGCCGGTTTCGCGGTTGAGCCCGCCCACCAGCAGCGCGGAGGGGTCACGGCTGGCACCGGCTTTGCCCAGCGACGGGTCGCACGCGCCGAAAAACAGCCAGTCGGCCAGGCGATTGACCCAGAACTGGATGATGCCGGCGAAGGGCGCGTTGTCGCCGGCGACCGGATCGTTCTGGTATTCGCTGTCGAACGTGTCGTGGCCGTCGCGGGCGCGGATCTTCATCAACGCCAGCAGCGGGCGGGCGGCCCAGCTGCATTCGGCGCCGCGCTCCATCTCGGCATGGTGCTCGGCGTAGAAGGCGTCGGCGGCGTCTTCGCCTGCGTTGCGCAGGGTCTCTTCCCAGCGGTCCCACAGGTCCAGGCGGTCGGGCCAGCGTAGCAGGGCCTTGAAGCGCGCGGTGCGCCACATCTTGTTGGCCAGCGTGCGGCTGAGCACCGAGTCGTAATGCAGGATGGTGCCGATATACACCACGTCGAACTTGGCCCCGGCGCCACCCAGCGGGAGGATCGTTTTGCTCACCCAGGCCTGCAGCTTGTCGCGCTGGTCGGGGTTGCGCACCTGCTCGTCGTTCTCGATGTCGTCGAGCACGGCCAGATCCGGCCGATACGGCCCATGCCGCAGGCCGCGCAGTTTTTTGCCGGAGCCCGCCACCTGCACCTTCACATCACCCCGGGTGACGATGGTGCCGGCCTGCCACACGCGGCCCTGGCCGCAGGCCTCGGGGAAGTCCATCGCAAGCCGCGGGTTGAACTCCAGCTCCGCCTTGATCGCCTCGAGCATCGGGTAGGCCTGGTCGATGCTGTCCATCACGATCACCGGGTAGCGCTTGCGCCCGGTGAGGATGCACCACAACACGAACAGCTGGCTGACCAGGGTCGACTTCGCCTCGCCCCGCGGCGCCGCGATGGCATCGGTCTCACCCTGAGCGCTGGCGACGATCTCGGGCAGGCGGGTGAACAGGTAGTTGTGCAGCGCGGACTTGTGCGGGCTGCGGATGTAGTGCGGGAAGTAGGTGCCGATGAAGAACTCGAAGTCGGCATGGGCCTGCTTGCGGCGCTTTTGGCACTCGGCCGGGTCCGGGTCGAACCCGGTGACCTCGGCCTCGATCCGCGTGCGCAGGGTCGCGGCGAGGTTGGCGAGGTCGGCGAGGAAGGATTTACGGGTTTGGGGGGTCATGCATAGGCCCTGGCAAGCTCTTCGCCAAACGCCTCCATCTGCTCCACGAACGCCCCCGCCAGGGCCGGCTGGCGCTTGGCGATGAACTCGCCGAAGCGGGAAATCACGTCCATGGCGACCGCCAGGCGGTCGGTCTCGGGCATCAGGCGCTTGCTCGCGGCCATCAGCTTGTTGTAGCTGTCGGCGAGGCTCGCCAGCGCCTGCACCTTGGCGGCCGGGGGCATGTCGGTGGCGCTCTGGATGGCGTCCATCGTCGCCTGCACCTGCTGCACCATGGCGGCCATGGTCTGGCGCACCACCTGCTCCATACCACCGCCGGCGATCAGTTGGGCGCTGCGGGCCTTCTCCCAGTCGTCACCCGCCGCGCGGGCCTCGCGAATCCAGCGCCGGGCGGTGGCGATCGGTACGCCGTGCATCGGCGCGGCCACCTCGAGCGAGAGCTGGTCGAACACAAAGCGCGCGCGTACGGCGCGGCGGGTGTCCTCACTGTGGGCCACGGCTTACACCTGGCCCGGCTCGGGGCGCTTGACGGCGCCGATCTGCAGGCGGCCCAGCACCACGTCGGCACCGCGATCGGAGAGGATGGCGACATCGTTTTGCCAGGTGATGAGCCCGAGGTCGGCGAGCATGTCGCAGTCGCAGCGCAGCTTTTCCAGGCTGGCCACGTAGCCGACCAGGCCGATCTGCTCGCGCAGGCCGCGGGCGGGCATCATGTAGGCGGGGGCGACCATGAGGGCCGCCAGAATGGCGCGGCGGCGGTCGATTTCGGCGATGTTTTGCGCAGCAGTGCTCATTTGAGACCTCGGTCGGTAATGCGGGCGAGAATCAGCCGCAGGGTGTCGTTCACGCCTTTGAGCTCGCCGCTCATGCGGCTGGTGTCTTCGGCCACGCGGTTGATCTTGTCGGCCAGTTTCGCCATGTCGTCATGCGTGGGCACGGCAGTAAGCCGGCTTTCCACCCGGGCGAGGCGCTCGGTGTGGCCGTCGATACGGGTGTCCATGTCTCGCTCCAGGCTGCTGATGCGTTCGTTGGTGACGCGGTTGCGGTTGGAGATGTACACGTACACCCCCAGCGCGGCCGTGATGAGGGTTTGCGCGACCTGAAACCAGAATTTGGCGGCGTCGAGATCCATATTCACGGCACCCTCCGCGCGACAGGGGCGGTGGCGCGGCCGGTCTTCCACTCTTGCTCGACGCCGTGGCGGCTTACCAGAACGGTGTGCACGCCCAGCTGCTCGAGCTCGGCGGCGAGCTTCACGGTGGTGGCGCGGTCCAGGTCGCCATGGGCGGCAAACACGCGCGCACGCCCGTCGCCCAGCATGAAGATGCTCAGCACCAGCTCATAGGCGTGCTTGTATTCGTAGCCGTTGGGGACGGTGTAGCCGCGACAGACGTACATGACGGGCTCAAGGTGTAGGTGCAAGCTCACTGCGCGGACTCCTTTTCGGTCCAGGTAATCAGGGCATCGAGCCTGCGGCCGCACTCGGCGTAGGCATCGCCGGCGGCGAGCGCCCATGCGGCGACGTCAGCATCGGTGGCAACGTGGCCGGCATCCGCTCGGTGAGCGACGCCGGTGGCGGGGGGCAGATCGATGGCGAGGCCGGCGGCACGCTCGAGCACGCGCAGAGCAGGCTCAGAGAGGCACACACGGCCGTCAGTGTGTTGATCGATTTCATTCTGAAAACCCTTTTTCAGGCGCGCGGCCTCGGCTCGGGCGCTGGAGAGCCTGCGGCTGAGCGTGTTGCCGTGGGCGATGGCTGTTGCGAGTGCAACACTGTTTGCATCAGCCTGGGCGAAGGCATCGCGGGCGTGGTCGCGCTCGAGCGTGGCAATCTTGGCCTTTGCATCAGCAACCCGCACCCGGGCAGGGCCCTCCGTTACTGCCACGCCGACCAGGGCGCCGAACACCGCACCAGTAACGGCTGCGGCCCACAGCATCGTGCGTGACGGCAGCGCGATCATGGCGACACCTCAAGTCCTGGCCCCCAGCCGGCATAGCGGGGTTGCAGCACCCGCATGATGCGGTCGGGGTAGCCGAGGTTCTCCCGGCAGTGGCTCACATGCCGGCGGGCAGTGCCGCAGGCGGCGTCGATACTGGCACGGGTTTTGTCGGTGGCGTTGCGGGCCTCGGCTTGCCAGTGGCCCAGCCCGCCGTTGTAGGCGCGCAGCGTGGCCCACATGCGGTCGCCCGGGTGGCTGACCGGCACGCGCTCCCAGATCCAGCGGTTGTAGCCCACCAGCGAGCGCAGCGCCCACGTGGGGTTGCTCGGCTGGCACTCGGCGGGGCTCATGCGGCGCAGCTCGCACCACCAGCGCGCCGTCGCGGGCATGAATTGCGCCATGCCTTGCGCGCCGACCCGGCTCACCGCGTTGGGTTGCCACGCGCTTTCCTGGTGCACCTGCGCAGCGAACACGGCCACCGGGGCATTGAGCCCAAAGTGGGCATGGGCGGCGCGCACCAGCTCGGCACGGTAGCGGTGGGCGACCGACGGAATCTGCCCAACCTGGGCATGCGCCACCCCCATTGGCAGCAGCACCAACACCACCAGCACGGCCAGCACCGCCAGAAACACAGCCACCCGCAGCGACCAGATCACGCGGGCGTTGATCTCGCGCTCTTCGGCCTCGATCTCGTCGCGCAACACATCGAAGGGGTCGCGCGGCTCGCGGCGCACGGTCAGGCCCCCAGGCCCACGGCCAGCATGGCGGCAGACACGATCAGCGCCCGGCGCAGCATCACGGCGCAAAAGATCAGCCCGAGGTCATCACGCATCAGCTCGCGGCACTGGTGCGGCCGGGCGTAGGGGAACATGCTGCGATCGACCCAGTAGCCGGCCACGGCGGCCAGGCTCACGAGACTCAGCTTGTAGAGGCTGACCGGGATCTGCTGCGGGGCGATCAGCAGCACCGCAAGGGTCAGCGCCAGGGTGATGACGATCCAGTCAGTCAGGCGGGGCAGCGGGGACAGCAGGTTTTTCATTGGCGGCAGGCGTCCATTTCGAAGGGTCGAATCGGCAGGCTGACCGCGGAGCGGGGTAAACCCCCACCGGCAGCATGGCGCACACGCCGAAGCCAAACCCCGCAATACGGTCGGCGTGCCGGCGCTTGAAGCGCCCACAGCTGCCGCATGTTTCAAGGGGGCTGGTCATGAGGCATGATCGCCGCGCGCGCGCGAGGGGCGGAAGGTGAAGGGGTTCAGGGGCGGGCAAAGAAAAGCCCGCGCGTGGCGGGCTGGGATTGGGTTGGCGCTGAGCCTGGCTGTCACGGATAATTGCTCACCTCCACAACCTCGCCACGCTGATCAAGCACGAACATTTTGTTCTCGACCACATATCCGCCAAAGCTGTTGCGAGCGCGGTATCTGTGGCGCACCACAAACCCGGAGCCGACCGGCACAACCTTGGACCACTCGATCCCCTCATACTACTTTGGGTCTTTGAGGACGCGCTTGAGGTAACGCTCAACCTGATGGACTGAAGCATCCCATGGGCTGTTTACGACTACAGCCTGCGGCGTGGCTGTATAGCTGGTCGCGGGGCGGGTTTCGGCAGGCTTGGAAGGCGGTTGCGTGGATGACCTTTCGTCACGGGCCTGTAGGCGCTGAAACTCTAGCTCGATATCTCGCCGCATTTCATCTGAACTTTGTTCTGCCCATGCAGGTAATGCGAGACCTGCGAGCAGGGCGAAAATAAGACTTTTCATCTTTACCCCCTTATTTCCGGTTCTTTCCGCGTCCGGGCGCAGCGCGGGTGTGTGCCGGCACGTAAGTGCCGTCTTTGCGGGTGTAGGCCCTTACCTGCACGTCTGTTCCCGCCGTATCGCGCACAGAATTACCGTACCCAGCACCAACCGAGGCACCACGGCCGCCAAGCGGCGGGCCATACGATGCGTATCTTGCCTGTTCGACATTATGATCATCGCAAGGCCGGGGCGACATGACGAGATGTTCTCCGCGCGCTTGAGACGCCCGGATAGCTGCACTAGGCCCGGTTTCGTCATAGCTGATGTCAAACGGCGGAGAGGCGGTGCGAGACAGCAACACTGTTCCATTGTGCAGCTCGTAACATGCCTGCGCAGGCAGAACCACCAGCGCCATCAAAACCGCCAGAATCCCTCTTTTCATACAATGCCCTCATGTCAATCGCGCAAGTGCTACTTATATCGGGTTTCTAAGCGCGCGGGGCGCATATCAATCGAATAATTGTCTGCGACTGTGATGATTGTCGATCTCAAAACAACCCCATCTGCCCGCTACGCTCGAGCACCTGCCCGAATGCCTCGTCGCTGCGCTTGAGCACCACGCTCACCCACCGGGGCGTGCAGCCGAATTCCAGCGCGATGTCTTCCAGCGTGGCGCCCTGGTCATAGCGCGCCCGCATGGCGCGGTGCGCTGCGGCGGCGATCGCTTTCTTGCAGGCGGGCACCGGCATGTCTGACCCGGCATATTCACGGTGCAGGATCTCGGCCGAGCGTGCGCCGACCAGCTCCACCAGGTGCTCATAACGCGCAGCCCCGGCGCTATTGGCGTCGCGGCGCAGCGGCATGGGGAACGGCACGCCGGGCCGGGCTTCGATCAAGGTCTGGGCCTTGGCCCAGCCGATGAGGCGCACCAGGTTGCGGGCCGACTCGGGCAGGTCGGATTCCAGCAGCGGCGGCGGGCGCTTGCGGGCCATGGCTCAGGGCACCTCTTTGTCGACCGCGTGCTGCAGGGTGCGGGTGAGCGCGGCCACCACTTTGCGCAGGTCGGCCGGGTCGCAAAAGTCCAGGCTCGAGCGTTTGCACACCCGGCGCGCGATACCGTCAGCGTAGGACAGCGGCCGCACTTCGCCGGTGACGCGGTGCAGCTCGGCCAGCAGGGCGTCGACCTTGGCCAGCAGCGGGGCGCGGTCGGCAGACGGGGTCACGCGCGCGCGCCCGGCATAGCCCTTTTTGCCACGGTTGAGGTGGTCGAGCACCTCGCCCAGCTGCAGCAGCGTGCAGTCGGCCATGCTGTCGCGGCCGGTGATGTTTTTGACGATCAGCCGGCGGGCGTCGTTGTCGATGCCGTTGGCTTTGCAGGCGGCGAAGATGGCGCGCTTCCTCTGGGCCATCCAGTCGGCCGGGGTCTTTTTGGGGGTGGGCTTGGGGGCTGCGGCCATGGCTCAGGCGCCCTGCTCGATCTGGCGGGCGCGGGCCTCGAGCGCCGAGGCTTCGCGCAGGTAATCGTTGTAAGCGGGGCCATCTGCATGGCAAGCGTACTCACGCAGGCGTGCAGCCCGGGCGCGCAGCTGCTCGGGGGTCGGTTCGGCCTGGGGTAGGTGCGGGGCGTTCATGGTGTTACTCCTCGTCAATGGGCATCAGCCACAGAATCAGCGCATGCAGCCAGCCGGCTGCGGTGTGGTGCGGGGGTTCTACCAGGTGCGGCATGTTGCTCTCCCTGCGTGAGTGGCCTTGCCGGATGGCCCGCGGGGGCAGGCCATCGAGCCAGGCGGCTCGGGTCAGGTGGGGTTGAGGGCTTCGTCGAGCGCTTTGCCGGCCACGAACTTGACCGCGATGCGCGACGGGATCTGGATCTCGGCGCCGGTTTGCGGGTTGCGCCCGGTGCGAGCGGCGCGGGTGGTGGTTTTGAGCTTGCCCAGGCCGGGCAGGACGGCCTCGGCGTCGATGCCGTCATCAGCGCAGGCGAAATGCGCGGTGATGACGTGTGCGGCGGCTTCGAGTACGGCTTCGATGCTGTCGCGCTTGACGGGCAGGCTTTCGCCGGCGATGCAGTCGTGAATCGCGGCGATGAGTTCGTTCTTGGTCATGTTGCAGTTGCTCCAGTGTTTGTAGGTTGGGTGCCGGCTCCCGGCAGCGCTTTCGCTTTCGCAGGCGCGCTCTTTGCTTTTTCCGTACCGGCTGGTTCCGTTATCTGCCCCACGGTTTCCTTGGGTCTGAGTTGTCAGGGTTTATGCTGTGGCGGCTTGTAGGGTTCGACGGTGGCGACCTCGCCGCCGCCGATGGTGCAGATGCGAAACCCGACCGGGCCTCGGGACGCATCCGCCAGCGCTTCGCAGGCGTGACGCACCTGGGAGAGCCGCGCGGCGTCAAAGGTGACGATGTGCGTCTCGTGGTCGCCGACTTTGCTGCTCAGCTGCAGCGGGCCGAATAGTGGCGCCAGCATCACGCCTTCGCCTTGGCCGCCACCTTCGCCTTGCCCTTCTTGGCCGGCTTGTCGTCTTCGCCCTGCCTGCGCATGGCGTCGGCCAGCAGGGCCTGGGCGAGCTTTTCCACGTCGGCGCTGCCCACGGTGATGAACGGTTGGTCGGCACCGGTGATGGTCGATACGCCCAGGGCGCGCAGCTGCTTGCCGTCGAGCTGGCCGAGGGCGTCGGCGACGATGGTTTCGGTGGTGCGGATGAGCAGGTCGGACTGCTCGCCCATGAGCGCGCGGATGCGCTTGATGAGTGCCTCGTCGTCGCCCCAGTCGAGGCTGTCTTCAGCCTTGCGGTAGCCGGCGCGCACGCCGTTGATGCTGATGCTGCGCGGCTTCACGAACAGGTGCGGGGCGAGCTCGAGGAGCGCCATCAGGGCGCGGTGAGCGACCGCCTCTTCATCAGCCGCAGCGTCGAGGCCGTCGCGGTGGCGGGTATAGATGGGCTCGATTGCGGCCTTGATTTCGTCCTGGCAGAGGGCTGCGCGGGCGGTGGTGGCGGCGTGGGCGACGGCGAGGCGGTCGGCGGCCTGGCGGATGGCGTCGAGGGTGGGGGGTAGGCTGTTGCGGGTCATGCTGAAATCCTCATGGCTTGGGGTTGTACGGCGTCACGTCGGCTGGGGCAGGCGGCCCGGCCGGCGGGGGTGAGGCGGTAGGCTTTGTCAATCCGGTCTTCATGGTTCAGCTCGATCAGGCCGGCGCGGAGCAGCTGCGGGGCCACATGCTTGACTGTGGTGCAGCCGAATCGCTCGGCCAGCCCGGTGAGTGGGATCTCGCCGGCGCGCAGCGCCATGAGCAGGCGCCCGGCCAGGCTGCTGTGGGTATAGTGCCGGATGATCATGCTGCGGCTCCGGTGGCCTCGGCGGTGTTGTGCGGCACGCCGAGCAGGCGGGAGTGCGACGTCGTCGGGGTCGTAGTTGATTTCGGGCGCATCGGGCGCGGGCTCGGGTTCAGGCTCTGGTTCAGGCTCGGGCGACTCGCCGAGCAGCGCATTGAGCGAGGCCTGGGCTTCGTGGTCGAAATAGCCGTGCACCGGCTTGCCGCGCGGGCTGCGGATTTGGCAGTGGCCGATGGTGTTTTCGGTGCGCATGATGCGCAGGCTGCTGGCGAGCGTCTCTTTACTGGCGTCGGTGCGCAGGGCGAGCTCGTCGCAGGTGATGGCGTCGGCGCGGGCCAGGCCGGCGACGGCGGCGAGGATGCGGGCCTGCAGGGGGCGGGCGTAGTCACGGCCGGCGGTTGCGCTGTGCTTGGG